>Ga0078972_1000512_pt1 | contig 160514 bp, 122 predicted proteins | sample YelNatPaOPGAMG01_FD_67568 | JGI IMG/M metagenome (GOLD analysis project Ga0078972, IMG submission 67568) | Hot spring thermophilic microbial communities from Obsidian Pool, Yellowstone National Park, USA - OP-RAMG-01 (SPADES assembly) (version 2) | ecosystem: Environmental > Aquatic > Thermal...
CTAATTGGATTTTTTTACCTTACTACACTTTTGCAGAAATTTCTTAACGCCTTGAAATCCTTGAAAATTATCTCTAATAGCCAATCCATTAAAATCAAGGATTCGGAGAAAAAGTGCAAAAGCATAGACCTTATTGTGGTGGATAATTTTTCCCTCATTGTGGTAGATATTTTCTTATAAATACCTGCCGAGCTCATAAAGCCATCGCCAGCCGGAAAGATAGACAATCTGTAGATGGTAGAGGCCGCAGAGAATCTTTACTGTCGGGATAGCTGAAGCCACCGAGATACTCAACCCGATAAGAAGCCGGTCAATTATCCGATAGTTGAGTTCGGTTCTATAAGTCCGATTTGGATAGGCCCGAAAGGCCCGACTCTCCACCGAATCGGCCAAAACCGCGGCTCTCCTTATCGAATTAGCCAGCACCGGCGTCAAGGTATTGAGACTTGCTGAAGTAAGATGGCCTATTTTAAGGGGATGAAATCCCTTCATTTTTTGGACCTCGATTACCGTCGAGACCTCCGTCATGAGAATGGGCAAGAACCGGATGGCACAAACCAGCATAAAGGAGAGCTCATACGGCACTCCCATTCTGACTAACCCAAGGAGAATGTTTCGCGGCTCAGTGGTCCAGCACAACAGCAATCCAGCAGCAGTCATGGTGGAAAATCTTAAACCCTGGATTAAACCATAGACAAACCCCTCACGGTAAAGATAAACCCCACCGGTCAGCTTGCCCAAAAAGAAAAAGTTCTGAGGAATTAAGGTAACCATGACCGTTCGTGGCCACTCCTGGTAGAAAAGGGCTTGACTGAAAATAGTGCCCCAAAGCCCAATGAGAATAAGAATAGCTAAGATTTTATATTTTATGACCGAAAGTCTAGCTAAAGGGTAAAGGGCTAAGGGGATCAAAAAGAGGGCCAAGAGAAGCTTGGGATTATCGATGCTGATGACCATAATGGCCAGACAAAGCAACATAATCAGCTTGGTTCTAGGATCAAGGCGAGAAATAAGAGAGTTGCCCACAGCTGTTTGAACAATGTCCCTGCCTTGAAGCATATTATTTATCCCTACTCATCCTTACTCAGTAATTGGAAATCTCAAAATTGTGAACATCTCAAGTGGTAATTTTTATATTCAGTCGATGGCCTAATCTCATCCAATATCCTGCCTTCGCTCATCACCAGAATCCTATCTGCATACTCTGCGGCGGTCTCTAGATGATGGGTAATAAAAACCGCACTCAGACCTGTGCTTGTAAGTTCCCTTAAATAACCCATAAGCCCTTGAATATGTATTCTGTCCTGTCCACAGGTAGGCTCATCAAGCAGCACTAGTTCAGGACACAAGGAAAGAATAGAGGCCGCAGCCACTCTCAACCTTTGCCCTTTACTCAAACCTTGTGGAATATCTTCAACCAGGTGGGTAATATTGAGGGCATTTAAGATTTTAAAGACAATTTGATTGATCAGCTTTGGCGGGAAGGAGAGCGCTTTTGGCCCAAATTCAACTTCCTGGCGGACAGTTGAAGAAAATAGCAAAAGATCAGAATTTTGAAACATTATTCCCACCTTGCCAGCTAATTGATAAGGGTTCAGACGGCCATGCCCATTTCCTGAGAAGCTGACTTTCCCTTTCTCAGGCTTAAGAATAGCGGCTAAATGAAGAAGTAGGGTAGATTTGCCAGCGCCATTGTTGCCAACAATAGCCACCATCTCCCCCCGCTGGATTTTCACCGATACGCCCTTTAGGCTGTAGTCTGAGTTTTTTGAGTAGCGAAACCACAGATTCTCAGCCGTAATAGACACAGAGGTGTCCTCTTGTTGAGAAGTATCTCGAGCTGAAAGCCTCCTGGGTAAATCAGCCAAAGTTAGCCTTGGAGACAAAGGAGGAATGAGACCAAGCTTATTAAAAAGAGCCCTTTGTTGAACCGCTTCCTCCTTAGGTCGATCTAGGATAATTTCCCCATTATTCATTATCATTACTCGGCTTACCAGATTAATAACCTCTGGCAGACGGTGTTCGATGATAATAATGGTCATTCCATGCTCGTTTAAGCTTCGCAGTACAGCCAAGATCTGCCTAGCCCCTTGCGGGTCCAACTGGCTCAGGGGCTCATCCAAAAGCAGAATCTTTGGCTGCATGGCCAGGACAGCGGCAATAGCTACCCGCTGTTTTTCCCCACCAGAGAGAGTTGAAATAGGCCGATCTCTCATAGTATCCATCCCTACCATGGCCAGAGAACGATCAATCCTAAGTTCAATCTCTTCTTTGGTCAAGCATAAGTTTTCCGGCCCAAAGGCGACCTCATCCTCAACTAGGGCAGAAAAAAGCTGATCTTCCGGACTTTGAAAGACCATGCCTACAATTTGGGTCAGCTCTCTCATGGAGCTTTTTTGAGTATCCAGCCCGCAGACCTTGACACATCCCTCAATCCATCCGCCAGACTCATGGGGAATAAGACCATTCAAAGCCTTGAGCAGAGTGCTTTTGCCACAGCCCGTAGGCCCGGTCAGAAGAACAAACTCTCCTGGTTGAATGGTGAAGTTGATCCTAACAAGAGTAGGGAAGTTTCTCCCCAAATAAGTAAAGGTAAGATCAGAGACACTAATCAATGCTTACTCCTCCACTTAGCCCCCGATGATGGAAAGTCTCCTGCTTAAGGTAAAGCCTAAGGGTACGGCTATGGCCGTGTATAGAAAACCACTGACCAAAAGATAGACTGCTATATACCAGCTCGCATAGTAAAGACGATAGAGAAGCATAAAGATATTAAAATTTATATAAGAAATAGCCATATCTCCCAGCCCGCATACTAGAGCGGTTATCCATATAGTCCGATAGGGTAGCTTGAGACAGCCGCCGCCAATAGCCCTGCCCACTGTTGCCCTCTCCCTGCCCACTGTTGCCCTATTCCTGGTCAAGCCTGAGAGGTAATAAGCTATCTCAAGAATAAGAGCAGATACTCCCATACTGAGAAAAGAGGTTGCAGAAAATCCACCAAACAAAAGATCGCTCATCATGGATTTGATGATAATGACCAGGGTAATTGCTCCCGGCTTTGGAATAAGAACCACTAGGGAAGTTAGCAGCATATAGAAAATGATTTCATGAAAAAAGCCCGTGATGAAAAAACTAAAAGGTCCAAGGAAAATATGGGCAAATCGCCACAGAAGGGTTCCCGGCACATTGACCACAGCAAAAATAATCGTGCCAAAGAGGGCGATGCTGATCAGCTCGCGGCTTTTGAGCTGTAAAAAATATCTTCTCTTAAGATAGATAATAACTACCATGCCTATGGCCACAATTAGGGAAAAAAGGGTTATAATGAGCGGACCCCACTGAGGCGATGAAACTTCAATTGAGCGGCTATATTGGCCGATCAAGCTGTCTGTTCCAAAATGCTTTAGCTCTAGCCTTACCAGATAATGGCCAGGCAAGACCAGACCATCTTGAGCATAGATAGGTAGGATAACCTTCTCTTGCCCCCTTGGAGAGAGGCTAACCATTTGATACACCACTCCTCCATCAGTCATCTGACCAAGGCCCTCATGCCCTTGAGGAAGAGGAGGATCAAACCCGCGGACCTTCTGCCCAGTTTTAGGATCGAGAAAATCAAGCCTGGCCAAAAGATTCACCCGATCTTCAAGCTTATTGGTAATATCTACGGCTGCATAGGCTGCTGGAGTAAAAATTGCCTCCTGCTCACCCTTTAGCCAGCGAGCTAACAGACTTTCGGCTGTAAGTAAGATGGTGTTCTTTTTAAGTTTCTGTTGCGGCCTGCCCTGCTCATCAGCAGGAATAACTAGCTCACCTACTATAAATGATTCTTGTAATTTGCGCTCATTAACTACTTTTAAGGAAAAAGTCTTTTGTCTCTGCCAGACCTGCCCGTCAGACAGGCGATGAATTACCGCTTGGACGACAAGAGGGACAGAGGGATTTTTTGAGGCCATTCCTTGGGGCACATGAATCTCTATCATTCTAAACCATTGATCACTCTTGGTTATTAAAAGGAAATTTGCCTTCAGCCTCAACCCATCGGCCTTTTTTTCTACTATTATATCAGGAGGAACCTTTCGAACCACTAGGGGAGCTGGAATCTGAAGCTGGTAGTCGATTTCAAGCTTGCTGCTACAGCGGCTTTCAACTCGAAGTAGCCCGCTGACGGTGCTGTTTTCACCTATCCAAGCTCCTCCATCCCCTACTTTCCCTTGACCATAGGGGATTTCATGGCTTAAGACGATCAGGGAGCTATTATCTGCTGCAGAAGCTGGCGAAGCCCCCAAGGCCAAAGCTCCTCTTGACAGAGAAAGGGTAAAAAAACCTATGGCTAAAAAAGTGATCAGAACCATTTGACTATCTTTAGATATTTTCATTTTCATCTAATCGTTCACTGATCTTCGTCTGATTGTTCGCTTATTACCGGATCATGAGGTTAATTGAGCTATACTCGTTCAAGTTAGGTTTTGATTGGCATGAATATTGATAATCACGTCAATGAATATATTTTATGGTAAACTGAATACAATATTGAAATAAACTATAAATTTTTGCCAAAATAGCGAATCAAAAATCGTGCCTGGAAAAACCAAACTCGAAGCACTATAGATTAATTGACGACCAAAACTCGATGCCGTCCAACCATTTGTCTAAATTCTGGCCTAGGATCAATATCAATCGGCCCTTCAATAGCCCCAATATATTGGGCCTCAGGAGAAAGATCGCACGCCAAGACTATTCCCTCAACTGGGTAAAACCAGACCAGTTTTTCCTCTAGGCTATTTTGCCCACCATTCAAGTCAAAGCAGTATAGGCCGGCCTTCTCCCTAGTTTGATTAACATAATCATGGATCATGCCCACAACCAGATACCTGCCTTCAACACTAAGTCGTAGGGTCTCCATCCCCCCACCTCCTCGCCAGATCCAGCTTGGGGTTCCCTGCGGATCAAGCTTATAGAGGGTATTCCCCTGCGGATGAGCTACCTGCGGAGGAGTCCCTTTTTGCCCTGATCCGGGAGCGAGGTAAGTTGTTCCTATCTTGGCGATGACACTTCCATCATCGAGGGCAATTACCGTCCCCCCAGAGGCGTAAAGAGGAATCCCGCTTACCTCGATCGGAGCAGAAAGCGCTTTTTCATATATTAGGACTGGCTGTCTTATCTTGAGTCCGGCCTGATGATCGTAGAGGAATAATCGGCCATCATTGGTCATACAGGCCAAAAATTTTCCCTGGGGAGAAAGATCAAGGCTACTGCCAATAGAGGTGGTGAAAAAACCATATAGACCAAGGGGAGCAAGAGCCCAGGAAAAAAGAAGGTGTCCGCTGTGAGGATCAAGAACGTAGAGAAAATTTTCTGGATAGCGCTGGCTGATTTTGCCGCCGCCACCCGACCCTGCGGACCAGCCTGAAAAAACAATCGTCTTTCCCCCTTTATCTATAGCCAGCTTCAACACTGCGGTATCAATAAGATTTATGGTCCCATCGCTGGTTGGGGCCGGAAACTGCCACAGCTTTCTTCCGCTTGGAAGATCAAAGGCATAGATAATTGATCTTCTTGGATAGTAGATTTTGCCCTCTCCCCCCTTGGCTCTCAAGATCTTTTTCCATCCTAGCTGAGCAGAAACAAAAACCTTATTCTGCCGGACAGCTATGTATTTAACCGTGGGCTGGTAGGCATAGTAGCTCTCTTTGGTGGTGCCAAGCTCACTGGCCGTTGAGTAAGTCCAACACAATCTGCCGCTTGTGGTTTCAAAACAGTAAAGCTTTCCGTCTGGTCCAGCCTCCCCAGCCAGAAGATACCGATTATCCTCGGAAAAAGTTATCGACTTGCCTACACCGGCAGGGATATGAAAATTCAATCTCTTTTTCCCATCCTTGTCCCATAGCCTAAAGGTGCGATCAAAACTAGCCACTCCTACCATCCCGCTGGAAGAAACAGCGATCTCCTCATAAATCACCTTGCTCCACTCATTGATTTGAGCATATTTTGCCTCCTTACCCCCCGATTCGATCAACCCCTCGGCCTTGCCCAACTCGCTCTCCCAAAGAAGAAAGGCTGATGGGGAAAGGGGCGAGCGTATCTTCTGCTCAAGCTCTCCACTCTGATAACTGATATTCAGCCTATAATCCCTATTTTCCTTCCAGGCAAAATCAAACCACAGGGTATCTATCCTTCTTGAGTTGTCAAAAGGGATCTCAAACTTTTCTGCTGGATTATCCTCTAAGATAATGGCTACCTTAGCCAGGCTGATCTTGGAAGAGATATTTATTCCTACACCGCCTCGAGTAAAGACTATCCGGTCGATCTTGGCCTCCTTGTCCCTCCCGCAGCCTACTAGGGCGATAAGGTTCAGCAGTAGGAAAACCACTAGGAGAATTAATAACTTTTTGTTTTTCATGCTGTTTAGGTCAAAATTCATATTTTACTCCTACCGTCAAGGCAAGAGGCTCTCCTGGATAGCCATCTCCTATCTCATACTTTCTGTCTAAGAGATTGGTTAGCTTGAGGAATAGATTCATCTTCTTAAAAGCATAGGTTGCCTTAGTATCGACCACAAAATAGCTACCGATATATTCTGAATTATCAGCTTTAGTGTACCTTTTTGAGGTATATCGTGAAGTTAAGATGAGTGATAAGTCGTCATTCGGCTTAAGATAAAGATCTAAATTCCCCTTATGCCTGGCCGTATAGGTAAGTTGCTTGTCAGTTTCATCATCCTTGGCCAATAGATAGGTATAGGAGCATTTTGCTTGGAAAAATCGATAAGCACTCCAACTAGAGGCTAGTTCTATTCCCTTCTGGGTAACTGAACCTAAATTCACATAGCTGCCAAGACCATCATTTCTCTTGATATAGGTAATGCGATCATCTATAGTATTCCAAAAAAAGGAAAGACTCCCCTCAAGCGCCTCTCGGAGCCGGGAGGAAAGAGCAAGGCTATAGTTGACCGCCTTTTCCATGCCAAGCTCTGGATTTGGCTTAGTGAAGGTGCTCTGATAATATCGCTGATAAAAGCTTGGGGTATTATTCGACCTATTTGCAGAAAGCCGCACTACTGTAGCCGGAGAATGCTCATAACTTAATTGAAGCTGAGGATAGATAGCTGAAGGAAATTCCGAATACCCACTCCAGCGCAGCCCAAAATCGGCTTTTAGTGGCAGAGGCTCAAATCGAATCTCTTTGAGACCATAGAGGGCATATTTTCCCTCTTCCCTGCCTGCCACCAGGGTTCCTTCAGCTTGGGCCGTCTCAAGGCAGAGGCCAAGATTGATCGCGCCTGCCAATCTTGGGGAAAAAGTAGCCTTAAGCTCTTCATTCACCACCCAGCTTTGCAGACTGGTTTTTAGGGATTTGTCTGGATCGTGAAAATTTTTTTCAAAACTGCTAAAGTTAGTCGTGCTTTTTACTCTTCCAATGGGCAAAAGGAGAGTTGAGCCAAGGGTTTGATCGCAAGCTTCAGCCCTTAGAGTAGGAGCATAGGATTTTCCGGGCGAGCCGCTATCCTGTCTGCTGTAGTCAAAAGACAGAGCTATTATTTTTTCTTTATCTAGCTCATGACTTATTCTTGTCCCGATCCGCTTGGAGAAGTGATGGTCATTCTGCCGAAAGCCATCGGATTCTTCCAGCCCGGCTGAAAACCCCAGGCCGATCAAGCGGCTATTTTGGTGAAGGGTAAGATCATAAAGTTTGGTATAAAAGCTACCGAAAGCAGCCTCAAAAGAGCCTCCTCTCCCATCGCAGATCTTTCTGGTAGTGATGCTAATCGTACCACCACTGGTATTTTCACCATAAACCACAGAGCCGGTGCCTTTGGTAACCTCTATCCGCTCAATCTCAGGCAAAGAAATAATATTCCAGTCAACCCCCCGATGAGGGTCGGCTGGATTATTAAGGGGACGACCGTTTAAGAGCACCAAAATTCCAGTAGCAGTCGATCCCCTGAAACTGACTCCAGAGTCAGTAGCCTGAATGCCCGGCAGGTGATTTAAAAGCTCTATTATGCTGTGGACATTGAGTTTTTTGATCTCCTCTCGGCTGATCACTATCTTATCCGCAGTAGATTTCTCTTCATCAAAATTCATCCCTTTCCCATGAGTTAAGGCAGTTGCTCCAAGAGACAGAATAAGACAGCCTGTAAGAAGAAAAATTCCCCAAATTTTCATCAAGTTTCTAATTCCCCCTTTTTTCGATCGCGGCCACAGCTAAGATAAAAAACATTAGGGTATAGATGATTAGAGCTCCAAATGAGAGCAGGGAATATTCTCCTTTTAAAAGGGATGATCGCATCAGTCTTGAGGAATGGGTCAGGGGAAGAGACTGGATAATAGTTTTAACTCCAAGCGGCAGCTTGTCAGTAGTAAAAAAGGTGCCGCACAGAAAGGTCATGGGCATAATAACAAATCTGGAAAAATTTGATAAATCCTCATGGGTCTCGATAATCATAGCTGCAAATACCCCTAACCCTGAGAACATAAAACAGGTCAAAAAAAGGGTCAAAAAAAACCAAATATTCAGATTCAGCTTAACCTTAAAGAAAAAAGAGACCACCAGGACGAGAAAAGAAGCCAAAAGCCCCCGAAAAGCACCCGTAAAAACATAACCCAAGGCCACAGACAAGGGATGGACAGGAGCGATTTGAACTTCCTCATAGGTCTTGAAATAGATGCGGCTTATATTGAGGTTAGTGGCAATGCCATTAAAGCTTGCCCCCATAGAGGTCAGAGAAACGATACCGGGAATAAGAAATTCCAGGTAGGTAACCCCACCCATTTTCAGGCCGTGCCCCAATCCCCACCCAAAGGCGGTCAGATAGAGCAGCGGGCTGACCAGATTAGAGCTTATGAATTTGATTATCGTTCTTTTAAAAACGACCAGCTCCTGCCAAAAAATAGTTACTGCATCCAAGCTCTTATTCCCCCTCTCTCTTATTTTCCCCCTCTATACCTATTTTTTCCCCTATTCCCTAATCCTGTGGCCAGTAAGCTCGATGAACACATCTTCCAGATTAGATTGCCTGATCTCAAAATTGTGGCTCAACTGTTTAGCCTCCTCAATGGCTAGGGCTCTGGTGGGGAAAAATTTTCTAATAGTCTGCCCTTCCCCATCAAAATATTCCAGCGTGTACTCTCCTACCTTCTTTTTGATCTGATCAGGAGTAGCCAGCTCTATTAGATGGCCATGATCAATAATTCCAACCTTCTCACACAGCATCTCCGCCTCTTCAATGTAGTGGGTAGTCAAGATAATGGTTACTCCATCCTGGTGCATCTTTTTAATAAGGTCCCAGATCTTGCGTCTAGTCTGAGGGTCAAGCCCTACCGTAGGCTCATCAAGAAAGAGGATGCTAGGCCGATGCATAAGCGCCCGAGCTATGAGGAGCCTTCTTTTCATTCCGCCAGAGAATTTTTCCACCAGGACATTCGCTTTATCCGAAAGCCCGACATAGGCTAATAATTCTGTGGCCCGGCGATGGATGTCACGGTGAGACATCTTATAGAGCCGGCCATGAAAGTAGAGATTATAATAAGCAGTCAGATCTTTATTCAGATTCAGATGCTGCGGGGCCAAGCCGATTTCCCTTTTGACTGCTAGGGCATTTTTGGCCAGGTCATAGCCATTGATATAAATCTTGCCAGCCGTAGGCTTGATCAAAGTGGTCAACATGCCAATAGTAGTGGTTTTCCCAGCCCCATTTGGCCCAAGCAGTCCAAACAGCTCCCCACGGCCGATCTCAAGGTCCAGATTATTTACAGCCGTAAGATAATCAAATTTTTTAGTGATCCCCTTAAGTACAACCATGCCGCTTTTTTATATTTTTCTCCTTGCCTGTTGCCTGCTTCTCCTTGCCTGTTACCTGCTTTTGGTTTTTTTCTATTTTTGGTTTTTCTTTTCTACTATCATTGCTGTTTTCTCTTATCCTTGAGATGTCAGTCAATCGCAGGGATGTCGGTCAATCGCGATCGGTAACGTTTTTCTCCTTGCCTGCCTGTTTTTTCCCCTGCTTGGTAAAGTAAAAAAGTCTGCTCAATCTGACAAATATATCTGACTAAAATGAGAGAAAGCCCCATATAATAGGGCATCTTTCTCTCATCTTCGTCCTCTTTTTCTACTTCTTGCTTCTATTTCCCGCCTAATTTTTTAAAAAAGCCATTCAAAAACCTTCCACCGAAGGTGAGCCGAATCATTTATCTGTATCATCTGTTGTCTGGTAGGGTTTTGGGATAGCCCCTAGATCCCCATCTTGAGCTTAGCAGTGAACGTTCTTCCTGGTGATTTATAGTACTGGTAGTATTCTTCATCAAAGAGGTTATCTACAGCTAGGGTCAGGTCGGTATATTTACATACCTTGTAAGACAAATTAAGATTGACGATGAAATAGGGATCATAGCACTTATAGTAGCCGATATTGGTATCCGAGTTGTCATCATTGCTATAGGTTTTGCCAACATACCGCCCTAAGATCGACCCTTTAAATTTATTATGATGGTAGTTTAGGCCAGTATTAAACATATTTTCTGGAATACCGGTAATTCTTTTGCCCTCAATTGCAGGTAAGGCTTTGTTTTCTTTGATCTTGCCATCCGTGTAGGTATAGTTGAAAAGATAATCCCACTCCTGGCTAATTCGATGATTCAGGGAAAACTCTATTCCCTTGGTTACGGCACTGCCTGCATTCTGCCAAATTTTTATCTTGCTGTCGGTTGGGTCTGTGGCTCGATAGATAAGGTCTTCAATGTCGTTGTAGAAATAGGTAAGCCGGATAAGGCTGCTTTGAGTCAAATACTGATCAAGCCCTACTTCCCAAGAAGAGGTGGTTTCAGGCTCAAGATCTGGATTTGGCAGATAAGTGATTCCTGTACTGGAGATCCATTTGCGATATAACTCATACACATTAGGTCCGCGAAAGGCCTTGCCCCAAGAGGATCGAATTCCAGTCTCAGGGGTTGGCTTAAAGAGTAAAGATAACTTGGGGCTAAAGTAGTGATCGCTTCTTTCAGGAAATGAGGTAGTATTCATAATATTTGATTTATCCAATTGGCCGCTGCGGCCATCTTTAGCCTTCCAATTGTCCCAGCGGCCTCCAGCAAAGAGGGAAAGTTTATCCATAGGCTGCCACTCTTCCTGAAGATAGATGGCCCATGAATCAACCTTTCCTTCAGCAAAAGAGGTCTTTGTAGTCTTGCTGTCCTCATCTTGCCAGTTGCTCAAGTTATGCTCTGAGTTTTTCGCCTCCTCTTGCCGATTTGAGAGCCCAAAGGTCAAGATCTGATTTTTAAACCCGCTCCAGTTGCCTTGAATCTCGGCTGTGGTGGTTCGGCTAGGGGTATCTGAGATTTGGCCAGCTCCTGCAGTTTTGGTTGCTCCGGATTGGGGAGTAATGTACCAGTCTTCAAACTGATCAGTCAGCCCGCCCTGCAACCTTAAGTGAAGTGTGTCCAAAAGTTGATGGTCATAGTTTAAAGTAAATACATTATATTTATCTACTCCAGGGCCATTTAGGAAATCTTTTTCGGTGATAGACTTTATGTATTCAGTGGTCCCGTCAGGTTTTTTAAATTCGATTTGGCCATTGATTATTGGCGCTCCGCTAGAGTCGCGAAGATATGATCGTCCATCCTTGTAAAAGTATTCCCTTTCAGTGTAGATGTAGCCAAGGGTCAGGTTGGCTAAATCATGCGGCTTGAAACCAAATTTAAGGTGTAAGTTATCCTCATCCCAGCCATTTTCGCCGACATCACCGATAATATAAACCGGGTTGCCCTTCTCGTCCTGACTTGGCCGAACCCCGGAGGCAGGAATAACCGTGCCGCTTGGCTTAGTGGTAGTAGAGGTTTTGGTAACTAGGTTATTGCGATAGCCATCTGTTTTTCGCTTTTCGTAGGTGGTAAAGAGAGAAAAGCGATTAGCCCATTCATTGCCAAAGCTTATTTTGGCAACATTAGTGTTGTAGGTCCCATATCCATATTCAGCCTGAGCCTCTAGTTTTTTGGGCTTGCGGGTAATAATATTAATCACCCCACCCATAGCATTTCCCCCATGCAGAGCCGAGGAAGGCCCCCGAATAACCTCAATTCTATCTACTGAATCTATAGGGATAAGGCTCCAGTCAACACTTCCCGTATAACCGCTATTTAGCGGCTGGTTGTCGACCAAAACTAAAACCCGATTTGAGCCAGGCAGCCCCCTGAGGCAAACCTTTTGGGTTGTATCCATGAATCCCTTGGCCCGTTTGTCATAGACTCCATCGAGATAATTGATAGCCTCATCAATGGTCTTAATGTTTTGCTCTTGAATCTCCTGCCTAGTTACCACCGAGGCATTTACTGGCACATCCTGGAGAATCTTTTCCGTTTTAGTCGCTGTAACAACCACTTCCTCCAATTTTATTTGGCGTGAGGATGAAGCGGTCCTCTCTTTTTCTTTCAGTGAGTTTGGGTCCTGACTCTGGTCTGCACTACTCAGCCTGGGAGCAGCAAGCAAGAAAAATCCCATAATAGCTAACCCCATGATCACCAAGATAAAAAATATCCATCTTTTATTTTCCATATCTTAGACTCCTCCTGCTTGGTCTTTAGCCAATAGTCAACTAAAGAATCAACTAATTGACAAATCTAAATTTTTTATCTACGCCTCCCCCTCTTGTATTTTCCAGCCTTTTCCCCATAAAGGCCAAAAAAAAAGCCATGAAAGCCTTCTTCCCGAATACTTCGAGAAACAAAGCCTTCATGGCTTTTTTTAATTCTTGACTTAGCCTTGATTTAGTGGGCTTTTCGCTAATAAAATGCGCAAGCTTGGGGCGGCACAAGGTCCGCGAGCTACAATTGATAGCGTAATTGATCCGCTGCGCACTTCACTTGGCGAGAAAACCATTTAGAACCAAAGCCGAAAGATGATATTTTATCTGTTTGCTTCTTTCTGCAAACTTTTAGATAAAAATATCAGCATATCCTATTCTTGTCAAGAACTAATTAATCTCTTGACAAAAACATTAACCATTGTTATGGTTTAATACAAGGTGGATGAAAAACCAAAAATCAGCCCATCTGCTTTCCCCTAAAAAGCAGTTTGAGCCCAAGAAGGGCCAATTTTGCAGTCTTAGTCCCAGAAGGGCCAATTTTTCTGAGTCCTGGAAAGACCAAATTTTTATTAACCTAAGCCATGAAGGCTTAATAATCAGGATAGGAAATATTCTGAGAAGAAAAGCGTTCATGGCTTTTTTTATTTTTATAAACTTGTTTTTAAGATCATAATCGCTATTTTAAGGAAAGGAAGGTAGCCTTTTTATGGGAATTGAGCGCCCTATTTATCCCTTCACCGCCATCGTAGGGCAGGAAAAGATGAAAAAAGCCCTGCTTCTGAATGCTGTCAATCCAAAGTTGGGAGGTGTTCTAATTAGGGGGGAGAAAGGAACAGCTAAGTCAACCGCTGTCCGGTCCTTAGCCCAACTTCTTCCTGAGATAGAGGTAGTTTCAGACTGCCCCTTTAGTTGCCCACCAGACAATAAGGCTGATATGTGCTCAATCTGCCTTGACCGATTCGAGATGGGGGAAAAATTACCCGCAGTCAAACGCCGAGCAAGAGTAATCGATCTTCCAGTCAGCGCCACTGAAGATCGGGTTGTAGGTACCTTGAACCTTGAGGAAGCCATCAAGAAGGGAGAGAAAAAATTTGAGCCTGGCATTCTGGCCGAAGCTAATCGAGGTATTCTCTATGTTGATGAAGTAAATCTTCTGGATGACCACATTGTGGATGTGCTGCTTGATTCAGCAGCTATGGGCGTCAATACCATAGAGCGGGAGGGAGTATCATATTCTCATCCAGCCCGTTTTATCCTGGTAGGCACTATGAACCCGGAAGAGGGAGAGCTGCGGCCACAGCTCCTTGACCGATTTGGATTGTGTGTGAATATTGAGGGTATTTTGGAGCCTGAAGCAAGGGTTGAGGTCATAAAGCGAAGGGTACTGTACGAGGATGATCCTGTTTCCTTTGCCAGAGCCTGGGAACCCAAACAGCAGGCTTTACGGGATCAGATCAAGAAGGCAAAGGAGATCTTAGATCAGGTCGAGGTATCAGAGGAGCTGCTTTTCCTCATTGCCCGAATTGCGATCGAGATGAACGTAGATGGACATCGAGCAGATATTATCATGATGAAAGCTGCCAAGACCTTGGCTGCTCTCGATGGTCGCAGCGAAGTAAACAGCTCGGATATCCAGCAGGCGGCAGACCTTTCCCTCCAACATCGCATGAGACGCAAGCCTTTTCAAAAAATTGGCCTAGAAGATGAAAAATTAAGTCAGATATTTTTATCCAGCAAAATGGAGGCTAATTAAAAAGCTATGCCTTGGGAAAATCTCTACCCCTTTACAGCTATTGTCGGCCAGGAGAGAATGAAACTAGCCTTACTCTTGAATGCTGTCTGCCCTCAGATTGGCGGGGTATTGATTCGCGGTCAAAAAGGGACAGCCAAATCAACTCTGGTGCGAAGCTTATCTGTGATTTTGCCGGAAATAGAAGTGGTTGAGGGATGCCCTTTCTCCTGCGATCCTAACGATCCTGCAACTCTTTGTGAACAGTGCCGTAATATACTCACTAAAACAGGCAGCCTGCCTGTGGTCAGACGAAGGGTTCAGGTAGTGGACTTGCCTATTGGAGCCACTGAGGATCGAGTAGTGGGCACCATTGATCTTGAGCGGGCCATAAAGGAAGGGAAAAAATGCTTTGAGCCTGGTTTGCTGGCTAGGGCTCACCGGGGGATTCTCTATATTGATGAGGTCAACCTGCTAAATGATCATATTGTAGATATTATCCTAGATGCGGCAGCCTCAGGAGTCAATATTGTAGAGCGCGAAGGTGTGTCATATTGCCATCCTGCCAGATTCATTCTGATAGGGACAATGAACCCTGAAGAAGGGGAGCTGAGACCTCAATTAATTGACCGATTCGGAATGTGTGTAACCGTTGAAGGGTGTATTGATCCCCAAAAAAGAGTGGCCATTATGAGCCGCCGGGAGGAATTTGACCGCCATCCGGCTGCCTTTTTGCAAAAATGGGAAGAGAAGCAGGATAAGATTCGCCAAAACATACAGCGAGCCATAAAGCGGCTGCCTTCGGTTAGCATTTCAGATGAGCTTCTTAGCCTTTGCTCCAAGAAGGCTATGGAAGCCTTGGTAGCTGGCCACCGAGCAGATATTATCTTGCAATGGGCGAGCCTTGCCCTAGCCTCATTTGGGGACCGAATAGCAGTGCAGCCCGAAGATATAGAGACCGTAGCAGAGCTGGTTCTGTTTCATCGAAAACGACAATCCCCTCCCCCACCACCTCAGCAGGATAAAAATCAGCCGCACGATCATGACCACCACCATGATCATCAACAACCACCCCGGCAAGGGGAAGAAAATAAGAGTAATCAACAGCCGGAAAATAGCTCCAATAATAATCATCAAGGCTCTTCATCCGAAAAGGAAGAAGGGCAAGAGCAAGAGAATACTTCCGCCGTCGGGCAGGAGTCAAAGCCTGCTCAAGCTACCTTGCCCTTCAAAGAGAAGGTGTTTCAACCAGGCGAGCCCTTTAAGGTTAGGCGGTTTGATCTAGAGCGCGACAGAAAACTCCGCAAAGGCTCAGGTCGAAGGAGCAGAACTAAGATTGCCACCAAAGCAGGCCGCTATGTAATGAGCACTATGCGCCGGAAAAATAATGACTTAGCTTTTGACGCCACTTTGCGGGCAGCCGCACCCTATCAGAGCAGACGAAAGAGAGAAAACGTAGCCATTGCGATTGAAAGCTCTGATATCAGAGAAAAAATTAGAGAGAAAAAGATCGGCAACTTTATCATCTTCACTATTGATGCCAGCGGCTCTATGGGGGCTAATAAACGCATGAGCGCAGCTAAGGGGGCTATTCTTTCTCTCCTCATGGATGCCTATCAAAAAAGAGATAAGATTGGTCTTGTGGCCTTCAAGGGGGACAAAGCCGAGGTTATTCTTCCTCCCACCAGCAGTATTGAATTAGGTTATAAGTTAATGGAGGATTTACCCGTTGGGGGGAAAACCCCTCTTACTCATGGGCTGCTTACGGCCTACCAACTTATTGAAAGTCAATTGCGCAAAGACCCCTTTATCTATCCACTCCTTGTCCTGATCACTGATGGTAGATCAAATGTCAGTCTTTACGGTGATAAGCCGATGAGAGAATCACTCAAGGTGGCTGAAATCATCGGGAATGATGATCGAGTAAGGACATTAGTGGTTGATGTAGAGAAAAAAGGACCTCTGGCCTTGGGCCTGTCGGAGAAAATAGCCCAGCAGATGGGAGCCAAGTATTTCCTCTTAGAAGATCTAAGGGCTAATATCCTTATCGAGATGGTAGCCAGCGAAATGGTGGAGATTGAGCGAAATGGTGGAGAGGGGATAATCATAAGCTGAGCTAGCCTTTTAGCTGCCAGCTGCGATCTTGCGGCGGCAGGCGTCGCGAAAGTTATTAACACCGATAAAAAACTCCCTCATCATAATCACCCACAAGTAGTGCCCTTTCGGAGTCAAGAGAATTTGCCGCCCACCTTCAGTCCTAATGCCGCCAATCAGCCTAAAAAACAAAAGCTCAAGCCAGAGATAGCGATATAAGCTCCCATTGAATTTAGCCTTTAAGGCCTCGATATCCAGGCGGCGACCAAACAGCTTCATCAGAAAATCATACCGCATCTGCTCGCGGGTGGAAAAGGCTTTTTTGAACCCAAGAGGCAGCCGCCCCTGCTTGAGCTGTCTGATATACTCTGCAAGATCAAAGGTATTAGCATAGATGCATCCATTCAAATAACTGAAAGCACCGCTGCCACTGCCAATATATTCGTCATAGTCAACAATGTATTCATCAATCAGACCATCGGCTCTGGAAAAACACCAGGCTGAGGCAGGCTGAAATTGAGCAGAAAGCTTATCGAGAATTTTGAAGTAAAAAGCCTTCTCTTTCCGGTAGTCCACTTGGCCTAGTTTTTCGGCTAGCCCCTTCTGGGTAGAGGCTGAGACCATCAGGGGATAGAAGGTGATCTGATCGATCTTAAGACTAAGAAGAATATCAAGATCTTCCTCCAACATGGACATGGTCTGATTGGGGAAATTGAAAATCATGTCTACATTTAGGGTATTTTTCCGGCCCGCCCCTGCTGCTCTTTGGCTGTCTGCCAGCGGGCTCTTGTAGCCATCTGCCAGAATCTGGCTAGCCAACCTGAGCTTTTCTTGAATCTCCTGGCCGCTGCCATACTTTTCGTACCGATCTACAGAGCGAAGAATCTGATCGTTGAAGCTCTGAACCCCTACTGAAAGCCGATTTATGCCAAGGGATTTCAACACTTCCAGCCTCTCTTGGGTCAGATGATTGGGATTGGTTTCCACAGAAACCTCCCGAATAGAATACAGACTGCGGATCAGAGCCAGGGTCTTTTCCAGCTCATCCATCATAATGGTGGGTGTTCCGCCTCCAATATAGAGGCCGGTGCAATCATAGCCTTTCTGGCGGTAGATTTTCAGCTCCTCCCGAAGGGCTGAAAAGTAGCTGCGAGCTAAAGATTCCTCAAAGGGATAGCGGTTAAAGGAGCAATAGGGACAGAGCCGCTCGCAGAACGGGATATGAACATAGAGGAGATACTTTTTACCCTCGCGGCCGCAATCCTCAAGCTCAATTCCTCCCTCGTCTTGAAATTGAAGGTATTGAGCACTTTTCCGCCTCATGAGGCAGGTGATGAAATTTTCTATTATCATGTTTTTTAGCAGGGGAAAACCCTTATCGATTAAGGGTTTTCCCCTTATACCCCCTTTCCTAAAACTTTAATATTTTAATATTAAAGTTTTAGGAGGATGGTTTGGAAGGAACCCTTTTTCAAAAGGGTTCCTTCCAAAAAAGGTTCCTTCCAAGTTTCAACTCCCCTGTTTTAGAATAGCCTGGACCTGATCGAGCAGTTGCCTAACATTGGGCAGATCAGGTCGCAGGCGAAGTGCTTCCTGATATTCCCTCGCGGCCTGGTCCCAGGCTCCGGAGGTCTGATAAGCGATCCCAAGGTTAAAGTGGGCCTCGGCGTAATCTGGCTGGTATTTAATAGCTTCCTGATATTCAGCAATGGCCTGAGCCACCCGGTTTGATCTCATATAGGCTATGCCAAGATTAAAGTGGGCATTGGCCAAATCGGGCTTGATTTTGAGTGCGGCCAGATTTTCCTGAATAGCCTCTTCGATATAGCCAGCTCGAAGATAGCATGCTCCGAGGTTAAGATGGGCCTGATCGTTATCTGGCTGGATCAGCAGGACTTGTCGAAACTGCTGAATGGCTGCCTGGATCTGTCCGCTATGGAAGTAGGCTAATCCTAGATTCAAGTAGCCCTCAAACCCATCTGGCTTTACCTTGATAGCAGACTGAAGGATTTGAGCGGCCATCTCATGCATTCCCTTGAAACTGCAATTTGAGGCTGCACTCAGCAAAAGCCGATAATACCTCTCCTTGATCCTGGTATCTTCGGGATCAAGGAGGTAGGCCTCTTTGAGCTCTCGTGCTCCCTCCTCCTGCATGTTCCTGAGAAGATACATTTCGGCTAAGGCGTAATGTTTCTGAGCTTCAAAGGCTTTCGGTAGGCTATCTTTGATGAGGCTGGCTGCCTCAGCCGAAGACACGCTCAAAATGGAGGCTATATCTGAGCCTCGCCAAGCATTCAGAGCCTCAAGATGGGCGCTAACGGTTTCCTGATACAGAAATTTAGGTGCCTGAAACTCAAGCCGTAAATTGTCATCCGTATGGGCGAAAGCTCCCTGGCTGTAGCGGGCGGCTCCTTCGGTGCTCATGACAAAGCGGGCCACAAGGTCAGCCGGCCTTCCTAGGCCAACAGCCTTTAGTTCCGGCCTCAGACTCTCATCGGCCATCTTCTGCTCTATGAGCTGATAGTCCAATTTTAGCTCATGACTACTGCCAATGAGAAGATAATCAATCCCAGGTCGCGCCTCCCAGACAGAGATCGAGGGGAAAATCTGCCCGAAGGCTTTGACTACACTCTTTGAGCTGGCTAGGTCCAGATTGCAGGTCTGGAGCCAGATGCAGCAAAGGCCAAAGTCCGTGAGCCGCTCTCTACAGAGCTTGAAAAATTCTCTGGTCAGCAGGTCAGACATCCCAGCGATCCAGGGGCTAGACGGCTGGGAAATGATCAGATCATACTTTTGGTCAGTCAGGGTAAGATGCTGCCGACCATCACCAATGATGATCCGAAGCCGAGGATCATCAAGGCTGTGCCCATTTACCTCAGCGAAGAATCGGCTACAGGCTCTGAGCACAGCAGGTGAAATCTCAAGACAATCAAGCTGCTTGATCGGATACTTTTCAGCCGCACCCAGGGTCGTGCCACTGCCAAGCCCAAGCACCATCACCCGCTGAGGATTCGCATGGAGCAGCATGGGAATATGGGCTAAAAGACGCTGGGTACACTCATCCTCTCTTGAGGCAGAGTCGGTTTTGCCATTTTGTTGCAAAAAAAGCTGCTTGAACTTGTCCTTTTTCACCGAGACGGTAGTCTGGGCATCCTCTTGATAAAAGAGGAGGTCAGCCTGGCTCTGGACGATCTCTTTAAAGTTTTGGCTAACCCCACGGCTCAGGGAGGCATAGACCCGGCCATAGATATATGGGCCTGCCGAAACTAGGGCTTTATTCCATTCTGGCTGAGTAGCGAAAAAGATAAGGCTACACCCAAAAGCCAGAGGAATAGCCACTGACTTTTTCACCCTGGATAGGGAAGGCGAAAAAACCAGGGCTGATAATCCAAGGAAAAGATTAACTCCGCTTGCCACTAGCATGGTTTTTTGAATGCCGATGGCCAAAATCAATACCAGGCCGCAGGCTAAAGCTCCTGCCGCTGCCCCAAGGCTATTAGCCATCAGCATACTTCCCAGGCCACCCCCTACATGATCTAGGCTCCTGACATACATTTTTGACATCAAGGGAAAGATCGCTCCAAGGAGCAGAGAGGGAAAGAGCATCAGGAAAAATAGCCCAATCAATTCTATAGTCTGCAAGGCAGCAAAGCTGCCCCCAAATAGGTTAAAGATCGGAATTGTGGCTAAGGCCAGCTTTTCGAAGCAGGGGATGAGGGATAAGGCTACCCCGCCAAGGGCAACCTCAAGCAGGCCAAAGATCAGGACCAGATCGCCCCTCTGGTCGATAAGCCTTGAGGCACAAAGGCTTCCAATAGCCAGGCCAGCTAGGGTAGCGGTCAGCATCAGGCTGAAGGCATAGGTAGTTGAGCCAACGATCATGACGATGGCCCGCGTCCAGGTGATCTCATAGATCAGGGCCGAAGCCCCCGAGAGGGCCATAGCCAAAAGAATAAGCTTAGCATGGCGAGAGCTAGCCGCCCAAGCCGCGGGTGAGGCCGCTGCCTCTGCTTCTTTCGCCACAGATTCTTCGGGTTTTTCGCTACTTATGGCCAGCACCCATCCACAGATGAGAAATTCAATCCCAGCCGCCAGATAAATGCTCTTACTAAGACCCAGATTCGGTATTAACCACAGACCGCTGAGCAGGCTGCCGAGGGTAGCCCCCAAAAGATTTAGCCCATAGAGCCTTCCCACCAGACTGCCGAGCTGGCCGAGCTGGCGGGCGAAAAATCGGCCAAGCAGGGGGAACATGGCCCCAAAGAGTGCGGTCGGAATAAACAGAACAGCTAAGCAGACCGCAAATCTAGCCAAGATCATAATGAGATGCCCGGCTGCCTGGCCATCTCGGTAAAAGTAGGCCAAGAGCGGTCTTGACAGCCGAATAAGAGCGGGCAAAGCCAGGGCATACAGGCCTACAAGACCTTCGGCCAGCCCATAGAGCCGAAGAGGATTGCTCAAGCCATCAGCCACCTTGCCGCCGATATATCCTCCGACGGCCATCCCGACCATCACCGCAACCAGCGTGGCCGCAACAGCCTCGGCAGAATTGCCCAGGGTGAGGCCAATCAGCCTGATCCAGGTGATCTCATACAGCAGACTACAAAATCCTGAGAAAAAAAACAGGGTTAAAATCACAAGCCAAGTCTTATTATTTTTCGCCATCCCTTTGTATCCCTTCTAATTTTTTATCCACCTTCAAATCCTTAACTATACTTTTGCACTTTTTCTCCAAGGCCTTGATTTTACTGGATTTGCTATTAGAGGTAACTTTCAAGGATTTCAAGGCGATAAGAAATTTCTACAAAAGTGTAGTCCTTAAGCTAAATAATAAAAAGGAATCAGAAAATTGTCAAGGAATCCGAAAGGAGGAAAAAAATTACAAAAAGGAGAAGAGGGAGAAGGCGGGGCCTGTTTGTGCCCCCCCTATTTTAGAGCGCCGCGTAGTGATGACCAAGTGGATTGATATCGCTGCCTGTTTTCGTACAGATCTTTCACCACCTCTAGCAGATCCTCCATAAAATCGTTGTTTCTTAGCATTCGATCACTTCTCATCGGGTTGAAATAAGCCACAATATCAATAAATTCATCTCGCAGGTCGATAAAGGTCTCAAACGATTCTAGAATCATTTCTCCCCAAAGGGCGTTATCTTCGGCAAAAGCGAAATTTACCACAAACAGACAGTTGATCAGGGTACAGATTAATAATGTGATAGTAATATACTGGATTTTTTTTCGCATGTGCTCACCTCCTCTGGTTATGGTTTGGGATTATTGATTAAAGCCTCTTTCAATTACTATTTTTCGGTTAAAAAGATATAAAGGTATTATATCATTTTAAGTTGAATATACATTTTATCTGCTTAAAATTTGCCCGTCTTTTGAATTTTCCGAGTTTATGGTCAAAAAATTATCAAGGTTTCTGGACATTTTATATTTTGTTGCGTATAATATTTAGGAATAGTATTCTGTTTACTTTTTATCTCTAAAATTAGATATACAGGGCAAAATAACTAGTCATCAAAAGCAAGGAGTTAGTAAAGTAGAGGTAATTAGCCATGAAACAACAGCCAAGATCAAAACATCCTGAATTAAAAATTTTTTCAGCTTTGGTCTTCACTTTGGCCTACTTCAGCCTTATCACCATAACTGCAAGCTGCCGGGCAGCCACCTCAACCCCAGGGGGAGGAATCATCATTGATCATACCTGCACCGACCTTAGCCGAATTCCCGAAGCCTGGATCAAGAAGGCCAAAAGCAAATTTAGGGTAAGCTACGGACACACCTCTCATGGTAGTCAAATTATCAGCGGAATGGAAGTCATCAAGGGTAAGCCGGGCTCTATGTATTGGTTCGATCATGAAGGCACTCTGGGCGGCCTCTCGCTCCATGACCGGGAGCCGAGCGGTGATCTTGGAAATCCTGATCGCATAAGCTGGGCCCAGAAAACCCGCGATCTTCTCAGCAGGCCGGACAATGATCGCAATCTGATTATCTGGTCCTGGTGCGGCCAGGTATCAAATGCCTCAGAGCGGGATATAAACACCTATCTTAATCTGATGAGCCAACTGGAGAAGGATTATCCCGGAGTAATCTTTGTCTATATGACTGGTCACCTCGATGGAAGCGGCCTGAGTGGAAATCTGCACAAGCGCAATGAGCAGATTCGTGAGTTTTGCCGGACCCACAACAAGGTGTTGTTTGATTTTGCTGATATTGAAAGCTACGATCCTGACGGCAACTTTTTCCTTGATAAGGGAGCCGACGACAACTGCGACTATCGGATCGGATCTATAAAGGGAAATTGGGCCAAGGAGTGGTGTGCGGTCAATCCAGACAAATGCTCATCTTGCTCCTGTGCTCATTCGCAATCCCTGAACTGTGACCTAAAAGGCCGAGCCTTTTGGTGGATGATGGCCAGGCTGGCTGGATGGGATCCAGGATCAGCCGCGACGGCTTCAGGGCAAGAAGAACCGGGGGGAGCAGCAGCAGACTGTAGTGGGGACCTAAATCAGGACGGGAGCATTACTCCGCAGGATGCCCTGATCGTTTTTCAGTGCTACCTTGGCTCTGGTCCCTGTTTTGAGTGTGCCGATGTAAACCGTGATGGCCAGGTGGCTCCTGGGGATGCCCTCTGTCTGTTTCAAAGGTATTTGGAGCTTCCTTCTTGCTTTGATGGGATAAGTTATAGCCTGCTCGCGCCTTGGTTGGAAAGACCTTTCCGGAGGGATTTGCCGAGGATAAAAGGCCAGCAGGGAGGAGATGACCCTATTCCCCGAACAATTCCCTTTCGGAAAGGGATTGCAAATAAGCTACCCCTACCTGTTTGAATTTCTCAAGAGGAAGAGATTGGTTAAGCTCATTAATCCTTAGGCGAACCAGAGGGGAAATGCTAACTCGATAGCGCTGCTGATCCTGACAGATGACCGTCAGGGCGCACTGGCTGCTGCTCTCCAACCTCAAGGGAAGAGCATATTCGCTGAGCACACTCCTGACCCCGTCACGGATGCAGACTGATTTTCCCTCCAGAATAAGCTCAAGAGGCTGCAAGAGTTTTCTTTTGCTCAACCACTCTTTGATTCGCCGCGCCAGACACACGCCGTAAAATAAGCTTGGGCAGATATGGCCATGCACTCTTCCTGCCTGCTCAAGCTGCCACTGCAGATGAGCATTCTCCTTCATGGTCATTCTGCTGTCCCCCTCTGTCTCTTCCTTAGAATAACTGTCGCTCTTATATCAGACACCATAAACCCTATATTAGAACAACCATAAACCTTCGAAGGGGCTTAGCTCTTCTTCAGGGTTATGTCTCTAAAATGGTAGCTAATAAATTAAGAGCGATAACTTTTAACAAGAGCGATAACTGTTAACCCTAGAATAACCGTTAACCCTATCAGGCAGAGTCGTTTCGAGATCAGTCATTCCAGCGAGATGAGCTTGGCTGCCTCATTTCCTTGATCTCGAACTGATCCCCATAGTCATATTGCAGTTGATAATTGCGGCCCTTCAAAACCGTCTCCATCACTACTGGACGGCTCCATAGTCGATACAGATAGCGCATGGTATGCTGAGCATACCCAAGGTCCAGCTCACGGCCATCATATTGATGACGCAAAAGAAGCTTTTGCTGATGTTCGTAATTGGCATCGATAATATGGATCACCGGCACCCGATTCATGCCTACATTCATGATCAGGGTATCACGGATTTTCTTCCAGTTCTCCTCATCGGAAATTTTGGTAATCACCCGATCATTACCCTGCTGTTCATGCTGGAAAAGGTCGAGCTCCTGCATCAGCTCCTTGGTCAGATACTGGCGCAGGAAGGACTGATCACGGTCTGATTCTCTAACCTGAAAGATTTTTTTCAGCCCTTCACCGCCGGTGAGGCCAAACTCTTCCCTGTCCTTGGGATCTGGGTTTTCCCAGCGCTGGAAGATATTTTCGAACATCTTAAATCCAAGGTGATAAGGATTCACCCCTCCCACCTGGGGGCAGATCACCTGATTGTGTCGCTTGATGAATTCAAAATGAAGCCCCTGGGGAAGTTCCAGTCGATTCAGGATCTGGTAGTGCCAGTAGCTAGCCCAGCCCTCGTTCATAATCTTGGTTTCAATCTGAGGCAAAAAGTAGCGAGTCTCTTCAGCCACTATGGTTAGAAGATCCTTTTGCCAGTCCTCAAGCTGAGCATTATAGTCACGGATAAAGAGCAGCAGATCCTCTTCTGGCTCAAGGGGAATCTTATGAATATCGGGCGGCACATAAGGGGGTCTTCCCTTCAGATAATCGTAGTCTTCGTACTGTCTTTGAGCACGCGCAAGGGCCTGCTCACGCTGCTCTTTCAGGGAGAGCTTACGGACCCTGAGGTTGCGCTGACACTGATAGCGCAGAGCATGAGCTGCATCAAGGATCTCCTCTACTGCCCGCTCGCCGATACTGGGATCTTCAATATATTGCCGAACCCGATCCGCGTGGGACTTGAACATCTCGATCACATAGTTTGCTGGGGTATTAGCAAAGGTGATATTGTTCTTAAAGAAGTCATTGTGGCCGTAAACATGAGCAATGGTCAGAATCTGGAGCAGAAGGGTATTATCCTTCATCAGATAAGCTAGACAGGGGTTAGAATTAATGACCATCTCGTAGGGCAGACCACTGACCCCAAGTTTGTACATGGTTTTCTGGCGCTCAAACGCCTTGCCGAAAGACCAGTGCGGATAATGGGAGGGCATACCCGTGTAAGCCATATAGCCGAGCATGTCGTTGTGGTCACAGATTTCAAACTCCTGTGGATAGCAATCTAGCCCAACCTCATGGACGATTTTGAGGATTTTCTCATCCCATTCTTTTAGGTCCTTGAGTTGATAATTCATCCTTCATTCCTCACCTTGGCCCGATCCCGACTTAAGAATTTTTTGAGAGCAGGCCAGACATCTTCTTTGCTGCGAATACCGAGAATGACAAAATTATCAGTGGCCAGGGGCTCGAAGATCTTCATCATCGACCCCCAAGAGAAGGTGTCAAAGGGTTTGATTTCGCCATAGCCAAACAGGTTGCAGATCTGCTTAAGCTCTTGAGCGTAGCGGAGTGCATCCTGGTTATCCTCGGTAAAATTATCCCCATCAGAGCAGTGGAAAGCGTAGATATTCCACAGCGAGGGGTGATAGCGCTCCTTGATGATCTCGAGGGCTTTTTTGTAGCCTGACGAGATCATGGTTCCGCCCGACTCACCCCGATGGAAAAACTCATTTTCAGTCACTTCCTTGGCCTCAGTATGGTGAGCAATGAATACAACCTCCACATTCTGGTATCTGCGGCGCACGAATTGATAGAGAAGGAAATAGAAACTTCTGGCTAGATATTTTTTGGTAATATCCATTGACCCTGAGGTATCCATGATGCAGAAAACCACCGCATTTGAGTGCTCCTTGACATCGACCACAATCCGATTGTAGCGAAGATCATTCTCATGAAAGGGGAAGCGCTCATCATCATCCACATGACTTGCAATTTTGCGGCGAATATGCTCCTTCATGGTCCAGCGGCGGTTCAGCCGAGGTCTTATGCCAAGGTGCTTGACCCCCTTAGGCTTCATCAGGCGGTCGGACTCGATGATATGAAAACGCTTTCGCTCGATGTCCGGCAGCTCAAGGTCCTCAAACAGATAGTTGATCGCCTCCTCCAGGGTAATTTCGGTTTCATAGATATCCTCACCTGGCCGATTACCTGGTCCAGCCGGCCCGGTTCCCTCATTTTGAGGATTGCCTTTCTGGACCACGTCTCCAGGCTTGGCATGGCCATCTCCTGTACCCACGTCAGGATTGTTATGGCCGAAAATAAACTGATACTCCTTAATCCCCCGGATAGGGATCTTGATCCGCTTGTCGCCGCTCTGGCCGATAATCGACTCCTCGGAAATGATGTTTTGGATATTCTGCTTGATCGCTTCTTTCACCTTTTCCTTGTGACGCTTGCGATCTCTAGCGCTCCGATCACTTCCGTGAGCAGCACCGCGCTGGAAGGTGCGAAATACGGTCATGGGAAAATCACTCCCTTAATCTTTCCAAAGGTTATTCGCTGCATAGCGAAGAACTACCTCACAGCAGTGGGGGCAGTAGTTATTGAATTCAATCATGGTCTTGACCATCAGCTCGTATTTTTCAGCCTGATCTTTGTCCCTGGTTTTAGACTTGGTAACAATGCGGGAGAGGTCCCGAACCGAGGTCATCAGTTTTTTCTCAATGGCTTCCCGAAGGGGAGCATAAGATTTATAATTTACTTTCTCCCCGCGGCGCAGCAAAGCAAACATATAGCTGGTAACATCCTGCCGGAAGCCTTCAGCCGCAGACACAGTGATGCCGATCTGCTCCTCGATAGAGCGAAGGAGTTTCTGATCAGGCTCAAGCTCTTCCTTAGTGTTGGGGTCCTTGACTTTGGTTCTATTCACATAAGCCTCGGCATGATCCAGATAGTTCTGAAATAGGGTCTCAGCCTGCTCGGCGTAGGAGTGGACAAAAGCCTTGGTAATTTCCTTCTCCAGAATGTCCAGATACTCCTTGTGCAGGGTATCCTGTAAGAAGCCAAGATAGCGCTTTCGGACATCATCGGGCAGGCTCATCTCTTTTACCTGAGCAATCATGGCCTCGCGGATAGAGATGGGATTGATGCAGTTGTGCTCAGCCTCAGAGATGGCATTATCGATACTCTTCATGACAAAGCGGGTCGAGATTCCAGACATTCCCTCATTGACTGCCTCCTCCCGCAACTCCTCGACATCGATCTTCTGATGATAGCCCTTCTCGACGATTTCCTCTCCATTGTAGAGTTTAAGCTTAGTCATCAGGTCGCACTTGTTCGTAGGCTGAAGCCTGGTCAGGATGGCAAACATGGAGGCAATCTCAAGGGTATGAGGAGCAATATGGGCTGTAAATTTGCTTCGTTGGATGATCTTTTTGTATATTTTAACCTCCTCATCTAGCTCCAACACGTAGGGGACCTCCACCTTGACGATCCGGTCGAGAATAGCCTCGTTAGTGTGGTCGGCTTTAAATTTTTCCCACTCAGCTTCATTAGAGTGGGCCAAGATGACGCCGTCAAAATAGATCATTGAGTGCTTGCCAGGTGCGGGGATCATCTTTTCCTGAGTAGCAGTGATCATGGTATGTAGATACTCGGTTTCATTTTTGAACACCTCGATAAATTCCACGATCCCGCGATTTCCAGCATTAAATGCGCCATTCAGAGAAAGAACCCGCGGATCATCCTCTGAGTAAAGATCAAGTTTAGAAATATCCTCGCTGCCGATCAGGATCGAAGTATCCTGGTTATTAGGGTCAACCGGAGGAACAACCCCAATCCCCCGCCGCGAGCGGATGGAAAATTCCACGGTTTCAACCGGAAATTTCTCATATTCCTTATTAAATTCATTCTTCAGACGAAAGCGGCAGACCGGGCAAAGGTCTCCTTCAATGGTAACCCCAAGGAGCTTTGAAAACTCCTCCCGCAGATGGTGCGGCACCAGATGGAGCGGCTCCTCATGCATTGGACAGCCCTTTAGACAATAGATAGGGTCAGACTGCTCAAGCCCGGCTTTCAACTTTTCCATCAGGCTGGACTTCCCTGCCCCTACCGGACCAACCAGATACAGCACCTGACGGCTTTCCTCACCCCCCATGGAGGCAGAGTAAAAGTAGCGAACAATCTGGTTGATTACCTTATCCATGCCAAAGAATTCATCCTCAAAGAAGGCATACTTGCGAAGCGGCTCGTGCCGACGAAGTCTGCGCAACCTTGGATTATCTTCCGGCTGTTCCACCCGCACGCCCGGTGCGGTGATAATCTTGTAGAGACGGGCATGAGCCAGTTGAGCAACAGAAGGGTCTTTCTTGACAATTTCCAGATAATCGAGAAATGTTCCCTCAAAGTGTTTTCGATTGCGCTCTTCGCGATCTTTTCTGATCAGCGATTTAAAATCTATGCTGCTCGACACAGACATGTTTTTCCTCCCTGCGACTTCTCCAAAAATAAAGAGTCTAGTCGAAAATTCTCATAAAAATTGACTTGGTGGTGAAAAATCGCCCCCCCGTGTGGCCATAATGGGGATCTTGCGCAAGCAAAAGTACATTAAAAGGAAATGCATAAATCTTGCCAAGATAATTCCATCAAGGCCGAATTTTACTTAGTACCATTTCAGAGATCAATATCGTAACTAACTTAATAGACGGGTTATCATTTTTAATATTATCGACGGTAAAAAACCAAGTCAAGGGAGAGGGAAAAAGAGCAAGGTGTTTAATTTTAGAACACCTCTGATCAGAGAAAAGGCAAAAAGCCACTATCTACTATGTGGCTAATGGATCACAGAGAGGCACAAGAGGGGATCGGGCTGGTTTTTAGCCCCCGATCTCTCTTGTGCGTCCTCAAGCAAAAATTTTCAATTTAGCCGGGTATCAGTCTGGATACTGCATTGACCTATGCCACCTTGGGAAAGGTTTAGAACAAAGATGAGTTTGCCTGTAAACCCGCTCTCGATCTTATTTGAAATTTCCTTATTGATGCTCTGCAGGACATGCGACTTTGAATCATTGTATCTTGCAAATGAGTTAACATCGGATACCTTATTGTCAGTAGCTATTCTCATGTCTCCTACTCCTTTTTTGCTCATGATTCGCTCATTTCATCCTCTTAAGACTTTAATTTAATATTAAAGTTTTAGGAAAAGGGTTCTAAGGGGAAAACCCTTTTTCAAAAGGGTTTTCCCCTTATCAAAAGGGTTTTCCCCTTTCCTTCTGTTTGTGAACATTGGCGACATCTCCTCCGCCAGCCAAAATCACCAACTCCCCTGCCAACCACGAACCCCAAAATGGCAAAAAATACACTGGCCAGTTTTATACAAAACCAAAACCCCTCGATAGACTCTTTTGCTGACATAGCTCTTATCCCTCCTTACTGTTTTTTAGTCTGAGAGCTAGTTTTAGATTAAGTGTCTATTTTTAGAATATGTATAAATATATATAAAATATATATAAGACTTATTTTATATTTATTTATCTATTTCTATATAAGCTTAAAAATTTAATATTATCTTTATTTCATCTAATATACATTACAATAAATGTGCCACTTATTTTAAATAATATGATTAATAAAAATATATTATATAAAATATCATAATCAGCTAAATTTTGAGTTCTAAGTGGGCTAAATCCTAGGGAGGTAACCGGAGAGATTTGATCTGGGTTAGGCTGGGATTAAGTTCATATTTTATAAATAAAAACAATATATTATGGTAAATTTGGAGACTATGCCAGAAAATGATGCCGGATAAATAAAATCAGCAAAAACTTACTTAATTGCACATTTTTGATGCATCAAAAAATAATTTAAATGTTTAATATTAATTTTTGAGCTACTCTTATGCACATATTTAGTGCACAAGAGAAAGGTTTTCCCTTTCTGTTATAATCTATGCTTTATTTTTTATTAATAACATATTGAATTAATTAAGAATATTAAGAATAAGGAAAAGTACAAGGTAAAATAATTAAGATGCAACAAAATAGTGCAAAAAGATGGGAAGTTACCGGAAGATGAGAAAAAAATGGCGGGACAAATACTGTCTCTGTCCCGCCTCTCCTAATCAATCCTGTCAAAGATTCAGCCAGAGGGGGCTACTACTTACCCTGCTGGGAAGAGGGCGCAGCAGACGGATTTGCTTCCCCTGGAGCTGATGGATTTTCCGCTGCCGGGGATGGCTTGGGTAAAAAGATTTTAATATCAGCTTTTTCGCGTAAGGACTGGATGTAATTTTTGATCGAATCGCTCCTCTGCTTCCCACTTAGGTATTGCTGGATTCGGGGTTTACTTTCTTCAAAGGAGCTTTCAGCCGCGGGTTTGGTATCGGTAACTTTAATGATATGGTAGCCGAATTGAGTTTCAACTACATCGCTTATTTCTCCAGGTTTCAAACTGAAGGCGACCTGAGAAAATTCTGGAACCATCTGCTTGCGGGTAAAAAAGCCTAAATCTCCGCCGTTTTGGGAGCTTGGGCAATCGGAATTCTCCTTGGCCAGGGTGGCGAAATCTTCACCTGCCTTGGCCTTCTTGAGAAGCCCCTCAATTTTCTCTCTAGCCTTTTTCTTGGTAGCCTCATCAGCATCTTTCTCAACCTTGACCAGAATGTGACTGGCCTTAACCATCTCTTCCTGTTTGAACTGATCCTTATGAGCCTCATAGTATGCTTTAAGCTCCTCATCGCTTGGTGGCTGAGATGCTGTCTGGGTGGCCATCTGTTGCTGAATGACCCGAGAGATAATCATGTTCCTTTTAATCTCTCTCTTGAGATCATCCAAGGTAATGTTATTATCTTTTAGCCTGTTTTGAAATTCCTCTTCAGTAGGAAACTGCTTTTTGAATTGCTCGATCCGGGCGGCGACCTCTTCATCCGAAATCGTAATGTTGAGCTCCTTGCCTTTTTGGCAAATCAACTCACCCTCAATGAGCCGATCCAGAATCATTTGCTGAAGCTGCTGTTTTTGCTCCGGGGGGAGTTTATCTGCCAAAGCCGGATTCTGTGAGACATGCGCATTAAAGGTTCGGTCAAGCTCTTTTCGATAAATATTTACCCCATTTACGGTAGCAATGACTTCACCCTGAGCCGACGAAGATTGTTTTTCTCCCCCCTCCTTGGGTGCGGCGGGAGAAGAAGGTGTGCCCTTATCCTCACCACTCTTGCCAGGCGTGGGAGAAGAGTGGCAGGAATAAAGAAATAGAGAGAGGCAGGCAAAAAGTGCGGTAATAAATCTGACAGTCTTTTGGCGATTCATCGTTTTCCTCCTTAGTTTTTTTAACGACAATAGACTGCTGGCCAAAGAACAGACACTTAAAAAAATCAACTTTCTTTTTTATTATGAAAGCGAAATTATGGCAGGTAGCAGTCTCTTTGTCAATCATTATTCAATGGCGAATTTTAATCCGAACCCTACCTTATTCGGTTTTCTTCTTCAGCACGTCAAATGAAGCGCGGCCACTACCCTCCTGACAGATGACAGCCTGTTGTATGTCTTCCAGGCCTTGGTGGTTTCTTCAACAATCAGGATAATTCCCTGATCAGCAATCTGCCTCCTGAGACTATCTGGCACCCGCAGGCAGCCAGAGTATCCGGTGCCGACAATCAAGACCTCTGGTTTTGACTCTAGTACATCTGCGATATCTTCAATCCTGAGCAGGTGTCCTTCCTTCCGCCACCAGGAGGAGATGATTCGATCGGGGAATATTTTGACATCAGAATCATAGCGCAGTCCATCAATGACTATGGAACCAAAGGTATAATCATCAATAGTTATAATATCTTTAGCCATAATATCTCTTTCTCTATCTCTTCCTCGTTCTCTCTCTATTCTTTGATTTTTGGCTAAAAGTTAAAATGTATGCCTACAAAATTAAATCGGCGGTAATATGAGTGGCAATGGAGCAAAAATGCTGGGGATGAAAAGTGGCGTTATTGCTGGAGCGGGAGCAAGCGGCACGGGCGAGACTAGAGCTGGAGTCAGGGCCAAGGTGGGAGTAGTGGGGATTGCCGGAGCAGGAGTTGTAGCTGTCGGAACTGTGGGCAGGGGTGAAGTTAGGGCAGATGGCACGCTGATCGACTGCCCAGTAGTAGGTACAACTGGAGCGGCCGCGGTCAGGGAAAGATCGAATTTGCCGTAATCCCCTTTGGTATAGAGCTGATCGTAGATGATATACTTTCCGCTGACAGTCTGTGGATCAGCCAAGGTGCAGTCCAATTTCAGAGACCATTCTCTTAAAGCTAAATCAGTATACGTTCCGCTGAGGGTAAAGGTAGCGGCTGCTGGATCGAATGTCCCTGACACATCAATCGATCCGGTTATGTATTTGTTTAGCAGCATGGTGCAGGTTCCTGACAATTCATGACTAATGGGGTTTTCAACCAGATCAAGGGTCATCTTGCCAGATGAAGATGCTTTAATTAGGCTGAACCATGTCCCTTCCCACAATCCGGCCTGCTCGGCGACAGCAAATGACTTAAGGACCCGCTTTCCCGACTGCTTTATGATCGCTGGCTCAATAACCGGCTCGGCTGACGGACTAACATTAGAGACCGAGGGAGGATTTAACCACTGACTGTTCCAAAGACCAGCCAAAGCACCAAGGGCTAATACAGAGGCTGGGCTTGCTCCAGGCCCATAGAGGCCGTAAGGGCTATATCCCCAAGGTGGTCCGCCAAAGCTTAACAAAATGCCCAAGGGGCCAAGGCCGTCAAATCCGCTCAATCCGGCCAAGGCAGCAGGTCCATAAAGAGGGCTGCCGAAAACTCCTGCCGGTGCGTAGTAGCCTGCTGGTGCGTAGTAGTAAGGTAGTAGCCCCTCCACAAGGCTAAGAGGCCCAAAAGGCAAAGCAGCAGGATATCCCCCCCATCCAGGCAGATTGTAGAAAGCGTATGAATCCAAAGAGCCGCTCATCAGTATAAAAAATGAAAACCATAAAATGATTAGCCATTTGGAGAAGTGAACGGCACTCAATTTTCTGACGGCTACAAGAGCCATGGATTATCCCCCCTCGATGATTAGAAAAAGCAAAGCCAGGTGAGGCTACTTCGCTTGGCTTATCCTGAGCGCTACTCCATCTTTTTGGGGAGAAACTGTAAGTTACCCCCCACTTTTTATCCTGGCCTGGTGTCTACCCACACACACCTATTATCTTCTTTGTAGGAATATGCTTATGGCACCATATCAGGCTCAAAAGAGGAGCAAAGAGTGTGCCAGCCAAGACCTAAGAGGGAATATAGCAGACCGAAGAGGGAATATAGCTATAATCGATCCCGATAAACCAGGGGAAGAATATCCTTAAGGAAAATCATAAGTATTATGTAGGCTAGATTTATGACAGAGAGGGTAAAATCCCTACTTACATTACTGCCCATAGCCCAAAGATGCAGACCAGACCTCGTAATTGCGCGCCCTCTCCTTTTCCTCCTCCCGATAAAAGACGACAAAGGTCATAACATGCCAGCCAATGAAGGCGCATTTTCCGCCTCCAAAGGAGGCAGCCTCAAAGACCTTGCGCCAGGTGCCGGTGTTAAAGTAAATTCGCTCGACACTAGTGTGCGGCGGAATCGCCGCAATATCCAAGGGAACCTGAGCACTAGTGTGCGTGTGGCCGTAGACTACGTAGCGGACCTCGTTGTTCCGAAGCGCTGCCTCCTGGTAAGCAAACTTTCGAAAATTCTCGGTCTGCCGGACTAAAAACCGAATAGCGCGACTGCTTAAAATCTCTTTGAGTTTGGTGAAAGAAAAGCCAGAGGATAGCCTCATGGCCATCTCAAGGCAATCGATCACATCCGGGCCAAACCGATCATGCTTCTTCACAAATGGGATCTTGAAAAATTGATCAACCAGGCTGTTCCAGATTTCATGAACCTTCCTTTCAATTCCAGGCCGCAGGTTGCATATGCTCTGAATCCAGGCAGGGATATCAAAAAGCGGTCTTACATTGTCAATCTCTTTCAGCTTATTGACCAGATCAGCATCATGGCCAAGAGTAGGGTCGTTTTTTACCTCCTCTGGAAAACGGGTTAAAAGATCGATCACGATAGCATCACCGAGTGAGGACCCATCCCTTTCTCCTTCATAGTTGATCCGATCATAGCAGTCGCCATGACGGGCTAGGCACCAGTAGCCTTCAAATATTCGCTCATAAGGGAAGCGGTTTTCAGTGTAAAATTTCGAATCTGACATGCCCAGAAAATCCGCTATCCGCTGTCTAGCTGAAGGATAGCGATTGATCAGCCAATCATGATTGCCGATCAGGTAGGAGAATTGGACTTCCACATCCTCACCAAGGCATTCGGTCCGAAGCTCCTCTAGATAGCCTGCGATCTCGATGTTGCGTGGATGGGTGATGATTTTATCCACGATTGCCTCGCTATAGGCTTGTAAGTTCCAGCCGCTGCGGTCAGTGATGTTAGGCGCTGACCAGGGTCTCACCGGCTGAGAGAGCCCTTCATTTTCTGGCCGCAGCCAAAAATCCGATCGAATCAAATCAAATATATCGCCCAAAAGAACGACCTCGATCTTCTTGATATTGGATTTTCGGGCATCTCCGACGATGTTCTTCAGAGACTGGCAAAATTTACGAAAGGCCCTTGGATCAATAGTTGTTCCTGATGAGCCGTCGGTAAGGTGGACATCACTTAAAAAAACCAGCATGGCGAAAACCTCCTCATCTCTCTCTAACCTATCGCTCTTATATATCAGACACCATAACCCTATATCAGAACAACCATACTCGAAGGGACTTAGCTCTTATTTAGGGTTATGTCTCTTGAATGGTAGCTAATAAATAAGAGCGAACCTAATTGTGATTTTTGCTATTTCTTATAATCTATTAATTTATAATCTACTAATCTATTTATAATCTATTAATCTATGCTTTTGTACTTTTTTCTCCGAATGTACTTTTTCTCCGAAACCTTGATTGTACTGGATTTGCTATTGAAGGTAACTTTCAAGGATTTCAAGGCGTTAAGAAATTTCTGCAAAGGTGCAATTGTAATTACCTCTATCTTTTTCGCCCGATAGCAATGGTTGATAGGCCGTGCCAGGGCAAGATAGTGTTTATCTTGCTTAAGATACCTTGAAAGGTATTTAACATCTTAATTTGAATTGAAGAAAATTTTTTTCTCCTTAATATCTTGCCGTTCAAGATCCAGGCCGGGACCCCGATACGATTAAAGGAGGTGATAATTTTGACAAGGTCAAAGCCAGCTTTCTTCATAACCTCCTGGAGCTGCAAGTCCGAATAGCGGCGATAGTGCCCCAGCACTTCATCAAAGCTTGATCTGAGCCACTCTCCATAAGGGACCAGGACAATAGCCCGGCCCTCAGCTCTTAGGGCTTGATGGATGTTTTTCAATCCGGCAAGATCATCCTCGATATGCTCAAGCACATTAAGGCAGATGACGGTATCGAACTGCTCACGATAGGGAATAAAATCCTCCTCCCTTCTAAGATCAATAGTTTTAACCTCCATGTATGGCTTATAAAGACAGTAGTTCTTGAGATAGTCGAGGTAATTTGGATTGATGTCGCTGACCACATAGCGGGGTCTGGGAATGATATGACCGGTCAGGTTGCCAAGCCCGGCGCCGATCTCAAGGACATAATCGCCAACATAGGGCCGGATGGTCTCCGCCATCCAGCGGCAGAAATTCGGAGCCTGAGCTAGACTGTGGAGAATAGCTGAGCCATATTCATCCTCCTGGTAGATATCATCTATCAGCCAGTATTTGATAAGGGTCCAGAGGGCAACTACCCCATCCCACCAGCCGATTTTCTTCCCCTCTTCTTTGGTTCTGCCGGCATAGGAAATAGGCACCTCAAAAATGGCTGCCCGGCGCTTGGCCAGCTTGACTGACAGCTCAGGCTCAAGGTCAAACCCGTGACTGCGGATAGGAATTGATTTGAGCAGTCTAGTTCTGACCGCCTTATAGCAGGTCTCAATATCGGTATAGTTGACATCAGTGATCAAATCAGCCAAAGTGGTCAAAAAACGGTTGACCAGGGCATGCCGAAAGTAGAGTAGCCGGCAGTAGTCCCCTACCAGAAAGCGAGAGCCAAAAACTGCATCGGCCTGCTCTCGGACAAAGGGGATAATCAGCTTTTCATAGTCTTTGGGGTTATACTCAAGATCGGCATCCTGGATAATGCAAATATCCTTGGATGCCTTGGCTAGGGCAGTGCGGATAGCCTCGCCCTTTCCCCGGTTGGTTGGCTGCTCAATCAGGATGATTTCAGGATGTCTGGCAGCTAACCGCCTCAAAATGTCCCGGCTGCCATCGGTTGATCCATCATCGACCACAATGATTTCTATCTCAGAAATAAAAGCACTTCTGACCGCCAAAACCCGCCTGATGCATTCTCCCACGGTATAGGCTTCATTGTAGACAGGCATCAGAACTGATAGTGAAACAGTTGGATTCATAAACTATTAGTCGATCTCCCTATTTAAGGCAGTAATCCAGTAAGGCAACATCCAGGACAATCGCCTGAAAAACCTACCAATTTCTCAGGCGATTGCCCTGAAGGCAGCATCTTAAAACTTTAGTGGTTTCCTCGCCAAGTGCGTAACATGAATGCGCCGAGGATCAATTACGCTATAAATTCTAGGGGCAGTCCTTATGCCCGCCCAGCTTACGCACTTCTTATGCCCGCCTAGAGCTTGCGCGCTTTGTTAGCGAAAAGACCATTTAGTGATTTCCTCGCCAAGTGCAAGACAGATCCCAGATCCAATTACCAATCAATCGCCGGTACGGCCTTCTGTGGTCGCCAAAATTGCGCGCTTTATTAGCGAAAAGACCATTTAAAAGACCATTTAGGGCTAAAATGGTAAACTTATGTAACAGCCCGCAAAAAAAAGGGCTACAGCGAGGCAATATCCTCAAACTTCTAGTGGTAAACCGGATATATTATCCCAATCAGACTATAGAGATTCAAGCCGATCAAAAGCCCAAGGAAGGCAAGGGTAGCAAGCTCCTGCCGCAGGCCGATTAGCCGGCAGATTCTCTTAAGCCCGGCCACCACTCCAAGAGCCATAAAGATACACAGCGGGCCCATGACTGGAAAAATCAGCCTGCCCTGAGCAGACAGAAAGGTAAAATTCAGGATAATAAGATTAATCAAAGCTAACACTATGGCCGCGAGAAAGAGAGCAAGACAAACCGCGGTCTTCTTTTCCCTCTTATTTTTCCTCTTGACTCCAGAGGACAGAAACATAACCACTCCGATCAAACCTGCCAGACTGATTAGGCCATAAATCCCATACATCCAGCCCGCAAGCTTGATCGTCAGCCAGTCAAATTGTCCCCAGAAAGAGGTAAATAGCCCAGGAGCAAAGGCCCGGGTAAGAAACTGCATTCTGATCTGAGCAGGCAAAACCAGGCCAGGATTCTGAATAGCCTGAAGCTTCCACCCCAATGGATCGTCAAATCCGTAGAGAAGAATACTTCGGACAAAATACCAGCCGGAAATTATACCTACCGGCATCAGGAAAAAGAGCAAATTCCGGACCACTTTGACCAATCTGCGGCCCAGGCTGGATTTGCGATAAAAGACCAGGGTCTGATAGATCACTCCGATCATGGAGATCACCACCAGGCAAGAAATGTTTACCTTACTGATCAGTCCTAGACCAAGGGCCGCACCAAGCATGATGAGCCGCGGCCTTGGATTCTCATGCTCTGAAAGAATCAATTTGGTTAAAAGATACAAAGAGATAGCTGAAAATAGAGCCACCAGATTATCATTGTTCAAGACCGCACTCAGGAAGGTAAACTGAGGATTGAAGGCGCACAGGCCAGCCGCCAAAAGGGCAAGACTCTTATGCTCAGGGAACAGGGCCTCGGCAGTTTTAAAGATAAACAGAACAGTCAGGGCGGCTATTAAGATAGAAATCAGTCTCAGGAGGTGAATTACCCTGATTGAGCCGGAGAAGGGAAACCTCTCTTGGCTAGTGGTCAAAAACATATTCCTCTCGCTCCCCTTGCCCCATTTGATATAGCGGGGATTTAGCGGTGGATAGATCCGTTCGCTGAATCCAGCCTCTGGATAATAATAAAACTGAATCAAATCCTGCTCGCTGTGAAGGACGATGTCTGAAGCCTTGTTTTTGGATATAGCGGCTAAGGTTAAGGCTCCGATCAGGTAATATAGGGGGGGATTGAATCCTTCGGTCGTGATCGAAAGGGCCTCGCTAGTCTGATTAGGCAGCTTTTTCTCCTTGGCTAGAAAACGGATGTATTCGAAATGGAAAGGCTCATCCGGCGCGTTAAATACCGGAATAATCAGGCTGAATGCCACCGAGAGAATGATAAAGATAGTGATGATCAGCGATAGATTCCAAAACCTTCGACTCATAAGGTCTGCTCTAGTTATATATTCCTGGTTTATATATTCTAACTATTTATTTATAATCTATTTATATTTATAGCCATCCCCTACGGACATACACTAGCCATCCCCTACGGCCATACAGGGAACAGTTTCCTCCACCATGGACGTTTGAGCCTTTTCAGCTCAGCCTCAAGGTCCCTGATCCGCTTCTTATATTCGCTTACCTCCCGCTCCCGCTCCTTAAGATAAGCCCGAGCCTCGGACAACTCCTTTTCCCTATCCTTGAGATGATCTCTGATCGTGAATAATTCCTGACTCCGAGCCGTCAGATCCTCTCTGACTTTGGCTAGTTCCTGGTTCTTTTCCTCAAGCTCAGCCCACGTGGGACTCCCTTGCATCCTCTCGGACATCTCCAGCCGATCTAGCCGGCTTGAGAGTGATTTGAGCTTAAAATCCAATTGCAGATCCCATCTGCTCTTACTTCTGTCCAGCTTTTTTCTCAGGAAGATGATTTCATCGCTCACCGTTGCCAATTCACTGAACAGAAGCTCTAGCTTTCCTTCATGGACAAGAAGCTGATGCAAGGTTGATGAGATCTGCCTGAGAGTTTCTACTTCTGCCTCTAGCCCATGGAGGAGCTTTCCTATTTCCCGGTCAGTCATTTGCTTTCTGTCTCCCCCTCCAGCTTGTGTTCTTTAACTCACCGCGGCTGCAACTTTTTTCAGCTTTTCCGATCAAGTCTGATATAATCTGATAGAAGCTAATAACTGCAAATTCTCTGCCATGATTTCCTTCGATTATCTTAAATTTCCTTACAATGTTTGTCCCAGTGTCATTCACTGTTTGCCCCAGCAGTGTACTTCCGATGGCTCCATCTTTCAGTAGCTTGAGCAGCTGACCGCTATACCAAAGTACTATGGATTGCCGAAATCTGTCAAGATAAAATCAACATTTCAAATTTTCTTGGAAATTTTTCAATAAAAGCAGATTCTTTAGGCCCTAAGGTGGCTAGCTGCTTAGATGAGAAAAAAGAAGGCAGGCCGAGTGATTGTGGGAATTTTCCCCAGGGTTTTCCGAGTGATCACCCCCCCGAAAAAATAACATCAGAGCAGAAAGAGGCCCCCCAACCAATGCGCTTTAGCAGGAAAAAGCAGCAAAACCCTCAATGCACCGAGCAGGAAAAGCACGGATCGTAGGCTCGGATTAGCTGCTCGCATTTTAGCCGAAGAGCCTCATGGTCGTCACTTTGACCATACCGTGCGGCCAGCAGGTGAAGATCTCGCTCGATATTGGCAAAATTCTGCGAGGTGGGCGTAATTAGATTTGCCTCCTCAATCACTCCCCGTCGGTCGATGACATAGCGGTGCATGAGAAGGCCCCTTGGCGCTTCGGTAATGGCTACCCCCTCCCCTGCCCGGATATCCACCGAAGGCACTTCCTTTTTGGGATCAATTTCCGAAAGAAGCCTGATACTCTCAAGCATTCCATCATAGATTTCAAGTGCCTGAGCCAGGTTATTATGAAAGGGATTTCTGTCTGGTCGGCTAAAGCCTATCTCCTGAGCCAGCTTCTTGGTCTCATCGTGGAGCTGATCAAATTTGAGATTAACCCTAGCCAAGGCACCTGACATATAAGTATTTCCAGTCTTCAGGAAAGATTTTTTGGCTTGAGCATATCCCTGCTCTTGTTCGCAAAAAGCAGCAAAATAGTCGTGGATGTCGAGGTTTAGCCCACCTGAGGAAACAAGACGCCCTTCATTAAAGGCATATTCGCCCCTTTCCTCTTCTCCGCTCGCTTCTTTTCGGAGGGCTGCAAATTCGCCCTCGGTCTCAAGATCTGGATAAGGCAGGCGGCTCATCATCATGGCGGTCTCATAAGCCATTGGCAAAACAGCTCTGATCTCCTCAGCCAGAGAGAGCATGGTTTCCCTGTCCGGCAGCTTGGTAAAGCCATTGACTACCATAGAAATGGGATTCAGGGGGCGTCCGCCGATCTTCTCAGCCACATTGTTTACGGCCTCCTTCATGGCCAGAAGATAATCGGTCTCCTTCTTAAATTCGGGCATCATCTCGGCAAAGCCAGGATAGCCGAAGTAGTCGGGCAGGACAAACATGTAGAGGTGAATAATGTGGCTGGCCACCACCTGAGAGACGCACATGAGCCTGCGCAGCCTTCTAGTTTGAGGGCTTGGCATAATACCCATAGCATCCTCAACCGCCTGAAGAGAGGTGGTCAGGTGAGAGATCGGGCAAATTCCACAGATCCGGGAGACGATATCCCCTGCCTCGCTATATTTTCGGCCAACTAGGAAGCCTTCGAAGAAGCGAGGCGGCTCGAAAATTTTCAGCTTAATTTCCTGAACATCTCCGCCATCCGCGATCTTGACCATAAGACCGCTCTCGCCCTCGGTCCGAGCCAGATAATCGATAGATATGGTTTTGGGGCTAAAAGGGTTGGGTTGTCGATCCATAGAGTTCTGCTCCCCTGCGAAATTCAGGTTTTGTTGATCCGTACTGGGTAAATCTGCGAAATATATCGTCTGGGGCGAGGCCCATTTTCTCAAACTGCCTAGCCAGAGCAGGCGCATTGGCATCTTCCATCGGCCCCCAGCAGGCATAACAGGCGCGATTATAAGAAGGACACAGCGCCCCACAGCCTCCGTTAGTAACCGGCCCCATGCATGGCCAGCCATAGGATACCAGCACGCAGGTATTTCCCTTGATCTTGCACTCTACGCAAACTGAATAGTTGACAAAACTTGGTCTTTTGCCAAGAAGGAGCGAGGTGAAGGCCTCATACAGGTCTTTTCTGCCCATAGGGCATCCTTTGATGTAGCCATCTACCTGGACATAATCATCCACTGGGTGAGTTTTTATCGAATGGACGTGGGTAATATCCTGATAGACCCTCTTTTCCATATCAAGCTCCGAGGTGTGATTCTTGATGGCTGGAATTCCCCCATTGACTGCACAGGAGCCGATAGGAAGCAAAAATCTAGCCACCTGGCGAACCCTCTTCAACTGGTCAACCTGCCAGGCCTCAGTAATTGCTCCATCAATCAGGACCAAGTCAAAGGGGCCTTCCTCTGATCCCCCGCTCTTGGCCATGCGAAAATAGACAATGTCCACACTGTCAAAAGTTTCCCGAATGTACTTCTGAAAATAGATAAGCTCAAATTCACACCCAGCACAGCAGCTATACTTAAAGACACCTAACCGCAGCTTCTTCTTTTTCACTAACATGATCGAAACGCTCCCTCTTTTTTGCTTTCCCTCTTCCTTATAGAGCCGTATCTGCAAATCGGGCAATATCAGGATAAGAGAAAACCGGCCCATCCTGGCAGACAAACTTGGCCCCAATCTGACAATGGCCGCAGTGGGCCGTACCGCAGCGCATTCTCCTTTCCATTGAAAGGTAAATTCGATCCTGCCGATATCCTTGCAGCGCAAGATTGCGAGCCACAAACCGCATCATGATCTCAGGGCCGCAAATGCAGGCCAGGGTATTGCGAGGATCAAGATCAAGTCCATCCATGAACCGAGTTACCAGCCCGGTGCGAAGTCGCAAGTTAGATTCCCTGGTCAGATGATCAACGCAATAGATTGTACTTACCTCATCCTGCTCCTGCCACCTAGCCAGATCTTTTTGAAAAATCATATCATCCGGTGTTCTGGCGCCGAAGATCAAAACCAGATTTCTAATCTGGCCTCTATTCTCCAACATGTAAAGAAGAAAGGGTCTGAGCGGTGCCAGTCCAAGCCCGCCAGCAACCAGCAAAACATCACAACCCACAGCTTGCTCGATCGGCCAGCCATGCCCAAATGGCCCCCTGACCATAACTCTCTGGCCAATCTCAAGCTCCCCAATCAGCTTAGTTACATTTCCTACCCGGCGGATAGTATGAGTAAAGCGGCCACTGCCTGCTACGGCCAGAGAGCTAAAGGATATAGCCGCCTCCTCTGTACCTGGCAGGCCAAGCATATTGAATTGTCCAGGGGAGAACTGAAAATCCCCTCCATCCTCTAGGACAAACAGATAAGAGCTTGTATCCTCTGTCTCAGGCTGAACATCCAAAAGACGAGCAACTCGATAGTGCGGATTATCCATAAGCCCTAAATCCCCCTCCTATACTCACCATGCTTGCCCTCACCATGCTTGCCGCCGCCGATCATAGAGCCCCTCTGAAACCATGATTTCCTTAGCCATCTGTGTAAGATCAATCCCAGTCGGACACCAGCTCATGCACCGACCACAGCCGACACAGCCAAAGCAGCCAAACTGCTCTACCCAGGTAGCTAGCTTATGAGTAACAAACTGCCGAAGCCGAGAAGATCTGGTTGAGCGAAAATTCGCCCCATGCACCTGGGCAAAATGAAGCTCTTGACATGAGTCTTTATACCTTATCCGCTCACACCGCACGAGGTCAAAGCTGACCGTATCCTTGGTGTTATAGCAAAAGCAGGTCGGACAAACCTTAGTGCAATTGGTGCAGCTCAAACAGCGCTGATCCGCTGTCTGTGACCAAACTGGATGATCTTGATTTTTCAACAGAACCTCAACCAGGTGTGTGGTATCGATGCTCTTTTGAAATTGAGTCAGCAGGTAGTGGCCAATTTGCCTCTTTTGATCAAAATGAGCCTGGGTAGCTGGCCGAGCCTTTAGCGCTGCAAGAAGGCTCGAAGCCCGCTCCCCTAAAGTTTCAGCTAAATACCCCATCTGGCCAAGATCCGTGAGTAAGAGGTCATAGCCCTGCCTTGGCTCAAAAAACGGACCGCTACCCATAGAAGCGCAAAAACACTGGGGGTGAATCGATGAGCAGTGAAGGCCTATGAGCAGCGTGTTTTCACGCCAAAGCCGATAGTTGCGATCTTCAAGCCCCGGCCTTAAGAAAACCTTATCCAGCACTAAGATGGCCTGAAGATCACAGGAGCGAACCGCAAATAGCACCTGCCTAGGAACCTCTTCCCTTATCCTGACCTCAAATCCCCCGTCATCTTTCCGCCAAATGGTGCAAATTGTCTCCTCAGGAGGATAGAGATAAATTTGAGGCCCCATCATGGTCAGAGTATAATTTAAATCAAGCTCCTGAACGGATTTAATAGGGAGGAAAGCCGCCCCACCACCTTCTTCTTGCTTTTTGGGGCCAATGAGGAGAAATTCATGCTGCAATTTTTCCAGCCAGGAGAAAAGCTGATCTTTTTCAATGATAAAAGCCTGCTCCTGCATATTATATACTCGTTATATACTTGGTGCCCTTTTACCCCAATCGTACCATTGCCATACATCTTGGGTCAGGTCTTCGTAATCTCTCTTTATGTGGTTGAATAATCGGGCATTTTCAATAGCAATGCCGCCAAAATCAGCCAAGATCTGAAACAGCTCAAGGTCCTCAGCAGAAAATTCCCTAGGATAAGCAAGATACACTCTAAGCGTCCCAATAGGCCGTTCCTTGACGGTCAGGGGCGTGCAGAGAATGGAGCGGATGCCCTCTTGGGCCAGATGCTCTGGATACTGCACATCTTGGCTCTTGGAAACATCGGGGATCACTAGCAGATGGTCCAGGCATTCGCGGAGAGATTTTTCAATCTCTATCGGCCCTTTTTTCAAAAATTTTTCACTCAGGCCCCAGGTAGCACCAACCTCCAGAGTCTCCCCTTGTCGGGCTATCAACAGAATCGAGGCTCCCTTGCCACCCATAAGTTGGGTAGCCTTTTCGACAATCATTTGCAGAACCTCGCTCAAATCAAGACGAGAGGTGAGGGCTTGACCTATTTCCGACAGGGCATGGAGGCTTTGGTACAATTTAGCATTGCTCAGTACCACTCCGGCCTGACTAGCCAAGGTAGTAACGTAGCTGAGCTCGCCCGGATCGAATGAGCGCACCGTACGGGTAAAAAGCCAGAGACTGCCGATGATCCGCTCTTTGGCCTTGAGCGGAGCACAGAGTATGGAGCGGATGCCCTCTGATTCGGCTAACTTCTGGTAGGTTGGGTTTTCCCTGGCATCAGCGATAGTGATGACCTTGCCCTTTAATACCTCCTGCTCAATAGGGTTCTCCTCAAGCCGAAGCTGATATCGGCTAAGATAGTCAGACGATAGGTTCCGGACAGCCACAGGAGCTATGGTTTGTGAGCCAGGATCTACCAGATGAATGGCAGAGGCCTGAACATCAAGACAGCGATCAATGTTGTCCAGAATGGTTTGTAGGGCCTCATCAAAATTCAAAGTACAGGAGATTTCCCCGCATCGCTGGCAAAACTCATCTCGGTATTTTATTTCGACCTCTTGCATATGACGTCCTTTCTTATCCGATAAAATCTTAGACTACATCTGTTTTCGGGCAATCAGGGAAAATATCGCCACACTAAATTTTGGAAGGAACCCTTTTTGAATTTGGAAGGAACCCTTATTCAATAAGGGTTCCTTCCAAACCATCCTCCTAAAACTTTAAACTTTTCCTACCTACATTCCCCAAGGGTTATTAAAGGCTGAGTTATTATCAGTTGACAAATTGGATTGATAAATAATAAAATCTCTCTGATTTTATCTTTTTTTCTATACCGATATCCCTAGTACCCAAGAGGAGAAAAAGGGTGAGTGAGCTAAAAAATCTCGATCTACTGCCCACCAGTATTCGACTAACAGTGGCCAGCTACTGCCAGAGCATGATTCAAATTCACCAAGAAAACTTAAAATCAGCGACTGTCTATGGCAGCGCTGCCGGAGAAGGCTATATCCCTGAGCGGTCGAATATCAATCTGCTGTTTATCTTTGCCGATCTCCCCTTTTCTACCCTAAAAGACAGCCTAAGGGTAATTGCCCGCGGCCGAAAAGAAAAAATCCCCGCACCCCTCTTTCTTACCGAGGAGCATATTCTTTCCTCATGCGATACTTTCCCCATTGAATTCATCGAGATCAAGGAACAGCATGTTACTGTCTACGGAGAAGATATCTTTCAGAAGTTATCTATCAATCAGTCCAACCTGCGTCTTCAGTGTGAGCAGGAAATTAAGGGCAAACTGATCAGAATCCGCCAATCTTACCTGGAAATAGGGCTTCAGCAAAAACCAATCGAGCAACTGCTGGTCCATTCCCTGACCGCTCTTATGCCGGTCTTGCGCAGCCTTATCCGTCTTCAGGGAGGCACACCTCCCCAGTCAAGGGAGGGAGTCATTAAGGAAATTGCCGATCGGCTTAAGCTTCAGACTGAGGTATTCATGAGAGTGCTGCACCTAAAGGAAGGAAGAAGGAGTGGGGTGAAAAAACCAGAGCTTGAGAGCCTCCTAAATGCCTATCTTTGCAGCCTTCATGAGCTGGCTCAAAAAGTCGATGCCCTGCCGGTGATCTCATGACCGCTCTGTACAGCAAGAAAAAACGACTGCTGATAGTGGCCGCCCTAGTGTCTTTCCTGCTAGGCCTTGAGTGTCTGGTGGCCACAGGGGGAAAAGAGTCTTCGGCCTTTGCTCTATCCCCGCGGATTGATTCTGAGCAAAAGGAGATTACCTTTCCTCAGTACACAGGCTATGTCAATGACGAGGCAAAGCTTCTCTCTTCCCAAGACAAGGAGACTCTCAGCCGCTTAATTCAGGAGCTTCAGCAGAAAACCACAGTAGAGATTGCCGTAGTTACCGTGGAGAGTGTGGCTCCCTACGAGATCAATCTCTATGCGGTCAAACTCTTTGAGAAGTGGGGCATTGGGGTCAAGGGCAAGGATAATGGGATTCTTATCCTGCTGGCCTTGCAGGAGCGTGAGGTTAGGATCGAGGTCGGCTACGGACTAGAGGAAATTTTACCCGACGGCCTGGTTGGGGAGATCATCCGAAAATATATGATCCCCTTCTTCAAGAAGGGGAAGTATGGTCAGGGGCTTGTAGCCGGAACAGAGGCGGTTATCTCACGGATTGCCCAGCAGTATCAGGTCCAAATAAGCGGCTTGCCAAAAGTAGCTCCTGAGGAGGCAGAAGATCAAAAGGCCCCTGATTCTGATTCAGACGGCCTGGAATTTATCCTTATCCTGCTTTTTATAGTGCTTCTCTTGGGATGGAAAAGCGGGCTGTTGTGGTATTGGTTTTTCGGCCCACCAGGGGGTGGCTACTGGGGCCACAGGGGAGGTGGAGGATTTCGTGGAGGAGGATTCGGCGGCTGGAGCAGTGGAGGATTCGGCGGCTGGGGCGGCGGTGGATTTGGTGGGTTTGGCGGAGGATCAAGCGGAGGCGGCGGAGCTACGGGTAAATGGTAGGCAGAGCAGGCAGATTGCTCACTAAGCTGACAGACTAGTAACAGCAGGTAGGCGGCTAGTTAAGTAATAAAGTTAATAACTAATTGCATCAGGAGGCAAGGATGAAGCGAGGTCTTAGCATTTTCCTGGCGGTTTTGGCCGCCATAGCTATCCTTTTTCTCATTCTCGTTGGTTGGGGAATATCGCATTATAATAAATTGGTAACCATGAGGGAAAATATCGACGGAGCCTGGGCCCAGGTTGATAATCAGCTCAAGAGAAGGAATGATCTTATTCCTAATCTGGTGAATACGGTCAAAGGGTATGCCGCTCATGAGAAGGAAATATTTATCAAGATCGCTGAGGCCAGGGCAAAACTGGCCGGGGCAACAACCATCCCTGAGAAGATTCAAGGAGCTCAGGCAGTGGAAACTGCTCTTGGAAGATTACTGGTTATCCTTGAGAGGTATCCTGAGCTGAAGGCCAATGAGAGCTTCAACCGGCTTATGGATGAGCTGGCCGGAACAGAAAACCGCCTGGCAGTAGAAAGGATGCGGTATAATGAGCGAGTTAAAGAGTATAACACGGTGATCGCTAAATTTCCAGATCGGATTTTTGCTGGATTCTTTGGCTTTGAAAAGGGCACATATTATCAAGTGCCGGAGGAGGAAAAGCGGGTTCCAAAAGTGGAATTTTAATCTTTCAAAGAAATGGCATAGCCCTCAAGATTTACCTCGGCTCACCCAGGGCAGGGAATGTCCTAGGGAATGTCCATAATGTCCATATAAATTATGATGTTGTCATAAATTATTGTTATAAATTATAAGTGGAATTATAAGCGTATGGTTTATAAGTGGAAGTGGATAATTATAATCATAAGCGGATAAGTGCTTATGATTTGCCGATAATGACACTTCCCTCAACAACCATAACCTCGAGCTGCTCCAGGGGCCGCGGGGCTAAGCCAGCTTTTACATTTCCATTGATATCGTAGCGGGCATCGTGAGATGAGCAGACCAGCTCTTCCCGATCATTGTCCCATCTCAACAGAGCATTATTATAGGTACAAATTGCAGAGAGTGCTTTGATATTGCCATGATAATTAATGACTAGGACTGGCTGACCGTGATAGGAGATCAACTGAGAGGTTCCTGCCGGCAGAGTGGCCAAAGATATTTGGACTGCTTCCAGGTATCGGATCATGTTTGTAGGAGCGGTTAGATAGCGGACAAGTGGATAGAGGAAAAAGGCGCCAATGGCCAGGCTGATCATGGTCCGAAGGATGATCTTGCGAAAACTGGTTTTCCTTACATATATTATATCTCCTGCTGCTGAATACCTAACCCCTGATTGATAGTGCATAATTTCTGACTCCTTTGCTAACTCTTCACTTTAACCTCAACATCTCTTGGAAGAAAGATAATGGTTACAGAATCTTTCCTCACTCACTATCATGGCAAAGATCGTGCCAATTCAGACCAATTTCTCTTGACTTTTTTCTTTTGACTCTTTCTGGTAGGCAGGTATATGCAATAGCAGGCAAATATGGCGGAGGGTTAAAAACGTATGTCATCCGATCAGGTTAAAAAATGTGCTTCTCTTATTCGTGAAGCTGAAAGGATTGTGGTTATAACAGGAGCCGGGATATCGACGGCTGCCGGAATTCCTGATTTCCGATCACCAGGAACAGGCCTTTATTACAACCTGCAAAAGTATCATCTCCCATATCCAGAGGCCATTTTCGACCTCAACTACTTTATTCAACATCCGCAGCCTTTTTTTGAGCTGGCTAAGGAACTTTTGCCAGGCAATTATCAGCCAACCCTGGCCCATCGATTTATTCGGATGCTGGAAGAAGAAGGCAAGCTTCTGCAAAACTATACGCAAAACATTGATGGTTTGGAGGAGGCGGCTCATATTGAGAGGGTCATAGCTTGCCACGGCACGTTCAAGACCGCTACCTGTCTCTCTTGCGGGCAGAAGTATTCCCTGAGCGATATTGAAACCGAAATAAAAGCGGGGAAAGTGCCCACCTGCCCTTGCAGCCCGCAATCCATTATCAAGCCAGATATAGTCTTTTTCGGTGAAGCCTTACCAGAGATCTTCTTTCAATCTGTTGCCGAGGACCTCCCTCAGGCTGATCTTTTACTCGTTATGGGAACATCGCTCAATGTTTATCCGGTTGCTGGGCTAGTGAATGCCATAAGGCCGAATTGTCCCATAATCATGATTAATAAGACCCCTCCACCTGCTGCTTTTCAGCGAAAGATGGAATTGTTGCTGGGAAGTTGTGATGACATCTGCCGTGAGCTGGCTCAAGAGGCCTTCAACAGAAGTCTTTAAACTGGGATTAAAAAAGGAGAGTACTAAAGTTTTAGGAAAGGGGTTTTTTAAGGGGAAAACCCTTTTTTCAAAAGGGTTTTCCCCTTAAAACTTAAAGGGTTTTCCCCTTTAACTTGTAGAAATCTTCTCTAGTATTTTAAAGGCTACGCACAAAGCCTCATAGCCTTCTTCACCGGAAACAGTTGGTTTTTCCCGACTGCGGCAGGAGTGGACAAAAGCCTCAAGCTCTGCCCTGAGAGGCTCGATCTCCTGAACCGGGATATCATTTCGGACGATTTGAAATGGATAGGGGCTACTGCTTTCTGCCTCTTTGCTGAGCGTACAAGAATACAGCTTGGACTCAGCGTAGTTTAGGGAAAAATAGGCATCTTTTTGAAAAATTCGCATCTTTCTCTCTTTCTTGAGCGATACTCTGCTGGCAGTTACATTGGCTAGACAGCCATTTTCAAATTCCAGTCTGGCATTGGCAATATCAATCTTTGAGGAGATCACTGGAACGCCGACAGCCTCTATCCTTCGGGCTCTGGATTTAACCAGACTCAAGATAATGTCAATATCATGGATCATGAGATCGAGGACCACATCGACATCCACTCCCCGCTCAACAAAGGGGGCGATGCGGTGGGATTCAATGAAGCGAGGATCATAAATATATTTCTCAAGGGCCAATACAGCACCGTTAAAACGCTCCAAGTGCCCTACCTGCAGGATAGCCTTGTGTCGATCCGCAAGATCAATCAGCTCGCGGGCATGCTCAAGAGTTTCGGTCATCGGTTTTTCAACTAGAACATCAATTCCCTCAGCCAGAAAATCTCTGGCAATCTGATAGTGCCAGATGGTGGGAGCAGCAATGCTTACCGCATCAACTTTACCGATCAGGTCATGGTAGTCGACAAAAGCCCTGGTCTGATATTGAGCGGCGATCTCCTCTGCCCGCCTCTGGTCAATATCAACCACTCCATAGAGCTCGCACTCTTTGAGATCGGCCAAAATTCGAGCGTGATGTTTTCCAAGATGCCCTACCCCAATTACTCCAACGGCCAGCTTATCCATTGATTTTTCCCCACTAATTTATCAGCATTTATCAACAAACTCTATCCTTCCACTCTGGCCTATCCTAACTGAGATCAAGCAGATTTTCTCCGCATCGGCCTCGGCAATAGCCGTCTGTTGGTCAAAAAATAGAGTTTTGCCTGACTCAATAGCCAGCACCGCTGCTTTGGCTTCCTTCAAAGAGTTGATTGTCCCCAAACCGATCACCGGCACATCAAACCTCATATCCTGATTAGGCTTACTCACCTTGACCACCACGGTTTTCCCACCGCCTATTTGACCACCTCTTCGTATGGTTTCATCAGTTCCTTCCATTGCTTCTACGGCCACAACGGTCAGGTCTTTAACCACTACGGTCTGTCCGATATCTGAGCCAGCTATTTTCTTGGCAATTTCAAATCCAAACTCTATATCTTTTATTTCTTTCCTTGAGGGTTTCCTCTTGGTAAGGACTCCGGGTGCTGGCAGCAGATGGGTAATATATTTTGTTGACTCCAGAATATGAATTCCCTCCTGCTCCAATTCATTGGCCACAGCTCCGAGAATCGTATCGGCTTTTTTATTAATCAGCCGCCTCAACAAAAGCAGGGTCCGCCAATCAAACTTAATGTCCCGAAAAAGGTTTACATGCCGAATCTGGCCGGCCATGATGGCCTGGTTAACCCCTTCAGCCTTAAATTCTTTAATAAGTTTGCTGAGATTTCCCAGTTCGATCCAGGAGAGCTTGTCTACAGAAAAGAGCAGATTTGGTGAGGTGATTCTGCTGATCCCGACAGCCACGACCCTAAGTCCCTGCTTTTTGGCCTCATTGGCCACAATGATAGGAAATTGGCCGCTGCCGGCAATAAGTCCCAAACTTTCCATGCTCTCATCTTCCCTCCCGAGCGCCTTTTGACCTGATGGTTACTTACAAATTCCTCGGTCTGAATTTTTAATAAAATCAACTAGATATCTAACTTCTGGTGAATCAATTTCAGCCTCGATGCGGGCGATTGCCTGACTAACATTAAGGTGTGATGATAACAGCAGGCGATAAGCCTTCTTGATGTTCTCGATCGCTTCTTGAGAAAAACCCTTTCGCTGCAACCCGATTGAGTTCACTCCATATAGCTTGGTCCGGTTCCCGGCAGCCATACCATAGGGGGGTACATCTTTGGATACGGCTGATGCACCCCCGACATAAGCATAGCGGCCAATTCTGGTGAACTGATGGATGGCGGTCAGCCCACCGACAGAGGCATGGTCTTCAATGGTAACATGGCCAGCCATGGCAATCCCATTAGCCAGAATAACATGATTGCCTACATGACAGTCATGAGCAACATGGGCATAGGCCATCAGCAGGCATCCATCCCCAATGGTGGTAATACCTCCCCCTCCGCTCGTGCCGCGGTGGGCAGTTACTCCTTCACGAATCACGGTCCCCTGTCCTATCTTCAATTCACTTTTCTCGCCCTGAAACTTCAAATCCTGCGGTACAGTACCCAAGGTAGCAAATGGGAAAATATGGCAATCCCTTCCGATCTCGGTCCAGCCGTCAAGAAAAACCTGAGCCTCAAGAATAGTTCCGCTGTGGATAATGACATGTTCGCCGACGATGCAATAAGGACCAATGGTTACATTCTCTTCAATCTGAGCTTTGGGATGTACAATAGCTGTCTTGTGGATGTTCATTCTCTGGCTGTCCCTCACTGTTCAATATCACAGCAGGCATCAATATCAGAGCAGGCAGCGGATTCAACACTGCTCGTCTCTGGTTGATCACCGCCAGCCCTGGCCAAAATCATCCCTTCGGCTACCAAATTTGATCCTACAAAAGCCTGAGCGCCCATTTTCCATCCTCTCTGATGAGTCCTGAGGGCACAAACCTCTAGCCGAAGCTGATCCCCAGGTGTAACCGGAGCACGAAATTTCACCTTATCAAGCCCCATGAGATAAACAAGACTATGTTTTTTGACCCCCATCGAGGCCAGACACAAGACTCCACCGGCTTGAGCCAGGGCCTCCATGATTAGCACTCCGGGCATAACCGGATTGCCGGGAAAATGTCCGGTGAAAAAAGGTTCGTTTATGGTAACGTTTTTGATAGCCACAATCCTCTTTTTGGCTTCAAATTCTATCACCCTGTCAATCAGCAGAAATGGATATCGATGGGGTAAATACTCCAAGATAGCCTTGATGTCAAGCATTCTTTGTTTCTCCTTATGAAAGATCTTCCGGGGAAAATTAGGTTAGATTGTATCTATTAATGTTGAAACCTGAAGAGAAACATCAAGAGACTTCTCAGGACCAAGATTTGATCGAATCGTTGTTTTTTTAATAGAAAGGAGCTTAGTTGAATTTTCAATCTCGTAAAGATACTTGGTTAGCTCTTCAGTTACCAGACCATCAATAGTTATTTCAATAATTTTCTCGTTCGGTGGTGAAGAAAGATTAGACACTGGCCGCATAGAAACTATCTTGTCCTCGATCTTGCACTTCTTGGCCAGTTCTTCGAGGAAAGCGAGCAGTTCAAAATCCTGACCTCGCTGCTGGATGGCTTGATTTACCAGCGCTGTTTCTCTACGCAGCTCAAAGAACTCATCCCTCAACCTACGTAGCTCCTTCAGATCCTCTTTCCTTTTAGGGATGGATTGAGCAAGAACCTTGATCTTGACTATACTCGGCACAAGATAAAACTGGATAACCAAGATCAAGGGAAGAGCGATGAGGATGCCCCTGACTATCATCCTTTCTCTCTTCCCCCAGGGGATATTCGTCTTAATCAATTGAAGCCATTGCATGATGTTTCAGATTAAGCCTTAATGCCTTAAAGCCTTAATGCCCTTTAGGGGGCTCATTCTGGCCTGAAGGAACACTATTTTGCTCACTGCCATGAGAAACCTGAGCCGCCGCGGCAGGCTCACCAGAAACCTGGCTGGCTGAAGAGACCGCCTTCCCTTCTGCTGGGGATGTTTTCTCCCCTTCTGCAGGAGCAGCCTGATTGGTCTGCGCGGGAGCAGTCTGATTGGTATTTGAAGTCTGATTGGTATTTGAAGCTTGCGGCAGTGAGGGATGCGAATCTGCCGAAGCAGCAGAGCTTGAGTTTAAGAGATTCAATTTATTCTGAGCATCCTTGAGCAGCGGAGAATCAGAAAAGTTGGCTACTAACTTCTGATAAGCCTCCTTGGCTTTGCTAAACTCTTTCATCTGTTCATAGCATCTGCCCAATTCCATGTAGATATTGTCGCGGAGCAAATACCCCTGATAATCATCAAGAATCTTTTGGAAAGCCCGGGCCGCTTCCTTATAATCTCCTTTGGCTTCGTAGCTGTAGCCAATAGAAGATAGAGCCTCTATACTGTGTGCCCCTTTGGTTTTATACTTTTCAAGGTATTGCTTGTAGGTAAGGATAGCCTTATCATATTCTCCTAGATGATAGTAGGCTTCCGCCTTGAGGAAAAGCGCATCATCTGCGCTGGCTGAAGAGGGATATAACTTCAAAACCTGATCCAGGGTATTCATAGCCGCCGTATACTTTTCTCTGGCATTTTTAAAGCTCTTTTCACTCTGGTGATCATCAAACGCGGTGGGCTCTCCCTCAACCCTTGCGTAGTAGTCTGCTCGTGCTTGGGCCAGGAGCTTGGCTGAATTTCTGAGGTTCGACTCTCTCTGGTAGCGGACACCCCAGATGACAGCCACTACGATCACAAGGCCCACAGCTGCGAAAATAATTAGGTTGAAATTTTCTCTGACCCAAATTAGCGCCCTCTTCATAAATGACATAACTTCATCATCTTGAGTTAAAAACTGCTTTCGTGTCAATTTCTTTTTAATCTGCATGCTTATTGCTCTCCCTCAAAGTTACTTTCAAGATCACCGTTCACTTTTGCCGGTTTACTTCCCCAGGCAGCGGTCCAGGATCCTTTTGGCGTTATCAAAGGCTATTTCGATCTCCTCTTTGATCATTCCAGCCCCTAAACCTATTTTCCAGGCCATGTCCTGATCGATCAGGTCTGAAGGCTCATGGGCATCGGTATTGATCACCAGCCCCGCACCTATCTTCTGGCTAAGGCGGGCAACATAGCCGTTAGTCAATGAATGCCCGCTCCTGGCCGTGATCTCCAGATAGATTGATTTATCCCTGGCCAGAGCCACCTCCTCCTCTGAGATAAAACCAGGATGAGCCAAGATGTCAATATCCGCCTGAAGAGCAGCAAGATTTGTACCAGGCATCACCGGCTCAACCAGCGTCTCTCCATGCACAATTACCAGCCGGGCACCAAGCTCTCGCGCCTTCCTTACCAGACTGGGAATATTCTGTGGAGGAACATGCGTAATTTCAACCCCAGGAATAGCCACAATCCCATGGGATTCAGAATACCAAGTGCAGGCTGTAATGATTTTCGGGATTACGAAATCAAAATTGGATTGATCAACATGATCGGTGATGCCTACGGCTATGCAGCCCTTCACCCTAGCACGCCTGATCAATTCTGCCGGAAGAAGAACACCATCGCTGAAAAAAGAATGGGTATGAAGGTCGATCATCAGGATTTTTGATATCTTTCCATCTATTCAGTTGTATTCACTTGATTATCCGCAAGAGAGTTTCTCTTGCTGTCTACCTAATGTGGTATTGTTGTAACATAGGTTGTAGAAAAAGTCAAATAAAAGCCGATACTTCAAAGTTATTCATGGTTACAAAATAGACAGATAAAATCGAAAACCTTTGACTTTCAGTTAAAAAATAAAGTAAAGTATAGTAATGACAACGCAGTTAGCTTAAAAGGTCTAAGACCTCTCGCTTGATGATGTAAGTGGATATGCTTTGGCATAGAATCACTAAAGCCTCGAGGCTGGCTTAATGAAAACAATAACTCAAAGGGCCGAAATAGATCAAGGGGGGAATACTTTTTAGTCCATTTTAGTCCGTAGATCCTACTAAACTTTAAGGAGGTGGTGGCGAATCGAGTTTTTCTTTTTAGGAAATTAAAAAGAGAAAGGTTGATGGTAATAACAGGTTGTTGTCAAGCTTTCCCCAGGTTGTCGAGTTCTCCCACGGTAGGAAGGTCATGGTACGAAGGTGCAAAATTCACCCACTCAATCGGTCATTTTCCCCTTACAAGAAGCAGCTATTTTTTTTTCGATTATCGCGGTCAAAGGCTAGGTGTGGTTTTGGGCCATTCTCCCTTTAAGAAAACTATTTATTTTCCCCAGCTCTATTTTTATGCCTCCTGCACCTCCTCCTTCTCTTCGCGCTTTTGGCTCCACTATATTTTCCCCTATAAGTATCAACAGGATTGAGGATAGAATTTGAGGATTAAAATCTTGCGCTTCATCCTGCGTCCTGTCCCTTTCCTAATTTGAAAATCCATCAGCCGATCTCTCCAATGGATGAAAATTTTTAATCTCAACCAGGCGAAAATAAATTTTTTTTATTGTTTATTGTTTGTTTTTGTTTTTATTTTTGATCCCCTTACAATTAAAGAATCGTATTAATAATAACGGTTACAGGGAGTTACAAGGAGTAGCTATGATTCAGCAAAAAAAATGGCAGGTTTTTCTCTCTCATCTGGTAATAATAACTGCCCTGCTGGCAGGCACCGCCTTCGCCGGTATGGGCCATATTGCCCCCAATGTGGCCACTGATTTTAGCCGCACTGTGTCCTCTCCGCACATTGCCGCCACCACCTTTGTTCATCCCTTGGCCTCGGTGATTGGCAATGTTACCCTGGAGGGGCAGATTATGGTTTCCCCTGGGGCCTCGGTTCGTGGGGATGAGGGCCAGCCTATATTTGTGGGTGAGGCGGCCAATATCCAAGATGGCGTTGTGCTGCACGGTCTTGAGACCGAAGAGCTTTCAAAAGAGCATGGCGAGTGGGAGTTCAAAGCTGGTCGGCAGTTCAATGCCCAGGGTGAGAGGGTAGGCGATGGCAGCGGCTACTCGGTCTATATTGGCGAGAGGGTCTCTCTGGCTCATCAGGCTCAGGTGCATGGTCCAGCCTATGTCGGCCATGATACTTTCATCGCTATGCAGTCTCTGATCTTCAACGCCAAGGTCGGCTCACACTGCGTCATCGAGCCAGGCTGCACCATTGTCGGGGTTGAGCTGCCTGACCATGTCTATGTTCCGGCAGGCACAACCATCACCTCACAGAGCGAGGTGGCTGAAAAAACCTACCCAATCTATGAAGGCTACACCTATGAGCACACCAACGAGGCTGTGGTCCATGTCAATGAATCCCTGGCCGAAGGCTATCTGCACCTAGGGGATAGAATTGGCCATATTGCCCCCAATGTGGCCACTGATTTTAGCCGCACTGTGTCCTCTCCGCACATTGCCGCCACCACCTTTGTTCATCCCTTGGCCTCGGTGATTGGCAATGTTACCCTGGAGGGGCAGATTATGGTTTCCCCTGGGGCCTCGGTTCGTGGGGATGAGGGCCAGCCTATATTTGTGGGTGAGGCGGCCAATATCCAAGATGGCGTTGTGCTGCACGGTCTTGAGACCGAAGAGCTTTCAAAAGAGCATGGCGAGTGGGAGTTCAAAGCTGGTCGGCAGTTCAATGCCCAGGGTGAGAGGGTAGGCGATGGCAGCGGCTACTCGGTCTATATTGGCGAGAGGGTCTCTCTGGCTCATCAGGCTCAGGTGCATGGTCCAGCCTATGTCGGCCATGATACTTTCATCGCTATGCAGTCTCTGATCTTCAACGCCAAGGTCGGCTCACACTGCGTCATCGAGCCAGGCTGCACCATTGTCGGGGTTGAGCTGCCTGACCATGTCTATGTTCCGGCAGGCACAACCATCACCTCACAGAGCGAGGTGGCTGAAAAAACCTACCCAATCTATGAAGGCTACACCTATGAGCACACCAACGAGGCTGTGGTCCATGTCAATGAATCCCTGGCCGAAGGCTATCTTGAGACCTGCGATGGTGATCTTAACGGGGATGGCGAGATCACTCCACAGGATGCCTTGCTTGTCTTCTTGTGCTATCTCGAAAGAGGCGCCTGCTCGGCTTGTGCGGATGTCAATCATGACGGTGAGGTTACTCCGCAGGATGCCTTATGTCTGTTTTCAAAATTCCTGGGGCGGTCATCCTGCCTGGATTAGGCCATACTGCCTGGATTAGATGAGATTTCTCACCATATGTTTTTAACCAAAAACCCGGCTATGGGTTTTCCCCGCAGCCGGGTTTTTGACTTTTTATGCTTTACTACACCTTTGCAGAAATTTCTTAGCGTCTTGAAATCCTTGAAAGTTATCTCTAATAGCAAATCCAGTAAAATCAAGACCTTAGAGAAAAAGTACAAAAGCATAGTGTTTTACTTTTTAAGGGTATGGAGGAGGCTAACCTGAGAAGACCTCCGTAAGGTTGATCTTAAGAGCAGGGAATAAAGATGATTCCATGACCTGATCATGTTCATAGATCTTTGGCTCTAAGAATCTCCGATCAGATTCAGATAGAGTATAGACTTCAACTCGTTCTTTCTCAGGGTCAAAAATCCAATACTCCTTAACCCCAAACCGCTCGTAGAGCTTCCTCTTCATAACAAGATCATACCTTTTGCTGGCTGGTGAAATAATCTCCACCACAAGATCAGGTACTCCTCGGATATTTTTCTTGGTGACAATTTTCTCATTCTCCTTGGCAATGAAAATCAGGTCAGGAACCACAATATCCCAATTGGATAAAACGACATCACAAGGTGCGTACAGCAATTTGCCGAGTTTATTTTCTCTGAGGTAGGAGGCTATAATCAGAGCCAAATTTCTCGAGATCTCCTGATGCCGTATTTCAGGGGAAGGAGCCATATGGTGTTCTCCATCGACAATTTCATGCCTCTTGCCATCAGAGGGAAACAAGATGTAGTCCTGATAGCTGAGTTTAAGCCGGCTGTCTTGCTGCTGGATAGAATGAATATTCATTGATCTTATCACCACTCAAATTTTTACTCCAGACGTTCCCTTTTTTAATAGAGGGCCTCATACCCTAATATAGAGGGCTTCATATCCTCATCATCAGAGCCTCATACCTTTCCCCTCCCTTGATGGGGAGTCTAGGTGAGGGGTGAATACCCCCCTCCTCTCGACCCTCCCATCAAGGGAGGAGATGCTGGGGAACAACTGTGATTTACTCTCTTACTATAGCAGCAGCCTAGGGCAAGAGTCAAGATCGGCAAAGGGTTGGATATTCGGATATTAGACCTTGCCGCTTTCTAAAAACTGCCTGATATCGACCTCAATCTTGGCAGGATCAAGGCATCTGCTGATTCCTATTTTCTGATATTGTTCTGAGGCTAGATCAATCACCTGGGGCTCTTTCAGTCGCCGATACTGCGAGTCATACAAGGCTAATAACCAATGGTGCTAGTTTGTAACTCAATAAAGTCAATCAGTTAGAAAATAAGAGCTTTTTAAGGATCGGCCTGGGTCCTAAATTGCCTAAACCCTAAAGCCTAAAAAGGTAAAACAAACTTCTAAAGCCTCATTTTACTAAGACCTTGATTTTATAAGAAAAGTAACTAGCACCATTGGCTAATATAATTGGCCGCTCAAGATTAAGATGATTTATCTCAGTCACAATGCCGATTTGTCGGCTATCGAGCTCAACTACGGTCCCAATCGGATAGATGCCCAGGCATTGGATAAACTTGAGGAGGTAGGAAAAACAAAAATCTCTCTCTCCCTGCTCAAGCATTCTGGCCATAGCTACAGCAGGCGACATGGCCGATCTATACGGCCGATCGCTGGTCATGGCATCGAAAACGTCGGCAATGGCTGCTATTAGGGCAAATTGATTTATCCTAAAGCCCTTCAACCCTAGTGGATAGCCACTTCCATCAAAGCGCTCATGGTGTTGATAAGCAAGATGGATCGAGTCCCAGCGGATATGAGGACATCGGGAAAGTATCTCTTGTGAGTATTCAGGATGTTTTTTGATGATCGAAAATTCTTCCTCAGTTAACCTGCCGGGTTTATTGATAATCTTTGCTGGAATCCTCACCTTGCCGATATCATGTAGGAGAGCTCCAACCCCAAGGGCGATTAAATCTTCTTTATCGAAAAGCAGATATCTGCCCACAGTAATGCAGAGGCAGGAAACATTTAACGAGTGGTAAAAAGTATAGGCATCATAGTTTTTAATCATGCCTAAACTGAGAAAAGCATCTTTGTTCCTGAAAACGCTTTCAACCGCGGCGTCGGCAACCTTGAAAATTTCATTCCAGTTGATAGGCTTTCCTCTAGCTGCTCTATGGTAGGCATCTTCAAGAATCTTTCGGGTTTGATAATAGATCTTTCGGGATGTTTTAAGCTCTTCCTGGCGAGGGACTATGTCCTGTAACTTCGCACACTCTCCCTCATCTATCCCTTTAAGTCTCCACTTGCTAACTAGATCCCTTCCATAATCCTGATTTATGGTCTCAAAATTATACAGCCCTCGCTCGGTATCCACATAGACATAGGTGGCCCCACACTTTTGGAGCTTAGCCAGGTCCTCTTCCGAGCTGATAATGAAGCTGTTTCGTAAGAAGGGATGCTGAAACCAGGAGATATCGAGGCTGTGAACATACATCCCGATTTTAACTTCAGCTATACTCAGCTTTTTTATGGCCATATCTTTATAAAGCTCAAAAAAGAAAAAAACCAAGTATCCTGAATATTGTGAAAGAGTTCCTTTAATTTCAGATCTCGGTAGGTAGTATTGAAAATATCGTCTTTTTATTGAAAATATCACCTTTTTAAGGATTGGTTTTCTTTATGCATATATGCATATTGACATATTGAACATGTAAAACATGTAAAGAGCCGCCTGATTCTGGGATATGATTTGAGGGGTTTAAGATAGGATTGATGGTTTGTTTAAAGATAAAATTGATGGTTTAATGGTGGGATAGCCAGCAAAAAAGTATGACTGAGGATAAGCCGATAACAAAATGAAGAGTACTTTCCTTGCTCTATTTTTTTCAGCCCGTATATTTTTTACTACCATAATCATAAATTTTATTGCCATAATCATAATTGGTCCTCTCGCTAACAAAATGCGAAAGTTGGGCGGACCCAAGGTCCACTTATTCCAATTGATTGGGTAATTGGATATGCTCTCGCAGTTGGCGATAAAACCAATAAATCTCATAATGCATAATTCCAAGCATCACGGGAGAATAACTGACCAGCTTGTTTAAGGATGTGATGTGAAATTGAGTGCCGACCTGTCATCGCCGCAGATTCAATCCTCAGATATCTTGCAGGCCAGCCTTGAGCCGGTCATTCCTGATGAAGTCAAATATTTCGAAGAGCTTGCCCGACAGGAAAAGCGCCTTCGGAATTTCGAGAAGGCCGGTAATATGTTTATGAATCTGGCTAACTGGTATGAAAGCCAAAATGAATGCATCCTGCGGAAAAAATGGGAACGGGCCGGACATTACCATTTCATGGCCGGAGAATGTCTGGTCCGCTGCGCCCAGAGCAATATTGAATCATCCAATAAAAACTGGCATGAGCTGGCCAGCCTGGAATATGCCCGCTCGGTCGAATGTTATCTTAAGAACCCCGAAGATGTCTATTTTCACCGGGAGGCGTTTAATCTGGCCATCAAGGAATTCAAGATGATCCCCAAAGGGCAGGGGCTGCTTTACAGCCAGATCGAGGAGGCCGAGCGGATTAGCAAGCACCTGATTGACATGACCTACAAGAAATTTATCGCCATGTTGGATGAGATGACCTTTACCAAGGATAGCGATCAGTTAACTGTTGAATACTGCCATTGGAAGGCCAGCCAGACTAAGAGCAAGGGGCTCAAAGTATGGTACTGGTTCTGGGGAATGACCAGCAAGTACGGAACCAGTGTTACCCGATGGATTCTCTGGATGCTGTTTGTCATCAGCCTATTCAGCGGTTTTTATTACTTCACCGATATGGCCATCAATGTTCCTCTGAGCGGCTTTGATAAGGTCTTCCAATGTCTTTACTTTAGCGTAGTTACGGTAACTACCCTTGGATATGGGGATATCTATCCGAAAACCAGCTTTGGCATGGCTCTGGTCATTGTCGAAGTATTCTTTGGCCAATTGATGTTCTGGGTGATGATGACCATTTTGGCCAAGAAGATCTTCCGATAGAAAACGATAGAAATAGAAAAAGATAAGGGATTAAGCCTTTCACCCACCGAGAAATTTTTGCCACTTTCTGAGCAACTTGAGCGCCGCCTGTCCATTGAGTTTTCCAAGATCTAGCGCTCGAAGCTCTGCGGCTACATACTCTTGGGGATCGGTGAATAGGGAAAGTTGCCTACCCTTCCCACGATGCGCCTTTATGAAGGGAGAAGAGTCAGCAGTCTCAAGATCGTGCTTTTCTAAAGAGGTGAGGATTTGTCTGGCCCGTTCTATAACCTCAGGCGGCAGGCCGGCCAGTCGGGCTACATGAATACCATAGCTTTTATCAGCACTCCCAGGCATGATCCGGCGCAGAAAAACCACCTCATCGTTCCACTCCCGCACCGCTACAGTGTAATTTTGCACCCTGTCCAGAGAATCCGCCAATCGGGTTAGCTCATGGTAGTGAGTGGCAAACAAGGTCTTGGCCCTTACTCTCTCGCTGTGTAGGTATTCGGCTACAGCCCAGGCAATGCTGATTCCGTCAAAGGTGCTGGTCCCCCGGCCAATTTCATCCAGGATGATCAGACTGCGACTGGTGGCATTGTTTAGGATATTGGCGGTTTCATTCATCTCAACCATAAAGGTGCTCTGCCCTTTGACCAGATTGTCGGATGCGCCCACTCGGGTGAATATCCGGTCCACTAAGCCGATCGTTGCCTCTTTGGCCGGCACGAAACTTCCCAGGTGAGCCATCAGGGTGATCAGAGCCACCTGCCGGATATAGGTGGATTTGCCAGCCATATTGGGCCCAGTGATAATCAGGAGCTGGTTTTTCTCCTCATCAAGAGTAGTGTCATTAGGGACAAAGCGCTCATCCTTTAACATCTGCTCAACTACTGGATGGCGGCCTTCAACAATCCTAATGGCTGATCCGTCGTTTACCGTCGGCCTGACATAATTGTAGCGGCAAGCGACCTCAGCCAGAGCAGCTAAAACATCTATGGTGGCTAGGCTTCGGGAGGTATCCTGTATCCGCTCTACCTGCGGAGAGAGTTTGGACAAAAGCTCCTGGAAAAGAGCCTTTTCCATCTCCACCATTTTCTCATGAGCAGTCAAAACCCTGGTCTCATAATCCTTTAGCTCGGCGGTGATATAGCGCTCGCCATTAGCAATGGTCTGCTTGCGGATGTAGTGGTCAGGCACCAGGGCCAAATTGGCCTTGGTTACTTCGATATAGTAGCCAAAGACTTTATTATATCTTACCTTAAGCGAAGAGATGCCGGTTTTTTGACGCTCTTCACTCTCCAGCCGAGCGATCCAGCTCTTGCCTTCAAAGGCAAGCTGGCGAAGCTCATCGAGTTGCGCTGAATAGCCCGCTCGGATAAGGCCGATCTCCTCCGATGGGGGGGGCGGAGGATCAGCCAGGGTTAGATCGATCCACTGATAAACATCCTGAAGCTCATCGCATGATTTGGCCAAAGAGGCCAAAAGTGATGAGTCAGGCTCTTTGGGCAGCAGGGCTTTTACCTGCGGCAGCAAGGCAGCCGAATTTTTCAAAGCGATAAGATCCTGGGCTGAAGCAGAGCAAAGAGCCACTTTTCCGCAAATCCGCTCAAGGTCTGAGATTTTTTTAAGCAGCTCCCGAATCTTTTGCCGGACACTCTGCCTGTTGGCCAAAAACTCTACAGCCTCAAGCCGCTGGTTTATCTTCTCGACCTGCAGTAAGGGATGAAGAATCCACTGCTTGAGCATCCGACCTCCCATTGAGGTTTCAGTCAGGTCAAGTACAGCCAAAAGAGAGCTCCCCCGTTTTGCATCCTGCCAAGAAGAGATAAGCTCAAGATGCTGCTGCGTGGCGGCATCAATGGTCATGTACTCGCTCAAAGTATACCAGCGGGGGCGGCGCAGATGGGCAAGATCTCGTTTTTGGGTTATGTGCAGATAAGATATGGCTGCCGCGGCTGACAATATGGCCAGGCTGCTGCCTTCACAGCCAAGTCCATCCAGGGAGTGAACCTTGAAGTGTTTCAAAAGACACTGCCGGGCAGACTCCTCCCGATAATGATCATCGTCCCGATATTCAATGCGAATCTGGGGAAGTTCAGCCCAGAGCTTGCGAAAAGAAGGCTCATCGGCCAGGGAGCGAGGAATGATCATCTCCCGCGGGGCCTTGCGAAAAAGCTCAGCTTCGAGCTTCTGATACCAGTCTGCGCCCTGGTATTCAGTTATCCACAGCTCACCGGTTGAGATATCGGCAAAGGTCAACCCAAGGGAGGAAGACTTGAAAGCCAAAGCGCCCAGGAAATTATTCTCCTTTCCCCGAAGCAGGTTCGATTCGATGATCGTACCCGGAGTAACCACCCTGATCACTTCCCTCTGGACAATTCCCTTGGCTTTTTTGGGGTCTTCCACCTGATCGCAGACAGCCACTGTGTAGCCTTCCCTAATCAGCCGGGCAATGTAGCCTTCAGCGGCATGATAAGGAATGCCACAAAGTGGCACGGCTTTTTCCTTATTCCGGTCTCGGCTGGTCAGGGTAAGTTGAAGCACCCGCGAGGCGATTTCAGCATCTTCGCCGAACATCTCATAAAAATCACCCAGCCGAAAAAAAAGGATAGCCTCACGATATTCCTGTTTGATCCGATTATACTGCTGCATCATGGGCGTCAAGGAAGCATCGGAGAAGGTCGAAAGAGGGGGCTTCTGATCACCTTCATCAGGGCTGCTGGGGTTATGGGATTGGCTGTGGTTGATCATTGAATAATTCACTGAAGGGGCCTTCTTTCTGTATCTGCTTAGTTGAGAAATTTTATATTTATTTTCCTATTATTTTTCAGAAAAGTTAGCTCAAAAAGCGTTTCTATGTTTTTTTTCAGAAAATTTAAGCGGCCTGATCTGGCCCTTAAGCTCAAAAGCGGCTAGAGAGAGAAGATTAGATTTGATGGGCTACATAGCTGTCCCATTCCTTGCACTGCGGGCACTTCCATTGGATCTCGGAGGATTGATAACCACATTTTTGACAGGAAAAAAGCTCGTTTTTATCTATAACCTGTTCCATAAGATATTGATATTCCTGAAGAGCCTCATCCTGACGATTGTCTTTAATCAACATTTCAGCCAGAGTGGAGCGAAGGGTCAGTGACTCAGGACAAACTTTTAGCCCCTCCCTCAGCTCTTCAATCGCTCTCGATAATAGCCCTTTCTTATAGTAATAATCAGCCAGAATAGCCCTGGTTCGGGTATCCTGGGGACGGCGATTCAAAATTTCCCGATAAACGGCTTCAATGCTCTCAAACCTTCCTCTCTGGAGATAGGCCTTTTCCAGAAGCTTATAGACGGCAAAGGAGAGCTGGTGCTGATCGGAAGAGATGATTTTGTTGAAAATGGCAATCGCCTTGGCTGTCTTGTCCTCAGCCAGATAGATGTCTCCAAGGACTAGGTAGGCCTCGGTGCAATTTTTGTCCAGGCTGATCGCTTCTTTCAGCTTTTTTATAGCCTGGGTATGATCGTTTTTCTGATAAGCTGCCTTACCCATTTCAGTCATGATGTGGGCCAGTCGGGAATAATTGCCAGCTCCTGAAAGTTTTTGAATCTGCTTTTCCATATGGTAGGCGTTTTCCCAGTCTCGTGTCTCTTCGTACAGCTCTTCCAGTAGACGGCAGGCCTCCAGGTTATCCTCATCATGCTGCAAGACCTCCTGATAGACCTTGATCGCCCGGTCGACAAATCCCCCTTTCTGATAATCTAGTCCAAGATTCATTAGAGCAGAAATCCTAAGCTCCTTATCCAGCGAGGGCCGCAAAAGAATGCTCTGATGAATCTGGGTCGCTCGGCCGATCTCTCCCCGTTGGCGGAAGAGATTTCCCAGGTCTTGATAGATTTCAATGGTGTTAGAGTCAACCTGAACCGCCTTGGTGAATTCGGCAATAGCCTTATCTGGCTGGTTAGAAATGATATATTTTAGCCCCCTAATGTAGGCATCGCGATCATTTTGCCCAGTCTTTTCTTCCAACGGGGATTTTTTAGCTACAGCCCACCCCAACCAGGCTCCAATGGCTAGCGAGATGGCAGCCGTGAGATAGAAAGATACAGTATGCATTGTTTTAAGCCTCAGGTGTTCTTTCCAATTTGTTCAATACTCTTTTCATCGGTAATCGGTAGGTTGCGGAGGGAATTTAACTCCTTTTCCATCTGGGAACATCTTCGGCGCTCTGCTCTCAAGGCCCTCCTCAGGTGAAAATTTTTGATGAATGAAGGTACGCTTACCATTAAGGCTCCGAAAAAAACCCCGCCCAGAAGCAGGAGAATCATCGGAATCTCCACACTTTGATACCGATAATACTGGATTTGGTAGCTCTGTTTGACAATCCAGTCATTTTGTCTGAGAAAATCAACACTGAGTATGATGATGGCTACAATCAGCAATATCTTAATAATATGCATTACTCTGCACTCCTAACCTTAGCTTTTTTAATTTTTAATCTGTTTCCCCATCCCCCTTCGATCAGCGAAACAGAGGCTTCAGAAGATCATAGGTAGTATCTAGGTGCTGAGGCAACACCTTAGTGTCTGCCAGTACTGGCATAAAATTGGTATCACCAGACCATCTGGGCACAATGTGGAGATGGAGATGATCAGCAATACCAGCCCCAGCCACAGCCCCGATATTCATGCCAATATTATACCCTTCGGCTTTCATAGCCTGTTGAAGACAACTAAGACTCTTTTTAGTCAAGGTCATGATCTGGAGGAGCTCTTCTGAAGTCAGATCCTCCAGGCTAGCTGCATGGCGGTACGGAGCTATCATTAGATGTCCATTATTATAAGGAAAAATATTCATGATAATAAATCCGAGACGATCACGAAATAAAATGTAATTTTTTCTATCCTCCCCCTCCCGCACCTTGTCACAAAATATACAGCCATCTTTCTTGTCGGCAAGAATATATTGCATTCTCCACGGAGCCCAGATTTTTTCCATAGCGCTTTTTTCTCCTCTTTTTGAGCAAGTGGCATAATTTTAATTGATTTTACCAATTTTGTCAAACAATTACGAAACAGACCAATAGCATAATTTTTATATACCTTCTCAGGCAGTGCAAGCAATATGGCCGAAGTCTTTCGGCAGTTTTTTACCAAAAGTTTTATCGTGCTGGCCAAAAATTAAACAGAGAATCACCGCTGGCTCAATTCCATAAGTCTATACTAGGTGTATATCCTTATGTGTATATCCTTATGATCCATATATACTTATAATTTGATATTTTGTGCGGTTAATCCTATCGGCTAAATTCATCAAATTTGGCATAAAAATTGCTTGCTAAAATAACCAAAAAATTTAACACAAATTAAAAACCTAAATCAAGTTCTCTTCAAGGAGGCTGTTTGGCATGGGATATCCAGAAATCAACACCCTTTTGAACTTCTGTCGGGAATACTTTCTCAACCGCTACAACGAAAATCTTACTGATCAGGAGTTTCAGGAACGATCATTGAACCTTCTTGAGCGATTGCACAAATATTGTCAAGGAGAATCGGTCTATGTCATGGGAGAGATAGCTCACTCAGATACTCCTCCAGACTACGATTGGGTGGTGAAAAAGGTGATTCGTCCTCTTTTCAAGATGGTATAAGGATTGTATCTCTTATTTATTAGCTACCATTGAGAGACATAACTCTAAAGAGTTAAACCTCTTCGAGGGTTTATGGTTGTTCTGATATAGGGTTTATGGTGTCTGATATATAAGAGTGAGGATTGTATCTATCCCATGAAAAGTTTGGGAAAACCGCTTGCCTTACTTTTTACCCAAATCACCAATTATAAATTGAAGGATACTGAGAATGGCCAGAGAGGCTGTTTCTGTTCTCAAGATACGGGGGCCGAGATGAAGGGGTTCAAATCCCTCCTGTCTGGCCACAGTAACCTCATCCTCGGTAAATCCACCTTCAGGACCGACCATGACCGAAATTCTTTTACAGTCAGCTTGCCGATGCACAAGATCGGCCAAAGATATCCCCCCTTGCTCTTTCTCCCACAGGATAATCCGAAGCCCGCTTTGCCGGGCCAGGGACAGCGATTCTTGAAAGGTACAGAAAGGGAAGAGGTAAGGAATATCAGGCCGGCGGCACTGCTTGGCAGCCCGCAGGGCAATCCTGGGCCAGCAGTGTGCCTTTTTCTGCTTATGCTCCCGCTCTTGCAGGGAGATGGATCTAGCTGATTTGAACGGAATAATGGCCCAGACACCAAGCTCGGTGGCTTTCTGAATAATCAATTCCATCTTCTCTCTCTCAGGCAGCGCCTGATGGAGAATGATCTCCCGCTCTGCCCTGTTGCCTGGTCCATGAGTTTTGGCAAAGATATGGATTTTGGCTGTATCCTCTGATAGCTCAACAATCCGGCCGCGAAAACTCTGCCGGCTCTCATCCAAAACCGTGATTATTTCCCCAGGCCGCGGATCCCATCTCTCAAGAGCCTGTCGTGAAGGGCCAGACAATTCGTAGTCATGATCCACTAAAGCAGTCTCGGCCAAAATGATTCTTGATTGGGGTATGTCCATAGCTAGCCTCGGCTTTTGCTCACTCATGGCAGAGGGGGAACAACACGATCCTTATGCATCTGAACCTTATGGAGGATTCCCCGCAGGATTTTCACCTCCCTGCTGGTTAGAGCCCTGCGGCGAATCAGCTCTTTGATCGACAGCATCATGTGTCTGGAATTTTCCGGAGTAATAAATTCAATCTCCATCAGGACCTGCTCAAGATGAAGAAAAAGGCTTTGAAGCTCCTCCTGGGAAGCCATTCTCGGCTGATACGGCTGCTCATGGTGATGCTGCTGCTGCTCATTGGGCTTATGTCTCTCATCGCCTCCACGCAGCTTAAAAAGCTCCCAGGCCACAACCATGACTGCCTGAGAAAGATTAAGGGAGCAAAAATCCTGCCGCGTGGGGATAGTAACCACGGCGTGGCAAAGGCTAATTTCCTCTGTGGTCAGGCCACATTTTTCTGAGCCAAAAAGAAACGCTATCTTGTTCTCCTGACTTATAGACGTGGCGGCCTGGGCGATCTGCTGGGGAGAGGAAATGCTTTTGTGATAGCGCCTCCTGCTTCGGGCGGTAGTGCCGACAATCCAATTGATATCAGCCAAGGCCTTCTCAAGGCTTGTTTCCACCACTGCCCGCTCTAGTAGATCTTCTGCTCCACAGGCCATCTGAATTGCACTAAGCCAGCTTGAGGGCTGAGGATTGACCAGCCGCAAATTCTCAAACCCCATGTTTTTCATCGCCCTGGCCACGGCTCCGATATTGCCCGCATTTTTTGGTGAAACCAGCACAAAGACGATATTCTCAGCTCGTATGCCCCAGCCACCACTGGCCGCGGGGGGAAAAATTTGTGCAGGCATAAAAAATATCCTTTCCCAATCCTGCTTTATAGTATATCATATCATAAACTATCTGATCAGATGAGGCAATATCTTGTTAGACTAAAAACAATGATCAGAAGCGATCAATTCAAGGGTGGGTGGGCAATTGCAGACCATTATCGGAGATAGCTCTTCTCTGATCTACCTGAGTAAGGTGTCCCTGCTGCGCCCCTATGCTCAAGTTGTTCGTCTGATCATCTCTCCCCAGGTTTACGAGGAGTGCATGCGGCGTCCGTGGTCAAATGATGCCCGTCAGATTCAAGATCTTGTTCAGGAAAAGAGGCTAGCCATCTGTCCAGTTCCCGAAGCCGATCAGGTGGTGCTGCCGCATTTAGGGGCAGGGGAGAAGAGCACCATTGAGCTTTATTATCTGCTGAAAGCAGATGCGGTCATGATTGATGACCGCAAAGGGATCAAGCTCTGCAAAAGGCGCCGGATTCCTTTCCTGTGCGCCATCCTGGTACCGGCTCTGCTTCAGCGTAGTCATCTGCTCAGCAGCCCGGATGAAGTTGACCGATTAATTGAAAAAATCTGCCAGATTGGCAGGTATGAGGGATGGATTGTTCAGTATGCTAAGGAAATAGCCAAAATTGGATAGCCTATGAAATGGTTGCAGCTAACTATTGCCATTTCTCCACAGATTGAAGATGCTTGTGTTAGTCAGGTTCAGGACCTTGGGGCTACGGCAGTGTTTGTCGACTCTTCCCCAGACAGCTCGCGAATTCTACTGCACGGCATATTTCCCCTTAAGGCTGATCGCTCATGGATTGAGCAATCTATGCGAATCTATTTATCCTCCTTGCAAGAGCTAGGGTTTGAGATTCCCTCACCTGAGCTTACCCTTCAGGAAATCGACGAGGAGAAATATCTTTCCCAATGGAAGGAATTTTTCAAGCCAATTCATTTGGCTAACACCCTGGTCATTGAACCGATCTGGGACCAGGGCCATGCCAAGGCAGGAGAAAAGAGGGTCGTAATCGATCCAGGGATGGCTTTTGGTACCGGGCAGCACTTCACGACCCGATTTTGCCTCCAGTGGATCTGCAAGCACAGGGAGCGGCTTGGCAGCCTGGTCGATATTGGGTGTGGATCGGGAATTCTGGCCGCTGCCGCCTCGGTGCTTGGAGTAAAACGGGTTGTGGCTCTAGACCATGATTTTGCAGCCACTAAGGCGGCCAAAGCTTGTATGGAGCTCAATCAGGTCCAGGATAAAAATTTCCTCATCACTGCCGACTGCTTATCCCTCCCCTTAAAGGGGAGTTTTGATGCTGTAGTGGCCAATCTTCACACCTCTTTACTGCTGCAAGCCAGCCAGGAGCTGAAATCGCTCCTCAGCCCTGGTGCCTCCCTTGTCCTGACAGGCATTGGATACGGAAATCAAAAGGAGATTCTCGATCAGTACTCGGATCTTCAGCTTCAGGAAATTCAAAATGATCCGCATAAAGAGTGGGTTGGAATCTGGTTTATTAACCAGCAATCTGGTTTGTTAGCCAGCAAATAAGAACACGAGCAAAAAGGTAAACCACTCCTTAGGCTGCGGCCTCAAAGCCCCCTGTCCCCTTCCCCAACCACTGATCAGCAGGCAGCCCCCACACCTAGGCGCCTCTTTCTCCCCATCTTCTCCTGTCTTTTTGGCTCCCCCAGCCCTATGGCATAAACCTTGCTTTTAATAATAAAGTGTAAATTTTTATGATAAAACTGCAATATTTAAGGAAACTGCACAAGATTGAGGAAACTGCAATATGAGGGATGAGGGCATGGCGATTCAGTATCAGTGTGATGAAGTTTCCAATATCCTGGGAAAGAGCGAGAAAATTCGGGAGATTTGTCGGCTGATCGGTGTGGTAGCTAAAACCAAGGCTACAGTTTTAGTACAAGGAGAGAGCGGAACAGGAAAGGAATTGGTAGCTAACGCCATCCACGCTCACAGTCTGCGGGCCAACAAGCCATTCATCAAGGTAAATTGCGCGGCTCTCAGCGATACCCTACTAGAAAGCGAGCTTTTCGGCCACCGGAAGGGGTCTTTTACCGGCGCTTTTGAGAGTCGAAAGGGCAGATTTGAACTAGCTGACGGCGGAACTATTCTTCTGGATGAAATCGGAAACATGTCCTTCCCCGGTCAGGCCAAGCTGTTGCGGGTCCTGCAAGAGGATGAAATTGTCCCTGTTGGTGTGTCCACTCCGATCAAAGTAGATGTGCGGGTAATTGCCACAACTAACGTCATGCTGAAAAAGGCTTCGGAAAACGGGGCGTTTCGTGAAGATCTTTACTATCGGCTGAGTGTAGTTACCATCTTTTTGCCTCCACTCCGTGAGCGGAAAGAGGATATACCGATCCTAGTAAATCGGTTCATTCAATTGGATAATTGCCGAGCAAATCGAAAAATCAAGAAGGTTTCTAATGAGGCTATGGATATTCTGGTATCCTATAACTGGCCGGGGAATATCCGTGAGTTGAAGAATGTAATCGAAAACGCCGTCATTATGGAAAGTACCGACACTATTCAAGTCTCATCCTTGCCTCACTATCTACTTACGGAAAATCGCCAGAAAACGATACCTCCTGAACATGAATTCAATTTAAAAATGCAGTTAAAAACTTATGAGCGCCAGCTTATTCTCAAGGCACTAAATAAAGCCAACTGGGTGAAAACCAGAGCCTCCAAACTGCTGGGTATCGATCAGCGTAACCTCAGCTACTTTATCAAAAAACACCATATTCTAGATCCGGAAGAAAGAAGGCGAGCCAGAGGAGGCCTAAGCAGCTCTTCTTCCATAGATTCTATGAAGTGATTCATAAAAATACCGTAAGGGAAAAAACCTTTTTACACAGTAACTTAGCTTACCAACCGCTGGCAGATGGTTTTTTAAGCCATAAAAATAATAAATAGCGGCTCGAAGCTTTCCTCTGTCTTTATATAAAATAGCCTAGCTTTCTTTATTAAGGTGTTTGATTACAATAACTTATTTCGCTTATCTGCGGAGAAAAATAAATTGGTATCTCTTTTGCACAAAAGAAGAGGCAAAACAAAAAATGTTATGGTCAATAAGCAGGGGTATTTCTGAGGAAGGCATTTAATAACCTTAGTTATTAACATCCCCCCCAATGGGTAGGCCGACATCTTGTCGGAAAAAGCGGCCAAAAGGGTCGCTCCTACCCATTGCCCGTTATATAAAAAGTTAGGAGGATGATTTATAAATGGGGGATTTGTTAATTTTATTGATAAGTAAAGATTCCTTTGCAGATTACATTTGCAACTATCTGCTCATGGATGGGCATTACGTCGATACGGTTGAGAATATCGAAGCGGCCAAATTCATGGTTCAGGTCCGCAAATACGATCTTCTCATCATAAGTTCCAATGTCACTAAAGAAGAAGAGATAGCCATCAGCAGACAGATGCATAAACTCGATCCCTCACTCAGACTTCTCTTCCTCTGTCGCCTACTGACTCAACAAGCCATAGAAATCTCTCAACAGGAAAAACCGTACGCCTGCCCGATAAAATCGTTGATCTTGGAATATCTACCAGTAATAATAAAAGAAATTCAACTTGCCAAAGAGTTTGAAACCGAACCAATGCCACCAAATACCATGCCCCATGATCGAAGGAAGGAGATCAGGGCATCGACTAAGATTTTAGTTAAGTATCACTTCAGTGACATGTACGACAGCTTTCAGGAAGAGATGATTTCCAAGGGGATGGATTTAAGCAAAGATGGCATTAAGCTTGTGGTCAGCGACTCAACCAGGATACTTCCTTATGTTACGCTAAACATTCTGCTTCCCTTCTCTGCAGACCCAATCCATATCCTGGGAGAGATTAAATGGGCTAGAGAGCATTTGCGCTTCCCTTGGAAAGATGTAGGGGTGAAATTTTTTAACATTAAAACCGAAGACCTACACCGGATCACGGATTATATTAACCTGGCTTTCCGAAAACCCACTATTCACTAATTTATTCAAATCACTAAATTTGTTAAAAAATTCTACCATCTTTCTTCTTCAGTTCTTACCCCGCTCCTTCAGGGTGAGCCCGTCCACTGGCAAGATGCCGGTGCCACAGTAGCAGTTTTTCCCGCCTTAAAGACAAGCCCCTTTTCCCTTACCCTTTTTCTGATCAAGTCAGAAGAGCGATTCGCTAAAAACGGTGCTGACAGCATAAATTTTATTGCCCAAGGAGGAATAGACTCTATGCCAATTAGATACCTATATTTCAATATGTTTATCCTCTGCTTTTTGCTTCCTTTCATATACTCTGTGCGGTTAATCAGTTTTTGCAGTTAATCAGTTTTATGATGGTCCTCAAGATTACCCTGCTTTAAGAAGATTTTAAAGCACTTATTAAGCTAGCTCGCATAATGGCACACACCTTGCACTTCTTCTAAGGGAAAATAAAAAGAGCAGTAAGAAAACAAGCTCAACTGAAATTCTCTGGAAAACATGATCGACATGATCGACGAATTGATATGATCGATTCGAGGGGGGAAGATGAAAACAGCTCACCGGTTGGCTTTGGCTTTTGGCATTATGGTGGCTATCTGGCCGAGAGGCAGCCTAGCCTATTACGGGCTTTACGGGGGCTACGCCAGCTATGCTTCGCCATACCAAAGCTATGCTTATCCCTCTTTATCTGCTGCTAGCCTGGTGGGGATGACAGGAGGCTACACAGGCCTGCCGATGGTAGGAGGGCCGCCGTATTACCCTGGATTATACGCTCTGTCTGCTGGTTTAACGGGAGGACTTTTGGGCAGCCTAGGGTTAGGACTCTCCAGTCTTGGATTGTACGGCGGATGGTACGGCCTGGGATTATATGGGCCGACCTGGTATGGCTTAGGATTATACGGCCTAGGCAATCTTTGGCTCTCAGGTCTTGGGAAAGAGGATGGTTTAGAAAACCTGACCGATCTTTTCGGATCTGCAGATATTTTCGGATCTTATGGATCGAGCAGCCTGCGTTCTTTAGGGCTTCAGCTTCTGATAAGTGGAGGATTGGGGAATCCGGCATGGCAGCCTCTTCTGCTGGCAGCTATATTCTCTTCTCCGCTCTCACAGAGCAGCCAGGTGACGGCAGCCACTACAGCGGCAGCTGCCGCTACTGCCAACGCGGTCAGCCTAGTCCCATGATCAACTTCAGAGAGCCAGGAGGAAGAGAGTTTACCCCAGTCTATGGGAAAAAGCAGCGGCTTTGGGGAATAAGGTTTTTGGGGGGGAATGAGGGGGAAATTTTTGGCTAAGAAAGATAAAGATACAAGATAATGCTGTTAGGGGTGAATAAAATACTATTAAAGTTAGGGTCAGGGATCGGTATGTAACTCCCCCCCAACCGGTTCCTGATACCGGGAGGGGTTGCATCCAGGTTTTGGCATCTTAGCTTGAGCAGCCGGGTGCAATCCCTCCTAAAAACAAGGCTCGTGGGGGATGGTTAGGTGAAGATCAAAGAGGCTTAAAAGAGCATAACATATCCTGGAAGACATTAATGGTTACAGGAAAAATGTCGACAGCAGGCAGTGCAGGGTTATGTTTCAAGGAGAGCTTCGATGCTGATCTTCGGTAAAAAAACTCTAAAAGGTGCATTGGCTTTTCTTATAATACCAGCAATGCTGGCACTTGCTTTTCCCACCTTGGGGAATTGCTCATATGGCTTTTATGGAATAGGTGGCCTTTATGGGACAGGATATACAGGATATTATGGAAGTGGCTGGTATGGTTTAGGCAGCTTATTCCCCGACTGGTGGTATGGAGGATATGATTTAGGGCTTTATGGATTATCCGGATTGTATGGGTTAGGCAGTTTATATGGCGGACTCTACGGCGGACTTTTCGGGCTGGGCTCACTGTACGGATTGGGTGAATGGTACTACGGACTTGGCGGACTCTACGGCTTGAGCGGACTTTTCGGATTGGGCGGACTGTACGGACTCGGCGGACTCTACGGACTCGGCGGATTATACGAACTGCAAAGGCTTTCCATACTGCAAGGGCAATCTGACTTACTGGGCTGGACCTCTTTGCTGAAGCAGCTATCTTCTTCTGGTGCGACTACTTCTGGTGCGACTACTGCCAGCTCTAAATAGGTTCATAGGGGTGAGAATAGTAATTAATCCACTCTAATGAACACAATCCGGTCTCTATCGAAATATGCTCTCCTTACCGATATTCACGGTAAGGAGAGCATCAGCTTAAAAGGGGAGTATTTTTTATATAAAGCTAATACTTTTTCTGCAAATTTTTCCGTCAATCAGGCATTCCAATTGCATTTTCTTTTCCCCTAAAAGATAAAATCGTCTCAAGGTCTTTCAACTCAAGTAAAACTAGACGGGCGCAAAATTTCAGGTGGGTTAGATGGACGCAAGGTTATTGAAGAGATTCTCTGAAAAAAAATCATTATCCAAGAAGCTAAACAAGAAGGCTTGTAAAAAGAAGCCTCTTGAATGCTCAAAAATATGCCAGTTTGTTTTTAAGGAGAAGAGAATCTATGATCAGAAAAAAGATACTCACCTCAGCACTCGCTGCTGCCCGTACCTATAGCTCGCTAGCGATCAGGCCACTTACCCTCCTTCTCCTGACCATCCTGCTGCTGCTTGTGGCCAAAGATCAAGGTCAAGCAGCAGGGCTTGTCTATCCCTTAGGTATTCAAATCCTGCCTCTTCGCTATACAGTTAATACCACTCGACCGGCGATTATGCCCCAGGAGGTTTTGATAAAATTCAGGCCAGGGGTAAGCAACAGTCAAATTCTGGCCATCTTAAGCCGCTATCAGCTTAGAGAGGTTGCCTTCAGCCCCTATTCAGGAATCAGAAAATGCCTCCTCCCTGCTCAGATCCTGATCAACCAGGCGATCAGTTTTCTGCAAGCCGAGCCTGCCATCCTATATGCAGAGCCAAACTGGGTGGGATATTCTCACTTCATTCCCAACGATCCCTTTCTACCCTATCAGTGGCACCTGCCGCTGATCAACGCCAATCCAGCTTGGGATATCAGCACTGGCGCCGGGGTGGTGGTGGCTGTGCTGGATACTGGGGTAGCTTTTGAAAATTTCGATATCTATGCCCTGGCTCCAGATCTTGCTGGAACCAGTTTTGTGCCTGGTTATGATTTTGTCAATGACGATCCTAACCCGGATGATGATGAAGGACATGGAACCCACATCGCCGGCACCATAGCTCAGACGACCAATAACGGCCTTGGGTGTGCCGGAGTGGCTTTTGGGGTCAGTATCATGCCGGTTAAGGTCATGGACAACACCGGAAGCGGCACTTTGACTGATATCGTTGATGGGATCTACTATGCGGCCAATAATGGAGCTAAGATTATCAATATGAGCCTTGGATTTGGAAACAATCCTACCCTGGCCCTGGAAGATGCGGTAAATTATGCCTCAAGCAGCGGCTGCCTACTGGTTTGCTCGGCTGGAAACTCTGGAACCAATACCCCGAACTATCCAGCCTCCTATCCAGTTTGTATTTCAGTCAGCGGGGTCCGCTATGATCTTACCCTGGGTAGCTATTCTAATTACGGGCCGGATATCGACCTGTGTGCACCTGGAGGAGATTTAACCTTAGATCAGAACCTGGATGGCTATCCAGACGGGATCCTGCAGCAGACCCATGATGGAGTCAATTTCAAGAACTTTGGTTTTTACATGGGCCGGGGAACCTCATGGGCTGCGGCCTGTGTCAGTGGTGTGGCTGCTCTGGTCATCTCAGCCAGCGCCGGAGCACTTGATTCGGCGGGGGTGAGGTCGATTCTGGAAACTACGGCGCGGGACCTTGGAGCCGCTGGCTGGGATGAATATTTTGGCTGGGGGCTTGTGGATGCCTATGCGGCAGCAGCGGCGGCGGCAGCAGCAGCCTCGACAGCGACGGTGCTTGGGGTGAGGGTTCCTTTTGCCCCGCGGAGTGTGGCCGCGGTACCAAAAATCAGCCTCCAGGCGGCAAGCCCCACCTGGTGGCTTTGGCAGCAGCAGCAGCCCCAGCTAGGGCTTCTCATGCAGGTGAGCCAGCCTCAGGTGACGGGGCTTGGACAGATAAGAGCTCTAAGCTGGATTGCCCCCGGTATCAGGAGCAGCCAACAAAGTGTACCTGTCTCGATCTTAGCGGCAGGAGAAACTTCCTCCCCTTCGCTCCCTGTGGCCCAGATCATGGGTCTTTCGGATTGGCTTTTTCCACTTATGGCCGCTCCGCTGCGGGCAGAACTGAGCGCGTTTTCTCCTTGGCTTTGGCTGCTCGGCGGTTATTCAGGTGTAGATTTTGGAAGGAACCCTTATTCAATAAGGGTTCCTTCCAGACCATCCTCCTAAAACTTTAATTAATATTAATCTATGCTTTTGCACTTTTTCTCCAAGGCCTTGATTTTACTGGATTTGCTATTAGAGGTAACTTTCAAGGATTTCAAGGCGATAAGAAATTTCTGCAAAAGTGTAGATTAATTAAAGTTTTAGGAAAAGGGTTAGAGGGGAAAACCCTTTTTCAAAAGGGTTTTCCCCTCTATTGCCTGGGGTTGCCTAGTGAGTGAGAAAATGCTATTATACAGAGTATGAAATGTAACCTAAAAACTCTCTCTTTTCATGAACTTGAGCTGATTTTGGCCGAGATGGGAGAAAAAACCTATCACGCCCGGCAGATCAGCCGATGGGTGTATCAGCGGGGTGTGGCTGATTTTGCGGCCATGACGGATATTTCTCAATCCTTACGCCGCAAACTGGACGAAGGCTATTACATAAGCGAGCTCCCCCTGGTCGAAGTCAGGACAGGAGAGGATGGCTGCTCTAAGTATGTATTTCGTCTGCCGGAAGGGCTTGATATCGAGAGCGTGCTGATTCCAGACCAGGGGCGTCTGACCCTGTGCATTTCTACCCAGCTCGGATGTAGGCAGGGGTGCCGCTTTTGTCTCACCAGCCGCATGGGATTTATCCGTAATCTCCTGGCCCATGAGATTTGCGATCAGGTTCTTCAGGTAAGAAAACGCCTTCCAGAGGAGAAAAGAAACCTCAACATTGTGCTCATGGGTATGGGAGAGCCGCTGGACAACTATCAGCAGACCATATCAGCCATCCGCCTTATGACCTCTCCCCTAGGGCTGAACATCTCGCCCCGGCATATCACCCTGTCTACGGCTGGCTTGGTAGAGGAGCTGTATCGGCTGCGGCAAGAGAAGCTGGGCATTAACCTAGCTGTATCAATCAATGCCCCTTTTGAAGATCTGCGCAGCTGGCTGATGCCGGTCAATCGGCGATACAGCCTGGAATCTCTCCTCAAGGCCCTTCGGGATTTCCCCTTGCCTGCTCGGCAAAGATTTACCATCGAGTATATCCTAATCGGTGGGGTGAATGACTCACCTGAGGCGGCGCGGCAGCTGTGTCGGCTGCTGCGGGGCATCCCCTGCAAGATCAATCTGATTCCCTACAATCCTAATCCCTTTCTTAACTTTCGGGAATGCACCGAAAAGAGCCTAGAGCAGTTCCAGCAGATTCTGATTCAGCATCATCTGACCGCTACGGTCAGAAGAAGCCGTGGCCGGGATATTGGTGCAGCTTGCGGACAGCTGGGCTATGTCCGCTACCGAATGCGGCAAGCGGAGTTGGCCCACTCGGCTACAAAATCGGCTTAGCCTGGCTGAAGAAAATTTAATTGAAGAAAATTTAATAAATAATGCGCCCGAGAGGACTCGAACCTCCGACACAGGGATTAGGAATCCCTTGCTCTATCCGTTACTGAGCTACGGGCGCATAAAATAAACAATACCTTTTAACACATTCTCTTTTCTGTGTCAATCATTAAGCTTACTGGGGCAGATCTCTTTTTAGTTTGCCATCTTCATTATTATCCAATTCTTATCCGCAGTGCGGATCAGGGCGTATCTACCTACAAGGCGCTGGCCGATCAGCTCGAAAACGATCTTTTTCTCTGTCCGCTCTTTGAGCCGATATTCTCCCTGATCCCAGATTTCGACCTGGCCTGCTCCATAATTGCCTTCAGGAATGATGCCTTCAAAAGAGATGTAGTCCAAGGGGTGATCCTCGGTTTCGACAGCTAATCGTTTGATTTTAGGTACTTCTGGCACACCTTTAGGAACAGCCCAGCTTTTTAGGACACCATCCATCTCTAGCCGAAAATCATAGTGAAGATGGGTGGCCTGATGCTTTTGGACCACAAAGCGCGTGCCTGAAGTAGCAGTGGCTGACTGATCAACTTCCGGCTCCTGGCTGCTGCTGCCCTCAGGTTCCGGTGTGGCTGAAAAAAACCTTTTTTTCCGGTATTCATCAAGGCTGATGAGATTTCACCTCCTATTTGCTTTTCTTTTTAACTACTAGAGACCTGCCTGGAGTACGAATTTTTTTACCTAAGGCTCTACTCTTTTAATCCCTTCCACCTTATCAAAGTCAGTGTCATAGCTATAAATCTCTTTAATGCCATTCTTAATGGCCCAGGCGGCATTAAAGGCATCTACAAAAGGGAGACTCTTTTTTTGCGCGAAGAGGACAAGGGCATCTTTGAACACTTCTTTATCTGAGAGTTTAAGCCCCCTTAAATCAAGAAGAGGGGATAAAAGTTTCTTTATCTCTTCTCTTGAGACTTTATAATACTTCTCTAAAGTAAAAATTACCTCGAACATAACAAGAGAGGAAGTAATTATTTTTTCTTCTCTTTTCTCTACCCTTTTGAGTAGCTCTAAAATTTTTTGCGCCTTTTCTTCCTCATCACGGGTAAGGTAGCGCAGGAATAGGTTTGTGTCTATAAACCGCATAAGTTATTTTTCTTCGCTCGCTTCTTTGGCTACGGCTTTTTCAAAAGAAAGTCTTGCGGCTTTAAAATCCTCTGGTTTCTTTTTTGCCCTTATTTTGCCAAAGCTTGCTTCCAGTGAAGTAGCGGGTTGGATTATTACTTTTCCCTTTTCGATCAGGAATTCTACCTTGGTTTTGATTTTCAGCCCTAAATAATCCCTTATGTGTTTAGGGATTGTAACTTGTCCCTTTTGGGTAATTATTGTTTTGTTCGTGTTTGTCATGGTAACTTACCTTATCGCTAAACCTTATAGCTAAGTGGGTAACACAAGTGGGCAGCGGATCAATTACGCTATCAATTGTAGGGGGCGGCCTTAGGACCGCCCAAATTGCGCACTTTGTTAGCGAAAGAACCATTAAAGTATTACTTAGATTACATAGTATTACTTAAGTTATATTGTATTACTTATTTCAAAAAAGTCAATTCTTAATCGGCGCTATCTTAATTGGCGCTAGTAGTTCCTGTCGCCCCGCCCCCTTCCCCTGCACAGGAACTTAGTGGTTCTTTAGCTAAGTGCGTAACACAAGTGCGCAGCAGATCCAATTACGCTATCAATTGTAGGTGCGGACCTTATGCCCGCTCAGCTTGCGCACTTTATTGCCCAGCTTGCGCACTTTATTAGCGAAAAGACCACTTATATTCATCCCGTGCTGGCACGCAAAAAAGCGGCACAAGGGAAGAGCCCTTGTGCCGCTCAGCTCTAATGATGAGGAAAGATTCTCCTCTACTCTCATCATTCTCCTTTGAAGTATATAATCCCATCCTCATATCCGCCGCTCGATGAGTCGCCGGCATCCTTCTCAAGGAGAAGGATATTATCTTCCTTGTAGGTCTGCATATCAATAGCCTTGATCTTGCTTCCCGAGATAGTGTAGAAATGATCGCCGATGTAGATGATTCTCCTAATGTCATCTTCGCCGCCGTAGAAGTAGTAGCCTGCCTTAGTAAATTCCTCCTGATTATCGTAATGGGTGATGGCTGCCTTTCTCTCAAAGCCGTGATCTAAGTCAATGGTATAAAAGTATGCTCCCTGGAAGGTATATCTATAGTTGTCGTAGGTATTTGCTGCATCTTCAACCTTTTCTGTAACTGTAATGGGGAAGGCCATGAAATTTTTAGCCTTGTTAAATAACAGGGCCTTATGGTCCCTCAGCAGTTCAGAGTCAGTATAACGGAAGCCGATAACTTCCTTATGCAATTCCCTGGGGTGGGCCACATCAGACACATCAAACAGGGATAGCTTCATCCCCAGAAGGGCCGTATAGTAGACCGCGCCTGGGGTATGCACCTTGTCAGCATCAATGCTAGCGTCAACCTCACGGCCAAAGCCGATCAGATGATTCTCATCGTAGGGATGCAGGTATTCACTGTAGCCAGGGATCTTCAACTCACCTAGGATAGTGGGATTTTCAGGATCTTTCAGTGAGATGACAAACAGGGGATCAACCTGAACGAAGGTTACCATATAGGCCCGATCGCCCATGAATCGGACCGATTTAATACTCTCTCCGCGGGCAATCCCTTCGATTCTCCCAACTACTTTCATCTCCTTGTCAAGAACATATAGATTGTTGCTGGAAAGATTCTCCATATCCCAGGTCTGCCCCTTGGTGGTGGCTATCCTGAAATAGCCGTCATATTCATCCATGGAAAACTGATTGAGAATGGTGCCCGGCACCTTACCTCGGCCTGTATAGCTGATCTTGGCCTTGTCGAAGTTGAATTTGTAAATCAAGGTATCGGGGTTATATGAATAGCGGATAGCAGATTCTTTGCTTTCTGAATCGGTATAGCTGGTTTGAGCCACGTATAAATTACTTATTGATGAATAAATGTTCTCGCTTGATCCTAAAATGACCTCCTTGCCGATCTCAGCCTCAGGGTCGTTGATCGGGATAGCGGCTACAATCAGGTAACGGGATTCTGAGGAGCCGGGAAAATATGAGACCTCATCGCAATCACAGATAGCCTGATCATTGGGAGCTTCGGTAGAATCCGCGTACTTGGGAAGCAGGGTCTGGGGATTATCGGCCGCTTGTTTCGTATCTAGCGGAACGATATACTGGGGATACTGATTCATGACCAGATAGAGGGTGTTATCCACCCTTCTCGATTGCAGATACGTAGCCTCAAATTTGATATTGCGGCGCTCTCTCACCCTGCTTCGATCGGTTATGTCGTAGATAATTACCCTAGTCAGCGAACGGGTTCGGATATAGTAAGGATAAATAGCCGGAGCCCGAATAGCTGATGTGGTCATGATCCCAACCTCTGGAGAGCTGCTCTGAGTGGGAGCATAATCTCGACCAATGACGATCAGGGTGTTTCCATCGACGAACAACTGCTCAGGACTGAAGGTAGAGTTTGCATAGTCGATCTTGGGTAGCTCCTTCATATTGGTCGCAGGATAGGCCCTGATAATCCTGACACTCTTTCCCTTGATCATGTAAATATAAGAGCCGTCATTCTTTATCTGATCCGACTCATCCACTCCAGCTACCTGGATATTGGTGGTCGAATAATCACTTGCTGCCCCGGCCTCAGTCGAGCTGGCTATCCTGACTGCATCGACAGGAGCCGCGGCGGTCAAGGCGAATATTCCATAGTCTGATCCGCTCTTGGCAGTATTGGCTATCTCATCCAGTTTTTCCCGCAATTTTTGGCAGTTGGAGAATCGGGGTAACCTTTCTCCGGCTAATGCTTCCGGCAAAATGGTAATCCGACAGGATGCGCGCTGGCTATAATTCCCGTCAGTAGGAGTCAGGAAGGCCTCGACCGTATAGGTACCGCTAGGCACTAGCTGACCCTGCTCATCCTTCTGATCCCACTGAGCATAAAATTCTTTGCTCTCTCCTTTAGCCAGACGCAGAGTAGTCAAGGCCATAGTATAGAACATATGCGAGGACATCTGCCAAACCTTAGATTTGCCGCTGCCGGTAACAATAACATCAAACTGTTGGCCAGAAGTGAAATTTAGAGTCAGGGGCACATTATCCACATTGGTTACCGTAAAGGTAATCTCAATCGGCTCTCCTGGGCTATATTCGGTTTGGTCGGTTTTAACCTTGTAGTCCAGCTTAACTGGCTGGATGAAGGAAAACCAGGGATTATTACCCCATCCTGGCATGATCAGCGAAGGCGTGGTCTGATACCAGGGAATAGACTGATTGCTGCCAAGGAAAAGCTGATTGGCGGGAGACTGCCCCGCCGAGTAGGGGAAAGAAAAAGCGGTCGAAGGATAAGCCCAGGAAAGATTGAGGCTGCTGCTACCAGGTAGGGCTAGCCATGAGCTTGCCGGATTATAGCCCCAGAAGGGGCCTGAGCCTGCATACAGAGGAGAAAACGTAGATGATAACCCCGGGGCTGGGGAGACAGACCAGTTGTTTGACCAGCCACTGCTGGCTAGCCAACTTGAGCCAAAGGGATTGCTACTAAAAGTACTATAGGCTCCCAGGGCATTATAGCCCGGGGTATAAGAAAGAAAGCTTGGGGTTTGATAGCTCGGTGTCTGAAAAAGCTGGGCCGCAAGATTGTCTGGAAACAGCCCAAAACCTACCATCAATACCATAATGACTACCGAAATGACTACCGATGCTCGTGCAAAGAAACTCCCTCTTTTCATCTCTCTCTCCTCCTTGGATAAGAATTGGATAATAATTTATCTAGCATTAATAATACCATCCAAGCCCAGCAAGATTTGCCCAGTAATTACCCGCCCCAAGCGTATATGGGCTATAACCATACGAATAGCCGTATGGGAAATTATACAGCATATAAGGCGTATACTGAGGTAGTGTGCTTACCTCGCTACTTTCCGAAACTGTGGTGGTAACTTCACCACCAGGCACGTAAACGGTTTTGCTCTGCTCGACAGCATATTCCTTGCTGTTAACCTGTCCATAAGGATATAATAGGCTATTTCCTAGTATAGGGTTGTATCCGTATGGCTGATAAAAATTATACAGATTAGAATAGGTGGAAGGCAACAGCGATGAATACGGATAAGAATAGAGTGGAGAATACGCATAATAGTTCGGATAGGTTCCTAATATGGCTCCAGTCCGTCCAGCCTGGTTATACCAGGGATACAAGCTATTATAATAATAATCATAATAATCGCTCCCACATCCGCAGCCACCTCCCATGCCGCCATGGCCGCCAGCCAGAGACGATCTGGGTGCCCAAAGCATCATCATAGCACTACAAAATACCACAGCCAGCAATGCTGTCAGCTGTCTTGCTCTTTCTCCGATTTTTTCTCTTGATATGCTCAGCATAATCTAACCCCCTTTAGATCTTAATAGAATGCTAATGCTCTTTTGTTAATAAAAATAGATTATCCCAGGCTAGCCAAAAACAAGATCGTCCTGGACAATACTGTGCACATCACCTCCTTAACTTGTGCCTTCCTGTGGGGGGGAAATCAGACAAGATTCTCTTCGTGGAATGGGGTAATATCTGTGGGATGCTGTAGATATAACTACCATCTTGCTGATGAGCAGGTCGGCCTTGGAATTTAGACTTCTATTTTTAAGACGGCTATGTATAAGGCTTTATTACGAGGTTATTGATACTTAATTACGGGATTATTGATACTTATGGCTATCATTTGGGGAGATATCCAAGACCAAATACTTGCTGTTCGGAAAAATATTTGTCAAGATTTCTTGACAATTTAAGGCTGTCTAAGATATAGTTTTATATTCCCCAGAAATATCAAACTATAATTTTGACTTATTAATCATTTCTCATCTAAAGGCAAGGCTAAATGGTTTTTTCGCTAAGTAAATATGCATTAATAATAACCTCTTAAAGCCAAAACCTTAAGATCGGCCTTTATTGGTGATTCCGTACTTGGCGAAAAACCACTAAATGGTCTTTTTGCTAATAAAGTGCGCAAGCTGTGACAGGCACAATGTTCGCCCCTACAATTGATAGCGTGCGTAATTGATCCGCGGCCTACTTGTGTTACGCACTTAGCGAAAGAACCACTAAATTAGGCAAGGCTAAATTATTTTTGCAGGAAAAGGGGAGTAATCATGAGCCGAATCTATAATTTCAGTGCTGGTCCGGCGATACTGCCGGAGGAAGTTTTAAAGAAGGCGGGTGAGGAAGCTCTCGACTGGCATGGCAGTGGGATGTCGGTCATGGAGATGAGCCACCGAGGCAAGGAATTCATCAGCATCGCCGCTCAGGCAGAAGCCGATCTTCGCAGTCTGATGAATGTTCCGGCCAATTACAAGATCCTCTTCCTCCAGGGTGGAGCAACTGGTCAGTTTGCGGCTGTGCCGATGAATCTTTTGCGGGGCAAAAAAAAAGCTGATTACGTCAACACCGGCCAATGGTCGAAGAAGGCCATCGCTGAGGCCAAAAAATACTGTGAAGTAACTGTTGTGGCCAGCAGTGAGCAGACTAAATTCACCTCTGTGCCTCCGCTCGATACGTGGCAGTTGAGCAAGGATGCTGCCTATGTGCACTATACCTCGAATGAGACCATAGGCGGGGTGGAGTTCAACTGGGTGCCAGAGGTAGGCGATGTGCCGCTGGTCTGCGATATGTCTTCAAATATCCTCTCCCGACCAATTGATGTGTCAAAGTTTGGCCTTATCTACGCCGGCGCTCAGAAAAACATTGGACCGGCAGGGCTGACCGTGGTTATTGTTAGGGAAGACCTGATGGGAGATGCTCTGCCTGGCACACCGACTATTTTTGACTACAAGATCCAAGCCGAGAACGATTCAATGTACAATACTCCTCCAACCTACGCCATCTACATAGCCGGGCTGGTATTTCAGTGGCTGAAAAAAGAGGGCGGCCTGGAGGCGATTGAGCAAAGAAACATCCGCAAGGCAAAGCTACTCTATGATCTAATTGACGCCAGCTCGCTTTATCAGTCGCCGGTAGCCAAAGAGTGTCGGTCTAGGATGAACGTGCCCTTCACTCTGAAAAAGCCGGAGTTGGATGAGCAGTTCCTGAAAGAGGCTAAGGAGCATGGGCTGGTCCAGCTAAAAGGACACCGCTCGGTCGGGGGCATGAGAGCCTCGATTTACAACGCTATGCCTTATGAGGGCGTAGTAGCGCTTTGTGATTTTATGCGAGATTTTGAGGCCAGAAATAGCTAACCGCTCATCTTACCCCCTCACCAATCCACCCTCTGTCTTCTCTCTTAATAAGAAGATAGAGTCGATGGTGAGGGGGTATCCGAAATTATCCCTTTCTCTCCTTACTCTCTTCTACTTTCTCCCTCCTTAACACAAGCTCGCTCCTGTTTCGATAAAAACAACCGAGGATGAGACCCCAGGCAATCCATCTTTTCCCTGTTTTTGTCGCGACCTCCAAATTACCCACTTCTTGTGGGTCAGCCGCTTTCACAGATCGTCTTTCTGGCCGCTTCTTAGTTAGGAAGCAGCCAGAAAGTTACCCATAACCTGCGGCTCTTTGAAGATCGCCATAAAACAGAGATTTGAACTGCCTGGGATCTTGCCCTACTAATCGGTGAAAAGGTGAGCTGATCACTACAAAATTTTTTATCGCGAATTTTTTATCGCGGCATTTTTTAACAGCTATCATGATGTTTTTTTTCGCAGCCGCCTTCTTTGCGGGGCTACAAGGGAGTGTTAAAAAATTAAACAGAAGATAATGTTCCCCCCAATAAGGTTCCCCAACTGGAAGTGGTGGGGAGATTTAGTAAAAATCCTCCCCAAGCAAATTATGCTCGCTCACTTTGGATTTGTGGGATAGCCTCCTTGGCAGGGTTTGGGATAGGCTATTTGGCAGGGAATGAAAAAGGAATGAAAATTGCATAGTTATTATAGTATTATTTTATGTTGAATAACTATAAGCATCCACATGAGAAAGACAAAAAGGCAGGAGAAATTATATGACTCAATCTAAGCTATTTAGCTTTATCGTATTTATCACAGGAATCTCGATTAATATCGCCTGTACCCCAACAAAAGTTGGTGTCGGAAGCAAAGCCTTTGGCCACCAGAAGCAGCTAGAAAATGCCAGCATGATTAGCTGCCAGCCTCAGCCGAATGAAACCAGATACTCTGAGGCTGCCGGAGGAAAAAGCCGCGGCCGTGGTATTTTAAGCTCAGCCGCGGCAGGGAAGGCAGAAAAACTCTCCTCCTCTTCTGCTGATCAGATTTATATGCCGCAGGATGTGAGACCAGCAATAAATGAGGTTAAAACTCTTTTAGCCGCGGCTGAAGATACGCTCATTCTCCCTGATTTTGAAGTCGACGAGTTTTTCTTTGCTCATGAGCAAGGGGAGAACATTTTCAGTGATAAGCAGGGGCAACCTATTTCCAACATTGACCAGCAGGGGCAGGATCTTGTTCTCGATTCGATAGTTGACCCTCTCCCTGGCGATATTCGCTATCGGGCTCTCCATCATGCCTACAGCGGCGTAATCAGTAAGAGATTAGCAGGGGAAGCTGATTTTGCGAATTTCTCATTTAACTCTGATACCCATCAGTCGATAACGTCTGGTGGCAGCCAGACCCCTTCCACCACTGCTATCAGCCAGACTAATCCTGCTGCTGGCAATATTCAGCCACTGCCCCCTGTGGGCAATCCTCAGCCCTCACCAACCACACCGATTCCGGCTACTGGTCTGCTTTTCCTCACCGGATTATTGACCCTGATAGGAATAAGAAGGATCATGCCCTTCAAGCTTTAATCTTGACTCTCAAAGCATAATGCGAGTAAACTAAAAGGGAGCGCTTCTCGGGGGGGATCCATAGCATTATTAGGGTAGCCATAACGTTATTTAGTGATTTTCCCGCTAAGTGGTTTTTTCGCCAAGCTCAAGAGCAGATCCCAATTGCCCGATCAATTGGAGGGGCGGACAGAAGGTGAGCCGCCCCAATTGCGCGGCTTTGTTGGCGAGAGGAGCATTCAGTCAGCCAGTGTTAGTCAAGAAGGCTACTATAGTGTTTCAAGTTTGGTTTTTCCAGGCATGATTTTTGATTCGCTATTTTGGCAAAAATTTATAGTTTATTTCGATATTGTGTTCAGTTTACTATAAAAACTTGAACGAGTATATTTCCGAAAAGATCTTAGAAAAGAGCACCTGCCATCAATTTAACTCAAGAATTTAACTCAAGGTTTTTTGCCAGTAAGTACGAAAACCGGTAAGATAACACGATCACCTGAGTGAGGATAAAGCTATGCACATAGTCCATGTGTTTGCCCACATTAAGCCTGATCAGGTTGAGGCCTTTCGGGCGGCTACCATTGAAAATGCCCGCAACAGCCTGAAAGAGCCTGGTGTTGCCCGATTTGATCTTATTCAACAACAGGATGATCCGACGCGGTTTGTCCTGCTCGAGGTATACCGCACTGTGGATGACGCGGCCCGACATAAGGAAACTGCCCATTATCAAAACTGGCGCGACCGGGTAGCCGAGATGATGGCCGAGCCGCGCACCAGCGTGAAATACTGGAATGTATTTCCTGATGATCAGGGCTGGGGCTAAAAAACATGCGGTTTGAGTTTGCCACAGCCACCCGGATTATTTTTGGCCAAGGCAGCATCAATGAGGTAGCTCCACTGGCAGCCAAGCTTGGCCAGCGTGCCCTGCTAGTTATGGGTAAAAACCCAGAGCGAGGCCAGGGGCTCTTTTCGCAATTAAGAGAGCAGCGCATTGATGTTCACCTCTTTCAGGTGCCTGGCGAGCCAACTACATCCCTAGCGCTTGAGGGCGTGCAGGTTGCCCGCAGAATCGGATGCGATCTGGTGATCGGCCTTGGCGGAGGCAGTGTCCTGGATACGGGCAAGGTGATCGCTGCCCTCTTGACTAACAGCGGCGAGCTGATGGATTATCTTGAGATTATTGGCCGTGGCCAGCCGCTCACCCGGCCCGCAGCTCCTTATATCGCCATTCCAACCACTGCCGGAACAGGTGCCGAGGTTGCCTGTAATGCTGTCTTGATCTCACCCGAGCACCGGGTTAAGATCAGTATGCGAAGCCCGCTGATGATGGCCAGGCTAGCTGTGGTTGATCCGACCTTAACCTACAGCCTGCCTCCGGCTATTACCGCAAGCAGTGGGCTTGATGCCCTGACTCAGCTCATCGAACCCTTTGTCTCCTGCCAGGCTAACCCGCTGACAGACAGCCTGTGCCGCGAGGGAATGCAGAGGGTCGCCCGCTCACTGCGCCGAGCCTGTGAGGATGGAAGTTCACAGGAGAGTCGGGAGGATATGGCCCTGGCCAGTCTTTTTAGCGGCCTAGCTCTGGCTAACGCTAGGCTTGGAGCTGTGCATGGCCTAGCAGGACCCCTGGGAGGCATGATTGCGGCTCCCCACGGGGTGATTTGCGCCAGGCTGCTGCCTCTGGTCATGGAAGCCAACGTGGCTGCCTGTAAAAGCCGAGCGCCGAGCGCCACGGCCTTGGCCCGGTACGATGAGGTGGCCAAAATTCTGACCGGAAAGGCTGCGGCCAAAGCCGCTGACGGCATCCTCTGGGTAAGTGAGCTTTGTACAGCCCTTGGGCTGCCGCGGCTTGGCGAATTTGGCCTAACCGAAGATAACTTGCCAGAAGCAGTAGATAAAGCCCAGCGGGCCAGCAGTATGAAAGGAAACCCGATTACCTTGACTGCAAAAGAGCTGACCGCGATCTTAAGAAAAGTTCTCTAGGAAGAGCTCTCTAAGAAAAGCCCTCTACTCTGAAGCCCATATATTCTTCCCCTGATTATTTCCTGCCCTTCTATCCTTTCCTGCTTTTTCCGAAACTGCTTTTGTCTTTACTCTTCCGCCCCTTACCCCTTCAGTCCGACTAGCCTCTTACCTCTTTTCAGTCTGACTCGCTTGAGACAGATACGCCCTAAAACCGTGGATAATTTTTTACAAAATTTACTTATCTTAAGATTGACTTATCTACCCTACATTCCGCACCTGGGGTAAATATTTTTGGATTTTTCATCTCCTTTGATCTATGATTTTGTTTTCACTACCGGACACTTTTTTTTATCGTCATGCCCGCGAAAGTGATAATCCATGTATAATTGCAGCAACCATCTTAATTGCAGCAACCTTCTGGATTCCCGCCTACGCGAGAATTACATGAGATGCCTGCACTTTCAGTGCGTATACAAAACCGGAAGATAAAATGTGTCCGGTAGCAAGATTTTGTTATAACCATTTGATGTTATTAACATATTCAAGTTATTAAGAATATATCGTTTACTATATATCTATTGTGCATAACTATTAATTTACTAAATATAGGATCAGTATTACGCATAAATATTAAATTTTATGAGAGGAGTGCGGAATGTCGGCTCTACATGGGAATTGTTAAGTTTCAAAAATCGTGTCACAGATTTAGTGGTTCTTTCGCTAACAAAGTGCGCAAGCTGGGCGGCCCCAAGGGCCGCCCCTACAATATTGATAGCCTAATTGATCCGCTGCCCACTTGTGTTACCCACTTAGCGAAAAGACCATTTAGGTTACGATAAATCCTTGACAGATAAGGGAGGTGATGCTATATTTCTAGCACTTAAAGGGATCGAGGGTAAATTTATGGTGAAAAGTAAAAGTCTAAAGCCCCTGGAGAAGGAATTTCATCACTACTGTCAGACGAGGTATTTTTTCCCCTTGGCTAATGCCTATCGGCATAATAATAATCTGGACAAATGTATCGAAGTACTTCGGCAAGGTCTGGTGTTTTTCCCTCGCTATTGGGCTGCTCGAGTGGCTCTTGGACGCGCCCTTTTTGAGAAGGGCGATTTTGATCAGGCACTGGCAGAGCTAGAAATGGCGGCTGATCATGTTCCGGAAAACCTTCTCCTTCACCGACTGCTGGCTACCATATATTTTAATCGGGGAGAGTTTCAAAAGGCTGCCCGATACTGCTGGCTGGTTTTATTTGTCAGTCCGCAGGATCAGGAATGCTTAAATATTATGAATAAGGTCTTGGAAATTCAAGGCCAGTCCTCGATCCAGGACCAGGACCAAGACCAAGATAAACCTTTCCACCAGGATAAGCCCCTCCTATCTCAAGAAGAGAATTTGGCAGAAGCTCGGAAAGAGAAGAGCAATTCTCCTTCCCCTCCTCCAGAAGAGGAAATCATCACCCCGACAATTGCCGAACTGTATTTGTCGCAAGGGTTGCGGGACAAGGCGATAGAGATCTATAAACGGCTGCTGGCTGAGCATCCAGACCAGGATGAGTGGCGAGAGCGGCTCTATGCTATTCAGGGCGAGGTTGCTCCGGCGCTGAGGGCAAAAATGCGGTCTCAACAAAGTGACAGAATAGTACAGCAGCTTGAAACCTGGTTGAAGAATATTGAGACCTTAACCATGAATTGATTCTACAGTAGTTGACTGCATTGGGAAAGTACGGCTTCCATGATTGATTATGCAATTGATTATGCATCAAGATATCAACAAGTTATAGCTCAATTTCCTGGCCAGGATATAGATGCCCTTATGGTAACTAACCCGGTCAACCAAAGATACCTGACCGGCCTGGTGATGAGCGACGCAGAGCTTATTGTGACTCCCTCAGGGAGCGCCCTGTTTGTTGATTCTCGATATTTCCTTGAGGCTCAAGAGAGGAGTCTTCCCTTTGCGCTTGAGGTTGTGCAGTTTACGGATAAATATCAATTAATCCCCGGCTGGCTCAGTGATCATAACCTGCATCGGGTTGGGATTGAAGCCGATTTTGTTGCTTACCATAATTTTGTCTCCTGGCAAGAGAAGATTTCCGGAAAGCTTTTCCCTTGCCGGAATATCATTCAAAATATCAGAATGCGCAAAGATGAAGCCGAAGTTCAGCTTATCCGCAAGTCAATCGCTATTGTGGCCGAGATCATCAAAAAAATTCCCGATCTGCTCAACAACTTTTCACAAATTACCGAAAGAGATCTTAGTGTGGAAATTGATTATTTAATGAAAAAAGCAGGAGCAGAGCGGACAGCTTTTGACATTATTGTTGCCTCAGGAGAGCGGGCAGCTATGCCACATGCGCTGCCAACTGGGCGAAAGTTGCGAGCCGGCGAGGTGGTGCTTATTGACCTAGGAGCTGTTTTCGAGGGATATCATTCTGATGTAACCCGCACCTTTTCTCTAGGAGAGGAGTCAGAAGAGGTAAAAGGGCTATTTCAGATTTTGAAATCAGCTCAACAGGCAGCCATTGATCACATTCGGCCAGGGGTTATGGCCAAAGAGGTCGATGCCGCGGCCAGGCAGGTCATTGAGCAGGCAGGATATGGTCAGTTTTTTGGGCATGGCACTGGACATGGCGTTGGCCTTGAGATTCATGAGCTACCCCGGCTATCTCCTCCCAGTGAGACGGTGCTTGAGGAAGGTATGATCTTTACCGTAGAGCCAGGGATATACTTACCTGGACGGCTGGGCTTGAGGCTTGAAGATATGGTGCTGGTGAGCCAGCAAGGCAGTCAGATCCTTACCCAGGCCATACCGAGAGAAATGGGCCTGATTTTAGGCTAAGGCAAGATAGGGGAGCAAGGGTTTTTAAAAAACTCTTTGAGCATTTGAGCAAAAGAGAAACAGATGGATATTCAAAAAATTGAACAGATTTTGAATCTTATTGAGAAAACAAATTTTATCGAGGTTGAGATAGAAGAAGCCGGCCTTCGGATTAAAGCTCGTCGGGCTAACAGCCTGGCCGCGCCTAGGTCAGAGATTAAACCGGAATCTGGGGTCAAGGCAGCTGCAAAAGATATAATCAGCGAAACTGACAATTGTTTCATTACCCGATCGCCCCTAGTTGGAACCTTTTATCGGGCTCCCTCACCCAATGCTCCCCCTTTTGTTGAGGTAGGAGATGTGGTTAAAAAAGGGCAGGTGCTGTGTATTATCGAGGCCATGAAACTGATGAACGAGGTTGAAGCTGAGGTAGATGGGAAGATTGTTTCTATATTTGTTGAAAATGCCCAGCCGGTCGAATATGGCGAGCCACTATTTCTGATTCAAAAAAGTTGAATTCCTGCTGTGTGAGTGAGGACCTTGACTATTCATGTTTTCAAAGATCCTAATTGCTAACCGAGGAGAGATTGCCCTGAGGATTATCCGAGCGTGCAAGGAACTTGGCATTCAAACCGTAGCTATCTATTCTGAAACCGATGCTAACTCCTTGCATGTTAGATTCGCTGATGAAGCTATCTGCATCGGCCCGGCGGAAGCATACAAGAGCTATTTGAATATTCCATCTATTATCAGCGCGGCTGAAATTACCGATGCTGAGGCTATTCACCCAGGGTATGGATTTTTATCCGAGAATCATCGGTTTGTGGAAATATGTGAAACCTGCAAAATCAAGTTTATTGGTCCAAGCCTAGAGAGCATCAAGCAGATGGGAGATAAGGCCCGGGCCAGGCAGATTATGGAAACAGCCGGAATTCCGGTTATTCCAGGCAGTGGGAAGGCGGTCGAAACCGATGTCGAGGCCCTTGAAATTGCTAATCAAATTGGATTTCCAGTGATTATTAAAGCGGCTGGTGGAGGAGGAGGCCGAGGGATGCGGGTGGTCCACACTGAGGCCAGTTTTCTAAACGCCTTTATGACCGCCCAGGCTGAAGCCATCAGCTCTTTTGATAATCCCAAGCTTTATATAGAAAAGCTCATTGAGCGGCCAAGACATATCGAGTTCCAAGTACTTGGTGATCATTATGGAAACATTGTTCATCTTGGAGAGAGGGACTGCTCCATTCAGAGGCGGTATCAAAAACTGATTGAAGAATCGCCCTCAGTCTGTCTGACCCCTAGGTTGCGGGAGAAAATGGGCGAAGCCGCGATCAATGCTGCCAGGGCAGTCAATTATTACAGCAGCGGCACGATAGAATTTCTTCTCGACAAGAATGATAATTTTTATTTCATGGAGATGAACACCAGAATCCAAGTTGAACATCCGGTCACTGAGATGGTTACTGGAGTTGACCTAATCAAGGAACAGATAAAGGTAGCCGCGGGAGAAAAGCTGTCATTTTCCCAGGAGGATATTAAGATCAGAGGCCATGCTATCGAATGTCGGATTAATGCTGAAAATCCTCGCTCATTTATCCCCTGCCCGGGGACGATCACCAGCTTCCATTTGCCAGGGGGGCCAGGGATAAGGGTAGATACGGCTGCTTATCTCAATTGTAAAATATCTTCCTATTATGACTCTTTGATTGCTAAATTGATCGCTTACGGCAATAGCCGGCAGGAGGCGATCTGCAGGATGCAAAGAGCTCTTGAGGAATTTATTATCGAGGGAATTGAGACCACAATTCCTTTCCACATCGAAATGATGAAGAATAAGGATTTCATTGATGGAAATATAGATACAGATTTTTTGCGTCGATTAAATGTCAATTAAAAACCTACAAGTAGAATAAGCAGGAGGAATTATTAGGTATGATTAGTGCAGAGGACCTGGCGGCTATTAAAAAAGAGCTACTGAAGGAACGAGCTCGAATTCTTGCTGCCGGAGATAAAACCATTGAAGATGGTTTGCAGCAAAACCCTGAAGATTTGCCGGATTTTGCTGACCAATCTTCATTTGAATCAGATCGAAATTTTATGCTGAGAATGCGGGATAGGGAGCGAAAGCTCTTGGCTAAGATTGACCAGGCTCTAGAGCGCATTGAAGATGGAACGTTCGGAATATGCGATAATTGTGGAGAAGAGATAGGATTAAAACGTCTTATCGCCCGACCAGTAGTAACGCTCTGTGTTCATTGCAAGGAGCTGCAGGAGAAGCAGGAAAAATTTCTTTGATCCCTTGCCAATCTTTATCTTACTTTATCTTTATCTTAGTGATCTTAAGCGCGAAAAAGCGCTACCTGCAACTGCTGCAATTTCTGCTGGTGCAGGTGCCACAGCCACCTGAGGAAGATGGCCTCATCTGAGGATTAGAATCCTTCCCCCGCGAAAATTTCGTGCCAAAGGTTGACAGTTGTTTGTTCAAATGACAGCTCTTACAATAAGGACAGGCAACTGCCTCCTTTTGGCTTATGCTCACAAGCTGTTCAAAATTTTGATGGCAATCCAGGCATTCGTATTCGTAAATTGGCATCGGACTATTTCCTTTTTTTCTAGGTGAATCTCTTCAATTAAGTGGACAAAAACTTACACCAGTGGCCACATCGCGGCTCATCGCTATTTAGGCGCTCCCTAAAACAATCAGCGAAAAACAATCATCGGCCTTCAAACCCCGAGGCCTCTGCTTTTGCTCTCTAAAGCTATTTTCTAGCCTTCTATATTATACGAATTCGACCGCAATAGCAAGACGCAAGATAGCGAGCAGAAGCAGATGTTTCCCACCTTCCTCTCCTCAGAAATTGGCCAGCCCGCAGGGCTTTGTGATTATTTTTGGTGATTATTAGATTCTTGGTGATTATCAGATAGCGAGAGGACCACTTAGATAAACTCGACAGCCAAATCAAGAGCCAAATCAAGTGAGCCGGCCCACTTTTGAGCGTAGCTCTTAATAATTTCCCTTTGAAATTGTTTCCACTTTTGGCACCATTCATCATACTGCTCGATAACCTCAGCAAACTTTCTGATTGGTCCCCGATGCATTAGAGCCTCTTCCAGTCTGTCCCGAACGCCTTCATCTTCAACCGATTTCAAAAAATTTTCTCGTATTTTAAGCACTTCTTCCGGAGGCAGTGGATCAATTTTCACGAAACGTTCAGGATCGTTATAATCGATCTGTGAAATTGTCTCATCAGCACAATAGTCCTCAGAGACTTTTATGACCTCGCCGTTTAATCTATCTAGGTAATAGAAGATACCTTCAGCCTCGTTCTCAAAGGCTTCGATCAAATCGGCGAGCTCGACGCACAGCTTTCTCATAAACTCCAGCCCCCTTTTTTATTCCCTTCCCGATAAGCCGTGAGATAGATTATCCAAGATAGAAAATCATGATGAAGGAGAAATATTTCGCACTATACCTTACGAGATTCCCTCTTTAATAGGTTTCGGAATAAATACCCCAGAGCTCATCATTAAAATAAGGCTTATTGGAGGAGAAATTCCTTATGCAATTTGTAACTCCTTGAAATATCAATAACAGCCCAGAAATACCAATAACCATCCATATCCATATATATTGCATAAACCGTTCCGAGCACAGAGCTAAAAATGACAGAAAGTGCGGCCCAGTAATCAATCAAAAAATATATTCCGATTAGCTAAATGGTTTCTTCGCCAAGTGCGTAACACAAGTGCGCAGCGTATCAATTACGCTATCAAAATTGTAGCTCGCGGACCTTGTGTCGCCGCAGCTTGCGCACTTTGTTAGCGAGAGGACTACTAAGTAAGTCACTGATATTTTTACTGATGTATGAGAATTCGATATTTTTTAATCTGAGGTTAAAGTTTTATGATGCAAATTTTATTCTAATGATGTATGCTAACCTGACTATATGCTAACCTGACTAATAGGTGCGAAATTGAAGGTTTTTATATCAAAATTCATATGGTAAATAAAGATAGAAATTAGAATAATGAGAGATTTTGAAGAAAAAAAATCCCCTGCTAACAAGGGACCATCTACTGATATTTACGAGGAAAAACTCAGGATTTTGGATCGAGTTACTTCTTTTGTTGCTCATGAACTAAAAAATCCCTTTACTACCATCAATAATGCGCTTTATTTTCTCCAGAAAAAAATTCCCGATCAGGCTGATCCCATTTTCCAAAAATATCTTCACATCATCGAACATGAAATCAACAATGCAAACAGATTCCTGTCAACTCTGTTGTCTATTACGAGAAAATCGCCACTTAATCCGGTGCCCTCACAGATTAATGAGATTTTAAAGGAAACCATCCACCAGATTCCAATTTCTCAAAAAGTTAAAGTTACTCTAAACTTGGATCCGCTTATTCCGATCAGCTTGATCGATCCGGAACAAATTCAAATCGCTTTCTCCCAGGTCGTTCGAAATGCCATCCAGGCTATGCCCGAAGGTGGAGAGCTCACTATTCAGACCTCTTGGGTTCAAAAAAAGATCGAAATCACCATCACCGATCAAGGAGAAGGGATTGATCCAAACCATTTACCCCATATTACTGAGGCTTTTTTCACTACCAAACCTAGAAATATTGGCCTAGGTCTGACTATTACTCAAAGGATAATCGAGGCCCATAGGGGGCAGATTCTCTTTGAGAGTGTTCTTGGTCAGGGCACGAAGTGTACCATAGTATTGCCGCATTCATGATGGCCTAACACCAGGTAATTAAAAGTAGAAACCCGGGGATAGAAGGGAAAGATAACTCCTGACGATAGGTCAGTATGACAGCACTTAAATATTCAGGATGACAGTATTTCATGGGTATGATACTAAAGAATGGCCTAACACCAGGTAATTAAAAGTAGAAACCCGGGGATAGAAGGGAAAGATAACTCCTGACGATAGTTCAGTATGACAGTTATGATATTTATAGGTATGATACTGATATATGATAATGATACTGGTTATGATGTATGAAGGGTATACCTTTTTAAGGTATGATTTTTATAAAGAGGAAAAGCAATGACAAATGATCTAAAAAAAGATAAAAAGAGCCAGCCTAAAGATACCTTTTCAAAAAGAAGGGTCTTGCTTGTTTATCCAGAAATTCCCCCAACTTATTGGAGTTTTCGATATGCTTTGCCGTTCGTTGGCAAGAAGGCGGCTATTCCACCGCTTGGGCTTCTGACCGTAGCCGCCATGCTCCCACCCTCCTATGAGGTGAAATTTGTTGATATGAATGTTACCCCGCTGGAAAATGAGATGATCGCTCAGGCAGATCTTGTGCTTGCCTCAGCTATGATTGTCCAGAAGGAATCGCTGGCCAGACTGGCTGATCAGTGTAGGCAATTGGCTGTGCCGCTGGCAGCAGGGGGGCCATATCCTACCTCTTCTTATGAAAAAATAGAGAATGTGGATTACTTTATTTTAAATGAGGCTGAAGTAACTCTGCCACCCTTTCTGGCCGATTTTGAGCAGGGACAAGCCAAGCGCGTTTATACTGACCAGCGGCGAGCAGACATTACCATGACGCCCCAGCCGCGGTTTGACCTTCTCTCCTCCCTTCATGATTATGGCAGCATGGCCTTACAGTACTCCCGAGGCTGTCCCTTTAATTGTGAATTCTGTGATATCATCGAAATGTTTGGCCGCAAACCGCGCACGAAAACGAATCAGCAGTTTATAAGTGAACTTGAACTCTTGTATTCCCTTGGCTGGCGGGGATCGGTTTTTATCGTCGATGATAACTTTGTCGGCAATAAGCAGCAGGTCAAGCAACTGCTGCCCTTAATTGCTGCCTGGCAGAAGCAGCGAGGCTATCCATTTGATTTATTTACTGAAGCCTCGGTTGATATGGCTGCTGATGAAGAGTTGATGGAACTGATGAGCGCGGCTGGATTCAATATGGTGTTTTTGGGAATTGAAACTCCAGTTGAGGAAACGCTCCTCAGCACGGGCAAAAAGCAAAATGTGAGGCGGGATCTGCTCGAGAGCGTACGCAAGATCCAGGGTAAGGGGATTGAGGTAGCCGGCGGTTTTATTGTTGGTTTTGATACCGATCCTCCAGATATCTTTGATCGTCAGATCAAATTCATTCAAGAGTCAGGAATAGTGCTAGCCATGGTCGGCCTGCTGACTGCTTTGCCAGGCACTCAACTATTTCGTCGGCTGCAAGCAGAAGGCCGGCTAGTGCAGGATTCTACAGGTAACAATACCCATGATTTTCAGCTGAATTTTGTGCCTAAAATGGATCTTTCAACTCTTCTACATGGATATAAGCGGCTCATTGCCCAAATCTATCACCCCAAGTCGTACTTTAACCGCTGCCTGAATTTCCTGCGGAACATAAATCCTCATCAGAATTCCTCCCGCAAGATAGGGGCTGAAGAGCTTTACGCCTTATTTATGTCCCTCACCAGGCAGACCTTTTCTAACTATGGGCACCACTATCTAAAATATCTCGTCAAGTCATTCTTCATTAAGCCTCGGATGTTTCCTGAGGCGGTCCGACAGGCGATCATGGGGTATCATTTCTTTAAAATTACCCGCGAGATTCTAGCCGTGGATGATTTCAAGATCCGGGTCAGGCTGATGATAGAAGCTTATCGGGAAAAAATTCTCGATGCCTATTCTCTTGAGTTTGATAAAGCGGCCAAGGAGCTCAAGATCATCAAAGATAATCTCTTAAAAGAGCTCCGCAAGGAATACCTTAAAATTGATAAGGACTTCCGTCATCTGGTCGAAGAATCTTTTCAGACACTTGAGAGTGCTTTAAATACTTACTATGGCCAGTTGATAGAGGCCACAAATGGTTAAAGGAGTAGTTTAATCATGAGCCTAAAAGAGAAGCTGGGAAAGCAGTTTGTCATCACCACTGAACTTGGCCCCACCACCATTTAGGTATTTACCTAGTGCTTAAAGGCCCTCTGACCAGTGTAAACCATAGTTACCTGAGGTTTGGCCTCATTACAGGCCTGGATAGATTCAAAATCCCGCACCGAGCCCCCAGGCTGAATAATGCCCGATATCCCCTCACGAATAGCTACATCGACAGCATCCCTGAAGGGGAAGAAAGCATCGGAGACCATCACTGATCCGATCAGATTCCCTTTTTCCTCCCTCACCTGCTGATCGATCTCTTCCTTGTCGCTTAAAGGCCGCTTTCCCTTGGCAATTTCCATCTCCAAGCTCTTGTAAGGAAGGCCGTGCTTTTGGAAGCAGAGGGCATCGGCATATTTAGTGTAGGCCTTAAAGATAGCGATTTCAGCGACCCCCACCCGGTCCTGCTCGCCGGTGCCGATGCCTACAGTAACCCCATCCTTGACATAGATGACCGAGTTTGAGGTAATCCCCTGCTCTACTCCCCAGCCAAAGAGCATGTCCTCGTATTCACGTTCCGTCGGCAGACGCTCAATCCGATACTCTTTTCCCTGATACTTGGCCGTAGCTGGCTTCAGGTCATCTTTGGAATTGATGATATTCAAGGGAGATTGCTGGACAATGATCCCACCATCGATCAGACTCTTGAAATCAACAAACCGCAAATTCCGATACTTTTCCAACTGGTCGATCCGATCAAGCCTGATGATCCGTAAATTTTTCCACTGTCTGAGGATGTCCACGCTCCCCTCTTCATATTCAGGGGCTACCACCACCTCAAGATAATTGCGCCCAATTTCCTCGGCTAATGATTTATCCACTGGCCGGTTAAAAGCAGCGCATCCGCCAAAGGCCGCAATTCGATCAGCCATATTAGCCTTTCTATAAGCCTCGGCAATCGTCTCCCCATAAGCTACACCGCTTGGGTTATTATGCTTCATGATGCAAGCGGCGGGTTTGCGATTGATATATCGAAGGATATTCAGGGCATTGTCAACATCGGTCAGATTGATCTTACCCGGATGTTTGCCAAATTGCAGCAGATTTTCCTCACTCAGGGCACTGACCAGTCCCTTATTGGGTTCAATAAACTTGCACTCCCCAAGCACCAGGTTCCCGTTGACCAATTCATACAAAGCCGCTTCCTGACCAGGGTTTTCCCCGTAGCGCAGCCCCTTTTCGATCAACTCTCCCTCATCGAGAATCTTCCATGTCCGCTTCCGATAAACTAGGGTCTGGTGGCCGAAGGTGATAGTCATGGTTTCAGGAAAATGGTCATCCATGATAGTTTTATAAGCTTGTCGATAATCTGTCATTGGTATATATATCTCCTTAAAGTTAGGGTTTATCTCCTTAAGTTAGGGGCCTTCTTTCTTAAGGTGAGGGGCCCTCTTTTTTAGAAATAAGAAGCTTTGACAGCTCTCAAGTAAGCGGCTTAAAGGATAGAAGAATAACGCTGTCTCGCCTTCAAGATAACAAAATGGTAATCTAGAGTCAATAAAAAATGGCTTCCAGGAAAATATGAATTATTGCCAGGAAGTTATTGCCAGGAAAATGTTTTTTGGAAGAGTATTAATGCATTCCCCAAAAATTTATCCAAAAGCGAAAATAATTAACCTGCTTACTTAAAATTATGGTAAACTTTTCGCATGAATTCACTTAGCGGAATATTTATTACTTCATTTCTACTCGCCTTTTCTGGAGCAGTGGCTCCTGGACCGGTTCTTACTATGACCATTGGGGAGTCCACTCGGCGGGGATTTTGGACCGGCCCGCTGATCATTCTCGGGCATGGAATCCTGGAGCTTATCCTGTTTGGGGCTGTTGTCCTAGGTGCAAGCCGGTTTCTGACCTTAGCCGCGGTCAAAAAGAGCACCAGTATCCTGGGGGGTGGCATCCTACTTTGGCTTGGAAGCAGCATGATTCGACAATCAAGCCGGGCCGGCGGCTCTCTCAGTGTCGCTGATTCTGGCTGCACTTCTTCGAAGAACCTAGTTATGGCTGGATTTCTGATTAGCCTCTCTAATCCCTATTGGACCATCTGGTGGGCGACCATAGGATTGAACTATATTGCCCTGTCCATCCCTTTTGGCAGGCTGGGATTGGCTAGCTTCTACTGCGGTCATATCCTGGCTGACCTATGCTGGTATAGCTTTGTTTCTGGAGTCGTTGCCTTGGGAAAGAGGGGCATCTCACCCAAAATCTACCTCTTTATTATCCTGCTGTGCGGAATATTTCTTCTGATCTTTGGCCTCTATTTTTTATATTCCGGGCTCCGCTCTCTCATCCTCATAGGAGCTTAAACGCTCTTATTTATTAGCTACCATTTTAGAGACATAACCCTAATAAGAGCTAAGCCCCTTCGAGGGTTTATGGTTGTTTTGATATAGGGTTTATGGTGCCTGATATATAAGAATAGCGAGCTTAAATTACTCTTATCGCACTCCTGAGCTTAAATTAAAATAAATCTATAAATTAGCTAAAAAACAATAAAGATTTATTTTATTAATGTACGAAAAGAGATTAAAAAAAATTACTCCACATTTTTCATCAACAACTCAGCCTGTAAGTTTTTAGGAAGTATAAGAAACAAGGAGAGAATTCCATGAAAAGAGCTATTAAATTATTTATCATAGTAAACTTCTTCGTTCTTTTTCTTCATAGCTCCTCTAGGGCGGATTATTGGGAAAAGGTTGTCAGCCAGGGGTTTGGTGATCCTGCTAATGATTATGCCTGGAGCATGGAAACCTTCCGGGGAAAGTTATATGTCGGAACATTGAATCCTATTCGGGGAGCGGAAATCTGGTGCAGCAGCAACGGAGAGCCTGGTAGCTGGAAAAGAACATACAATGCCCGCTCCCCACTCTCCAATCTCGGTATCCGCAGCCTCTATGCGGATGCTAATCATGCTCTTTATGCCTGCACCTTTAATATCACCGGCGCTGAAATTCTAAGGTCTTTGGATGGGCGATCATGGACTATGGTTGAAAAAGGCCGTGGCTTGCTAAGAAAACAGAAGGACGACACTATCCGATGTATGATCCGTTTTGGAAAATATCTCTATGGAGGAGCTGGCGGCAAAAGCGCTCAGTTGTATCGAAGCAAGAATGGCTCAAACTGGACCCTGGTCAAAACAAACCCAAGCTTTGAATCAACTAAGGTATTAGATCCGAATACTGGAGCCGTGATTACTAACAATATCCTGATCGGAGAAATGGAAATATTCAAGGGTCAGCTCTATGCCTTCACCTGGACCAGAGATATGGACCTTGGGAATCTGATCGGCCAGGAGATCAAGGATATATCGACTCTCATTCCCAAGTCGCCGGGCGCTTTCGAGGTATGGCGAAGCAGTGATGGGGTAAATTGGGAAAAAGTGGTCGGCAAAGATGACCCCTATGGCAACGGAATGGGCTTCTGCCTCCATAATCCTGAAAATCTGGCCAACGACGTAGTTACCTCAGTGGCAGTGTACAAGGGGAAACTGTACCTAGGAACCCAAAACGACAATGGGAATAGCAGTATCTGGAGGACAGAAAACGGAGAAGAATGGGAAAAGGTGCTGGATTTTTTCAGCCTTGGGGAGAGGTTCAACTTCTATGTCTGGCGCATGATCCCCTTTAAAGACAGGCTGTTTATCGGCACCTTAAATTTGGCTCTAAACTACAATGGCGGGTTGACAACAGCCGACAAAGCAACGGGCGCTCAGATCTGGGCCACTGAGTCTGGTGATCCTGGCACTTTTTATAACCTTGTCCATAATGGATTCGATGGCGAAACCATAGTTTATAAAGGCCTTGAAATCCCTAAAAATTATGGCGTCCGCTCCTTCGGCATTCTCCATGATACCCTGTTTGCGGGTACGGCAACCATAGCCAGTGTTCCAGTACCCAAAGAGGATGATCCTGACCAGAAGACCATTGCTGGCAAAGATATTGGCTGCGAAGTCTGGAAACTGATTGAGGAGTAGTGGCAAGATCATAATATTGTGAGTAAGCAGACGGCGACAGAGCAAAGTTCGTTGTGCAGGTATTCTCACAATCTCAACAAATCCTTAAAGGGGAGGGGCAACATGAAAAGGGTTATTCTGCTACTTGTTATGGCTGTTCTTTTGATTTTCTCATTGAGCTTCGGCTGTGAGGCTGAATACTGGGAACAGGTGGCTAGTAATGGATTCGGCAATCCATCTAATGACTATGCCTGGTGTATGGCCACGTTTCAGGGGAAATTATATGTAGGGACGCTCAATACTCTCCAGGGTGGCGAGATTTGGAGAAGCGCTAGCGGAGAGCCTGGTAGCTGGGAGATGGTATATAAATCCCGCTCTTCGGTTTTCTCCAATGCCGGGGTGCGATACTTATATACTGACGCAAATCAGGCCCTTTATGCCTGCACCTTAAACTCCCTTGGAGCTGAAATTTTAAGAACAACGGATGGCAAAGAGTGGACCGTGGTAAAAAAAGTGATCGGCAGACGATGGAATACCACCATTCGGTGCATGGTCCGCTTTGGAGAATATCTCTACGCCGGTGCCGGAGGCTATGGAGCCGAACTGTATCGGAGCAAAGATGGCCTGAGCTGGAGATTGGTCAAGACCAAGCCAAGCTTTCAGTCAAGTAAGGTTTATGATCCGCAAGCCCGAGCAGCCGTAGTCAATAACACTATGATCGGCGAGCTGGCGGTTTTTCATGATCAACTCTATGCCTTCACCTGGACTAAGGAGGCCAGATATCGGGATCTAGCCGAACATGTATTCGGTTACGAAGTGGACAGACCAACCTATATGTCAAACTCTCCTGGTGCCTTTGAGGTGTGGCGAAGCAGTGACGGAGTGGAGTGGGAGAAGGTAATCGGTCTGGATGACAAGTACGGCAACGGCATGGGGCTTTCTCTGCGAGATCCTGCCGGCTTAGCCAATGATGTAGTTACCTCGGCTTTGGTTTTCCATGATCAGTTATATATGGGGACCCAGAACGCCAATGGAAACAGTACCATCTGGAGGACCTCAGATGGGACAAGCTGGAGCAAGGTGCTGGACTTTTCTGAGCTCGGTGAGCGGGCTAACTATTATATTTGGCGCATGATTTCCTTCCAAGATAAGCTGTTTGTCGGCACAATGAACGTAGGACCGATCACCGCCCCCGGTGTGACCGGAGCCCAAATTTGGGTTTCTCCATCTGGGGATTATGGCTCTTTCACCAATCTTGTCCACAATGGATTCGACGGGGAAAGCTGGACCAATGGGGCAGGTCTTGAGATCCCCAAAAATATCGGAGTGCGCAGTTTCGGCATCTTGAATGACACCCTCTATGCAGGCACGGCAGTCATCCCAAGCGTGATAATTCCAAGAGAGTGCAGCCCATACGGCATATATAGTTTCTTGAGTCATCAGCAGAAGGTTATCGCCGGAAGAGATGTCGGATGTGAAATCTGGAGGCTGGTGCAGTAAATTACCCTCCTAATTACCCCCCAGTAGCAGGGTAATTGCATGAAAATCTACCAATACCAAAAAAATTATCAAATATTTAAAAGTTATCAAATATTTATCTGGATTAACCATAATTATCTAACTATATAACATATTGATATTATTGGCCAATCAATTTTCATGCAATCGCCCTGCTCCCAGATAGTATTCGATAATGCAGCAATAAATCAAAAAAATAAATTAAAAACGCTAAAGATTAACTTAATCAATGTACGAAAAGAGATTAAAAATGTCTTTATTTCTGTTAATAACTCAACTTCAAGGAGGAAAAAAAATGGAAAAAGCCTCTCGATTACTCGCACTAGCCATTCTGGTGGTTTTATCCCTCCCCCCTGGTATTTGCAGTGCAGAATACTGGGTAAAGGTTGCCAGCAAGGGTTTTGGTGATCCAAGCAACGATTATGCCTGGAGTATGGCTACCTTTCAGGGGAAACTATATGTTGGGACCCTGAATATACTGAAGGGAGCGGAAATTTGGAGAAGCAGCAGCGGAGAGCCCGGCACCTGGGAGCGGGTGTACAATGCTCTGCCTGGCCCTATTCGCTCCAATGAAGGAATACGCTATCTTTATGCTGATAATGACCAGTTTCTGTATGCCTGCGCATCAAATCTTAGCGGAGCTGAAATCTTGCGCACCAAGAATGGGGAAGATTGGACAGTGGTCGGAAAAAGAGGATTGGGAAATATAAAAAATACTAGCATTCGCTGCCTGATTCGCTTTGGAAATTATCTCTATGCTGGCGTGGGAAATAATGGTGCCCAACTGTGTCGAAGCAAGAATGGCCTCGATTGGGAGGTGGTCAAGACTAAACCAGGCTTTGATTCCACCAAGGTCTTTGACCCTAATACCGGTGTTTGGACCATCAATAACACTTTGATTGGAGAGATGGTTATCTTTAAAGACAAACTATATGCCATTACCTGGACCAAGGACTTAAAACCCACGGTTATCATCAATACGATGAAGAAAGAGCCCAGCAAGGATTTAAAACTCCCTCAGTCTCCTGGTGCCTTCGAGGTCTGGAGGAGCGGCGATGGGGTAAACTGGGAAAAGGTAGTGGGTAAGGATGACCCCTATGGTAACGGTATGGGGTTTTGCCTTCGTGACCCTGCGGGGCTTGAGAACGATATCGTTACTGCTTCGGTTGTTTTTCGGGATCAGCTGTATATTGGAACCCAAAATAGCGATGGAAACACTTCCATCTGGCGAACACCAGACGGAACCCAGTGGACAAAGGTGTTAGCTTTTCATGACCTGGGAGAAAAATATAATTATTATATCTGGCGTATGATTTCCTTCAGGGACAAGCTGTTTATAGGCACCTTGAATGAGGGAGCAGTCGAAGATCCGGGGGTAACCGGGGCTCAAATTTGGGTATCTGATTCTGGCGACCCTGGCACATTCTATAACCTTGTCCACAATGGCTTTGATGGAGAAACCATAACTTTGGCCGATATAACCATGCCGAAAAACTATGGCATCCGCTGCTTTGGCATTCTAAATAATACCCTGTTTGCAGGCACAGCTACGGTGATAAGCGTTCCGGTGCCCAAGTATGACCGAGACGATAAGGTAACCATCGCTGGAAAGGATGTTGGTTGTGAAATCTGGAAAATGATTCCCTAGGGGGGGCGCCACTCATAGCAATAGGTTAAGGTGGTAAGCTAAGCAAATGATTCTGATTCTCTAAGGGGAAGAGTTTCCTCACCTTATATTTTATATTTCTATGCTTTTGCACTTTTTCTCCGAGCTCTTGATTTTACTGGATTTGCTATTAGAGGTAACTTTCAAGAATTTCAAGGCGTTAAGAAATTTCTGCAAAAGTGTAGATATTTAAAAAGTCTTTTTGTTTGTCGGCTTCCCACAAGGGGGGCCTTATGGGAAGCCGACAGCGCCCACCGAACAGGTAATTTTCTTGCCGCTAATCCTCAACCTCTACCGTAATTTCAAAGATCTTATTAACGGTTCCAGAGGAATTTACGTATTTCAATCTGATAGTAGTCGTGCCAGGGCCTTTGGCCTTGAATATCCACTGCTGTACCGTTCCTATTCCATTGGCAGAGGAGATAAGGTAGTATTGACTACTTACCTTTTCAACTACATCGGTATCTAATTCAACTGTATCCAGCATCCATTGGTAGCCAGTGGATTGGTTAGCAGCCAAGACCACACTCAGAGTATTATCCTCGCTCAGAGTAACCTGATCGCCATTATCATTTTCAGTAAGGGATTTGTCCGCGGTTTTTAATTGCTGAGTACCTGCAGACTGGCTATAAGTGTTCTGAGCGTAGTAGGGGGATTGACCGTAGGAATATGATGCATAGGCATACTGGCCATATGGGTTTTGCCCATATCCATACTGGCCAGAAGGATTTTGCCCATAAGCATACTGGCCATACGGCTGGCCATAGGGGGCTTGACCATAGGCGTATTGGCCATAGGGGTTTTGAGCATAGGGGTATTGCCCATACGGCTGGCCATAGGGGGGTTGACCATAGGCATATTGGCCGTATGGGTTTTGTCCATAAGCATACTGGCCATAAGGCTGGCCATAGGGGGTTTGCCCGTAAGCATATTGGCCGTAAGGGTTTTGCCCATAAGCATATTGACGACCATAGGGGTTTTGAGCATAGGGGTATTGCCCATACGGCTGGCCATAGGGGGTTTGCCCGTAAGCATATTGGCCGTAAGGGTTTTGCCCATAAGCATATTGACGACCATAGGGGTTTTGAGCATAGGGGTATTGCCCATACGGCTGGCCATAGGGGGGTTGCCCATAGGCATACTGGCCGTAAGGGTTTTGCCCATATCCATACTGACCCCCGTAGGGGTTTTGGCCATAAGGGTATGGACTCTGATAGGCAGATCCGCCAAATCCAAAATACTGAGCTGAGATCGGATTTATTCCTACACCATAGGGAGAGAAAGCACCAGCATAAGGAGAAGAAAAAGCAGCTGCCGCAGGCAGGCCATACAGGCTGCCTCCGGCAGCAAGCAATGGTGAGCCAAAGGGCGGGAGCTGGGCATAAGATGTCATAGGGAAAATGACCGATAGGGTAAAAATCATGATCAACAAACCTAACCTACAACTGCCTTTCGATAACAACATGATAAAACCTCCGCTGTTTTAAATCACGAGGCGTAAACTGCCAAATCAACACTTTATGCACTATCCTTATTGCAGGATACTTTTTGTAGATACGCCGTTTCCGTGAGATGAGAACTTTTTCCTTCCTGGGAAAAAGCTGCAAGTTTGCTGCCTGCTCTTTTCTTTCTTCATGGGAATAAGAAAGAGTCGCCGCCTTTAAATCACCTTGACAAGTCAGGATAATAGAATATATAATGACTCTTGTATTTTCTTTCATGTTGAATTACATCTTGAATTTACGGTGATTCCTGCACACCTCGAAGAGAGCCAATCAACCGAACAAGGTCCAAGAAATTCACCGAAATCCCCGAACTAGAGAGCGGAAGAAGTTTCATGCAAAATAAGTTCCCAGGCTGGTTGCAGAAAAAACCAATCAATGTTGAGCAGGTTCATACTATAAAATCGCTGTTGCGAAAACTAAAGGTTCGCACAGTTTGTGAATTGGCCCGCTGCCCGAATATCGGCGAATGTTTTTCAAAACCCACAGCCACCTTTATGATTCTAGGGGATCGATGCACTCGAGGCTGTAAGTTCTGCAACATCCAAAGCCAATCTCCTGCTAGCCCTGACTTTGAAGAGCCAGTCAATATAGCTGAGGCTACTCGTGCTCTTGGGCTCAAACATGTGGTCGTTACCTCAGTAACCAGAGATGATCTGGCTGATGGTGGAGCCTACCACTTTGCAGCTACCCTATTCCAGATAAAAAAATACAACAAGAATATAACCACTGAGGTGTTGATTCCTGATTTTATGGGCTCTACCAAGGCTATTCGAACTGTAGTGGAGATGGGCCCTGATATTTTGAATCATAATATGGAAACCGTTCCCCGGCTCTATCAACAAATTCGGCACAAAGCCAATTATGAGCGCTCTTTGAAGGTGCTGCGCACCGCTAAACGAATTAATAACAAGCTTATGACCAAATCAGGTCTGATGCTTGGCCTAGGCGAAAGGGAAGATGAGGTCATCGCTGTGATGAAAGACCTCAAAGCAGCGCAGTGTGATATCTTGACTATTGGACAATACCTACAGCCTAGCAAAGATCACATTTGTGTTCAAGAGTATGTCAAACCGGAGGATTTCCTAAAATATAAGGAGATTGCCCTAGAATTAGGCTTTTTGCATGTTGAATCAGCGCCTTTTGTACGCAGCTCATATAATGCGGAGGTTGTTTGCCGAAAATAGCCGAAAGAGTTTGCTGTCACCTAAAAGCCACGGCAAACAGAGAGGCAGGGCCGAGGGGACTTTATTCTTTTTTTCTTGATTTGATGAGGGAATGAAAAGAGGCATGGATATCAAGGTTGGACTGATTGGACTTGGTACGGTTGGCCGAGGAGTGGTCAAAATTCTGATGGAGGATTCGCAGCTCATAACTGCTCATCTTGGGGCTTCTGTGCACCTAGTGAAGATTGCCGAAATAAACCTAAAGAGGGCCGAAGGGCTGAATTTGCCTTCAACTCTGCTAACTACCCAGGCAGAGGATATCCTCCATGATCCTGAGATTCAGATTGTCATTGAACTGATTGGCGGCTATGAGCCTGCCAAAACCTTTATTCTCCAGGCGATTGGACAAGGGAAACATGTCGTTACGGCCAATAAGGCACTTTTAGCCAAACACGGGCAGGAGATTTTCGAGGCTGCTGCGGCCAGACAGGTAGATATCGGCTTTGAAGCCAGCGTGGGAGGAGGAATCCCGATTATTCGGGCTATCAGGGAGGGGCTTGCAGCTAACCGCATCAGGTCGGTGTATGGAATCATCAACGGCACAGCCAATTATATTCTAACCGAGATGGAAAAACGGGGCAGTTCCTTTGAGAGTGTTCTCAGTGAGGCTCAAGCTCACGGATTTGCCGAGGCTGACCCTACCTTTGATATCAAGGGCATTGATACAGCTCACAAGCTGGCTATCCTTGCCTCGCTCTCCTTTGGCACCCCGATCCGTTTGGATAGGATTTTCACCGAGGGCATTGATCGAATCGGTCCTCTTGATTTGCAGTTTGCCAAGGAACTAGGCTATAAGATTAAGCTCCTGGCTCTGGCCAAGGATATAGATGGTGAAATTGAGGCTAGGGTCCATCCAACCCTCATCTCACAGGACTACCTTTTGGCAACTGTGGATGGGGTGTACAATGCCATCTATGTGGTTGGCGAGCGGGTGGGCTCAACTATGTTTTACGGTATGGGGGCTGGCCAGCAGCCGACAGCTACTGCCGTAGTCGGGGATGTCATGGAAATTGCTCGAAATATCCGAAAGGGTATTAGTCGGAGAATCAGCCCAACCTCGTTCTGTGAAGAGTACATCCGGGAGAAAAAAATTCGGGATATCAATCAGATTGTTTCGGCTTACTACCTTCGATTTACTGCTCTGGACAAACCAGGGGTCTTGTCAAGAATCTCCGGAATCCTGAGTCAGCATAACATCAGCCTTGCTTCAGTCATTCAGAAAGAGCGGCGAGTGGGAGAGGCGGTTCCGATCGTCATGATGACCCACGAAGCCCTGGAGCATGATATCCAAAATGCCCTCAGCGAGATTGACAGCCTTCCCTTTGTCATTGAAAAAACAAACCTGATTCGGGTAGCAAAGCTTGATTAAAAGAGGCAAAAAAACCATGGAAAATTCGGTAATGTTGTCACAAAAGGAAAATGAATACCTTATCGAGCAAATCACCAGATTGAAACAGGAGAAAAAGGCTGTCATTCTGGCGCATAATTATCAGCGACCCGAAGTTCTGGATATTGCTGATATTCAGGGGGATTCTCTGGAGCTGAGCCGAGCAGCAGCCAAAACCGAAGCCAGGGTCATTGTCTTTTGCGGTGTGCGATTCATGGCTGAAACCGCCTCTATCCTCTGTCCAGACAAGGTGGTTTTACTGCCCCGCGCTGATGCTGCCTGTCCACTGGCTAACCACATAACCGTGAGTCAACTGAACGATCTGCGGCAAAAATACCCGCAGGCAGTCATAGTCTGTTATGTAAACTCATCGGCTGAGGTCAAGGCGGCCAGTGATATCTGCTGCACCTCGGCCAATGCCGTCCGGGTGGTGAATTCACTAAATGGAACTAGACAAGTGGTGATGCTACCTGACCGGAATCTGGCCCTCCATGTGGCTGCCCATACTGATAAAGAGATTATTGCCTGGGAAGGTGGATGTCCTGCTCATCGCCAGTTGCAGGCCGAAGAGGTTCGGCAGATGAAAGCTGCTTATCCGCGGGCCAAATTTATGGCTCACCCTGAATGTGATCAAAAGGTCTTGGAGCTGGCCGATTGTGTTACCAGCACCTCTGGCATGTTAAGGTATGTAGATCAGTCCGGGGCTGAGGAATTCATCGTCGGGACTGAGGAAGGAATGATCCATGTCCTGCAGGTTGCTTTTCCTGATAAAAAGTTTTACCATTTTCCCAGACCAATGATCTGTCAGGATATGAAAAAGATTACCTTGGCTTCGATCGTGGAGAGTCTGACTAAAATGCAGCATGTGGTTAGTGTTCCTGATGAAATTCGAAAACCAGCTCTGGAGTGTCTATCCAGAATGATGAAACTTGGGTAAAATAGGAATTGGTATGGAATCAAGAGAGATACGATCATCATTTTTGCGTTTTTTTGAGCAAAAGGGACATAAGATCCTGCCAGGCTCATCTCTAGTGCCTCATGGAGATCCAACCCTGCTTTTTACCAATGCCGGCATGGTTCAGTTTAAGGATATTTTCACCGGCAAAGCGCAGCGGCTCTACCCAAAAGCAGCCACCTGCCAAAAGTGCGTGCGGGCTGGAGGAAAACACAACGATCTTGAGAACGTAGGCTACACAGCCCGACATCATACCTTTTTCGAGATGCTGGGGAATTTCTCCTTTGGGGATTATTTTAAACAGCAGGCTATTGAGCTGGCCTGGGAGTTTCTGATCAAATGGTTAAATCTGCCCGCGGAGAAACTCTGGGTAACCATCTTTCGGGAGGATGATGAGGCGGCGCGGATCTGGACCGAAACGGTCGGCCAGCCGGAAGAGAGAATCATTCGGCTGGGGGAAAAAGACAATTTCTGGGCTATGGGAGATACCGGCCCCTGTGGCCCATGCTCGGAGATTTTGATTGATCAGGGACCTGAGTTTAGCTGCGGACGGCCTGAGTGTGCACCCGGCTGTGACTGTGACCGCTACCTAGAGCTATGGAACTTAGTCTTTATGCAGTATGAGCGCTCAAAAGAAGGTAAGCTTTCTCCCCTGCCAAAGCCAAGCATTGATACCGGCATGGGCTTAGAGCGTGTTTCGGCTGTTTTGCAGGGAGCCAAATCAAATTACGAAACCGATCTTTTCTGGCCCATCATCCAGATGATCGAAGGGCTTTGCGGTCGCCAATATCAGAGCGGCTATTTCAAAGCCAAAGATAATGTCTCTATTCGGGTTATCGCTGACCATGCCCGCTCCTGTACCTTTCTGATTGCCGATGGGGTTTTGCCCTCTAACGAAGGCCGAGGATATGTACTGCGGCGAATCATCCGCCGGGCTGCCCGGCATGGCAAGATGCTGGGCATCGAGCGGCCTTTCCTGTTTCAGACTATTGAGCGGGTGGTTTCAGTCATGAAAGAGGCTTATCCTGAGCTTGAGGATCGACAGAACCTGATCGCTTCGGTAATCAAGCAGGAGGAGGAGCGCTTTTCCCATACCCTGGAGCGTGGAATGGCTGTGCTAGATGAGATCATAGCCAAGGCTAGACAGCAGGAGACGGCTGATCTAGTAGGCCAGACAGCAGCGGGGAAAGAGGGGCGGATGGTGCCAGGTGAGGAAATCTTCAAGCTGTACGATACCTTTGGCTTTCCAGTTGACCTTGCTCAGGATATTCTAAAAGAAAACGGCCTAGAATTTGATCAGGCGGGATTTGAGGCCAGTCTTGAGCAGCAGCGCAAGATGGCCCGCCAGGCCTGGATGCAAGGGGCAGAGAGCCGACAGCTTTCCCCTGCCCTTTTGCCACTTGCCCGTGAGCTTCCCCCTACCCGCTTTCTCGGATACACCGAAAATCAATGCCAGGCTAGGGTTTTGGCTATCCTACAAAATGGCCAGCGAATAGAGAAGGCAAACCAGGGCGATGAGGTTGAGATTATCCTTGATCAAACTCCCTTCTACGGAGAGAAGGGTGGCCAGGTCGGTGATCAGGGTATCCTGGAAAAAGAGAGGGTGCGAGCCGAAGTATTTGACACCAAGTGGCTGACCCCATCCCTCGTTATCCACCGCAGCCGGATCAAAAAGGGCTCTCTCCAAGAAGGAGACGACGTTCAGGCCATGATCGATCAGGAGCGCCGAAATAGCATTGCCCGCAATCATACGGCTACGCACCTTCTGCATGCCGCCTTGCGGCAGATCCTAGGCGATCATGTCAAACAGGCAGGCTCTTTGGTCGAGGCCGACCGCCTGCGGTTTGATTTTACCCATTTTACCGCTGTCCTGCCAGAAGAGCTAGCCAAGATCGAGCTTTTGGTCAATGAAAAGGTGCTTGAAAATCTAGCCGTAATCACTAAAGTCATGAGCCGTGAGGAAGCGGTCAAGGTGGCTGTGGCCCTCTTTGGCGAAAAATATGACCAGCAGGTCAGAGTGGTCCAGGCAGGTGATTTCAGCTCTGAGGTATGTGGCGGAACTCACACCAAGAGCACAGGAGAAATCGGCCTGTTTAAGATCATCAATGAAGCGAGCATTGCCGCTGGTGTGCGCAGGATTGAAGCTGTAGCTGGGCTGGGTGCCTATCAGTATGTGCGCCAGATCGAGCAGGAAATTAAGAGTGCAGCCAAACTCCTAAAATCAGACCTGGCTATAAGTCACCGCATCGAACAACTGCTGGCTACAAACCGCCAGCAAGAGAAGGATATCCAGCGGCTAAAGGATAAACTGGCAGCCAGCATCACCTCGGCTATCCTGGAGAAGCGGCAAAAGGTGGATGATGTTACTGTCCTGGCCCATCATGTCCGAGAGCTCGATCTTGATGCAGCAGGATTGCGCGATATGGCCGATCTTCTCAAAGACCGTCTCCGCTCAGGAATCATTGTCCTTGGCAGCACCCAGGACGGCAAGGTAAACCTAGTGGCAGTGGTAACCAATGATCTTATTAGCCGATTCCATGCGGGAAATATCATAAAGAAGGTTTCGGCTATTGTCGGAGGCAGTGGAGGAGGGCGTCCGGCCATGGCCCAGGCAGGCGGCAATAGGCCGGAGAAACTGGATGAGGCCCTGCTTCAGGTGGTTGAGATTATTAAAGAATAGGATCTATACTTTGGCATTTTTTTCTCCGTCGATTTTACTTATGGTTGGTATGAAAGATAACTTTCAAAAATTTCAAGGCCTGGAAAGAGATTCTTGCAAAAGTGTAGAATCTATGCTTTTGCCGCCACTCCTGTAAAAACAGGAATGACGCAAGGGTTTGATGTTAAGAATGCTTTGATGTTAAGAATAAGGAGAGAAAATAATGAGTGAGGAGAGCAAATTCAGTGAGTTTTTTCAAAAGTTGTTCGCTGCTGGATTGGGATTTATCACCTTTTCCGAGGAAAAAGCCAAAAATTTCATCGATGAAATGATTCGCCGCGGAGAGATCAGCCAGAAAGAGGGCGAAGGGCTGATGAAGAATATCATGGAAAAAATCCAAACCGGAAGCCGCGAGACGGAGCAGAAGGTCAAAGAATTAATCCGCAAATACTCAAAGGCCGCTAAAGCCCCCTTGGAGGGTGGAGAGGAGTTGGCTGCAGCTAAGGCTCAGATTGAGGATTTGCGAGCCAAAATCGCCGAGCTGGAAAAAAGGCTAGCCGAAGTCGAGAGAAAGAGCGGGGCAGAGGCTGGAGAGGGGCCGACGTCGTAATCTTGATCTTGTCGGCTCAGGTATGGCCCTATCCGGTCTTAATCAGACATATAAAAATATCCGTCGCCTCAGGACCATTCTGAATGTCCTTTTTAAAAATGGTTTTGGACACCTGATTGAGCGACTAAAACTCCAACACCTCATCAGCGCAGGCCAGCGGGTTTTTGGGCACAAGAGGTATCCGCCGCTTGAAGCGGACCGTATTTCTATGCCCATCCGGGTTCGGATGGTGTTTGAAGAGCTCGGCCCCACCTTTATTAAGCTTGGGCAATTGCTGAGCATCCGAACCGATCTTATCCCCGAGGAGTTTGCCGCTGAATTCCGCAAACTCCAAGACAGGGTGCCGCCGGTCCCTTTTCCCGAAATTAGGGCGCAAATCGAATCGGAGCTGAAGGCTCCGTTAGAGTCCTTCTTTTCTTATATAGACCCAATCCCCTATGGCGCGGCCTCTATTGCCCAGGTCCATGAAGCCACCCTGCTCGATGGCCGACAGGTGGTAGTAAAGGTACAGCGGCCTAAGATAGAGGAAATTATCGACACTGATATCAACATCCTCTTTCACCTAGCCGCTCTGCTTGACCGCTATGTCCCGGAAAGCAAGGTCTATTCGCCTTCCGATATTGTCGATGAATTTTCCAAGTCAATCAAACGGGAGCTAGACTTTACTATTGAGGCCGGCAATACCCAACGCTTTTACGATAACTTTGCCAAAGATCGACATGTGGTGATTCCCAAAGTCTTCTGGGAGCTTACTACCAAAAAGGTTCTAGTCCTTGAGCGGCTCCGCGGCTTGCGCATTGATCAGATTGAGGCTATGAAGGAGCGGGGATGGGACACGGCTAAGATCGCTCTTCTGGGATGTAAGATTTTCCTGAGGCAGATTCTAGAGCATGGGTTTTTCCATGCTGATCCCCACCCGGGAAATCTCCTAGTTATGGCCGAGGATGTACTGGCGATGATTGATTTTGGAATTGTCGGGCGGCTGGATAGGGAACTTAAGGAAAGCTGCTCGGTTATTTTCTTCTCCCTGCTAAATAAAGATTACGACCGACTGGTTCAGGAGTATATAAAAATTGGATTCACCAGCCCCGAGACTAATATAAGACATTTTCGGCAAGATTTTATTGAATTTCTGGAGACCTATCTCGATCGGCCTCTAAAACTTCTCAATATCGGAGAGATCATCACCCATACCGTTGAAATCTCCTTGCGGCATCGTATCAGAACACCCAAAGACCTTATCCTCCTTGGCAAAACCCTGCTGTTTATTGAAAGTATCGGCACCAAGCTCGATCCTAATATCAGTCTTCTGGCTATATCCAGGCCCTATGCTCGCAGACTTCTCAGCCGAAGGTTTCACCCCCATAGACTGCTCAGCGAGGCCAGAGCCAACCTGCTTGACCTCTCCGACCTCATCAGGCCGCTTCCGCGGCAACTTCGCACCCTGATCCAAAAGCTCATCGACGGCCAACTGGAGATTGAATTTGTCCATCTTGGTCTGGAAAATCTGATTAATGAGATCGACCGCTCCAGCAACCGGATTGCTTTCGGGCTGATCATCTCCTCCTTGATTATCGGATCGTCCATTGTTATGCATACTCAAATCGGTCCGGCATTTTTGGGATTGCCGCTTATTGGAATTATCGGCTATATGTCTGCTGGAATCATGGGATTGTGGCTGGTAATTTCTATCATAAGATCAGGAAAGCTCTAACATAATGGCTAAACTATCCGTTCATACCATATTCATTATAAGCTGCCTTTTGACTATTTATCTAATTCTCAGAAGACCATATCTTTATATCAGAATGGGCAAGCGGCACCTGCGACTTGAAAGTTATTTCCTCGGTGCCCTCCTTGGACCGATACTGATCATGATTTTCGGCATCCTAGACTATACCCAGATCATCAATGGGCTCAAGGGATGCCGAGGTCTCAATCCGTTCGGCATCCTGATCCTGTTTCTGTCTATGGTCTTCATGAGCATATTTTTGGATATCACAGGCTTTTTTGAATGCTGCGCCCGGTTTGCTCTCAAATGGGCTGGATCAGATGGCATACGCCTTTTTTTCTCTCTCTATCTTATGGTTTCAGTGCTTACCATATTCACCTCAAATGATATAATTATTCTTACCTTTACCCCGTTTATATACTACTTTGCCAAAAATGCCCACATAGATCCCAAGCCGTATCTGATTGCTGAATTTTTTGCCGCCAATACCTGGAGTATGATGCTCTACATAGGCAATCCGACCAATATTCTGCTGGCTGCGGCTTTTGACCTGCACTTTGATAAATATTTCAGATGGATGTTTCTGCCAACACTGGCTGCGGGCCTGGTTAGCATCGTGGGGCTGTTTGTCGTTTTCCGAAAGAGTATCTCTAAACCAATTAAGGTCAGACAAGTTGATAATCCCTTTGATGCCCTGACCGACAAGACCGGAGCCGCCCTTGGGCTCTTGCTGCTCGGCGGCTGTATTGTGGCCCTGGCTGTTGCTCCCTACCTTGGGGTTGAAATGTGGATCATTTCGCTGGTCTTTGCCCTGGCTCTGCTCTTTATTCTCATTCTCCGTGATTCGTCAATGGCCCTGCTTCGGCAGAGGATGAGGGATAAGAAGCGATTTATGGTAGGCGAGACCTTACGCAAAATGCCCTGGACAGTTGTCCCCTTTGTCCTGTCATTGTTCATCACGGTTGAGGCTCTTCATCTCTATGGAGTTACTGGTGAGATTGGACTTTGGTTCAGAAGCATCTGCGGCCAGTCGGCTACTGCCTATGGCCTTGTCTATGGAGCGGTCTCAGCCCTCTCAGCCAATGTTCTCAATAACATCCCGATGACTGTGGCTTCGGTGTCAGTTATTCGTGGCCTTAGCGGGAAAAACCTCTTAGCTGCTGCCCTGGCTACGGCTGCCGGATCAAACCTTGGAGCCAATATAACCCCAATCGGGGCGCTAGCTGGAATCATGTGGATGAGTATTCTGCATACCAAGGATTTTCACCTTTCTTTTAAAGAATTTGTACACTATGGTCTGATGATCACTCCCTTCACCATCCTGGCCTGCCTTGGGGTACTAGCCCTGGAATTGGCTATCTTTTGAGATCTTGAGCTGCGCGGGAAAGCCGGCTGCTGGGAAAACAAGCTGCCGGGAAAGCAAGACGCGTGGGAAAGCCGGCTGGAAGCCGGCTCTACTTTGGCATCCTGCGGCCCAAGAGAGGCTATAGGGTAGCCGCTCTCTTCTGGGCAGGTACCAGACTTCTCGGTGTATTCCACGCATGAAAAAGCTGCCTTTAGAAGCTTGTCTGAAAAAAGGGAGAGAGACTAAAAGAGAGAGGAGCCACCTAAGATAGGGCTAGTGGCTCCTCTCACGGGGGTGAGGAGGGATAGTGGCAAGCCAAATTGGCTTACCTCAGGATAGTTGGGCTCCTCTCACGTGGGTGAGGGATTTACACGCCTCGCCGATTGATGTCTCGGGCGAAGTGGCTCCTCTCACGGGGGTGAGGAGGAATAAGGAAAAAGGTTTTGCTCTGCTGTGAAAAATCGCTCCTCTCACAGTAAGGATTAGGTTACCTCTCGGCATCAGCAACCTACAAGGTAACAATCCCTCCTCTCACAGAAAGGATAGATTATTTGAGATTGAGATAATGTTGAAAAATGAGCAGAGCATCCAGCGGGGTTATCTCACCGTCGCGATTGAGATCGAAATAATCAGCACACGGCCCAGATGACAGGTAACAGTGTAAAACCATGGTTACATCCGCTAGAGTTACCTCTCCATCGCCATCGGCATCCTCGGGACAAAGATATACAAAACAGCCTCCGGATGAAGAAAAACTAGCCAGATGATCCTTCAACTCCCTAAGCTGTATGGGGTAGCGCTCACCCTTAAGACCGCCCCTAACCATAAATTTCAACCAGAGGAGATAGCCACTTGCCCCTTGCGGGATGGCCCCCAAGGCGGTCAATCCTCCTGCTTTAAGAGTGCCTGGTGGCTCAATCTGATTGACCTCTAAGAAGGGAAAGGATGCGGCCATATCACCGGCCTCAAAACCTGTGTACTCCAAAATAGTGGCATCATAGCTAACCTTGAATCCGAGTGAAGAGACCTGATTGGGCGAATTTTGAATCTTGACTCCAATCCGGATCTCTTGCCCCATCCTACCAGATGCTCCTTCGATATCCAAATTTCCAAAGCTGCTCTCATCACATTCTGCTACTGCTGTCTGGCCCGCGCTGGCCTCACCGCCGCCCTCGCTGCTAGCAGCTTCGACACCGCTTTCCGATCCATGCGCTTCGCTTTCTGGCCCTGGGCCGGAGGTCTCAAGCTTCGGCTCTTCGAGCTTCGGCTCTGCCCCTTGCGCTTCAGTTTCTAATTCAGAGCCAGATATTCCGCTTTCTGGCTCTGAGCCGGACGCTTCGATCTCCAATTCCGGGCTAGCTGGTGTTTCGCTTTCTGGCCCTGGGCCGGAAGTCTCAAGCTTCGGCTCTGCCCCTTGCGCTTCGGTTTCTAATTCAGAGCCAGATATTCCGCTTTCTGACTCTGAGCCGGACGCTTCGATCTCCAATTCCGGGCTAGCTGGTGCTTCGCTTTCTGGCCTTGGGCCGGAGGTCTCAAGCTTCGGCTCTTCAAGCTTCGGCTCTGCCCCTTGCGCTTCAGTTTCTGGAGCAGCAATTTCTGGACATCCCTCATCTATTTCTCCATTACAGTCATTGTCCCGGCCATCGCAGCTTTCTGTTGCCTTGGGATTGACATTCGGGTCGCGGTCATCGCAATCCTGATGGTTCAAGACATACCCTAGCGGCATCTGGCAAGTTATAAACTCAGTGTCCACGTTGCCCCAGCCATCAGCATCAGCATCTTGAAAAAAGGAATGGAGAGGATAGACAGTAAAGGTAGTGGCCGAGCTAGCCACACCAATGGCTGAAGAGGCGGCTACAGTTACGATGTAGGTACCTGCCGGAGCGTAAATATCAAGATAGCAGGTCCCCTGATAGAATAGCTGGCCGCTGCTGTTATCAGTGGCTGGAGAAATATCAAGGGGAATGATTTTCCCTTCAGGATCAGTAATTCGGATCTGCAAGCCGGTGAGCTCACTGCCAGCTAGAGCCTTGACTACAACCTGATCAGTGGGGCAGTAAGTTGTCTGATCCAGGCTGATCTGAAGCTCCCTCCCAGGGGCATAGTCTGCTGCCAAGGACAATGCCCATATAGCCTGAGCAGTGCTAATCGTGTTGCTAGAATAAACTCCGGCTATGTTATCCCATCCTCCATCTTGGTTTTGGGTAGCCATCAGCCAGGCAGCCCCCCGGGCCAAAGAGTCATTCCCCCTGCCACATTCGGCCAGGGCGATCATGGCCATAGCCGTGCTAGAAACATTGCTGATCTCACCCTTTTTAATACCCCAGCCACCATCATCATTCTGGCTGTCAATCAGCCATTGGGCGGCTCTGTCCACAAGCTGATAGTCATACTGGGCTTTTTTGAGAATAATTGTGGACATGGCTGTCTGGCCCACGGTTTCCCAGTGGCCATCTAGGCTATTGGCTATAAGATATTGAATTCCACGGCTGAGTGAGGTATTTGACCTATCATACCCTGCACCCAGCAAGGCGATCAAAGCAAAATCAGTAGAAAAAACACTGCTCTCTCCCTTGGTCTCTCTCCACAGGCTTCCCCAGCCGCCGTCGCTATTCTGCCCGAAAGTGAGCGCCGCGGCTGCCTGTGAGATAGCTGACTGAGCGGCCTTTTTGCCACTCTGAGCTAAAGACCAAACGCACAGTCCGCTAGTATCCGTTTCAACCCCAACAATTGATGGATAATAGATGCTCCACCAGGCCCATCCGCCACTTTGAGAGTGCAGGAGAAGATCAATCGCCTGATCAATGCTCGATGAGGATATAGCCGAGGGAAAAGCGTTCACAGCCGCGGATAGTCCTAAAATAGCCCAGGCTGTCGATGCCGGAATGAGATAATCACCCAGATAGTCTCCTGTCTCAGAAATATGGCCCTCCATCCAAGCCAAAGCGCTCTTGAGCTGCTGGCCACGATAGCCGCTTTGAGCCAAAGCCAGGACAGCTTTGGCGGTTTCAGCATTATGGCTAGGCCAGCCTGGAAATCTTCCCCATCCAAAATCTTCATTCTGCCCGGCCAAAACCTTGCTCTGGCCGGTCTGAATATCAGAGGCCTCGCCGGCATAGGCAAAAACCTCAAGCCCATCGATAGCCTCACTTATGCTATATTCTGAATAGTGGCTACGCAGATACTCAATCGCCCTCTGAACCTGCGGACTGGATACCGACTCAGCCAAAATCAGGGCCAAAGCCGCCTCTTGCATCCCAGCTACACTCGGCTCACCGGCAAAAGCCCCCCAAAACCCATCAGGATTCTGGTTAGCCTTGAGCCAAGCTATACCATCAGCCACCACCTGAGAGCGGCCGCCTGTTCTGCCCCCTTTCAGGAAAGCGATAACCGTCAAAGCAACGATCTTTGTATTGCCTACGCTTGGGTCGGCAAAATCGCTCTGCACCTTTGACTCTAACCACGACATAGCATTTTGTATGGTCAGGGAGTTTTTCTCTTCTCCAGCCTCAGCCAAAGCCCAGATTGCGTAAGCAGTGCTGATGATATTTTCATCCCAGCTTCCATCAGGGGCTTGGAGCCTTTTAAGTCTGCTAACAAGGCGAGGCAGCGGCGACAGAGAGCCTCCGTCGGCAGCAGCTGCATAGGCCCTGATGGCCAGGGAATTGCCTATGACTACAGAGTAAGGCTCCCAGCCTCCTTCTTTTGTCTGGCGGTCAAGCAGCCAGGAGGCTCCTTTTTGTATAGACTGATTACGGGCGAGGTTTTGAATTTCAACTTCAGCCCAGGAAATACAAGGTCTTAATAATGCTCCTTCTCCAGCTATCAAACCAAAGATTAATAAAAGAGTTGATAATATAAGATTTTTTTTCACGATTTCCTCCTTACCTTTTTATGATACGGTTATATGATATGGTTACGGTTTGATGTTGATAAAAGCCCTATAATAATAATTAAATAATATAATTTAAAATTTATTATCTAAAATAGATATTTGTTTAAAATCTATGTTATTGAGTATAGTAATACTATACTAAACTTAAGCTTTCTTTGTCAAACATAAAAATAAATGATAAAAGAGTAATATATATAAAATATTGAATAATATTAAATTATTTAAATTTAGATAAAATTGATATTATGAATATAAAGATAATTAAGAAATGAAAGAAAAAGGAATAATGGTAGGATATGATGGTAGGATATAAAGATAAAACAAAATCTTAACCGAAAAGACAATAGCAAAGGATAATAGGCTTATAAGCTGGCGAGAAAATTATCTTTTTCAGTAAGCCTTAGTGGTTCTCTCGCTAAGTGCATACCACGAGTTGCGCAGCGGATCAATTGGGCTATCAATTGTAGGTGCGGATAAGCTAATTGTAGGTGCGGACCTTGTGCCCGCCGCCCTCAGCTTGGTGCCCGCCCAGCTTGCGCACTTTGTTAGCGAAAGAATCGCTTAGTATTAGAGAATCGCTTAATATTTAGAAAGGAACCAAGTTGTTATCATCAAGTTACTATCATAAGGAGAAATAGCATGGCTTCAGATAAACTTAAGGAAATGTTAAACCAGGCCATTGCCAGGGAACTGGCAGTGAGTATTCAGTATATGTGGCAGCATGTTCAGGCAAAAGGCATCAGCGGCGAGACAGTAAAAGATGAGCTTCGAAAAATCTCTATCGTGGAAATGAAGCATGCTGAGGCAATTGCTGATCGGCTAAACTATCTGGGAGGAATTCCTACCACTCAACCATATACGATCCAGGTCGGCACAAGTGTTCATGAAATGATTCAACTGGATAGAAAACTGGAAGAAGAGACCATTCAGCATTACCGGGCCATTATTGATCTGGCTGATCATGAACACGATCCAACTACACGCCATTTATTCGAATCGATTCTGGCCCAAGAAGAAGAGCATCATGACTTCTTCAGTCGGGTATTAGAGTAATATCCCAGCGTGGGCCTTGAAGTGATGTCCAAATATGAGGAGATCAAAAAAAGAAGAATTTCTGATCTCCTCACTGCTTTTCTCCCAGCCTCACAATTTATCATCTCAAATCCCAAGACTCCCCCCAGGGCAAAAAACCAAGTGCAAAAAACCCAGCCTCCGCCTCCTCCTTCTGCTGGCTTAAAGATATCTTGGCATTTTGTACACCAACTAGCACATTTTGTACACCATAGCAAAAGATGGAAATTTTCAACCGATCCTTATATAATATGGGAACATTGATAAATGGTACCAGTACTGGATGATGTTTCGCTCTTGGGGCGCGACAGCAAAGTATGAGGAGTGAGAGTCTCTTGATATGTCCACGCAGTCTGTCATTTTGGCTATCATTGCCCTTTTAGCCTTTCCGGTTGGTTTGGTGATGGGAGTATTTGTAGGGGTTTTGGTCCAGGACCTTCGGACCATCAACAAGCAATTAGCCGAGCCCAAAGAGGTTCTGTTCAATCTCTCCTATCCTTCGGATGATGAGGAGGAGTATCATGGCCGATACTCTTTCAGTGATGATCGGTAGAGATAAGGGTTTAAGTATAGATAAGGGTTTACTATGGTAAAGATATCCGAGGGATAATTAAAATTTTAAAAAATTAAAGACCTATGCGCAGAACTATCATTGGTGTTATGGGATCAGGGAGGGAAAGGTATGAGGAGCTAGCCTCACCCCTTGGAGTGTGGCTTGCTCGGCATGGATATCACCTCCTCACCGGTGCCGGTGAAGGAGTGATGGCTTGCGTATCGCAGGCCTTCTCCTCGGTGGCTGATCGAAAAGGGTTAGTCATCGGCATCGTTCCGGCCCAAGATCTCTACCAGAGCAGCGACCGGGCTAACTTTAAACCAAAACCAGGCTATCCTAATGCCTGGGTGGAGATCCCCATCATTACTCATCTTCCCCTGAGTGGGGAGCAGGGAAAAGAAAGCCTCAGCCGAAACCATATTAACATCTTGACTCCCAGGGTAATTATTGCCCTGCCTGGCGGAGCAGGAACTATCTGTGAAATTGAGCTTGCTCTGGAATATCGAAAACCAGTGCTGATTTTCGACCCTTATGCCATTTTGCCTGATTACTCAAGGCAAGGGGCAATTCACCTGACTACCCTGGCTGAGATCATCTGCCACCTTAAAAATTATCCTGCCGTCATCGAGCAGGGGAATTTTTGAGATAGCTGAAAGCTGACTCAGGACTTGATCTCAGCAGCATCGCCCGTAGATAAATTGTATAACTAACAATAAGATCCCTATTCCTGTCAGAGGCAGGCCGAGGACTATCCCTTCAGCAAAAGCAGCTACTATCCCCAAAAGGATAACGTTCAGGCCTATCTTTTTGCTAAAGGGGTTGATGGTAAAAAACACGACATTACCCAACACACCCAAGGCCAGGAATATTCGAATAATTATACACATTTTCTACCTACTACGAGAATTACGCTTTTGGTTATTAACTGGTATTATATTGGGTAGTTAGTTATATTAATCTTGTATCAAACTTGGTCATTTCTGTGAAAGTAAAGGTTTCCAATTAAACTGAACCAGTACTATTAGGTGTTATCTGCTATTAGGGTATTATCTGAGTGTTTCTGATCTTATTTCTTATTTGCCCGGAAAGAGGAGTTGATCGAGGAAGCCACTACATTACATTAGCGGTGTGCATCTTAAGGTCTTGAGTGCCGGGGATATACTACTTTTGCGTCAGCTTTTGAATACTGTCTTGTGGAGCTGGGGCAAACTAACCTTTTAAAAACTAACCTTTTAAAAATAAAAGAGCTACTTTCGAATAATATTTGATTATTAGCAATTTTTCTAGTAACTAGATAATAAACTATCCTATTCACAAAAGTCAAGAATTTGCCTCAATATCTTCATCACTTATTATCTTATTTTTTTCTTTTTTTCTCATACTGTCTTTTTTAGTGCCACCCTGTTAGATGCCATTCTGTCTTTTTCGTGCCATCGCCCCCTGATAATCTCAAGGATAAATCTTCTGAAATGATCGGCTGCCAGTAATGCCAGTAAATAGGATAGATAGCTGGAAATGATCCAGAAACGATCTAGGAAGAACGATCTAGGAATAGCTGGAAACAAGCGTAACTATTGTTTACCAGAGATTCTCTCCCGTTTACAAGGATCGGCTTGCCCTAAAACACTCTGCCTGATCTTGAGTTTTCCTGCTCATACCCAAAACTTATTTGAGGAAACAAGGGAAACAAGGTTTACAGCCTCATGCTCCCTATTTTGGGCCTACCTATCCTTAATTTTTCAGGAACGATCTAGGATAGCTGGATAAGGATATCAGCCAAGATAGGACGATGGAGACCTTGGGCACATAGAATGCATTAAAGATCGTATTAAAGATTATCTTTGGATAAAAATAATCAAATATTGAGGGAAGGAGGTGAGTGAATATGATTTTGTAAAAATTCTATAAAAGCGGGTTGTTTCAATTATTAAAGTATTAACAGAGGGTTATGGATGGATAAAGAAAGGGGTAAGATTATGAGGAGCGAAAAATCGATAACTTTTATAACCTTAAGCCGCCAGGTTGCCCTAATCTTGGCTTTGGTGGCAGTCCTGATGGTGGTGGCTATGGGCAGCAGCAGCCTCTGCCGGGCACAATCAGAGGCAGATTCATCAGTGGCAGAAGTTTATGATGCTGATTCTTCACCCTATTGGTATCCTGATCCTTGGTACTGGTACTGGTGGTATGATCCAGATCTTGACGTTCACATTGGGAAATTCTATAAACTGTCAACCGGCGTGGTATTTCCGGTTACGGTCCACAACCACTGGTATGGTGAGGCTAGTAACGTGAATCTTGAAGTTTACGCTCAGAAAACGTGGTGTGCCTGTCTGAATAGACCACCGTCAGCTAGATTAGCTGAAATTTCCTTCAAATCGGTCCCGCCCGGAGGGTCCAAAACCATTTGGGTATGGTGGGATCGTGAACCACAGGGAGGATGCAGCCTCTATGCTCAGGTAGATTCGGGGAATCTATTCACCCCTGTAGCCTGGGGAGGAGCTGTGAGTCCCTACTTCAGGAAAAACGACCATTCAACGCCAGGGATTCGATATACCCCGGACGGAAACGCGGTCGCTTACTGGCCGCTTGCCTATCCTTACGGGGTAGCTGTGGATCTGGTACGAAATCCCAATTTTATCTGCGGCCAGAATTACGAGAGGAATGAAAAAAATAACTGGGACTATTTCCAGCGATACGACGTCATCGCTCAGCCTGGGCAGCCGGTTCTGGTGCCGCTGCCGATCATCAATCCGGTTGAGGGTTCAACCTTTTCCGGCACTCTCAGCCTAGTGGCCGACTCGGTTGACAGACAGATGCTTGAGGCCGTAGCGCTCGGTAGAGTAGCGACCCTACCAGATGCTCCCCTAACCACGGCTTCGGCTATACAAAAAGCCGCCTTCAGGCCAAGTCCCAATAATACCCTTGACTTTGCTCTCTCCTATAATCAGGCCAATCCAGAAGCTGAATTTCCAGCCGCAGTTCTAATTACCCCTGGCAAGACAAAAGGGACAAGCGAATTTCGGATTCTGATGACCATAGACTCACCCTCATCAGAAGCCTCTGAAGATCAGCAAAAAGCAGCCGTGGAGATAAACATCTTTGTTGATATCAAGTAGATTTTTCTTAATACTTACGGCAGACAAGGCATTGGTTTGATAGATACCGCACATTATTATTATTATTATTCTGTTATTAACTCTTTACTCTCTCTAGGATACCAAGGTCCCTAGGATACTAAGGTCCTCTTGGCAAAGACAATCTTAAGGGTGGCGGGAAACGCTTAAGGTCCTGACTATCATCAGCTTATAGGTTTCCCGCTCCCCTTCCAGATTGCCTTTTTGTGTCTAATATCTTGCGTGTCTAGTATCTGCCCGAATTCTTGGTGCTACAACGAGACTTTTGGAGCATCTTTCCTGCTGAAGTAGGAATTTAGAGGATAAAACGTGAATGGTTCTTTCGCTAAGTGCATAACCCGAGTGCGCAGCGGATCAATCGGCCCTCCAGGAGTCAATAATAGCCCGTCGGCGCATAACCCGAGTGCGCAGCGGATCAATGACCAATTCTGGACTAGTTTCAGTTCCGATAACGCATAACCCGAGTGCGCAGCGGATCAATTACGCTATCAAAGGGAAAATATCTCGTTGTAATCTTAGAAGGGGCAATTTATAAGCCCCTCGCCTGAGGAATCTTCACTCGCTTTGATAGAAAGAGTCTTATTTTCCTCTACACATGTTAATCTAAATGTAGTAAAATTGATACTTACTTAATAGATAATATCCGAAAATATAGATAGAAAAATAAGAGAGATATAAATAGAATGTCAAAGGAAAGCAAAACCAAAGAGCAGCTCCTTGAAGAAGAGGCAAGATTGCGCCAGCGAATCGCTGAGCTGGAAATGCTTGAGGCTGAGCATCGAATTATCGAAGATGAACTTAGGCAATCGAAGAGAGAGCTTAGCATCAGGAATGAAATCATCTCTATTTTTCTTACTACTCCTGATGATGAAATGTATGCCAAGGTGCTGCGGGTGATCCTGAAACATACTGAAAGCCAATACGGATTCTTCGGATACATTGATCAGGAGGGAAACCTGGTCTGCCCCTCTCTGACCAGGGATATTTGGGATCAGTGCCAGGTTCCTCATAAGAATTTCATCTTTCCCCACGAGCAATGGGGAGGTCTGTGGGGCCAGTCTCTCAAAGAGAAGAAAACCCTTTACTCAAACAAGCCGCTCCCTGTGCCTGAGGGCCATGTTCCCATCTTGAAGACTCTGATCGTGCCGATCATCCATGGGACAAAGCTGATCGGCCTTTTGGCGGTAGCTAACAAGGCAGAAGATTATACGCCGCAGGATCAGACCATGCTTGAGACCATCGCTGACCACATCGCTCCTGTTCTCCATGCTCGGCTGCAGAGAGACAGACAGGAAGCAGAGCGGCAAAGATCAGAAGAGAAGCTTCGGGAATCCGAAGCCAAGTATTCGGCTCTGGTAGAGCAGGCCAAGGATGGGGTAGTCATTGTCCAGGATGAGGTTTTCAAATTCGCCAATAAGGCTATGGAAACCCTAAGCGGCTATTCGGTTGAAGAGTTGATTGGAAAATCCTGCCTTGACATTGTGGCTCCCGAACATAGAGACTTTGTTGCTCAAAGACACAGGCTGCGCCTTCAAGGTTTGCCGGTCCCCGCCTCTTATGAAATCAAAATGTTGGATAAGAATGGGGCCAAAAAGGAGGTCGAGGTTTCCGTCGGGTTGATTAACTACCAGGGCAAACCAGCAATTACAGCCTTTATCCGTGATATCAGCGAGCGGAAGCGTATGGAGGAGGAGCTGCTTAAGATTCAAAAACTTGAATCTCTCGGCATCCTGGCCGGCGGCATCGCTCATGACTTTAATAATCTGCTGGCCGTTACCATCGGCAACCTCTCTCTCCTGGAGCTTGAGATCAGCGGATATGGAGATACCGCCTCTGAATTACTGGAGGCGATCAAAACAGCCTCGTATCAGGCCAAGAGGCTGACCCAGCAATTGCTTACCTTTGCCAGGGGCGGGGCCCCGATCAGGAAGGTTGTTTCTGTGTCTAACCTATTGAAAGATGCGGTCAATTTTGCCTTAAGCGGCTCGCGGGTAAAATGTGAACTAATCATTCCAGATGATCTGTGGCCAGCCGAAATTGATGAGGGCCAAATTAGCCAGGCTATTGATAATATAATTATCAATGCCGAGCAGGCTATGCCTGCCGGCGGCCTGATTAGGGTATGGGCTGAAAATGTTACTGTTGAGCCAACCCTCAGCCTGCCGTTGAAACGGGGAGAGTATGTCAAGATCTCGATCCAGGACCAGGGAGTGGGTATTCCGGAAGAGAATCTACCGAAGATATTTGATCCATATTTTACCACCAAACAAAAGGGAGCAGGGCTAGGGTTGTCTATTGCCTACTCAATTATTAAAAAACATTGCGGATACATCGGCGTAGAATCTGAGCTTGGGGTCGGCAGCGTATTCCACATCTATCTTCCAGCCACAAGAGAGAAAATCTCCACCGCTCCTTCTGGCGGGGTTAGCGAGGAGAAATTCTGCTGCGGCTGGGGGAAAATTCTGCTAATGGATGATCAGGAAATGATTCGAAATATGGCTGGACAGATGCTGACCCGGCTAGGATACCGAGTCGAATTTGCCTCACATGGCGAGGAGGCAATTAGGCTCTTTCGCCAAGCAAAGGAGTCGAAAGATCCTTTTTGTGCTGTTATTCTGGATCTAACCATACCAGGAGGCATGGGAGGCAAAGAAACCATCCAGAAGCTGAGAGAGATAGATCCTGAGGTGCGGGCCATTGCCTCAAGCGGTTATTCGAACGATCCAATCATGACCGAATATCAAAAGTACGGCTTTAAGGGAATCGTCAGCAAGCCATATGAGATTAAAGAATTAAGTGAGGTGCTCCATAAGGTGATCATGGGCAATGAGGGCCCTGCCCAAACCTTCGGCTGACATCTTGGGGGAAAGCTCATAAGTTACCATATTTATCATAAATTACCATCTTTATTAAAGGCTCCCATACTCAAAGGCTCCCATACTCTCCCTCCCTTTGATGTGAGGGAGGCTTTATTGGGGGTGAATAAAAGCCTCACACCCTCCCATTGCAAGGGAAGGGGGATTGTGGGAAAGATCTGTGGGGAGAGCTTTAGTCTCTTGGCTTGAGTCTCTTGGAAGGGGGGTGATAAATGCGGAAGCTTGTACGCCGGGGGTGGATAAGCGAGTTATACGACGAGCAAGCTTATCTTAGCAAGCTTAAGTATCCGACCATAATAAATTATAACGTTTTGGTAGGATAAGCGCCTCGCTGGTCAAGTACAGGCGAGACGCTTGCGCTACTTGAGTAAGTTATAGATCTTTATGCTCGGACACTTATCATCATGAAATTGCTTAAGTTAGTGGTGGTTCAAGAGAGGGGTTTAAACTTCTGATGTGCAGGAGAAAAGGATTGGGAGAGAAAGGAGCGGTCATGATAAGGAAGACAGTGAGGTCTTGGTGGATCATTGCCTGGATATTGCCGTTGGTCGTGCTAAGCGCGGCATCGGCCAAAGAAGCCTCTCACGAAGCTTCTGGAGGAATAGCTGCTGATCAGGTCCTTAAGATGCTGCTTGATGGAAACAAGCAGTATGCAGCCGGAAAACTTACCCATCCTAATTCAACACCGCAGCGTCGGCAGCAACTCGTTGCAGGCCAGCATCCCTTGGCCATTATCCTCAGTTGTTCGGATTCGCGGGTGCCGCCAGAAATTATCTTTGATCAAGGGCTGGGAGATTTGTTTGTGGTTCGGGTAGCTGGAAATGTAGTCGATAATTTGGCTCTTGGAAGTATCGAATATGCAGCCGAACACTTAGGGGTTCCCTTGATTGTGGTCCTGGGGCATGAGAAGTGCGGCGCAATAACCGCCGCGGTTGAGGGTGGCGGCAAGGCCCCTGGTCATATTGAGGCTGTGGTGAAAGCCCTGAGGCCGGCTGTTGAGAAGGTGAAAGATAAGCCTGGGGATAAGGTAGAAAATGCGATCAAGGCCAATATCGAGCTGATTGTCGAGCAGCTTAAGACCTCACGACCGATTCTGGCTGAATTGGTCAAAGATGGCAAGCTGATGATTGTCGGAGCGCGCTACGATCTCGATACTGGTCTGGTGGAGATCACAAATCAGTAATACACGAATCAGTAATACCTGATAATAGGGATGAACAAGAGGTCGAGGTAGGGTGAGCAAGCAGGCCACCCTACCCTCCCCTTGCCCTTTAACGAGCAGCAATAAGGTATGGTAGCGGCGGCTAATTAGGCAACAACACCCTCTGCCCCTGAACAAGCAAACAGCACCTCCTGCCCCTGAACAAGCAGTGAAATGGCGTTCTAATCTTATAGAGTAACGCCTACGAATCCCCCAACACTGAATACGAACCTTGATAGAGTATAACGCCTAAGAATCCCCCCACCCCTGAATAAGTAGCGAAATAGGGGCAAGGGCTGCCATGCTGAAACTAATCCACCCATTAACCCTGGCCTAACTTCAGCCTTTGCAGAAACGAGGCTCGCTCTTATATCAGACACCATAAACCCTATATCAGAACCATAAATCCAAGAAGGGGCCTAGCTCTTATTAGGGTTATGTCTCTAAAATGGTAGCTAATAAATAAGAGCGACGAGGTTAGAAAAACTCAAGTAGGGTATCAAATATTCCCGATGCCCTGGGGAAAGGAGGTCGATAAAAAGGTAACCGGCTCAGGATAACCTGTAAAATAAAGGACTCCCACTCATGAAATTGAAGGAAATCGGCACAGTTTTCTCCGAGATCAAAAAGCCTAATCAGGTGAGGCATCTTCTTCGCGATGGATGGACCGCCGACACCTGCACCATCAAACTCAAGCCTCAATATCGACGGGGATTAGGCGGTTTAGAAGGCTTTTCACGGGTTATAATTCTCTACTGGATCAGCCGACACAAAGAATGGAAAATGCCCAAGGACAATCCCAAGCCCAAGCGGGTTAAAATCTTTGCCACCCGTATTCCGGTTCGACCAAACCCTATTGGCTTGTCAGTGGTTGAGCTGCTCGATTTTTCCCCTGAAGATGGCACCCTGACCGTCAGGGGATTGGATGCTATTGATGGCACTCCGGTTCTGGATATCAAACCCTATCTGCCCCATTTTGACAGCTTTCCAGAGGCCAGCGTACCAGAGTGGATCGCCCGCTACCTGAGAGATGATGGCTCAAGCCATACCTGAGACAAGCCATACCTGAGAGATAGCTCAAGCCAAGATAGATGGCTCAGGCTGTACCTGAGAGATGACTCAAGCCAAAATAGATGGCCTTAGGCTGAGAGAGATTCCCCAAGCTGAGTAGAGGTAAATTTCATCTGCCCTGTGAAATCAATTTATCTTGTGCATCTAATTGATAAATCTTAAATTTTTTGGGAGATATGAAAATATTTTCCCATTTTTTTCAGTTCAACCTCGCTTTCGAAAGCTAGAGTCTTTAAATTTTATCGGCTCATCCTGACTTAATCCTAAGATAATAGGCTAGGTTAAAATTTGGCATTAATATTGCATTAATAGTTTATTAAATAATTCTATCTATAAAAAATCCCCCCAAAGAAAGGCCCAGCCATGGCTAAGGAGCCTTACTATTTATTATCACTTGTATCTATAAATTTATCACCATCATTAAATCCTTTTATCACCATCAGTTATATCATAACATCGCATACTGTAACATACAGGAGGAGAAGGTTTATGAGAGAAAAACTAAGTGCATTTTTAATATTATTTTTTGCAGCTTTCCAGCTTATTATGGCCACCACCTGCCTGGCTAAGGTTATCAGGGTGGCAAAAAGCGGCGGAGACTACACCAGCATTCAGGCAGCCATCAATGCCGCCTCGGCTGGAGACACAATCGAGGTCGGCCCTGGGGTATACAATGAAAATATCACCATCAACAAAAACTTAGACCTGATTGGAGCAGGAGCGACCACCTGGATTCCGCAGCCTCCCCTCTCAGGCGGCATTGCTCAGATTGAGCCCGGCATTTTGATTGCCAAGTATCCAATCACCAAGCCGCCCCTACCCGATCCTCCGCCAGAAATTTTTAATATCACAGAAGTATTCAATCCTACCTTAGCCACAGAAGTCTTCAATCCTACCTTAGGATTAAATATCAGAGCCAGAGATGACCTGTCCCTAATCAATCTGCCAACAATAAATCTACCAACTACCATAACCCTACCAGGCTCAATCCTGCAACCCTCACCTATTGTTCAGCTTCCTGGAAAGGAGATTGACTATCCTGGTCCGACCAGCAACCTGGCTGTTAAAATTCCCTCTTATGGATCGCTTTATGCAGGGCCACAGATCTTAATCCCTGGGCCGATCAAACCTTTTCCGAACGGAAGCATTATCCAGGGGAAGGGGTCAGGGCATGTAGTAACCTTCACCGGTGTCTCAGCCGGCAGTATCCGCGGTTTTACCATCACTAATAGCGGCTCCCAACATGCGGGCATAATGCTCTACAACAGCCGCAATCTAACCATTGCCTGCAACCGACTGTCCAAGAACAAGGATGGGATTGTAGCCTCTTCCTCTTCGGCTATTGTCCGCAATAATGTATTCGATGAGAATGGCTTTAGTGATAATTCATTCTGTGATTACGGCCTGTGCTGTCTGAAATCGACCCTCTCTATTACCAATAACCTGGTCATCAACCAGGAAGTCGGCCTCTATATAGCTTGGGAGGAGTCAAGCGGCACGGCCATAATCAATAATACCATCACCGGCAACCGCTATGATGGAGTCTGGTGTTATCGCTCTTCGCCAGTGATCAAAAATAATATCATTACCCAAAACGGCTATGGCATCTGCGCTATCTACAGCGCGGCTCCCGAAATTTCCTACAATGACGTCTGGGGAAATGGGCAGGACTATAATCAGCAAACAGGCGGCCTAGCCGCACCAGGCCCTGGGGATATTTCCGCTGATCCGCTGTTTGTCAATCCTGATGAGGGAGACTATCACCTTGATCTTCTCTCACCTTGCATTGATGCAGGTGATCCAAATCCAATCTACAACGATCCCGATGGCAGCAGAAATGATATGGGCCTCTATGGCGGCCAGGGAGGCTCTCTTGGGACTCCCGCAGGCCAGGAAAGCGGCTTTGTTTTTACCGACATTGGGCTCATTCCGACCGCGGCTATTCCTCAGGATCCAGATGATCCATCCTTTGGGCTGGCTAAGGTTAGTCAAACTATGGCTGAAAAGCTGAGAATTTATCAGTGGGTAGATTCTCCTTTCGGAGGCCAGATCAGGATTTTCGGCCAGTTTGGCCAGCTTGACCAGGTCGATTTCTACCAAATTCTAGCTGCTAGATGGAAGAATAATGATACTACTGCCCCTTCAGATAGTGATTTTCTTCCGCTTAAGGAGCCTCTAGCCAAGGTAAAGACGACGATTGATGGCGGAAAAGTCAATTATGAAATTGTTACCCTTGGGCCGGTTGAGCGGGGCGGTTTCTCCTCCCTGTACGAATTGAACAAGGGCGAGTGGTGGTCTCAGCCTACGCTTCGCCTGATCTGGAACACCACGGCCTGGCCAAATGGAAAATATACCCTAAAGTGCCGGGCCTTCAAATGGAACAGCTCGAAAACCGCTCTGATCGACGCTACACCGAGCTCTTCCATCCCCCTGACCATCATTATCAACAATAGCCCGCCAACCGCCCAGATTCACTGGGTTAAGTACAGCTCCAGCAATCCTAACTACGACCTGGCGGTTGATGGCAACATCCCAGAGTGTGGGTTGATTCACCTTACCCATAACCGCGAAAACTTGCGGTTTGTCATCACTGCCTCACACCCCGAAGGGTATCTTGATTACTTCAACCTTGATTGTCTGTGGGGCAAGAATAGACCGGGTGGTGTGATCTGCTATCAGAATTATGCCACGGCCACACCCTCATCACCCCACATCTGGTATGGAGTCAGTCAGCAGGAATTTTCCCTGCCCAGCAGCTTTAATCAGTGGGAGAATTGCGCCTATCAGTTCCGGCTATATGCCCGATCACGGGCCACGGATGGCTATACTCACCTCTATGGACGAGAGTTTAACGATCATTACACCATCGAGATTGGCTCTGGCTCAGCCTGCACTCCATCAGGAGTTGCCGGTGACCTCAACAACGATGGCCGAGTAACCATTGACGAGTTGACCAGGGTTATCAATGCCTTCCTGGGCAGAAAATAGGAAGGGAGGAAAGAGTAGTTATGAAAAGAAAATTATGCCTCATTCTAACCTTGGTTTTCACCATAACCTGCGGCTGGCTAGGTGGAAATATTCCAGAGGTAGCAGCGCAAGCGAAGGCCGTGAGCATCAATCTGGCCAATGCCAGCGCAGCAGCCGGCACGACGGTCTTGCTGCCCGTATTCTTGCAGGCCGCCGGCGCCCAGGTGGGCTCTTTGGCCATTGATATCGGCTTTAATCCAAAGATGCTCCTAAACCCCTCGGCCAGTATCAATCCAGCTCTTGACGCCAGCTCATTGAGCAGCTGGATATTAATCAGCAACACCCCATCGCCTGGCATCTTCCGGTTGGCCATTATTCCCAACTATACTGCTGGCCCAAGGATTGGCCAATCAAGCACTCTCATTCCAGATGGGCAGGTAGCCACAGTTACCTTTTTGCTGTCTTCGTCCGCTCCTCCTGGAAGCAAGCTTTCCCTGACCAACACTCCCTCATCCTGTACACCGAAAGGGGAACTTCTGGCCACCGTTGGCCGGGGGGCTGAGATCACGGTCAGCTCCCAAGCTTCAGTCGAGGAGATTTGCGATGGGAAGGATAATGACGGCGATGGCCAGATTGATGAAGGGCTAAGCCGCCCCTGCTCGACTGCTTGTGGTCAGGGCTATGAGTTTTGCCGCAATGGGCAATGGGTTAACTGTAGCGCACCTTTGCCCCAACCAGAGATCTGCGATGGGAAGGATAATGATTGTGATGGCCAAATCGACGAAGAAGTGCCTTGGAACTTTTATTTTGCGGATCATGACGGCGATGGATATGGGCAGGCTGCCGAGAGTAAGAAGGCTTGCTCTGCTCCTTCTGGATATGTCTCAAATAGCGACGATTGTGACGATACTGATAGCCATGTTCATCCTGGTGCTCAGGAGATCCCCTGCAACGGTAAGGATGACGATTGCCAGGGAGGAGATGATACGACTCGCTGCGGGCAGCAGCAAACTTCAGGAGAGTGTAAGGAGGATGATTCAGGAGATCTGGATATTCAGGGAGCTTTGGGGCAGCCAGGCCAGGAAGTCAAAATTGGGGTTAGGGTCAGATATGCACCTTCCTCAATCTCGGCCTTTGGGTTTGATGTCCTCTATGATACCTCCAGGCTCAGGTATACGGGCTCTGAGAGGGGAAATCTGACCACCTCTTTTCCCCTATTTGAGGTCAATGAGATCACCCCTGGCCGGGTGAGGGTAGGTGGCCTGAGCCAAAGCCCCCTCCCGCAAGGAGCAAATGGCTATCTGGTCTGGCTGAAATTTATGGTCTTAGGCAATCAGCAGGGGCAGGGATGCTATTGGCTTGGGCTCGATAATCTGATTGATGATCTCGTATTATTTTCTCCCTCTGGCGGCTGTTTCTGTTTTGGGAGAAGCTGCACTGGGGATCAGAATGGCGATGGTAACATCACTCCCCAGGATGCCCTGCTGGTCTTTCGCTGCTACCTTGGGCTAATCCAATGCCCTGAGTGTGCTGATGTTGACGGCAATGGAAGTGTTACTCCGGCAGATGCCCTGTGCCTGTTCAAACGCTACCTAGGACAGCCTTCTTGTTTGGATTGATGGACTTTAGGTGGGCAGTCGGCAGAGTAGAACAGGCGGCTCGCCTGTGGCAACAGAGTAGAACAGGCGGCTCGCCTGTGGCAACAGAGTAGAACAGGCGGCTCGCCTGTGGCAATGGGGGCCATCCCATACAGGCGGGCTTTAGCGCCTTGCCCTAAAAACTTCAAGAAGCCTGGCTGAAGGCATTTTCGCTTTCAGCCAGGCTTTATCATCTAGCATCCCATTTTAAGATAATAAATCCCATTTTAAGACAGACAATTCCCGCACCAATCATCCCAATTGATTATGTCGCTTTTTATCTCTAATTAACACTCTTCTAATTACCAATAATAGTACTAAATTTTTCAATGACCTAAGCCTACTGGCCCCTTCTGTAAATATTTTTCAAACCAGGATGGCCCAATAAATGCAGATAAATAAAGAAGTTAACATTACATTGAAGTTAACATTACATTTTTGGACTAAAATGGTCCTCTCGCTAACAAAGTGCGCAAGCTGGGCGGTCCAAGAGCCGCTTCTACAATTTATTGGGTAATTGGATCTTCTCTCGCACTTGGGAAAGAACCACTAAAACAAGGGGGGCTAGGAAGTAATTATGGAGATAGGAGGTTTATTTTTATTATTTTTATTTTTCATTCATCATATTTTTATCGTTTTTTATCATTTTTATCATAAGAAGTTATCATAAGAAGTTATTATTAAGAAAAGAGTTAATTATTATGAAAATTAAAAAGTTATTTTATTTTTTATTTATTATATTTTTTATTGTTTTCAATTTTGGAAAAAGTATAAAAAGTGAGGCCTTTCCTGTCGAAAAGATCAAATCAGATAATGAAATTTTAGAATCAGTAAAAGAAATTCTTTTTTTATTCAATCCTAAACTACGGACTCAAATTAAATTAGAAGTTCATCAGGGAGTAGTATTTCTTTCTGGAATAATTAATACTCTAAAAGATCAAGAGGAAGCAATCAATATTGTTAAAACAATTACTGGTAATGGAGTGATTGACTATTCGATTCTAAATCCCGCAATCTGCCGCGATAAGGATATCAAAGATAATATTTTGGTAGTCTTTTTGGATGATCCTAGCATATATGCTCCGGATTTAGGAATCCAAGTGTTGAACGGAGTGGTAACCCTGACCGGATCTGTAGCCAGCGCATGGGAAAAAGAAGAAGCTGTCAATGCTGCAAAGGGAATTGTGGGAGTTGTCAAGGTAGTTGACTGCCTAAGTATTGATTCCCAAAACAAACGGTTAAGAAGGATGGAGTGGCTGGATATAATCACCACCATTTTTGCTCAAGACAGATACCTTTTTGATAATCAGCTTAATATCAAAATTGGTGATGGCCTTGGTGATGGCCGGGTTATTGTTCGGGGAGTTGTTGATACAGCTATGGAAAAGAGCCTTGTATCCCAAAAAATTTTGGCCCTAGGGATAGGAGAAGTTGATAATCAATTAATAATCGAAAAGAGCAACCAGGGCTATACCCAAAAGGCGGCCTTTGATCTCAATGATTCGGAGATTCGCCGAGCTATCGATCGCCTTATTTATCTGGATGAAAGGATACATAAGGGGAAAAATATTGTAATTCTAGTAGACAATGGAGTTGTTAGCCTTCAGGGCAGGATTGCTAATGACTATGAAAGAGAGATTCTGAAGCAGGATATTCGGAGTGTAGATGGAATTCTATTCATCAAAGATATGCTAATTACAGACGAGACTTCTCGTGGAGATATGGATATTGTCCAAGATATTAAACGAGCCTTTGGATATGAGCCGGATCTTGCAGGAGCTGATATAATGATAACTTGTAAGTTAGGAAAAGTTACTTTAAATGGCGAGTTAGATCTTGCTGCCAAAGATTTGGCTGAAAGCCTATTGCTCAGAGTAGTCGGAGTAAAAGAATTTTCCAATCAGATTCGGATTGTACCCGTATCAGTTTTGGTTAAACCGAAAAATTATGTTGTAAGATCCTCTTCTTCTAACTTAATTAATTGGAATCTAGAAGTAGAAAATAAATCCTTTCAGATCTGTATAGATAAGGAGAATGAAACAGTAACTATTCGAGGTAATGGGGAAGACCTAAAGCAAAAAGATAAAGTTGAAGATATTGTAAAGTCTAGGGCTCCGAGTAATTTTCAGATTGTCAACGAAATCGAAATCCCGTAAAATTAGCGTGAGCTTAAGCGAACGGCAGAGAGGCGGAACTTTTGAAAAGACTGCCTTCCTGCCGTTCGCGAAGGTATTTTCGAACTCTGCCAATAAACACATTGTGGCTACACATTGCGGCTTTGGTTCAATCTGATTTAAAATTTATGGACTATATTTTTGTCCTTTTTGTAATTGGTTGAAATATTAAAACTTTACCTTAACCAGATGAAGATAATTACCCTTGGACTGATTCTTTTCACTCTGCTTTGGCATGGCGGCTGCGCTCTTCTTCCCAAAATGATAAGGCCCGCCGAGGTCAGACCGACCACAAAGCTGCCAGTGGCCGACCTCGAAAACCGCTCTCAGCTCAATAAAGCTATCGAAAGGCAGCTTAGGGTACTTAAGAGCAAATCCCTTCCAGACAAGCTCCGCCAGTTCGCCGGACAAACTCTTTCCCAAGAGCTTATCATCAACTCCCTGATCAGATTTCAAGAGCTTTTGAATACCTGCCAAGATGCCGACGAGCTCAACCGAAGGATTGGGGAAGAATTTGACATCTACCAAAGTAGTGGTGGACCAGGTGGCAAGGTTTTATTCACCGGCTACTATACCCCTGTCTACCAAGCCTGCCGAATCCGCCAGGGTGAATTTCAATACCCTCTGTACAGGCTTCCACCTCACTATCAGACCCTTGATCTATCACCCCTTAGGAGCTCGTGGAAAAATATCACCATTACTGTCTTTGTTGACGGCAATGGCCTGGTTCGTCTCCCCCCGTCGCGGCGCGAGATCGAAGAGTGCAAGGTCTATGCTGGCCAAAATCTGGAGATAGCCTGGCTGGCCGATCCCCTTGATGCTTTTTTGGCCCAGGTTCAGGGCTCGCTGATCGTAGAATACCCTGACGGCCAGCGACAGTTTCTAAATTATGCCGGAAAGAATGGTTATGAGTATACTTCTCTCGGTGCGGAGCTATATCGGGATGGACACCTAGAACTTAACAAGATCAATATGGCTTCTATCAGGAAATGGTTTAGGGAAAACCCGCACCGCCTTGCTGAATACCTGAATCGTAATCAATCCTATGTTTATTTCCTACCCCAGGAAGATGGCCCCTTTGGGGCAGGAGGGGCAGTGATTACCGAATGGGCCAGCATCGCCACCGACAAGCGTATCTTTCCTATCGGAGGATTAGCTCTAATCGATACCAAGATTCCGCTGCTAGACAATAAGAGCAATCTGATTGGTTGGAAGAAACACACCTGCTTTGTGATCGATCAGGACACAGGAGGGGCAATTGTTGGCCCCGGCAGAGTGGATATCTATATGGGAGCAGGCAATACAGCAGGTCAGATGGCCGGATACCAGAAACAGGAAGGCCGTCTCTTCTATCTGCTGCTTCGTCATTTGAGCAGCTCACCCAGATGGGCAGCTCACACAAGAGAATAGCAGAGAATAAATGGGTTCCACAGAGATCACAGAGATGAGAATATACTCGGTTAAGTTAGGTTTTTTATTGGCATGAATATTGATAATCAGATATTGAAAGAAACTATAAATTTTCACCAAAATAGCGAATTAAAATCATGCCTGGGAAAACCAAAGTTGAAGCGCTATCCGTAAAAAAGCTAACCACCCAATCTCTATATCTCTGTGATCTATGCGGCTGTCCCATTGAAATTATGGAATCCCATTGAAATATGGAATGTATATTTTACCGCTCCTTTATGGGTATATAGGGGCGGTTGTGGTCCCCGATATACTGTTGTGTAGGCCGGAAGATTCGGTTATCCTGGACCTGCTCCAGCCAGTGGGCTGACCAGCCAACAACCCTCGAGATGGCGAAAATGCAGGTAAAAAGATCAACAGGGATGCCCAGGCACTCATAGATGATTCCCGAATAAAAATCCACATTCGGGTACAGGTTCTTATGGGCCAGCTTATTGGCCACCACCTCTTCCAATTTGAGGGCGATCTGGTATAGGGTTTTGACCTCCTCACCGGGGAAAATATCGAGCAGCTCAGGGATAAGGCTCTGGAGAATAATAGCTCTCGGATCTTTGGTTTTATAAACCCGATGTCCAATCCCCATGATCTTAGCCTTAGCGTTTAATTTTTCCTCAACAAATGATTCCACATTATCTGGATGCCCAATAGAGTAAAGCATTCGGATGACCCGCTCATTGGCGCCTCCGTGGAGCGAGCCGCTCAGGGCTCCGATGGCGCCGGAAATTGACGAGTAGATGCTAGCCTGGGTAGAGCCAATAACCCTAGCGGTGAAGGTTGAGGCATTCATGGTGTGCTCCATGTGCAGGATCAAAGCCTTGTCCAATATTCGGGCGGCATCAGGGTTGGGAGGGTTGCCGGTTAGCATATAGAGCAGATTTTCCGCGTGATTGTATTTGGATTGGGGAGGAATGGGCTCCTCGCCGTTACGATGACGCTCAAATGCAGCCAAAACGGTAGGCATTCTGGCGATGAGTGAAATGGCCCGTCTCAAATTGTGGCGGGATGAGCAAACATCATCAGCATAGTAATCCTCGCCTTGAAGCAGAGCCGTCGCGGTCTGAAGAGCGATCATGGGATGCATGCCTACGGGAAAATGGGTTATGGCCTCGCGAATAGTATTGGAAATATAACGAGACTTGGTAAGCAGGGTTTTAAATTGGTTGAATTCCCGCTCAGAGGGCAGATGCGAATAGAGGAGCAGGTAGGCGGTTTCCTCAAAAGAGCTGTGCTCTGCCAGGTCCTTGACATTGATACCTCGATATTCTAAGATTCCCTGCTGGCCATCAATATAGCTTACCGAGGATTTGCTGCAGATAACTCCCTCAAGCCCGGGGCGGTAGCTATCCTCTGCTTTCGATAGCTCCGTTCTTGGCTGCTCTGTTTTTGTAAGGGTAGCTCCCTCACGGTTTTCCATACAATCCATGAACTTCTCTCCTTTCCTTCAAGTTATGCTCTCTTGATCTTACCTTGCCTTCTCGGGGGGGCGGATAATCAGGCTTTATTTAATATTGTGTAGATAAGAATATACCATAAAATCAAAACCAAAATCAAAAACTAATAGCGCATAGCAGATGTTCCCCAGGTAAAAAACAATAGTTGAAAGTGGGAGATACAAGCGAAAAAAGCCTCTTTTTTACCCTGGAAAGTGGTAAATGAGAAACTCCCCTCTTATTGTAATCCGGTCAAGATTGGACTAGGATTGAATATAATTGATTGAATATAAATGGAGAGCATCTGAGCGCATAGTTAATAAAATAGGTTCAGCATTAAAATTTTAAACCCTCCAGAATTCCTCGATGGTGCTCCTCGTTGATTTGAACCAGAGGCAGGCTCACCTTTCGCTCTTCCCGGTCTAGGATTTCTCCGAGGGGAGCGAAGCGAAAATCCTTGAGCAGGTGAATGAGCTTTTTTTCCGTGGCCTCAAGATTAAGATAGTGCCGAAGCTGGTTGAGCGGCCCGATGGGCAACCTGGGTTGTCCTGGATCAAGCTCCCAGGGATGGAGGTAGATAACCGCCGGGCGCATCTCCCGGCGATTCAACCGAAGCAAGGCCTTAGCGATGAGAGCATAGGGCAGGAGGCGAAAATATCCCCCTCCGGCCACGGGAAAATTCTGTCCTAGAAAGCTGACAGTGGAAAGGGGAAATTCCCTAATGGATTTATTCTTCGGGGTCCTGATCCGATAAGGGAAGCGAGGAGAGTCAGGTATACCGTAACGATCATGAAAAATGGGGAAGATACTGGAATCATAGCGAAATCCCTGTTCAATGAGGATATCGAGTGCCCAGAGGGTATCCTGTCGGATAGAGAAGGTAGGGGCGCGATATCCTCGGATAGGAAGATGGGTGATCTGCTCTAGGATTCGTCTGCCACGCTCAAGGTCGGCCCGAAATTCCTCAGGACTCTGGCGGTAGATATCCATATGTCGATATCCGTGGCAGGCAATTTCATGCCCTTCCTTCCTTATCTCCTCTACCAGATCTGGATATCGTTCCGCATTCCAGCCGAGAATAAAAAAGGTGGCCCGGGCTTGAAACTTCTGGAAAAGATCAAGGAGCCGGTGTACATTCTGCCTCAGGCGGCTCTCCTGCTTCGGCCATTCCTGAAATGGGACAGCCGACTCCATGACCCTGGCCTGAAAGTGCTCTTCCACATCAATCGACAGGGCATTAATCATGACTTTTCCTCAACCCTTCTGCCCCCTTTAGTGATTTTCCCATGCAGGGCATTGATCATCAGCCAAAGAGAGATAATCTGCGACAAGATAAGAACATCTTCCTGATGCTCTAGGCAGGATAAATCATCGGGAAAAGTGATTTTATTTGCTTCTGCTGCCCTAGCCATTCTCTGCTGACGCCAAGATCTATAGAGGGAGACTATTCCTTGCAAGATCAGCTCAACCTCATTGAATTGCTGGTTATTTGGTGAAAAATGTTCTGTTCTCTCACCCCTTGGTCTAAAAAGCCTTGAGAAGATGGATTTTTTCTCCTCTCGCTTTTTTTCTCTCCCCTTTAGATTAAGCTCCTCAAGAACCTGGTCAACTAACCAAGCTCTGATGGTCTGTTTTTGCTCTACGTATCCGGCCAAGAGAGCTGCATCACAGGCGATGTTAATCAGCCGAGGGATACCACCTGAGGCCTGAAAGATGCTCCTTACGGCTCCCTTGGAAAAGGGGTTGCGGGGGCAGCCAGCCACTTTCAGCCGGTGCTGAATGTAGTCTGCGGTTTCTTTTAGGCTCAAAGGTAGGATGTGGAACCAGAGGCTGACCCTTTGCCTGAGCTGGCAAAGGTGCGGAGAATCTAGCAGGTCCTTGAGCTGTGGCTGTCCAACAAGAATAATATGGATTAATTTCTCTTTTTCCGTCTCCAGATTTGACAAAAGGCGAATCTCTTCAAGTGTCTGAATCGGCAGCCGCTGGGCTTCATCGATTATCAAGGCTACCCTTGATCCAGCCGCATATTGCCGGAGCAAATAGCCGTGGATCAAATCAAGCAGCTCAACCCTAGAGAGTGAGTCGCAAAAGCGGCGAATCTCATACTCTTTAACAATCATCCTAAGCAACTGATCTGGCTCTGGGCTCGGATTAATAATATGGGCCACCCTGGCCTGGTCTTGGAAACGGTTAATAACTGCCTTGATCACTGTGGTCTTTCCTGCCCCGATTTCGCCAGTGATGACGGAAAATCCCTTTTGAGTCTCCAGGGAGTAGTTAAGATAGGCTATGGCCCGTTTATGAACAGAACTCAAATAGAGAAATTGCGGATCAGGAGTAAGACTAAAGGGATTTTCCGCTAACCGATAGAAGCTCTTGTACATATGGCTTAAGAATCCTTATATAATCCTCTAGTAGTAGTAATAATAACGAGAAGATAGGCGGTCCGTACTGTTTAGGACAATACCTATCAGATTAGCTTTCTTCAGTTTGGCCACGGCTGCCTCAAGGTCATTCATTCGGGTTTTCCCTGCTCTGGCCACCAGCAGCACACCATCTACCTTGAGCGAAAGAATAAGGGCATCGGTGAACTGGTTAATAGGGGGTGAATCAATGATGAGCAGCCGGTTCTGATACCTCTCTTTAGCCTCTTCAAGGAAGAGAGACATGGTGCGACTGTTGATCAGCTCGGATGGGTTTTCGGGAGGCGGTCCTGCTGGCAGCAGGCTGAGCTTTGGAATCGAGGTCTTGAGCAGAACCTGGGGCAGATCAACCTCATGGCGAAGAAAATTGGCCAGGCCGAAAGAAACCCTCTCTAGCCCTAGCATATTATGAACCTGTGGATTGCGCAGATCACAGTCAATCAGCAGGGCCGTCTCCTGTAAGCTCTGGGCAATAGAGATGGCCAGATTTACCGAGGTCGTGGTTTTCCCCTCTCCTGAGACCGCACTGGTAACTAGAAACAGCCGCTCCCCGTTCTGCTGGCTGGCGTTCAGAATCATGGTTCGCAGCAGCTTGTATTGCTCGAAGGCATCGGTGCGATCCTCCATCATGGCCTGGATCCGAGGATCGAGCTCATGAAAATCAACGGATGGCTTGGGTGATTTTGGCCGTATGGCTGACAGAGCCTCATTTTTTTTCCTCTCCCGGGCTGCTCGCTCAAGAGCCCGCTCAATAAAGCTCATGGTTGTTTTCCCCTTATCAATCTAGTACTTATCAATCTAATACCGAAATTATCGCTAATCCCATAGCAAAAGTTCTTATACCGAAAGTTCCTTAAAATAAGTTTCTCATCAAAGAAAAAAGAATAATGAGTATCCAAAAGATAACCATTAGCCCCTGGAGTATCCGCTGGCGATTTTGCTGCCTTTTTTCTTCCAAAGTAAGCACCAGGGGAATATTAGCCACTACCGGAATGTGGAGATTGTCCTGAATGTCGCTCTCGTCCTTGACCGTGCGAAACAGATACTCAAAGCCGATCAGGGCTCCAAAACCTGCGGCCAAAGACAGGATGAGACAGACCAGGGTAATCTGCAAGGGATTGTAAGCCACAGGTCGCAGGGGAAGACGAGCTGGATCTAGAATTTTAAACCGACTTTGCTGAGCACTCTTTTCCATCTCCTTGACCATGCGGATCTGAGCCAGTCGCTTAAGCAGAACTTCGTAGGCTTCCTCGTTGACCTTTTTATCCCTGGTCAGTCTGGCCAGCTCCTCTTCCTGAGCAGGGATTGAGGCTGCCCGGGCAGCATAGCGCTCGATATCCTTTTCCAACTCCTGCCGCCTGGTATGGAGCAGATTGATTTCAACCTCGATGTTGTTGATCGATTCCTTGAGCTTTTGATAGATCGGATTGATGATCGAGGTTTCCTGGGAAGGGTCTATCCCATCAAATTTTTGTTTGCTTTTTTGCTGAGCTGCCCAGGCCTTTTCTTTTTCCAGCTCGGCCTTCAGTTTGATGACCTCAGGGTAGCGTTCCGTATACCGAGAGAGCAATTCAGCCAATTGAATCTGAAGCTGCTTGATCCGGTTTTCTCTCTGAACAAAGGCCACGATCGAAGGCTGCTCCTCAGCCAATTGCCTTTGCAGTATTTGCCGCTTTTGTTCCAGTTCCCTAGCTTTCAATTTGACCTCAACTAATTCATCTCGAAGCTTTTGAAGCTGAGCAAGATTGATATTAGCCTCACCCGGCATCTGCCCAATATTTTTCTCCTTAAAGGCTCTGAGAGCCTTCTCCGAGCTCTCCAGTTTTTCCTTATATTCTTTCAATTGCTTTTGGATAAAGTCGTACTCAACTTGGGCCTGGCTTCCGGTAAGCTCTAGGTTTTCCTCGATGAACATCCTGGCCAGGGTATTGGTAATGTCTCTGACCCGCTGCGGCTCCTCTCCCGTGTAGGTAATGGTGAATAGCCCGGTGCCTGGGCTGTCGATAATGATATTGTCCCTGATCTGAGCGATCAATTGTTCAAGCTCAAAAGGATTTTGAGCGCGCTGGTTGAGCCCAAGGCGCTCAATTACCCGACTGAGGCGGCTATTGCTAACTATCAGGTTGCGGAGAGTCTTTATCTGCTCTGGATCGAGGCTGGTCTGTTTATTCTGAGCTAGAGGATTTTCTATGGTTTTGATTTCAACCATGATCGTGCACTGCGACCGATAGCGCTTGGGCAGCAAAAAACTGCCGGCAATGGAAAGAAGGAGACATAGCGAGAAACAGAAAAAAAAGATCTTTTTGTGATAGCGAAAAATCTGGATATAATACTCTAGCGTCTCTTTCCCCATCTTTTATCCCCACAAAGTTTTATCCCCGCAAAGCCCGCCTGCTTCTCCTTCGGGCAAATCCACTCTCTCTGCACAGACAGATCTAAAATTCACAAAATTCACAGCAGGGATTGTGGAACAAAGATCGTATCCCCCGGCATCAGGGGTATATTCAGCTCGGATTTTGCTTTTTTTAATAAAGCCTTGAAATCTACCTCAATAATCTGCGGTTTGGCTATCCCAACCCTTGTGGCCGCAGCCTGAGCTTGGCTAAAGCGCCGAGCAATCTTGATCCGATCCATTTTGGCAAAATCGGTGAATCCCCCAGCCTCTACAATAGCATCCATGATGGTCAACTCCTTGCGGAAAGGAATGACTTTGGGGCTTTTGACCTCACCGACTACGGTTATCCTACTGCTGAAATTGTCAGGGATGAAAATCGTGTCATCAGCCTTAAGCTCAATATTCTGACTCAGGTCTCCCTCTTTCAACAGTTGATAAAAATTCAACTCAACAGAGCGGCCATTGCGGATCAGCGAGGCTCGGGTAAGATCGGCCGTCTCCAAAACCCCTCCGATGAGCGATAGGAGCTGCAAGATAGTTGTCCTCCGCTTTAAGGTTACCATGCCCGGCCTTTGAACCTCCCCAAAGACATAAACCTTGAAGCTATTGATATTGGTAACTGTTACCGTAACTGCCGGCTGATTTATGAATAAGCCTAACTGTTGCTGAATACTTTCTGCCATCTTTTCCGGCGTAAGGCCAGCGGCCTGAATATCTCCCAGCAGCGGGTAGGAGATTTTCCCATCTGGACGAACAACCACAGATCGGGTAAGCTGGGTATTGTCCCAGACCGAAATGAAAAGCTCATCCTCAACCCCGATCAGATACGGCTCTTCAGCCGCCAGAGGACAAGAATACCTGCCCATAGGCACTAAACCCATAGACACCAAACCGATCACTAGACAGCTGATGATCGCCCACCGACTCTTAAAACCCGACACTTTCCTCACCCTCTTAATCTGAATTTCCATAATAAGTTCTCAAACCTCCCATATCCCTTAACCAGATACCCCAAAATGCCACACTCCCTTTTTAAAGAGCTCCCTTCCTAAAGAGAATGATATTGATGGTTTTTAAAGCAATAAAAAAATCAAGGGCAAGCGAGCTGTGCTTAATATAGAACAGATCATAGCCGAGTTTTTCTCCACTCTCCCGCACCGTAGCGCAGTAGCGGTAGTTGACAGCCGCCCAACCAGTAATTCCAGGCTTGACCACAAGTCGCTGTTTATAATAAGGGATAACCATATCCAGTTGCTGAACGAAAAATGGCCGCTCCGGGCGGGGGCCCACCAGACTCATCTCTCCCTTGAAAACATTGATCAGCTGAGGAAGCTCATCAATCCTGGTCTGTCTCAAAATACGGCCAACGCGGGTAATCCGCCGATCATTTTTTCTCGTCCAGATCGGGCCGCTCCCCTGCTCTGCATCGACCCTCATGGTTCGAAACTTATACAGCTTGAAAATTTTCTCCCCCTCGCCCACTCTTTCCTGTTTGAAGAGAATCGGGCCCGGCGAATCCAACCGAATCAGGATGGCAGCGAGCAAAAGAATCGGAGCAGTGAGCACTAGCAGCAGAATCGAAAGAATAATGTCTACCAGTCGCTTGACCTTTTGGATCATACCCCGACGATGAAAACCGCCGGTAAACAAAAGCCAACTGGGACGAAGCCGATTGATTAGAATCTTGCCGGTGAGCTGCTCGTAAAAATCAGGAGCATCATAGATTTTAACCCCTTTGAGTTTATAGTCTAAAAATTGCTCTGATGAAAAGCTCTCACGGCGCTCATCCAGGGCAATAACCATAATCTGAGGTCGGTATTGATTGACGATTTTAGGCAAATCTCCAATCTTTCCCAAAACCTCAACCCCATCATCTTCCACCTCTGTCGAAAATATATCCGAGGCTGATTCCACTATGCCCAAAAACCGATACTTTCCCACCGGCTTATGCTCCTTCAGGGCCTGAGCCAATTTTCGACCATTGAAGGTATGGCCGACAATGAGAACCCGGCGGGGAGAGCTAATCAGGGGAAGGAGCTGGCCAGCAGCCAGTCGCCAGAGGAGGACAAAGAGCATGACCATTGCCAAGGGAGGAAGAAATCGTACCAGCAGGCCAAAATCGGCTCTGCCCAAAGAGTAGACAAGCAAGAGGGCAAATGGTATACTGAAGGCAGCCGCGATTCTCTGAATAAGTAAGGTCGGCTTTCGGCAAACCCTGACGCAGAATAGATCACAGACAAAAAAGAGCAGTAGGTAAAGCGGCACAAGCCAGGAAAGAGTCCGCAGCCAGGGTAGCCGCCTGCCAGTAGTGTATCCTCCAAACCAAACCTGGAGGGATAAAAAGATGATCAATAGATCACCGATCAGATACAGAAAGCAATCTGTTGGTGTATTTGAAAGCAGATAATTTTTCATGATCCAGTTTAAAAAGCTGCTCCAAAATGATTTACTTAATGTTCGCTTTACTCCTTAATCGTGAAAAAACGAACATAACCTTGAGTGCATATAGGCAGATAAAATATTAGAACAGCATAAGAAAAATGAGGAAAATTAACAAGATAATTATTCATTGCACAGATAGTGAGTTTGGTGATGCGCACCTGGTCAATGATTTGCACACCGGACAGGAAAATCCTCTCATACCCCTGGCCTGGCCCTCTGGGACCGAAATCTACTTCCAGAACCCTTTTCGAAAAATCGGCTATCATTATTTAATCCTGAACGGATTCATCCGACCTGGAGAGTACCAGGCAAATCTGGACGGCTACATTGAGACAGGAAGAAGCGAGGAAGAAGAAGGCGCCCATTGCTATGGTCAAAACCAGGATAGCCTGGGCGTTTGCCTGGTGGGAAGGAGGCTTTTTTCAGCCAAGCAATTGTATCAATCACTGCCTGATCTGCTGACCAGGCTATGTAAAAAGCATTCTCTATGCTGGCAGGATATTTACGCTCATTATGAATTTAATCAACTAAAAAGCTGCCCTAATATTGATATTGAATTGATTCGAAAGATTCTCACAAAGATTCTCACTAGAGGTTATTAAAAGTTTTAGGAAAAGGGGGGCGAGGGGAAAACCCTTTTTCAAAAGGATTTTTCTCCTTACTTAAACTCGCCAGCAGTCCTTTAGACTACACGATCAGCCGACTCCGTCCAATTTTCAGAGGGGATCTGTCTCAAGCGCCGGAGATTCCGGTGAGTGTAGATAATTTTCAAAGCATCAATCAACAGGTGGAGAGGATTACCTAGACCGATCTGCCCCCTTGCGAAGGCTACCCTACCCTTTTGCCGGGGAGAAGATCTACTTTCATCCCGGCCCGGCTCCTCACAGTGCACTCTACTCCCTGGCTGGGGGCGACATTCTACCCTCACCTTCCTGATTGAAAATCCAAGGGCCCAGGCCAAATAGAGCTGCTCGAGATCAAAGCTTCGGCCATAAAGTTTTTGGGCCCCAGCAATACATCTGGCCGCATCCCGCCTAAAAAGCTTGAGCAGACAGCCGCGGTATCTGATCCCCGTGAGGGCTGCAAACCAGGTGGCGCTCTTATCGTCGGGATAGTTAATCCCAAGGCCTCTCCTCCAAACCTTCGTAAAAACAGACTGCTGGCTGCTCTGCTGATTCCCATTCTGCCTATCTTCCCCCCAGTCCATTGGAAGACCGAGCACCAGGTCTGCTCCAGCCTGAGCATAAGGCAACATTTTTGCCACCTCGGCAATAGGGACCGACATCTCTTCGTCGGTACAGAGGATATACCTTCCCCTGGTTCTGAGTATGCTTCGAGATAGGGAAAATCCCTGGCCGAGATGTTCGATGTTTCTCTTAACTCGGGTGGATCTTTGCTCTTTAAACTCGTAGATATAGCGACCTGGATCGGTGATCACCTCGGTGGTTTGGTCATAGTTGCCTCTGTCGACTAGGAGGATTTCCGAATTGAAGCACTGGGTCTGGAGGTAATCTTTGATTAGATCGAGTGTCTCATCAATCTGGTTCTGCTCATGAGAGATGGAAATGATTACCGAGAGGAAAATATTTGGGTTAGGAGGGTTTTCCCCTTCCAAGGACTGGGCCAGTTCCTGGTAGTTTGCTTCTGCTTTCATTTTCCCTCAATCTTACAGCGCCTTGGTTAATCCCTCTTGGTGGCAGCTGGAGTAATAGGTATTTGACGAATTTTTATCTCCATATCAATACTTGTTGTCGGCTTTTTTGTATCATATATTGCAGAAAATATACATAAATTGGGGAGAATTGGTCCTCAAAAAACTTGACATTTAGCATTAATTAAGTTATCTTAGCCCAAAATAATACCTCATTGGACTACATAATTTATTTTCTCTTTATTTAATTTCTACTATAAATTGATTACCATCTTTGTTACCTATTACCAAATAGTTATTCCAGCGATAACAATTTTGTAACCAAGAGCCTTCTGGCTTTGGTAACAGATTAACCTCAAGATAAAGTCGTAAAATCCGCTTTGGTCATAAGGCCAAAAAATTGAAGAACCTTAAGAGCAATATGCAAAATTGTATTCTATTTTGATAAAAAAGGTATGATTTATGCCATCAAAAAGAATACAAAAGGAATAAAAAATAAACAGAAGTAAATTCTTAAGACTAATTTATAAAAATAACTCTAGAAGAGAGGAGAAACCCCATGAAAGTGCAAAACCTATTCAAACAAAGTGTTATCTGGATGCTTATTTCAATTCTTATCCTGCTCTTCAGCACTCCCCTGGTCCAGGCAAAAGATGATCAGGCCTCTCCCCTGTTCAAAGAGTCGCTCCATGAGACGCTCAAGGAGTTCGATCACGGGACGGTAAAAATCGATGTCGATCGTGGGCCTCTTGGACTAAGCCGTGAGGTGAAAGTTGAGATTGAAAAAACCCCAGGCAACAGGGAAATAACTGTGGAAATCGAAAAGAAACCCTGCGGCAGAGAAGTAAAAATAGAAATCGACCATAAACCCTGCAACCAAAACGAGCGATTCCCAGGTCGGGGCGACTTTCCGATCATCTGCCCTACCCTCCGAGGCAAGACTTGTCAGGGAGTAAGGTGCTACGGCTTTCCTACCCTGGTGGGAAATACTTGCAGCACTACCTGTGGAGTTCGCTCTACCTGCAGCAGCGGCCGCTTCTGTCGCATCTACCCTTCACCATGCGCCAAGGCGGATAGCCCTCGCCAATTGGCTAAAGGGAGTGAGAAGCCGCTCCTCTTTGACCTCTTTTGATTGCTATTCAAAAAAATAGCTAAAAAGTCTCAAAGCCCCCGAGGTGGAAGTGTTCCCGCCTCGGGGGATCACACCGTTGACTCAAGGGGCCTTGAAATTAAGGAGCAGACTTTTTGAAAACTTCCCCTCCTTCCCTTCTGAATCATCATCGGCGCCAGGATCAAAACCACACAAAGCAGCAAAGAGCATTTAAACTGCTCAGCCACTGCTCCCGATCTCCTGCAGACAGCCAAAAGGGGAGTAGGGCATTTGCTCCTGTGGCTCTGTTTTTAGCTCTTCTGACCACTAATCTAGGCACTCTGTTCTATTTTGGGCAGCCATTTGTCCGGCTCACCTCCTGTGTTCTCGGACTGATGCTGATTGCCTCCATCATTCAGGCCGCCTGGCGAGTTCGGAAAAGGAGTTTATGGCCGGATTTTCTCTTGGCCGCGGTAGGCTTTGCTTTCATGCTGCTTTTCCTTGATTCAAAAGAAGCGGGCTTTATCGGTCTTATCTGTGCCCTGGGAGTGGCTCTTACTCTTTTTGCTGATGAGGCTAAGGATGAGATTTACGCTCTTCTCACTGCCAGCGGGCTGGTAGCCTTATTCGATTATGGATACAGTCACATCTGGCTGATCTGGTATGGGGTAAGATGGGCCAATCGCCTGATGATGCGCCTGATCGAAATTCTAACCAGACAGCCCATGCCCTTTGGTCATCATGCTAGCGGCTTTTTTATCCTGATCCCCTTCCTCGCCTATCTTGTGGCTTTCATCCTCCATGCCCAAAGAGCAGACCACAGAGCATGGCGGAAAAACCCTGCGGCCAGGGCGGCCTCGGCTTTGGACCAGGAGGAGGCTGGCATAATCATGAGGCTGGAAAACCCAGCGGCTATGAGGACCTTGGCTCTTTGGTTTGACAGTCTGCTCATGCTCCTTAGCCTCTTTGCCTGCCAAGGGCTCTATCTTATCACCCAGCAGGCTATTTTCTCTAGGCTTCGGTTTAGGGTATATCAGGCTCTATTTCAACTCTCTCCATTTGAGACTCACTGGTTTGCCTTCTTGATATTTCTGGTCCCCCTTTGGCTCTATAAAACAAGGCTCAAAGGCAAGTTAGCCCTCTCTCAGGGTAGAAAGCTCACGGAGGGCTACTCATGCTCCTGCTGCCGCGGCGGCATGAGCCTAGGGAGGCGGATTGTCGCCTTCGCCTTTGTCCTCCTTATCTTACTGGCGGTTCAGGACCGGCGGACCATCATTCCCTGCGGCCGTGGCCGCGTGGCTTTGGACCGTCAAAGGAGGGTTGTGATCTACGACAATCTGGACTGGTCGCGGCCTAAATTTGGCTACTATGGGGATCGAAGCGGAGGGATGTTTGGTAATTTGCCTGACTTTTTAAGCTCTCTTGGGTTCCTTGTGCAGCTTGAGAAAGAGCTTGATGACAGGAAGCTTCAAGGGGTTGATCTGCTAGTGGTCATCAACCTCATGGAACGATTCAAGTCGCCGGTCAAGGAGGCGATCTTCCGCTACCTCCTAGTCGGAGGAAACCTGCTGGTCATGGGAGATCATACTGGCCTTGGCTTCATCCGTGAGCCCTTAAACGACCTAATAGCCCCGGTGGGGATCAAGTTGCAGTTTGACAGCGTCTGCCCCCTTGTCCCTTCCTGGCAAAATTGCATGGAAATTCGCCCCCACAGGATAACCGAACATCTGAGTACGGAAAATGATATTCAGATCTGGATTGGCGCCTCATTGGAAATTCGCCCACCGGCTCGGCCAATTCTGATCGGGGTGAGGGCATTTTCAGATGCAGGCAACAAAGATAACCCCCAGGAAGGCTTTCTGGGCGACCTTCAATATCAAAGATCGGAGCAGTTAGGGGATGTGGTTCTAGTAGCCGAATCCCGGCTGGGTAAGGGAAAGATTCTGGTATTTGGTGATACCTCTAGCCTACAGAATGGGAGTCTGCCCTACAGCTACCAATTTATCCAGCAGATCTTTTACTGGCTGACGGAAAAGGCGAGTGATTTATCCCTGGCTAAAACGCCGCGGGTGCAGGCTTATCATCAGCCTGATGAGCTTTCCATCAACCAGGCAAGCCCCAGGAGGGAAGCCTATCGGATAGCCTATATTGATAGTTCTCATGGTGAATTGTTTGACTTGAGTGGCTGGCAAAAAAACTCGATTGACGGGCTAGCCTATAACCTTATGAGAAACCGCTATGCTCCCTTTATCACCAGAAGGCTTGATTCCACCCTGCTGGATAATTCAACCCTTTGGGTGTTTATCAGCCCTACCAAAAGCTTTTCCTCGAAAGAGCAAAAGCTTCTGCACCGTTTTATGGCTCAAGGGGGGATGATTCTCTGGACTTCAGGCTGGATGGTTCGTGAGGCCAGCCTCTCTTTCCTTGAAGACCTTGGTCTTTCAATTATCAATATTCCCCTTGGCCCGGTTAGGGAGCGCTATGGAAATTATGAGGTCCGGTTTCAGGATGCCTGGCCGATTCAAATTGAGCATCAGGCAGAGAGCAAAACGAGGGTTGTGCTCCAGTGGGGCGGCTATCCACTGGTTGTTTTCCAAAGGTATGGCCGAGGTGGCTTGGTGCTTATCTCAGACAGTCGCTTTGTGCTCAACCATAATCTTGAGCATATCAATAACTTTTACCATGAGGGAAACATTCTTTTTCTGCGGGATATCATCGAGAAAATCATCTCGGGAGAGCGGCTATGAGCTTTTGTCTATGGTTGCTGCCGTGGCTTCTTTCTTCAGGCTGGCTATTTCTGCTGCCGATCTTTGTGCCACCTGCGCCTCTTTGGGCTGCAGGATCAGTAACTTTAGCCATCAGCCTGGGATGGATGATCGGTCTAGCCAAGGGGAGAAGGTCATACTCAAGGTTAGGCTCAGCGCTTTTTCCCCTGGCTGATTCTCTTATTCTCTGTGGCCTAATCTTTCTGGCCCAAGCAGCTATTCTACCGCTTGGCTACTTTCTTTCGGCTCGCTATCATCGCCTTCCGTTTCTTCACCCTCTGCTCTATCCACTGCTAAAAGCCACTGGGTCTTGGATCAGCCTGAGTGATGGCGCATTTTTCATCCAGACAGTGAGCCGGACCCTAAAGGTCTCGATCAGCCTGGAGCAGCTCGGCCTTTTCCCATTTTTACTTACCCTGGCTGGCGGTCTGATGCTTCTTTTGGCCACTGGCCAGGGAAGAGGCAGGATGGGAAAATTCTTCCTCATCCTCTGTGGCTACTGTGTGGTGCGGTTTCTCATGCTTTTTCTCATTAGTCTTGAAATCGAAACTCAGGTTATCTTCTGGTCATCACTGATCACTGCGGTCAGCTTTTTCCCCAAGAGCATAATCCTGGCTAAAATTTTGCCCATCTCCTCTGTGGGGCAGGGCCTATATGTCATCTATCCCTCTCTCGGTAGCCTAAAAGCCTACCGTAGGGTAGGCAGCCTGCTTTTTCTTGGCACGCTGTGTCTGGTCTTGGCCATTGGTTTTAAGGATCCGGGCGCAAAAAAGCCTGGTCGGATCCTCATTGATGAGGCTCACAGCGACTGGGAGTGGACAGATGAGAAATTCGACACCAAACTCTTTGGCAAAAGAAGCGATTATAACTTTTACTGCCTGAGTGAGTATCTAACCTATTTCTATCCTCAGGTGAAGAAAAACTATCAACCCTTAAGCCAGCATACTCTGGCTGAGGTTGATGTCCTGATCCTAAAGACCCCGACTCAGGAATACTCAGAGGATGAGATCTTGGCTATTGAGGATTTTGTGGCCAAAGGAGGTGGCCTTTTCCTAATCAGTGATCATACCAATGTGTTTGGCATGAGTACCTATCTCAATAAGGTGGCTAAAAAGTTTGGCTTGAGATTTCGCTATGATGTTACCTATGATCTGCCGACCTATCAACTTTCTCTCTATCGCCCGCCTCACCTCTTACCCCATCCGGTGGTTCAGCATGTGCCCCTCTTTCTTTTTGGCTCATCCTGTACCCTGGCTATTCCACCGACAGCCTCATCAGTCATAATCGGCTATGGATTGCGGAATCACTACCTTGACTATTCCCAGAAAAATTTTTTCCCCATTCCCGAAGAGGACTTTGATTATGAATTCGGGCTGTTTATCCAGAGTGCAGCCGTAGAATACCGACAAGGGAGAGTATTGGCCTACACTGACAGTACCTGCTTTTCTAACTTCTTCATGTTTATACCAGGAAAACCTGAGCTGCTTCTTGGCTCCATAGAGTGGCTCAACCGGAAAAACAGATACCGGCTAGCTAACCTTCTCTTTCTCCTAGCAGGGGCTTGCTGCCTCTTCGGCCTGGCCATTGTTTGGCGGCCAAAGCGGGCTGATTTTCTTGGCTACTTACTCACCTTTGGCCTTCTTGGGGTGGTTTTAGGAATCTCGGCTAGCCACCTGCTGAGCCGGAAAAATTATCAGCTTCCAAAGCCTAGGAAAGATTTCTTTCAGATAGCTCTAGAATCTGAGCACTCGACCTCTTTTCTCCCCGCAAGCCGCCTGGCTGATAGTCGGGATAAAAGTTTTCTTACCTTTTTTGTCTGGATCCAGCGCCTTGGATATGTTCCCTGTCTAAAATCAAGCCTCGATGAGGCCATACGGTGCGGTAAAGTGGTGGTAATCATAGATCCTAAAAAAGAGTTTAGCTCAAAGGAGCTCTTAAGGGTAAAAAGCTATCTTCGCCAAGGAGGCTGCCTGCTTCTCCTAGACAGCCCCAAAAACCGTGCCTCATCAGCCAATCAAATCTTGAAAACCTTTGATCTTAGGATTGACCATCAGTCTATTGTCAAAGGGGAAATATTTGATCAGCGAACTAGCGCGGCCCTGGGAGAATTTGACCAAGCCTGGCAGATCAAAGGCGGCAGCCCCCTTCTGACTGACGGCCAGGGCAGGGCTGTTTTGGCGGTCAAACCGTGCGGTGCAGGATTGGTGGCTGTTTTTTCTGCCTCACACCTTTTCCGGGATGAGAGTTTAGGGTATACTAGCTCAATTCCAAATGAATACCAGCAATGGCTAAGCAGCCTGGAATTTTGGTTATTCGAGAGCCTGGCCAAAAAGGAATTCGTCCCTTATGCCTCAAGGTGCGGCCACTCCTCATCAATAACTCAATAGCCCCTAAGCTCTCGCTAACAAAGCGCGCAAAGCTGGGGGGCAGAGCAGACACAAGGGCTTGCCTCTACACCTCTACAAAATTGATAGCCCGATTGATCCGCTTGCCCACTTGGGTTACGCACTTAGCGAAAGAGCCCCTAAGTTTCAAAAATCGTTTACGGATTTATGGAATCAAGCGGCCGGGAGATTATCACCCAATTGTGGGAATCTTTTGCAGATACATTTGCAGCTTTTGCTGATCGTGGAAGGAAAGATTGGCAAATCGCAATCCAACCTGAAATTTTCCCAGCAATTCAGCCTCACGGCACCAGACGACCTGGGCCAGGGCCTCAATTCGATCGTTAGGGATATAGACCGTGAGACCGATTAACTTATGGGTCGGAAAAATGATATCCGAAGAAAATAAGAGCCCACTTTGACTTAGGTTCAATGCCCTTCCCCGGCCAATCTGCTCTTCCTTTACCTGGCCTTCGGGGTCGAGCACGTATTCTATGGCTAGATCAACGCTTATTCGCTTGTGGATTCTAAGCTCTGTATGGTAGATGCGCTTTTCAATAAAAAGATCCACTAGGTTCGGGTCAAAACAGGTGCCCTTATTCCTGATCAGGACCTCCAGGGCCTCATTGATTGACATGGCCTTGCGATAAGGCCGATCACGAGCGGTCAGCGACTCGTACACATCAGCAATCGAGATTATTTTAGCCAATTTGTGAATTTGGTTATCCTTAAGACCAACTGGATATCCTCCGCCATCGATCTGCTCATGATGAGAGCTAGCGATCTGCGGTATTTCCTTAAGGTCATCGGGGAAATCAATGGCGTTTAGGATATTTCTGGTATAAGCGGCATGATCTTTAATGCTCTGGTACTCCTCGGGTGTCAATCGACCCGGTTTTTCCAGGATAGCATCTTTAATGCCGATTTTTCCGACATCGTGAAGGAGGGCGGCATAATAGGCAACCTTGATCTCTCGGTTAGTTAAGCCTAAAGCCTGAGCAAAATTCCGCACGTAAGTAGCCACTCGCTGTGAGTGGCCGGCGGTAAACTCAGAGCGGGCATCAATCGTTTCACCAAAAGAGCGCACTACGCTGTCAATAAATCTTTCTCTCTCCATATCTCGTTCAACATCCCGAATAGCGGCCGCGGCCAAAGAGGCAAAGGTCATGAGTAAGGATCGATCATAATCATTGAAATTGCTTCCCTGCTTATTGATCGCTTCGATTACACCGACCAGCTCGCTGCCCCTTGCCAGCATCGGAACTGACAGAATATTATTGGTGCAATAGCCGGTTTTTTGATCCCAGGAGGGATCAAAAAAAGGAGAATCAAAAGCATTGGCAATCATCAAAGCCTCTTTGCTAGTAGCTACCCATCCGGCAATGCCCTGACCGAGAGGGAGGCGAATCTCTTCGATTTCCAAATCAGGACTAACCCAGCTCCAAAGCTCATTTCTGTCTCGGTCAAACAGAAAAATAGTGCAGCGATCCACCTGAAGAACCTGTTTGGTTTGATCGTGAATTTGCCGCAAAAGGGAATATAGGTCTTTTTCCTCGATCATAGCCCGGGTGAGGCTGAATATCGTCTCCAGGTTAGCTTTATCGGAATAGATAATATCTTTCATTGACCCGCTCCATAGACAAATTGGAATTTTTTACCCCCCTATTTTTCATATCGACCGGATTAATAAGTAAGTTAGGTTTGGACGCATTTAAATTATATACTAACTACCCGACCATAAAGGTTTATAGCTTGACATAATGACGCAGCCAGCCATGAAAGAAGAAGTGAAATAATTATCCTGGCCAGGAGGTTATAACTCATTATGGTTGGGCGCTTACTATTTCATACTGTGTATAACGTTGCATAATTTTAATACTTATGAAACACGTTACATATTTTTTACCCACACCTGATTATGCTAAGCTAGCTAACCTATTAATTTTTCACAAATATCCCAAAAGCCAGTTAGGATAGAAGGCCGGCACCAAAGTTGCTTTCTTTCTACTCAGGCGAGGTTAGCCCTGTTGAGCTTCCTCATTTAGTGGTCTTTTCGCAAACAAAGCGCGCAAGCTGAGCGGACCCCAAGGGGGGCACCCTAGACGTAGGGGTGGGTTTAAAACCAAACCCCTACCTTGTGTTACGCACTTAGCGAAAGAACCATTTAGTTAAATATTCCTTAAAAAACATAAGGTTAAAAGATAACCAAAAAGGAGGAATGATCAGAATCAGAGTGTAAGGCGTTTTTCTGGTGGTTAAAGCAGATTGTGGTTCGATGAGCGAGTGGGTTAGGATCAGGTTGAGGCTCTGTGCGGTTTTGTGGCTCCTGGGGATTGTGGTTCATTGATGGTTGCGGCTCTGGTAGTATCGCGTCTTGTTAAAGTGGACTGAAAAGAGTCTAAAAGCGTGATAAGTGAAAGCTCATTCGAATTTAAGGAAAAGAGGTAAATCCCTATGATACGCTGCTTTATCCAGAAAAACAGATTGAAGATGCTCCTTCCTGGTATTGTGGCCTTGGTCATTTTAGGCACAATTGAATTTTCTCCTCTTGCGATCGCCAATGCCCAGGGCCTGTTTGGACTTCCCTTTTGGAATAGCTATCTAGCTTTGGCGCCACGCTATCCTTACGATTTTTTATCACCCCTTCTAAGCCGCTGGACAGCAGGCAGTGGGCTGCTTCCTTCGACCTTGTTGGCAGGAAACTCATCCGCTACCTCTCCCCTCCGATTTGCTCACGCCTCTATTCAGGGAGTAACCACGATCTTTATTCCCCCATCAGCCACAAACTTTAAGCTGGTAGTCAAACCTTCCACCGGCGATGCCATCAAATTGACTGCCCTTGTGCCACCACTTACGGCCTATATTTATCCGACAGGTTATATACCTCCGACTCTGGTAACAACTCCCACAGTAGTTACTCCTGTAACTACACCAGCAGTAGTTACTCCTGTAACTACACCAGCAGTAGTTACTCCTGTAACTACACCAGTAACTACTCCTTTAACCACACCGACAACTACTCTCCCCACCTCTACCACTTCGGCTCCGGCAGTGATCTCGGGTTTGGGAGGCCTCCAGCAGGTATTCCCTTCACCCCTCCGACCGACATTTTCACCTTACGGGTCGGTGTTTCAGCCTCTTTGGCCGGCAGCTTCTCTTTATCCTATTCTATAGGCTAATCAGGATCATTGGCCATCTGATTCTATCTCTCAGTAAGGCGCTGATCAGAAGAGAAGAGATTGAGCAAGGGGGCAGGCAAGAGAGTTTCTCCTCAAGCCTGTCCCCTTGCTCATTTTTCTGATTTTTTACCTTGTGGCTTGCCCTACTTTTCTGGTATGATACAGCCTGTTTATAGGCTTATATTCTTTCTTAATCCTTAACTTAATTTGGTTTTTCCGTGGTTTCCTCACCAAGCGCGAGAGCATATCCACAATTACATAATCAAATTCGCTCATGGCTACCATTCGTGAGGAGCCGGAATCCGAGTAATTTTTACCCTCGATTCCCGCTTTTGGCGAGAGTGCTGGAATGTTGATTTAGCTGACTTTTCACTAAAAATGGCCATGAGCGATCAAATTATAGGGGCAGCCCTTGTGTCTGTCCAATTTGGGCATTTTGTTAGCGAGAGAGGACCACTTAATGGTTTCCTCGCCAAGCGCGAGAGAATATCCCAATCACCCAATCAATCGCAGGGAGACGGCCCCTGTGGTCGCCAAAATTGTGCGCTTTTTTAGCGAGAGAGGACCACTTGACATCCAGAAAAATTTGCCAGAGAGAGTCTTATTGCCATCATGAAAACCTCACTTGAATGTTTCCCTTGTTTTATCCACCAGACCCTGAACGCTCTTGACATGCTCAATGCCGAGCCTCAGGTTAGGGAGAAGGTAGTACGAGAGGTGCTTCGATATGCCAGCCAGATTGATTTGCTTCTCCCACCACCGGCTACCGGCAGGGTCATTCACACCCTTATCCAAAAGGAGTGCCAAACCCCAGACCCCTACCAGGAGGCCAAGGAGCGTTTCAATCGGCTTGCTCTGTCTCTCTATCCAGATCTGGTCCGCAAGGTAAAAAACTCACCCTATCCACTTGAAACTGCCGCGCGGTTAGCCATTGCTGGAAACATTATTGATTTTGGAATTCATACTAGACTCACCATGTCCCAGGTGCACCAATCCATTCAGGATGCACTGGAAAGCCCCATTGATCCGGCAGGATTCAGACTGCTTGATCAGGCAGCTCAAGAGGCCGACCAGATTCTATACCTCGGAGATAATGCCGGAGAGATTGTCTTCGATCGGCTATTGATCGAAACGCTTCCAAGAGAAAAAATCACCTTTGTAGTCAAGGGAGGCCCGATCATTAACGACGCTTTACGAGAAGATGCCAAGTTTATCGGTTTGACTGACCGGGTGCCAGTCATTGATAATGGAGCCAATGCACCGGGCACGATTCTTGAGCTATGCTCGGAGGAATTTGTCCGGCGGTTTCAGCAGGCGGACTTGATTATTGCCAAGGGACAAGGGAATTTTGAAACCTTGAGCGATGTTCCTAAGAGAATTTTTTTTCTTCTGAAAGCTAAATGCCCGGTTGTAGCGAAGCATATTGGTTGCAAAATCAATTCCATGCTCCTGCTAGACTCATCTTTCTTAATTAGTGTGTGTCCGAAAATTATCGGCTAAGCCGTTGATAATATGCTTATAATTAATATGGCATTTTTAAATTTGGCAAGAGTTTGTAACCATTTGAAATCGTTGTTTTTATTTCAAG
>Ga0078972_1000513_pt1 | contig 160498 bp, 171 predicted proteins | sample YelNatPaOPGAMG01_FD_67568 | JGI IMG/M metagenome (GOLD analysis project Ga0078972, IMG submission 67568) | Hot spring thermophilic microbial communities from Obsidian Pool, Yellowstone National Park, USA - OP-RAMG-01 (SPADES assembly) (version 2) | ecosystem: Environmental > Aquatic > Thermal...
GACTACGATGAAGCTGAGAAATACCTCAATGAAAGCAACAGCATCTTTGAGAAAGCAGGAGATACAGACAGTCAAATGACTGCGCCACTACCAGCTCTTTCAAGATTATATCTGGAAAAAGGCGAAATTGACAAAGCCACAGCTCTGATTGAGAAAATCTACGAATATGCAACAAAAGCAAAAAACAGATTGGCTGTCTGTGACGCTGAGTTGTTGAAAGCAATGCTTTACAGAAAACAGAAAAACTGGGAACAAGCCACACAACACTTTGAAAAAAGCCTTCAAGAAGCCAAAACCCTCAATGCACAAAAATGGCACGTCTTCCAATACGCAGAAATTCTGTACGAATACGGCCTAATGTATCTCGAAAGAAACGAAGAAGGCGATAAAGAAAAAGCCTACTCGCTTCTAGACCAAGCTCTGATGATATACCAGAAAGCAGATGCGAAAAAGAGAATAGAAAAGATAATAGCGAAAAAGAAACTGCTCACAGCTTAGGCTCTAACATTTCTCCATTCTAATTTTCGTTCCGCTTTTCACATTACTGAACAGTTCAAGATTCTTTGTCACTTGTCCAAGAATGTTTACGGGGCTGTATGGTTGCGATTCACCATAGAATATGCATATGGCACTTCCCATAGGCCAAAATGCAATAACGCCCTTCTCCACAGTGCCTTTCGCTTTCTCTTCCCCCATTTTAATCGATGTTTCGAAATAGACTTCCTCTTTCCACAATGCTGCTCTGCCTTCTATTGGAAGTTTCCTTACTATCATGTCTACTGTTCTCGGCGCTAGAAAACGCACTAGTTCTCCTTCTGCTTCTCCAAGCTCTTCGATTACAAACTTTATTTTTACGCGTGAAATTTCTGCTGTTTCATCGCTCATTTTTTCCCAGTCCTTTGAATAAGCTCTGTCAAAATTTGTTCGAGCGAAACGGGTCCAAGAACTTTGAGTTCGTATTTCACTCTTACAGTTGGCTTGTTTATGGTCATTACTCTTCTTAAATCAATCGGCGTGCCAATTACGACCACATCACATGGCGTTTTATCAATTGTTTCTTTGAGTTCTGCTATTTGCTTTCCACCGTAACCCAACGCTGGAAGAATAGCTCCCAAATGCGTGTATTTCTTGTAAGCTTCTTTTATCGAGCCCACTGCGTATGGTTTTGGGTCGACAATTTCAGCTGCCCCAAGTTTCTGCGCTAAGATTGCCGCTGCTCCATAAGGCATGTTACCGTGGGTCAACGTGGGACCATCTTCTACCGCCAAAGCCCTTTTTCCTTTGATTAGTTCAGGTTTGTCGGCTGTTATTGGCGAAGCCGCATCTAAGATCAAGGCTTTCGGATTGACCATTTTAATATTCTCCTTAACTTGCCTAACGCTTTCCGGATTCGCCGTGTCCACCTTGTTTATTATCACGACATTTGCCATCCGCAAGTTAGCCTCGCCAGGGTGATAAGTAAGTTCGTGTCCTGCTCTGTGAGGGTCAGCCACAACGATGTGCAAATCTGGTTTGTAGAAGGGTAGGTCGTTGTTGCCGCCGTCCCAAACTATAACGTCTGCTTCTTGCTCCGCTTCTCGCAATATTTTTTCGTAGTCAACTCCAGCGTAAACGATTATGCCATTATCTATGTGTGGCTCGTATTCTTCTCTTTCTTCGATTGTACATTCGTACTTGTCCAAGTCTTCGTATGAAGCGAAACGTTGGCAAACTTGCTTTCTCAAATCGCCATAAGGCATGGGGTGTCTGATTGCTACAACTCTCAAGCCCATATTCTTCAAAATTTTTGCAACTTGTCGCGAAGTTTGGCTTTTACCAGAGCCTGTTCTCACAGCGCCCACGGAAACCACTGGAACCTTTGACTCTACCATTGTAGTTTTAGGTCCCATCAGTCGGAAGTCTGCGCCGCTTGCCAGCGCAATCGACGCCTTATGCATGACGTACTCGTGTGACACATCACTGTAAGCAAAAACAACTTGGTCAACATCATATTTTCTTACCAGTTCGGGAAGCTTTTCTTCTGGGTAAATGGGTATGCCATTAGGATAGTCTGGACCTGCAAGCTCTGCAGGATATATTCTGCCTTCTATACCGGGAATCTGTGTGGCTGTGAAAGCCACAACTTCATAGGCGCTGTTGTTTCTGAAGTAGACGTTGAAGTTGTGGAAGTCTCTACCAGCCGCGCCCATTATAATAACTTTAGTTTTCTGCATGGTGCTTTCCCCCTAAAACCTCAAACTGAGGGGCTTCTCTACTATCTTATCATTCCATATAAATCTTAACTTGGCAAACTAACTTAATAGATGTAGAACTGTGTTGGCTATGAAGTCAATTTGTTCTTTTGTGACGCCCGGGTGAACTGGCAATGAAAATACTTGGTTTGCGGCTTTTTCTGTTTCTGGTAGCCGGTACTTTCCAAGTTTGCGATAGTAAGGCATGAGGTGTATTGGGTTCATGTAACAAACTATTGCGCCTATTCCTTTTTGCTTTAGCTCTTCAACAATTTTGTCTCTTTGCTTTCGCTGCGCGTTTTTCATTCTTACAGTGTAAAGATACCAGCTGTGCCTACAACCTTCTGGCTCCTTCGGCAACTGCAACTTCTTTGATTTTTTCAGTTTTTCCGTTAGTCGCCGTGCATTCTCCCTTCTCTGCGCCACAAATTTCGGCAGTTTTTTGAGTTGCACGTAGCCTATGGCGGCTTCCATTTCTGGCATGTGGTAATTGTGTCCAAGCATTAGTGATTGATATTTTTCTTTTTCTCCATGGCTCCGCATATATCGTAGTGTCTCCGCAATTTCGTCATCGTTAGTGGTAACCATGCCGCCTTCTCCAGTGGTCATATTCTTGCTTGCGTAGAAACTCCAGCATGCAGCGTCAGCAAAGGCGCCGGGCGGTTTTCCCTTGTAGCTTGCGCCGTGAGCTTGAGCTGCGTCTTCAATAATCTTCAATCCATGCTTGTCTGCAATTTCTCTTATTGGTTTCATGTCAGCTGGCAAACCATAAAGGTCTACGGGCATTATCGCCTTTGTCTTTTTTGTTATAGCCTTCTCAATTTTTTCTGGAGAAATGTTGTATGTTTCTGGGTCAATGTCGACGAAGACTGGTTTTGCCCCAGCGATTACTATGGCTTCTGCTGTAGCGACAAAGGTGAAGCTTGGCAAAATAACTTCGTCTCCATGCTTTATGCCTATCGTGGCGAGTGTTGAGTGTAAAGCGCCTGTGCCTGTGTTCATGGCTATCGCGTGTTTCGCTTTCATGAAGTTTGCAAAATTCTTTTCAAATTGTGTGACCATTGGACCAGCGCCAAGTCCATGTGTCAGTATGCCGCTTTTTAGAACTTTTACAACGGCTTCAATTTCTTCTTTTCCAATTTGTGGAGCATTAATTGGAATCATAAAGTTCGCCTTCTTAATAGTAGATTTTTTACGCTAATAACTTCTACCTTTCGTTTCGATGTTGACTAAAAAGAAATAAGATTCTTTTTAAAAAGTTTGAGAGTTGTTGTTTAGGTTTTTGATTCTGTTTAGGAATTCAGCCATTTCTTTTTCTACTTCTTCCTTTCGTTTCGTCAAAAACTCCAGCTCTTCCGCTATTTCCTTTAGCCATTCTTTGATTGCGAAATTGCATTCTTGCCGGGTCATTTTTGCAAGGTATTCAGAAACATCTTTAGCGGCTTTTTTTCCTAATTGACGCAGTGGATAGTTGATTTGCTGAAATTTTGAGAAGGGAAAGAAATGTCTTGTTGACCGTGGTTTCATTAAGCGTCCGCTGAGCCCCGCTGAAATGACCTCTTCTATAGGAATTTCGCCGTCTGAATTGCATATGTAACGGTGAATACGTCTTTTTCCAACGCGGATTTCTGGATTGTTGCAAGCGTCAACAAGTATTACTGGTATAAACGTGTAGCCTAAGTTTTTCAGTGCAAGCCACCGGTGCATCCCATCCAGAATAACATGTGTCTTTTCGTCAGCTATTATTGGATACTTTAGCATGCCGTCCCTTAGAATTTCTTGTTTAAGCAATTCCAAGTAGATTGGTGAGCCTTTTTCATGGGGTTTTAACTCGTCAATGGGAAGTAAAGTAATTTTTAGATTTGATTTTTCGGTTAAGAGGGTGAATGTCACTTGTTCTTCCGACCTTGCGATAGCTGAAGTTGTGGAATTTCGATTTTTTCTGGTTCATAATCTACAAGTTTTCCCGCGAGGAATTGTTCATACGCTGAAAGGTCCAGCAAGCCGTGTCCACTGTAGTTCATAGCGATGATTTTCTTTTCGCCTGTTTGTTTACATTTTAAGGCTTCGTCCACCACGTATTTTAGACTGTGCGCTGTTTCAGGAGCTATAATCAAGCCTTCAGTCTGTGCTAGTATTTTGGCAGCTTGGAAAATCTCTGTTTGACTGTAGGCGTAGGAACGCATATACCCCTTGTGAATCAAGTATGATATTGACGGCGCCATTCCATGATATCTTAAACCGCCCGCGTGTATAGGTGGGCAAGCGTATCCGTGTCCTATTGTTAGCATTTTCAAGAGTGGTGTCATTTCTGCTGTGTCGCCAAAATCGTAGGTGTATGTGCCTTTGGTTGTGTGTGGAACTGCTTTTGATTCGCAAGCGACGAATTCTGTGTTTGTTTTGCCTTTGAGTTTGTCCATCATGAATGGAAAGCAGAAACCTGCAAAGTTGGAGCCGCCACCTATGCAACCACAAACCACATCTGGATATACGCCTATTTGCTCGAATTGTTTTTTGGCTTCTAATCCTATTATGGTTTGGTGCATAAGCACATGATTTAACACCGAGCCCAGCGAATAACGCGTGTCCTCGTGGGTGACCGCGTCTTCTATTGCTTCGCTGATTGCTATGCCAAGCGTTCCGGGATGGTTTGGGTTTTCTTTAAGGAGTTTTTTGCCGAAGTTTGTTTGGTCGCTTGGTGATGGAAACATTTCTGCTCCATAAAGCTGTGCGATTATTCTTCTTCCTGGTTTTTGCTGATAACTTGCCCGTACCATGTATATGCGGCATTGTAAATCGAAAATTGTGCAAGACAGAGCCAAGGCAGTACCCCATTGTCCGGCACCGGTTTCGGTTACTAGACGTTTGATTCCTTGTTTTTTGTTGTAGTATGCCTGTGCGAGAGCGGTGTTGGTTTTGTGACTGCCTGTGGGACTGAAGTTTTCACATTTAAAATATATTTGTGCCGGCGTTTTCAAGTAGTTTTCAAGTCTTTTAGCTCGATATAAGGGCGTTGGGCGTGGGAGCCTAAGATATGCTTCAAGCACTTCTTCTGGAATTTTTATGTGGCGTTCGCTTGAGACTTCTTGCATTATTAGTTCTTTTGCGAATATTCTTTCGAGCAGTTGTGGGCTTATGGGGTTCATTGTTGTTGGGTCTAGTGGTGGTGGAAGCGGTTCTGGGAGGTCGGCTTGTATGTTATACCATGATGTTGGGATTTCGTCGGGGTTTAATTGTGTGAAATATTCGCTTTTTTGCGTCATTTATTTTTCACCTATGAACATTTTAGTACGTTTAGGCACATTAGTAAACATCTAATAACACGAACATATTTATACTTTATTCCGCAAAAACGTACATGAAGGAAACGCAAATGTGGAACAACATTAAAAAATACTTAGAAAACTATCCGGAAAGGCTCAAAGTAGCACGCGTCCTTGTAGAAAACGGATTAAGCGTAAAAAACGGAAAAATCTACCTCAACGAAATCCAAATTCCACCAGTGCGCATAGCACGCGTTGCGGGAGTAGACAGGCGCACAGTAACCGAAACACTAAACGCCATAAACGCAAACCGCGAACTTCGACTAATATTTGAAGGCTTACGGTCTGCAGGGCATTCGCTGAAGGAAATTGCCAGACACCTAAACTTTGGAGTTGTTGAAATAACGCCGGTTGACGCGAGAATACCAGGCATACTTGCGAATTCAGCCATGATTTTGGCGAAGAATGGACTTAGCATTAGACAGGCGATTGTGGATGACCCGGAGTTGTCGCCAGAACCAAAATTAACTTTAATTGCTGAAAAGAAAATTCCCGGAGAGCTGATTTCAGATTTCCTAAGGATTCACGGTGTTGCTAAAATATCCGTATATTAACATTCGAATTTTGTCTTTTATACCACTAGGAATAATAAAGAGCTAAAGATTCGATAAAATAATCTTCCGGTGCACGAGTATGCCTAAGATAGGCGTTTACATATGTCACTGCGGCTTAAACATTGCCGGCGTTGTTGATGTAGCGCAGGTTGTTGAATACGCTAAAAGCTTACCAAATGTTGTGGTTGCAAAAAACTATACATACATGTGTTCTGAGCCTGGGCAACGCATGATTAAGGAGGATATCAAGACTTACGGTCTTGATAGGGTTGTTATTGGTACTTGTTCACCGAGGATGCATGAGGAAACCTTTCGAAGAGCAGTTGCAGAAGCAGGCTTGAACTCCTACTTACTTGAAATTGTCAATTTGCGCGAACATGTTTCTTGGGCTCACAGCGACGAGCCAGAAAAAGCCACTGAAAAATCCAAAGACCTCATAAGAATGGGTGTAGCGCGTGCAAGACTTTTAGAACCTTTGGAAAAAAAGAAAGTTAGCGTTGAAAGAAGCGCTTTGGTTGTGGGCGGTGGCATTGCAGGCATTCAATCAGCGCTTGATTTGGCTGACGCTGGCTTGAGGGTTTATCTTGTGGAAAAGGCTCCGAGTATTGGCGGTCGCATGGCACAGCTGGACAAGACTTTCCCAACTCTTGACTGTAGTGCGTGCATTTTGACGCCTAAGATGGTTGATGTTGCTAAGCATCCGAATATAATGTTGTTGACGAATTCCGAGGTCACATCTGTTAAAGGTTTTGTCGGAAATTATGAGATTACAATTGTCAAGAAGCCTCGTTATGTCGATGAGAAAGCATGCGTGGGTTGTGAGCTTTGCACAAAAGTTTGCCCGGTCAAAATTCCGGACGAATTCAACGAAGGCTTAAGTGAGACCAGAGCCATTCAAATCTATTCGCCTTATGCTGTGCCGAAAGTTGCCATAATCAACCCGAAACATTGCCTTCGGTTGCGATTTGATAAAGACGTTTGCGGAAAGTGCGTGCAAGCGTGCGAAGCTAAAGCCATAAAGTTTGATCAGCAGCCGGAAACTATACAGCTTAAGGTAGGCGGCATAGTTATAGCGGTTGGCTCAGAAGTCTTTGATGCTTCTCAAATGGCTGAGTTAGGCTATGGACATTGTAAGAACGTAATATCAAATATTGAGTTTGAGAGGCTTGTCAACGCGTCTGGACCAACTGGAGGAAAGATTGTTTGTCCAAGTGATGGCAAGACGCCTAAAACTGTTGTCTTTGTTCAGTGTGTTGGTTCTCGTGACAAACGCTTTCATGAATATTGTTGTCGTGTAGGATGCATGGCAACACTTAAGCAGGCGATTCTGACGCGAGAACATTTAGGCAGAAATGTCAACATTTATGTTTGTTTTAATGACATGCGGGCTTTCGGCAAGGGATACGATGAATTTTATAGGCGCGCAAGAGATTTGGACATTAATTTTGTTGCTGGTTTGCCTTCTGACATACGATATGACACGGATGGCACATTGCACTTTGATGTTTATGATAAGGGAACGAACAAACTCTTGGAACTACGTCCAGATTTGGTAATTCTGGCTAATGGACTTGTTCCAAACAGAGACCTTGGAAAAATAGGCGAGTTATTCCACGTCTCACGTAGCGCTGATGGTTTCTTGTTGGAAGCGCACCCAAAACTGCGTCCTCTAGAAAGTGCGGTTAGCGGAATATTTTTGGCGGGCGCATGCCAAGGTCCAAAAGATATTCCAGATACTGTTGCGCAAGCAAGTGGTGCGGCAGCGAAAGTTATTGATTTGCTTGCTAGCGGAGAGATTGAACTTGAGCCTTTGAAGGCTGTTGTTGACGGAGACTTGTGCAGTGGTTGCCGAATATGCGAGTCGGTTTGTCCATTTCTTGCGGTGGAAATGAAAACTGAAAAGATGGATAAAAAAGAAAAGCTTAAGGCTGACATCGTTGAAGCCATGTGCCAAGGCTGTGGCTTGTGCGTAGCAGCTTGTCCAACAGGCGCCATTAAGATGAGACATTACACTGATGAGCAGGTTTTGGCGCAGGTTCAAGCGGCTTGTACCGAAAAGGAAGCGAAAGAAGGAGGCGATTGAGTTGAGTTTGATTGATTTGATGTCGATGGCTAAACCGAATTTAGAATCACGCGAAAAAATTCTTCAGAAGCTTAGCGGACTGGAACTTGTTAACTGCTTCCAATGTATAAAATGCACGAGTGGCTGTACAGCGCTAAAACTTTTGGAGTTGAAGCCTCACGAGATAATTAAACTTGTCAATTTGGGTTTTGTTGACGAGTTAGCGGCTTCGGACATTATTTGGACTTGTGTCACTTGCTTAAAATGTTTGCAGCGATGCCCGCAGAGGGCTTCGCCTTATCATGTGATTATGGCTTTGCGTAATTTGGCAGTTGAGCGTGAAGCTAAAGTGCCTGAAGGTTATTTGAAGGCTGTTTCACGGGTTCTTGAGACTGGATTGGCTGAGGGTGTTCAAGATGTGGTTTCGAGGAAGATGGAGATTTTTAATCGCGAAAATCTGAAGTTGCCAAAAATAGCTTATCCTAAGGAAAGTTTTCAGGCGGCGTTTATGAAGGCAATGGAGGAGCGATAAATTGAAGATTGCCGTTTTTTGGGGTTGCAGAATACTAACCAGCCAGTATGCCTACGAAATGTCTGTTCGAGAGACATTTCCTAAGCTTGATGTGAAGCTTGTTGATTTGCGCGAAACTAATTGTTGCGGAGACCCTGTTAAAAGTATGAATGATTTTGCGGCTAATTATTTGGCGGCACGGGTTTTAGCCTTGGCAAATAATACTGGCTTGGAACATTTGCTTATTCCATGCAACCGTTGCCACTTTGTCATTTCAGAGGCGAAAAGCGTCTTAGCAAAGAATAGTAAGGTTGGTAACAGGATTGTTGAAATTTTGAAGGAAGAAGGCTTAGTGTACAATCCCAACATTAAGATTTGGCACACGATTGATTTTCTTCACGATTTGATCGGCTTGAAAAGTATTAAGAAAGCTGTGAGTAAGCCGCTTAAGGGTTTGCGGTTGGCAACGCATGCGGGTTGCCAGATTATTCGTTACAGCGAGTTGGGAAGAGTTGATGATGCGGAGAATCCGCGAAAACTTGATGAATTGGTGAATGAGTTGGGAGCAGAATGTGTGGATTACGCGGAGAAACTAGATTGTTGTGGCGCTAATTTGATGCATAGCCATGTTGATTCTGCGCTTTCGCTAGCAGGTACTAAACTTACTTCGGTTCAAAGTTATGGTGTAGATGGTTTAGTTGTTTCTTGCCCCGACTGTGGCTTGATGTTTGATTTTAAACAGAAAGATGCCGCAACGACTGCTGGTGCAAAACTTGATTTTCCAGTAGTTTATTATACGCAACTGCTCGGATTAGCTCTAGGTGTTGAACAAGAAAAACTCGGCTTGCATCTTAACCAAAGCCCAGTAGATAAACTTCTCTCGAAAATTTCGGCTTAATCCGCTAACAACTTTTATATTGTTTGGCTTCAGAGTTTATGCCTAAAAAGGTGAAGCATGTGGTAGATTTCAGTTTCACTGAAGAGCAAAACCTTTTCCGTAGCGCTCTGCGTGAATGGTGCCAGAAAAACCTCCCACTTGAAAAAATTCGCGAAATGGACACTAAAGGCGAAATTCCCAAAGAAATTTTGAAGAGCATGGCTGATATGGGTTTGCTTATTATGACTGCCCCACAGGAACATGGCGGAACCGGCGCCGACTGGGTTACTGCCTGTATAGCCGCTGAGGAGCTTGGTTACGCTGACGTAAGCATCGCTTTACCAGTCCTTTGGCTTGTAGAGTCCTCATGGGGCTTTGTTGTTGATCGCTACTGTACAGAAGAAGTGCGGGAAGCGGTTATTCGGAAAGCCTTTAGAGGTGATGCGTTCATTGGCATTGCTTCCACGGAGAGTGGCGGCGGCTCGGATGTCGCTGCTTTTAAATCAACAGCTCGAAGAGAAGGCAACAGTTGGGTTCTCAATGGAGAGAAAATGTATATCAGTGGCACAGAAGAAGCCAAGAAGCTTGGCGGCGGCTACTTTGTTGTTGCGCGTACTTCCCCTGCACCGCCGGACTCTATGCATCGTGGAATGACTGGTTTCTATTTGCCTATGGATGCACCAGGTGTTGAGATTAACAAGCGTTTCGAGGACATGGGGCGAATGGCGATTTCTACAGGTGGTTTCATGATGAAGGATGTGCGGATACCTGACTCGTACCGAATTGGCGAGGTTGACAAAGGTTTCTATTTGACTATGGAGGGCTTCGATAACGCGCGGATTTTGATTGCTGCTGTTTGTGTTGGTGCGGCTCAGCGTGCATTAGAAATTGGTATCGACTACATTAAGGAGCGACGGGCATTTGGCAGACCCATCGGCAAGTTTGAGGGAATTCAATTCGAACTGGCGGATGATTGGGCGCAGCTTGAGGCTTTAAGGTCGCTTGTTTACCGTACAGCGTGGATGAACGATAAAAAATACAAGGAAGGCGCGTTTTCACCCTTAGAGGTCAGTCGTATGATTGCCGCTTGCAAGCTTATTGCGCCACATTTCGCTTTCGATGTGTATAAGCATGTGATGATTTGGTTGGGCGCTTATGGCTACACGAAAGAATGTCCGTTAGAGATGGGGTTGCGTGGAATAATGAGCTACTGTGTAGGAGCTGAAGGTGCAAGCAACATTCAGAGAATAGTCATAGCTAGAGAACTCCTAGGCAAAGAATACATACCATACAAATAACCACTTCTTTTACCTTTTGAACCCCGAATAGCTGAACTACAACCAACCAAAGATTCAACGTATTTATAAGGGGGGCTATACTTTTTCTGAGCACCTATTGGAGTTGCCTCTTTAAGGCTTCCTTCAATGCTGGCAATATCTCGTATAAGTTGCCAACCACACCGTAATCCGCAACTTCAAATATTGGCGCGTTCTCATCCTTGTTAACCGCCACAATAACCTTCGCGTCCCTAATCCCTGCCACATGTTGAATCACGCCAGAAATCCCACAAGCAATATACAATTTCGGCTTAACCTTGTGCCCAGACAAACCAACCCACTCCGTGAACCATTTTCGGTCTTCAGCCAAAGGACGCGTGTTCCCAACAACCCCGCCCAAAACATTTGCCAGCTCATCCAACAACACTTTATCCTCCTTCTTTTCCAAACCACGCCCACAACTAACAATCACATCCGCATCCTCAAGCCTAACACTGCTTGTTTCCAACGGCTTAACATCAACGACTTCAGTCTTTGATTCGTCAATCTTCACATCCAATCTAACTAGTTGTCCATCCCGCTCTTTCGGCTCTGACTTCTCAAACACCCGTGATGGAACAGTAACAACGCATGGCTTAACCCTAAACGCAATCTTCGCAACAGCATTCCCACCATAGGTTATCCTTTCACCTATCAGTCTTCCCTGCTCATCCACACTCAGTCCATTGCAGTCCGGAGCAACTCCAACATCAAGCCGAGTTGCCAGCCTTGCAGCAAGCGCCTTCCCATTCCGCGTCGAACCTATCATCACAATCTCGGGCTTGTAACTGACAACCAAATTATGCAAAACACTGAGATAAGGCTCCAACCTAAAATGTTCCAACGTTTGGTTGTCTACGAGATAAACCTTGTCAACTCCATACTTTATCAGTTCATCAGCTCTGTCTTGCACATTAAAACCCACAAGAACAGCTGCAAGCTCTGATTGCCGTTTATCCGCAATCTCACGTGCCTTCGTAAGCATTTCCAACATTAAATCCTGCATTTCCGAGAAAACCCAAACACCCTTAAACTCGCTCATGCCCACTTCACCTTCTCCCAACAACACCTTCCTGCAACAGTGCCTTTGCCAGCTTATCCGCAATCTCCTGCACGTTCTCACCTGTAATCTTAATTTTCTTACGTTCTGTTTTAGGCGCCAAAACTTCAACCACATCAATTTTCGCAGCAAGTTTCTCCATCTGCAAGCCTAAATCTGCAACAGTCCACGAGACAATTTCTTTCTTAGATGCTTTCATAATCATCATCAGCGAAGGAATTCGTGGCTGATTAATCTCACGCGTAACAGAAACAAGTGCAGGAAACTTCGCCTTAACAGTTTCAACCACATTTTCAAGCGTTCTTTCAGCAACAACCGCCTCACCCTCTACAGACAATTTCCGTACATACCCTATCTGAGGCAAACCAAGCAGCTCAGCCAAGCGTGCGCCAACAAGCCCTGAAAAACTATCCAAACTGGTTTCTCCGCAGAGAATCAAATCAAAAGTGCCAATCTTCTTTATGGCATGAGCCAAAACATAAGCAGTGCCTAGCGTGTCAATATTCTTGAAACTTGCATCATTAACAACATACGCCTTATCCGCACCCATCGCAAGTGCTTCCCGCAAAACAGCTTTCGCATCTTCAGCAGTTACGGTTAGAGTGAAAATTTCAACACCACCGCTCAACTTCTCTTTAATACGTATAGCTTCTTCCAACGCGTTCTTATCAAAATCACTAATTTTCTTAGGCGCACCCGCAACCAACAACTGCCTTGTCGCTGAGTCAATCTTCAACTGTGAAACATCAACCGCCTGCTTCAAGCAAACAATTATCCTCTTCAACTTAACCCTATCCTTCGACTCTCACTCGGGAAAATACATGCTTAACACGATAAATATTAAAAGTTTCGCCGCACAATTCAATTTTTAAAGTTAAATGCACATCCTTTTCTTCGATAAAGCAAGAGAGACCTCGCATGGAATACGAAATAAAATGCTCAGCATGCAATCATCCATCATCCAACATACTCAACTATAAATGTCCACGATGTAGTCAACCCTTAAACGTTAAGCTCAACCTAAAATTTGAACCTAGAAAAATCCGCAAAGAAAACCGCAGCTTATGGCGATATGCAGAATTCTTCCCTTATGTAAAAAGAGAAGACATCATAACTTTAGGCGAAGGATGGACACCACTAACCAAACTTTCAAACAACATCTACTTCAAAATGGAAAGCCTAAACCCTACAGGCTCATTCAAAGACAGAGGCTCTACAGTACTAATTTCCACGCTACATAAACAAATAAAGAAAAAGAAAGGCTACATAGCAGAAGATTCTTCAGGCAACGCAGGCGCATCGATAGCTGCATACGCAGCGCGCGCAAATTTAAAAGCAAAAATCTATGTCCCAGAAAACGTTGCCGGACCAAAATTCAACCAAATCCAATTCTACGGCGCAGAAATCAACAAAATCAAAGGAAACCGAAGCAAAGTGGCTGAAGAGGCCCAAAAACCCGAGAAAGGAAAATTCTATGCGGGACATATACTGCATCCCTTGTTTAGAGATGGTATAAGAAGTCTCGCCTACGAAATAGCTGAACAATTAGATTGGCAAGCTCCAGAACGCGTTTATCTGCCAGTTTCCGCTGGAACGCTACTTTTAGGCGTCATAAACGGATTCAAACACTTAACAGAATCCAACATTATACATAAGATACCAAAAATAATCGCTTGCCAAACCAAGCAAGTTTCACCGCTATATTACCGCCTCAAAAATTTACACTATACTCCGCCAGAAAAAGTAACATCAATCGCAGATGCATTAGTAAGCACAAACCCTCCACTATTAGAACTCATGGTAAAAAGTTTGAAAGAGACAAACAGCGACGCAATAATAGTGCACGAAAATGAAATATTAGAAGCCTTCAACGGACTAGCCAAACTAGGCTTTTTTGTAGAACCAAGCTCAGCCGTTGCCTACGCAGCATACGAAAAACAACTAAAAACCAAAGAAATACAAAAAAACGAAAAAACAGTAATAATCCTAACAGGAACCGGCCTAAAAACCGCACTCAAACCAAGCTGCTGATTCTCCTAAAATGTTCCAACACAGAATCCTAATTCCCGCTTAAACCTTAGAAAAACTTATATTGTAATGCTGTTACTCATTTGAGACGCACTAAAGGAGGTTTGAATAGATTTGTCATCACCCGCTCAAGCAGGCGGTGTGCCAGTTTTAGTATTAAGAGAAGGCTCAAGCAGAAGTAGAGGAAAAGAAGCACAGCACACAAACATAATGGCCGCAAAAATAGTGGCTGAAACAGTAAAAAGCGCCCTCGGACCAAAAGGCATGGATAAAATGCTCGTGGACAGCATGGGCGACGTAACAATCACAAGCGATGGCCGCACAATCCTTGATGAAATGGACATTCAACACCCGGCAGCTAAAATGATGGTTGAAGTTGCAAAGACACAGGACAACGAAGCAGGAGACGGCACCACAACCGCCGTAATACTTGCAGGCGAATTGCTTGGCAAGGCAGAAGAACTCATCGGAAAAAACATTCACCCAACAATAATAATTGACGGATACAAAAAAGCCTCTGAAAAGGCATTGGAGGTTTTAGAGAAAATCGCTATACCCGCAGAATCCAACACACAAGAATACTTGAAAAAAGCCGCAATGACTTCGATGGCAAGCAAACTCGTAGCCGAACACAGAGAATACCTCGCTGATTTAGCTGTCAAAGCAATACTTGCAGTGGCTGAGAAAGAAGACGGAAAATACAAAGCCGACGTTGACGATGTAAAAGTGGAAAAGAAACCCGGCGAATCACTAAAAGACACCAAACTCATTCAAGGCATAGTTCTAGACAAGGAAGTAGTTCACTCCGGAATGCCAAAACGCGTAGAAAAAGCCAAAATCGCATTACTTGACACCCCGCTAGAAATTGAAAAAACAGAATTCGACGCCAAAATCAACATAGAAAGCCCAGAACAAATGGAAGCTTTTCTGAAACAAGAAGAAGAAATGCTACGAGACATGGTTGAAAAAATAACCGCGATAGGCGCAAACGTAGTGCTATGCGAAAAAGGCATAGACGACATGGCACAACATTTCCTAGCCCGAAAAGGAATTCTAACAGTTAGACGAATCAAAAAATCAGACATGGAAAAACTCGCAAAAGCCACAGGCGGAAAAATAATCACTAACATGGACGACATGAGCGCAGAAGACCTAGGCTACGCAAACCTCGTCGAAGAACGCAAAATTGGCGACGACAAGATGACTTTCGTAGAAGGATGCAAACACCCGCGCGCCGTCACCATACTGATAAGAGGGGGAACAGAACGAATAGTAGACGAAGCAGAACGCTCACTGCACGATGCCCTATGCGTAGTCAGAGATGTAGTTGAAGAACCAAAAATAGTGGCTGGAGGCGGAGCACCAGAGCTTGAAGTTTCACGCATGCTTAAGAAATACGCTGAAACTCTTCCTGGAAGGGAACAGCTTGCCGTAAAAAGCTTCGCAGAAGCACTCGAAGCCATCCCAATAACACTAACAGAAAACGCAGGGCTAGACCCAATCGACATACTCTCGGAATTAAGAGCAAAACATGAAAAAGGCGAAAAATGGAACGGAATCGAAGTTCACTCAGGAAAAGTTCAAGACATGACTGAAGCAGGAGTCTTCGAACCCCTATCCGTCAAAAAACAAATAATCAAATCAGCCACAGAAGCAGCCTCAATGATACTAAAAATCGACGACGTCATCGCCGCAGGCAAAATGAAAACCCCACCAACACCACCTGGTGGTGGACCTCCAGGCGCTGGATACCCAGGTGCTGGAGAGTATTAAAAAACGTCGAGAAAAGAGAAGAAAATTTTGATAGGTCCGCCTAAGCTTACGCGTTTCGAGAAGGCAAGGATAGTTGGAGCTAGGGCTCTGCAAATATCCATGGGTGCTCCCATACTCATTGATGTGTCAGAAGGCTTTTCAAGTTTGATAGACATAGCGTTAAAGGAACTTGATGCTGGGATTTTGCCTATGACTATTAGGCGAACGTTGCCTGACGGAACTTACCAGGATATTCCGTTGAAGTGGCTTCTTGAGGAAAAATAAAAATCAATAGACGCTGTCTTTTTCTATTCTGACCTTTTTAGGTTTTCTTTTGCTGTGTCAAGTGTTTTTCTAATTCTTGTCCAGTGAGCGCCTTGCCAGTAGACTTTTTCGCATTTTGGGCATTCCCAGAACTCGTTGTAGTTGGAGAACGTGTTTTTTTCTACTTTGTTGACTACTTTTTCTTTAGGAATTGGCTTTACTCGAGTATTGCATTCTGGGCATCTGGATTTTTCCATGTTTATTTCTAGTTCTATTTTGAATCGTCTTGCAAGAAATGCTAGTCTTTCTGCCTCTGTTGTTCCTTCTAGGTAAAAGGCATCAAGCCCCTTCGCTATGGCTTGTTGATAAAGCTCTAAATCTCTTGTAAGCAAAATTCTTCGTTCCTTTTTGGCTATTGTTATTAGTTGGGCATCATCAAGCTTGTTTGAGTATTTTACGTTGTGCCCTAACATACGGAGCCAACGCGTCAGCTTTCCAAGCATGCCGTCCACAATAAATTTCACAGTTTATTCTCTCCGGATGATTTGCCCACTTCCAGGGTTTGCTATAATTTCTTCGTCTTCCATTACTAATTGACCGTTAACGAATGTTTTAACAGGTTTTCCCTCTACTGCCCACTTGTCGAAAGGTGAATATTTTGCTTTTGAATGAAACTTTGACGCGTCAATTCTGTACTTTTTGTTTAAATCTATTACTGTTAAATCAGCACTGTAGCCCTCTTTTAAATAGCCTTTATTTGTTAGCTTGAAGACTTCTGCAGGTCTTTCAGCCATCAAACTAGCAATCTCGGCTATTGATAGCCTTCCACGGTTGACTTCTGTAAGCATTAGTGGGAGCGTCGTTTCCAACCCTGGCACGCCAACCTTAACATCCCAAACGGTTCCCGCTTTTTTCTCTTCCAATGCATGTGGTGCGTGGTCTGAGGCAACAATATCAATCCAGCCGTTTTTGATTCCATTCCAAAGGGCGGTGAGATGCTGTTTTTCTCGGACTGGCGGCATTGTTAATGCTAAAGTTCCGATTTGCTTTAGCTCGTCTGAGGAGATAAGTAGGTGATGTGGCGTTGTTTCGCAAGTTATTGGCACTCCCTGTTTCTTTTCATCAACAATGGCATTCAGTCCGTCTTCCGTGCTTACGTGACAGAAATGAACGTGCGTTCCAACTTGTTTGACAAGGTTCAGCACGCGTTTCACTGCTTTTGCTTCAACACCTTTGGAATGCGCCTCGAGAAACGCGTCAATGTCGTTGCAGTTAGCACGTTTAAACCTGTGTTCAGCTTCTTTCAAAGTTGACTTATCTTCTGCGTGGACAGCTATTGGAACTTTCATTTTAGTAGCAATTCCAAAAGCCTCCAGAAGAGCATTATCATCATCGATGTTCAATCCGCCGACTTGTTCAGCCATAAAAAGCTTGAAAGCCACAGCGCCTTCAGCAATAATTTTTTCTATCTCATTATTCTTTTTAGGAAATTCGGAATAGAAGCCTACATTAACCAATATTTTCTTTTCAGCCTTTTCCATTCGATTTTTCAGGGCTGCAACGTTCATTGTAACGGGGTTGTTGTTTGGCATGTCCAAAACTGTTGTTATTCCACCAGCAGCAGCCGCTGCTGTTCCGCTGTAAAAATCTTCTTTGTAGGCTTTACCTTCGTCTCGAAGGTGTACATGAACATCTATCAGACCCGGCAAAACAAGGAGATTCTTCAAATCAATTTTTGTTTCTGCCTTGGGCATGGTGGCTTCTTTGCCTATTTTTAGAATTCTTCCTTCGTTTATTGCAAAACTGCAGTCCACTATTTGTTTGTCTATGTAAGCTTTTGCATTGCATAGGACTAGGTCAACGCTCAAGTTGATTACTCTCTTCTCTAAATTTGGCGGAATTATGTGATAAGAGTTTACTCTATTATTTTGAAAAAGTCTCTTTCTGTTATTATACCAACAATCTTATCGTTTACGACGACGGGAACAGCGCCTATGTCTTTGTCCCGCATTATTTTTGCAGCTTGACCAACATCCGCATTTGGGCTGATGGTTGCAACATTTTTTGTTGCTATCTTAAGCGCCGGAGTGTTCAAAACTTGCACTATGGTTCCAGACCGTAAATATGTGAACACTTCGCCGGAACCGAAAAATCGTATAATATCCATGGTTGTTATGATTCCTACTACTTTGCCGTCGGAGATTATTGGTAGTCTTCTGAAGCCTTGGGTTGTTACGGTTTTTTCCACTTCAAAAATCGTCGTTGTTGGTAATGCCGTCACCACTTTTTCTGACATCAGCTGAGAAACTTTTATGTCGCTTATTCTGTCAGCAAACATATTGGCAATGTCTCGTTCTGTGATTATTGCTCTCACATGATTTTCTTCGTCAACAACTGGCAAGCCGCCTAAATTTTTCTCTGTCATTAGCGCTATGGCTTCACTTATTTTTGCAGAAGTTTTGATTGAAACAACATTTTTTGTCATAATAAGTCTTATTGGCTCGTTTATGGCTTTGAAAATGTTCCCGCCATATTTCTGCTGAATTATCTCGAATTTTTTCCCTCCACCCAAGTAATCTATTATGTCCGTGGCAGTTACTATTCCTTCTAGCGTTTTTGTTCCTGGATTAGCGATTGGTATTCGACGAAACCCCTCCTTAGCCATCATTTGAACAGCATCATAAATCGGTGTTGTCGGAGCCATCGTTACAACAGGACTTTTCGCAATATGTAATATCTCGCCTTCACGTTTTTTGGAAGGGTGAGTTTTTAATGAAACAGGGCCTTTGCCCCGCAATGTTCGCCTGAAACTTTCTCTACTCAATTGATTTTCCTCTCATTTCACAATTAATCTGGCAACATCCTCTCGGTCAACTATACCAACCAGCGTGCCCTTTTCATCAACCACCGGGACTCTTCCTATATCTTTTGAAACCATTATCTTGGCAATCCTAATTACTTTTATTGATGGCTCAACAGCCACTACTTGTGTTCTCATAACAGAGGAAACTTTTGTAGAAGCGAGGAAACGTCCTTTTTTAGATTCAAACGTCGGCAACAACACACCACTGTCAATAAGGTCCTTTTGTGTGACAATGCCTACGAGCTTGTCTTTTTTGACGACTGGAATTCCAGCGAGAGATTTTGTTTGCATCAAACGCCAGATGTTATCCACTTCTTCTTCGGGCGTGCATGTTATAACTTTTCTGGACATTATTTCTGAAACAGGCTTAGAAAGCTTTTCCGGGCTTGTTTTAATTATGGCGTCTATGAAATTTTCTAAACCTAAAGCCCCTTTGTAGATTCTCTCTTGATGCGAATTTATTATCGGTATGTTCCACTCGTCATGCTTAATCATTTCTTTAACTGCCAAAAAAGCGTCTTCTTCAATCGTTGCGGTATATTTCGGGTTTGTCATTATACCTTTTACTCTTATAGGCGATATAGACGAGGAAATAACCATAACATTGCCACGCGAGACCACACCTACAAGCTTTTTATGTCCATCAGTTACGGGAAGAATTCTTAACGCGAAATCACGTATTATCGCGCGAGCTTTTGTGGCAAGTTCATCATCATAAATTGACGGGTGCTTCTCATTCATGATTTCTTTAACACGCAAGCAACCGCCTCTCATTCCTCACTTTCTAGCTCGATTTTGCAGTCTTCGCAGAGGTATTCACCGTTGACTTCTTGCAGGTTGTCTGACCAACCGCCGCATCGGTCGCAGTATCCGCTGAGAGGCGCACTTTCTTCTTCTGTTGCTTCTTGAGCTCTGTTTTCGCCTTCTATGAGCGCTCTTTCTTGGATTGTTTCTATGAGTTCAGGCATAACTGCCAAAATGTCTTTGCTAGAGACCAGCCCAATCAGTTGCCCTTTATACATGACCCCTAACCTCCTGATGTTCAGTCGATTCATTCTTTTTGCTGCTTCGCTTATTGTTTCGTCTGGTTCTATGGTGATTAGTGGTGTGGTCATGACATCTTTAGCCTTGATTAACTCCGGCTTAACATTTTTAGCTACCACTCTTGTGACGAGGTCTCTTTCCGTGATTATTCCAAGTGGTTTTCCCTGCTTGCTTGTCACTATTATGCAGCCTAAACCCTGCTTGTCGATAAGTTCTGCAACCTTATTCGTTGACGCGTTTTCTTCTATGGTTACTACTGGGCTGCTCATAACATCTTTAACTAGCATTTTGGAAGACCTTAATCCTATGTCTGACATTATTTATCCACGCTGGTAACATTTGCCGTTGACGGGCTTAACTTCAATCAAGTCAAGATAGGAATCCAGAATTTAAGATTTGTCATGCTTCGAGTTGCTACAGTGATTATGCGAGTGAAGTTTTATTAGCGACTGGCGGCTAATGCAGTTAGTCTTCAAATGGAGACGAATAAAAATTGTTGAAAATAAACATAGACAAGTTAGTAAAAATCTCAGTTGTAGGCGAGGTTGTTAGTCCAGTTTTTGGAAGAAGCGTATATGACATTTCAGCAGAAGGCGTTCCAATGGTTCTTCCCGGCGTCGGCGGCATCACATATAACGTGCGAGTAGGCGACCCAGCATGCGGATGGGAAGCAGACCACGTTGAGCCCGGCGTAAGCATAGAGAATAAAGAGAATGACCCACGCTTTGGGCAAGGCGCAAACGCAGCTTTAAATGTGCTTTCTTGTGTTGGAAACGAAGCCGTGGTGGTTTCTGGCGATGCAAAAGGCGCAAAGGGAGTTGTAACCGGGAAACACGGTGGCATAGAACATGTACTAGTTGACTTTCCACCAGAAACTCTTGAAAAACTCATGCTTGGAGACAAAGTGCTTGTGAAAGCTTTTGGCGTAGGCTTAAAACTTCTGGATTTTCCAGAGATTAAAGTTATGAACATGGACCCACGTTTCCTTGAGTCTTTGAGGTGCGAGCCAAAAGATGATAAACTAGAGGTTCCAGTGACACATGTTGTTCCCGCATCGATTATGGGGTCTGGTTTGGGTGCTAACCAAACATACTCTGGAGATTATGACATCCAACTTTTTGATGCAGAAACTCGAAAAGATTATGGACTTGACGATTTAAGACTCGGCGATTTAGTGGCTATATTAGACGCAGACCATTCATTTGGACGAATTTATCGCAAAGGCGCAGTTTCTGTCGGTATAGTCGTGCACACGAATTGCGTGACATCTGGTCATGGACCTGGAGTTACAACGCTTTTCACGTCTTCTACTGGGAAAATTGTTCCACAGATCGATGCTAAGGCAAACATTGCTTCGCTTCTAAAGTTGAGGACAGATATATAAAGCAGGTTCGACATCTCTCATGCAGAGAAAAAGCGTAAGGAGTTGTAAAAGTTGCCGTTTAAACGGAAAAGCCGTGGAAGATCCAAAGGCGGGAAAGGCAGTAGTGGCACCGTTCAATGCGCCATGTGCGGGCAGCAAGTGCCTCGGGATAAAGCTAAAAAGGTTACTCGTAGAAGTTCGCTTGTTGATGCACAATTAGCTCGGGAACTTCGCCAGAAAGGCACTTACATGGGTTCTTGGATTGACACAAAATATTATTGTGTTTCTTGCGCTGTGCATCGTGGTATTGTGAAGGTTAGGGCTCGTGACGAAAGGCGTATGCGTCCGAGAAGACGATTTTAGCTTTTAGTTTGTTTCTTTTTTCTTTAGTTTTTTGTAGGCGTAGATGCTTCTCTGCGCAACTGTCAGGTTTGTGAGTATTGCAAGTAAGATTATGCCTGCGTTAATGACTGTTGTTGGTTGCCAAAAGTAAGCGATTAGGGTTGCGATGGCTATTATGAGTATGCGTTCTGCTCTTTCTGCCAAGCCTATTGTTTCCATTTTTATTCCAGCGGCTTCTGCCCTTGCGCGACAGTAACTTACCAGTAAAGAACCGGTTAAGGCTATTAGCCCCCATAAAGTATCACATAAACCACCAACAATTATGCCCACGTACACAGCAGCGTCAGCATACCTGTCTAATAACGAATCTAAAAAGCCTCCGAAAATTGTTGTTTGCTGATATACCCTAGCTATTACGCCGTCCAGTGCATCGCAAAAGCCAGAAGCCAGAAGCAGCAAGGTTGAAAGCAATAGATAAGCTGGTCTGCTTTGCCACGTTGCGTATGTTGCGGCTGAAAGGAACGCTAGGATTATACCTATGGCGCTTACGGTGTTGGGCGTCAAGCCTATCTTATGGGCTGCTGTTGCTTCTGCAGTGAGTATTTGTTGAATTTTCTGTTTTAGTTTTGTCAGCATCTATTACGGTTTTCCTCAAACAATTTTTATTTATTAGTTGGTATTGTAATGTAGAGTTTAAAGGTGTTTATGTATGATTGATGTTTCGTCCTTGAAAGTTAATGGTAAAACGTGTTTGGGTTTGCGTGTGGATTTGCCGAATTCGCCGCCTTTGCTTTTAATCATTGCTGAAAAAGGTTTTGTGATGTGCGGCTTTCTTAACATGGAAGCTGCCGAAAGATTAGGAGTAGCTGCTGCGATGGTCAGTGGAGTGAAAACGTTTGAGGATGTGTTGAATGCGCAAGTTAAAGCAGCTACATCAAAAGCGAAAAACCTTGGTGTAGAAACTGGAATGAAAGGTCTTGATGCTCTGAAACGTATGTTCTGAAGAGACCTGCTCTGCGGTGTTAATCCCCCCTTATAAATAGGTTGAACCTTACCTTGCGCTGAAAATGTTGTGCAATCAAGGAAAATTTCATAAGGTCTTTTTCTAACGCATATATCAATGAAAATAATGAGCAAGAAATTGCAAATTCGCGTACGAAGAGCACGCACTTCAGATCGTGCAGCAGTATTCAAAATTTGTGAAAAAACATGGAGTTGGGGAGATTACATACCAAAAGTTTGGGATCGATGGTTAAAAGATAAGAATAGCAGAGTGTTTGTTGCGATTATCAATGAAACGCTTGTGGGGATTACTCAGTTAAGCATTGACAAACCACATGAAGTGTGGTTGAGAGGGGCAAGAACAGACTCAAACTACAGACGAATGGGCGTAGCCACTGCCATAACCAAAAAGTGCTTAGAATATGCCAAGCGAAAAGGCGCGAAAGTGGCAAGACTCGTAACAGAGACAGACAATATAGCTGCGCAAGCGGTGTTGCAAAAACTTGGATTCCAGCCAATAGCAGGATTCGCTGAAATGACAACCGAAAACATAGCTCAAGCCGAAAGCAAAGGTGCGAAATGGGCTGAAGAAGATGAAGTAGAAGCCGTGTGGGCTTATTTGCAAACCTCAGAAATCTACCGAAGAGCCGCTGGCTTATACACAATTCTTTATCAATGGTTTTCACTGGAAAAACAAGACCTTAAACGTTTCATCGAAAAACGAAAAGCAATCATGCACAAAAGTAGAGAAGGAGAAGTAGACGGTTTAGCGTTAATTGACGATGTTACAGCACGAGAATGGCATGAAAATACAATACAAACATGCTACATAGACGGAGATTATGACGCTGTGTTGGACATGACAAAATTTCTCAAAAATCACTGCTACATGTTAGGTGTCAAAAAAATTTACGCGTTTACACCCAACTACAAGCCAGTAACCACCGCGTTAGAAAAGCTTGGTTTCAAAATGCCAGATGAAATATCAATAGTTTACGAAAAGAGAATATAAGCTAAGGCTACGAAGAAACGTGCTGTATGAAAGTTTCAGGCGTGTACTGCAATATTCCACGGGCTTGATACGCAAATCCCTTGGCAACCAAAACTTTTAGAACTTTTTCTGGACACAAGCGTTGCTGTATCAAAAGCTCCAAGGCATGAGTGTAATTTCGGTTAAGCTCTCGAACAGCTAAAACTTGCTGTTTGCTTGATAAAGCATAGTCTTTGCATTCAACCAAATAAGCCAAAGTCATGTCAGGCTTAACCGCCAAAACATCACAATGGTTTCTACGCGTAAAAACAATGTAACCCCTCTTCCGAAAAGCGTCAGCAACCGCATCCTCAAGAACCGTGCCGCTCATTGCAAATCCAACTCATAAACCATGAATCATAAATTGTCCTATTCAAGTGTTTTTCTACTTCTCCGACCTAATAGACGATAACAGATGGATAAGAAACGCATTCAACACAGGCACAACTTAGGAGATACGACACCTTAAAATCACCAGTAAGGTTTAAATAAATTATGACTTATTTCCGTAGTTAGCTTCAAACAATAAACGGACGGCAATAAATGTCACAAGAATTTCGCCATATACTCCGAATTGTAGACAAAGACGTAGACGGCACTCTCAAAGTGCCATATGCCGTATCAAAAGTTAAAGGGATAAGCCTAAGCCTTGCAAATGCAATCTTGAAAAAAGCTGGAGTAAATCCAGAAAAAAGAGCTGGTTTCTTAACAGAAGCAGAAGTTGATAAAATAGAGGAAATAATAAAAGAACCAACAAAATTCGGATTGCCCAACTGGCTCCTAAATAGAAGGAAGGATCAAGAAACAGGAAAGGACATGCACTTAATCAGTGCAGATCTCGTCCTAAGAACAAAAATGGATATAGAACAGATGAAAGAGATAAAATCATGGCGCGGATACCGTCATGCTTATGGACTGAAAGTGCGCGGACAAAGAACAAAAACCACAGGAAGGTCAGGAAAAGCGCTAGGGGTCAAGAAGAAAGCAATAATGAGACCGCCATCTGAAGAAGGAAAGTAGTGATGGGAGACCCAAAGAAACAAAAAAAGAAATATGAAACTCCACGCTTTCCATGGAGAACTGACATTCTCCAAGAGGAACTCAAACTTTTGGGTCAGTATGGACTACGAAATAAGCATGAACTGTGGCGACACAAAACATCATTATCAAAGTTTAGAAGCATAGCCCGTTCGTTAATTGGCAAACCGCTTGAAGAACGCAAAAAAATGGAAGAAGAACTTCTTGTCCGGCTGAAAAAGCTCGGAGTTCTTCATGAAACTGCGGTTTTAGATGACGTTTTAGACTTGACAATTGAAGATATTCTTGAACGAAGACTACAGACAATCGTTTTTCGTAAAGGTTTAGCCAAGACAACCCATCAAGCTCGTCAACTAATAACTCATGGGCACATAACTGTAGGAAACCGAAGAGTCACCATACCAAGTTATCTGGTGACGAAAGAAGAAGAAAACCAAATTGCATACACGCCTAAAAGCCCACTTGCAAATCCAAATCATCCTATGCGGCAAACAATAGCCGTGGTAACCACATCCAAAACAAAAACAGAAACCGAGGAAGAAACATGAGTAGTGCTGGCAAAAAAACCGAAAGATGGGCGGTAGTCCACATTTACAGCTCCTACAACAACACAATGGTGCACATAACGGACATTTCAGGCGCAGAAACAATATCCAGAACATCCGGCGGAATGTTCGTAAAAGCAGACAGAATGGGCTCTTCGCCCTACGCAGCCATGCGAGCAGCCACAGCCGCTGCAGAAATAGCCAGAGACAAAGGAATAACAGCAATACACATCAAAGTAAGAGCCCCAGGCGGTTCAGGTCCAAGAACACCAGGTCCGGGCGCGCAGGCAGCCATTAGGGCTTTAGCGAGAGCAGGTTTCCGCATAGGGCGAATAGAGGAAGTTACGCCTATACCCCATGATGGCACACGTAGACCTGGCGGCAGAAGAGGAAGAAGAGTCTAGCAAATTCGCGTTTTTCTTGTATTAATAGAAAAATTGAAATAATGCACCAGTATTCTATTGAACGGCACAGCAGTTATCATATTCATCACGGAGTGTTCAAATAAGTGGAAATAGAAGTGCTTGAAAAAGACGATAAAAGCATGCGTCTGCTCATTCGCGGAGCGGACGTGCCATTCATGAATGCTTTACGAAGAATAGTAATAGCAGAAGTCCCGTCCATGGCAGTTGACGAAGTTGTAATCCTAGAAAATTCTTCCATACTACAAGACGAAACTATAGCCCACAGGATTGGGCTCATACCTCTTAAGACAGACTTAGATAGTTACAACCTACCAGAAGAGTGCCCCTGCAAAAGCGAATTCGGATGCAACCTATGCAGAGTCACTTTTACATTAGATGCAGAGGCAAAGGAAGGAACGAGAACAGTTTATTCTGGCGAGTTAGTCTCAGAAAACCCAAATGTAACCCCAGTAAGTGATAACATCCCCATAATAAAGCTAGCGAAAGGACAGAAACTGAGGCTTGAAGCTTATGCAAGGCTTGGAAAAGGAAAGAACCACGCGAAATGGCAGCCAGTTTCCATGTGTGCATACAAGTATCATCCCAAAATAGAAGTTTCCAGTAAAAACTGTGATGCTTGCGGGAAATGCGTGGAAATCTGCCCCAGAAAAGTCCTCATCAAGGCTGACGACAAAATAAAAGTTCGCGATTTAATGGCTTGCACTCTCTGCCAAGACTGTGTCGAGGCTTGCCCACAAAACCCTAAAGCGATAAAAATTGGTTGGGAAGAAAACAATTTCATATTCAGTCTCGAATCTACCGGCGCACTTCCTCCTGAAAAAATAGTGGCAGAGGCAGTGAATACGCTGGATAAGCAACTAAATGAACTTGAGAACCAAATCAAGGTGAAAAAAGATGAAGAAAACTGAAATGACAAATCCAGAACTTATAGCGCTTATTCGCTTTCTAAAAAAACAAAGCAGAGAAAAAAAGGCGAACATCTGGAAAGATATCGCCGAACGCCTAGAAAAGCCGAAGAGAAAACGCATAAGCGTAAACCTCAGCCGTATAAATAGATACACACAAAAGAAAGAAGTAGTTGTGGTTCCAGGCAAAGTGTTAGGTGCGGGAGAAATAGACCACCCCATCACCATAGCAGCATTCTCTTTTTCTGCAAAAGCCAAAGAAAAAATCGTGGCTGCAAAAGGCAAATGCTTATCGTTTTCAGAGATAATCGAGAAGAATCCGAAAGGCACGAATATTAAGATAATTGGGTGATAAAATGCAAACAACAAAACCAGTCACAGTAATAAATGCTGAAGGGCTTATTCTTGGCAGAATGACAAGCATCATTGCAAAGCGTTTATTGAATGGTGAAGAAATAGTAATCGTTAACGCTGAAAAGGCGGTACTTTCAGGGAAAAAGAAAAGCAAAGTAGCTGAAGCCAAAGAATTCTTGGAAGTAGGTAGCCCAAAAATGGGTCCGTTTCACCCTCGAAGACCCGACAGAATAGTTAGAAGAACAGTGCGAGGAATGCTTCCTTACAGACAGCCAAAAGGCAGACAAGCGTACAAGCGACTTAAAGTTTTCATCGGACTGCCGGAAGAATTTAAAGACCAAAAAATGGAAACAATAGAGGCCGCCCAAGCCAAAAAACTAACTTGCCCATACTTTACAATCGGCGAATTCGCAAAAGAGTTAGGATGGAACCCGGGTGAATAATAATGCCAGCAAAAAAAGTTTTAGTTGTTAGCGGAAAAAGAAAAACGGCAGTGGCAAGAGCAGTTGTTAAACCAGGTATTGGAAGAATACGCATAAACAGAACCCCAATAGAAATATTTGAACCAAAAATTGCAAAAGAAAAAATTATGGAACCACTTTTACAAGCTGGAGACGACGTGTGGAAACAGTTAGACATCGACATAAAAGTTTCCGGAGGAGGCTACATGGGACAAGCAGAAGCCGCAAGGATGGCCATCTCCAACGCGTTGTTAAAGTGGACAAAAAGCACACATTTACGCTCAGTCTTTACCGAATATGACAGAACCATGATTGTTGGAGACGCCAGAAGGAAAGAACCTAAAAAGTTTGGAGGACCAGGAGCGCGAGCTAGAGACCAAAAGAGCTACAGATAAAGGAGCCAACATGAATGATTATACCAGTTAGATGTTTTACTTGCGGCAAATTAATCGGTGACAAATGGGAAGAGTTTGCACGAAGAGTAAAAGCTGGAGAAAATGCAGGAGAAGTTTTGGACAGCCTAGGAGTAAAAAGGTACTGCTGCAGACGTATGCTACTGTCACATGTGGAAATCATCGATGAAGTCTTACGCTTCTACGAAGAAGCAGAAAAACGAAAAGAGGCAAGAAACTACTACTAAGCAAAAGAAAAGGGAAAAACATGTCAGCAATTATTGAAGACATAATCGCAAGGAAAGTTTTCAACAGTCGCGGAGAAGAAACAATAGAAGTTGACGTCATAACAGGTTCGGGCTTCGGAAGAGCCGCAGCACCAGCAGGAGAAAGCCGCGGAAAAGCCGAAGTGGTCTATTATCCACAAGGCGGAGTAGACCAAGCATTAAAAAAAGTTGAAGAACTCATAGCTCCTGAACTTGTCGGGTTAAATGCTGGTTTCCAAGAAGAAATCGACAGAACACTACATGAAATCGACAGTTCCAGAGATTTCAGAGTCATAGGCGGAAACACTGCTTTTGCAATCTCCCTTGCTAATGCAGAGGCGGCAGCAAACTCTAACGGAGCGCTTCTTTTCCAATATTTAGGAGGGCACATCGCTAACGAATTGCCCTATCCGCTTGGAAACACAATAAGCGGTGGAAAACATACAAAAGGAAAAAGCCCCGACATACAAGAGTTTCTAGCTCTTCCTTTTGGAGCTGAAACCTTTTTTGAAGCTGCTTCAGCTAACGCTCAAATTCATAGAAAAATCGGCGCCATTTTAAAGAAGAAAGATAAACTTTTCAGCGGCGGAAGAAGTGATGAAGGCGCTTGGGTTGCAAATATTGAAAATTTGGATGCGTTTGAAGTTTTGGCTAGAGCTTGCGAAGAAGTTGGCGAGGAAGTAGGCTTTGAGTGCGGTTTTGGCATTGATGTTGCAGCTTCCTCTTTATGGAATAACAAGGAGAAAGCTTACGTTTACGAAAGAGAGAAGAAAAAGAGAAACCTTGGAGAACAGCTAGAATTTATTTTAGAACTAATTAAAAAATACCATTTAGTTTATGTTGAAGACCCGTTGCATGAAGAGGACTATGAAGGTTTTGCAGAACTCATGAAGAAAGTGAAAAACTGTTTAATTTGCGGCGATGACCTTTTCGCCACAAACAACGAAAGACTAACTCGGGGAATAAAGATGCGTGCTGCCAACGCGGTCATAATTAAAGTAAACCAAGTAGGCACGCTTACTGATGCTTGGGAAACAGTTGAAATTGCAAAGAGAAATGGATATGCACCAGTAATGTCGCATCGTTCAGGTGACACTTGCGACTGGCACATTGCCCATTTAGCGGTAGCTTTCAAATGTCCAGTGATAAAGACTGGAATTGTGGAAGGGGCTAGGATTGCAAAAATAAATGAGTTAATAAGGATAGAAGAGTTTTTAGGAGACAGAGCCAAGATGGCTAGTCTTCAGATACTTTGAGAGGGACAAACATTTGCCAGAAGATGAGGAAATTAAAGAAGTTGAAGAAAAAGAAAAATCGGAGAATGAAACTGCGGCAACTGTTGCAGAAGAAGAACTTCTGTTACCACGAGACACGCTGCTTTCTGCAGGGATTCATATTGGAACAAGAATGAAAACCGGCGACATGGAAGAGTTCATATACCGCGTTAGACCAGACGGCTTATTCGTCTTGGATGTCAAGAAAACAGACGACCGCATAAGAGTCGCCGCCAAATTCCTAGCAAGATTTGAACCATCAAAAATTGCGGCGGCAGCAGCTAGACTCTATGCGCAAGAACCAGTCAAGAAGTTCTGCGAAGTAACCAAAGCCACGCCGGTTATTGGACGTTTTATTCCTGGATTGTTATCAAATCCATTATACCCAAACCGTATTGAACCTGAAGTGCTTATTGTTTCCGACCCCCGCGCAGATTTTCAAGCCGTTCGGGAGGCATCGTCAGTAGGCATTCCGGTAGTGGCTTTATGCAGTACGGACAACGAATTTTCAGACGTGGACTTTGTTATTCCGACAAACAATAAGGGTAGGAGAGCCTTGGCGGTCATTTACTGGCTTTTGGCGAGACAAATATTACGTGAAAGAGGAGAATTGCCGCCAGACAAAGATTTGTCTTTAACAATTGACGACTTCGAAGCTAAAATTTTGAAGGAAGAGGAGGAAACCTAACAGAAATGGCAAAGATTCGGCGTCCAACACAAGCTGGAGCCTTCTATGAAGGAAACGCCGAATCCTTAAAAAAACAAATACAAGAATGTTTTTTACATAAATTCGGACCGGGAAAACTTCCCGAAATTAGCGAAGAGGGTCCTAGACGAATTGTTGGTTTGGTTTGCCCTCATGCGGGTTACATGTTTTCTGGTCCAGTGGCAGCTAATGCCTATTACAAACTGGCTTTAGATGGCAAACCGGATGTTGTTGTTCTTTTCGGTCCAAACCATACTGGTTATGGCAGCGCCTTAGCCATCATGAATGATGGTGTTTGGCGTACGCCTTTAGGTGATGTTGAGATAGATGTTGAAATAGCCAACCAAATTGTACGCGAATCACGCATAATCGATGTTGACGATTCCGCTCACCAGTTTGAACATTCAATTGAAGTTCAACTTCCATTCCTCCAATACCTTTATGGTTCAAACTTCAAAATCGTGCCCATATGCTTTTTAATGCAAGATTTGTCCTCAGCAAGAGAAGTTGGACAAGTCGTGGCTAAGGTTTTAGCCGAGAAAAACGCGGTGATAATCGCGTCTTCAGACATGACACATTATGAGCGACAGGAAAAAGCCACTAAAAATGACAAGTTGGCTCTCGAAGCTGTTGAAACAATGGATGAAGCTAAATTTTGTTCAATTATAGAAACCTACAATATTAGCGCGTGCGGATATGGTCCAATATCAGCTTTAATCGCAGCAGCGAAAATTATGGGAGCGAAAGAGGCAAAATTATTATGCTATAAGACTAGTGGAGATATAATTGGCGACTACTCAAGCGTCGTTGGGTATGCTGCCGTCTCCTTCACAAAATAGTGGTGCAGAATGGGGGTCGTTGCCTCTGCTCCCGCGAAGATAATACTCTTCGGAGAGCACTTTGTCGTCTACGGCGAGCCAGCAATAGTTTTAGCCATAGATAAAAGAGCTTACGCCGAGGCAGAGCAGCGTAACGACAAACGTCTTTGCTTGCGCTCCGTAAACTTGAACTTAGCTGGTTACTTCGAAAATGGAACCTTCAAGATTGAGCAAGGCGACGCAAAAGAGGCGAAATCAAAATTTGAGCCGATTAAGCTGGCTGTCGCGAAAGTTTTAGAAAAAAATGGAGAAAATGTTGGGCTAAACATCCAAATTAACTCAACAGTCCCTGTTGCTGCTGGGTTAGGCTCTTCAGCAGCCGTAGTCGCAGCAGTCACAGCGGCAGTAGGCGCTCTTTTGAATGTTAAAATGTCTAAAGAAGATGTTTTCCGAACAACTTTCGAGTCTGAAAAAATTGTGCATGGCACACCCTCGGGAATTGACCCAGCGATTTCAACTTTCGGCGGAACACTACTTTTTCAAATGGACACAGGCTTTAAACCATTAGAAGTTAAAGCAGATATCCCACTTGTTATTGGAGACACGGGAGTTGAAAGGTCTACACGAGCTCAAGTGGAAAAAGTGCGGAGCATAAAAGAGAAGTATCCACAAATTGTAGAACCAGTAATGTTGGCAGCACGTGAAATTGTCTTGAGAGCCATAGATGCCTTAAAAGAAAATGATTTGGAAACCCTCGGAGAATTGATGAACATCAACCACGCATTGCTTTATGGTGTCGGAGTTTCAGACGAATCATTAGAATGGCTAGTAAATGCGGCACGAAAAGCTGGAGCTCTAGGTGCAAAATTGACAGGAGCAGGTGGTGGCGGATGCATGATAGCATTAACAAAAAACGAAGACCTTGAACGCGTTTTTGAGGCTATTCAGAGAGTTGGTGGGAGACCTTTCATGGCAAGAAAAACTGATGAAGGTGTGAAGATTGAGCGAACTTAGACCGACAATTTTGAAGATAGGTGGCTCAGTAATAACCGACAAAAGTGGAGAACTTGCAGCCCGAACGCAAGACATAGCGCGTCTCGCAGAGGAAATACAGAATGCAAATGTTAGAAACTTGATAATTGTTCATGGCGGCGGAAGCTTTGGGCATCCCATAGCGCAAAAATACGCCATAAATATGGGGTTTAAGGAAGAAAACCAGAAAGTTGGCTTTGCAGAAACACATCACATGATGACTGTGCTTAATGGTTTGCTCATGGACGCATTAATCTGGCGTGGCATCCCAGCAGTGAGCGTCACGCCCTCCTCGTGCATAATGACCAAGAAGGGCAGAATCCAATGTTTCGAAAAAGCACCACTAACGTCCATGCTGAGAATGGGTTTCCTGCCCGTAATGTATGGCGACGCAGTTCTCGACACAGAAATGGGTTTTGCAATATTGTCAGGCGACCAGCTTATCTCGTATATTGCTGCAAATTTTAACGCAGAAAGAATCATAATCGGAGTTGATGTTGACGGTTTATACGACACTGACCCCAAAATCGAGAAAAACGCTAAAATTTTCACGCACCTAACATTGAACGAACTGAAAAAACTTCAGAACAAGCTAGGTAAATCCACAAGTTGCGATGTCACAGGAGGCATGTTCGGCAAGATAGTTGAGCTTATACCAGCCGTCGAAAAAGAAATCCCAATAACAATTGTAAATGCCACAAAACCAAATTATGTTTACAAAGCTCTAAAAAAAGAGAAGGTGCAAGGCACCTTAATAGAGAAGGAATAAATTTGGCTAAGGAAACGAGAAAACGCAAAGCAGAACACATCAAAATTGCTTTAAATGAGAATGTTCAAGCCAAAAGAGCCACAACAGGCTTCGAAGATGTTTTCTTTATCCATAGGGCTCTGCCGGAAATTGACAAACAAAAAATAAACCTATCAACAACGCTTTTTGGTCACAAGTTTGTTGCGCCAATAATCGTAGGAGCCATAACCGGCGGAACACCAGAAGCAACCAAAATTAACGCGACTTTAGCCGAAGCCGTTGAAGAGTTAGGCTTAGGAATGGGTGTCGGAAGCCAACGAGCAGCCATAGAAGACAAAAAGCTTGAACAAACCTTCAAGATAACAAGAAAAAAAGCTCCAACAGCTTTTCTGATAGCAAACATAGGCGGAGTACAACTTGCCCACGAATACAGCCTCAAAGAAGCCGAAAGGGCAATTGAAATGATTGATGCAGACGCCCTAGCGATACATTTAAACCCATTACAAGAGGCTGTCCAGCCAGAAGGACAAACCAATTTCAAAGGAGTAATTGAAAAAATAGGCGAAATCGCAAAAGAACTAGACAAGCCCGTCATTGTTAAGGAAACAGGTGCTGGCATAGCCGCAGAAGAAGCAAAAAGACTTGAGGCATTAGGCGTTAAGGGCATAGATGTTAGCGGCACTGGTGGTACAAGCTTCGCTGCCGTTGAATATTACCGAGCAAGAGGACGAAAGAACAGTTTTCAACGCAGACTAGGCGACGTTTTCTGGGATTGGGGCATCCCAACAGCCGTAAGCATCGTTGAAGTTTCTCAATCCGTTCGCATCCCCCTCATTGCTTCTGGAGGAATACGAGACGGATTGGACATTGCCAAGGCATTAGGTTTAGGCGCAAGTCTCGCAAGTCTCTCGCAACCAATTCTCGAAACTGCAGTTAAAGGCGTGAAAGAAACAAAAGACGCGCTTTCGCTTTTGATAGAAGAGTTAAGAAATTGTATGTTTCTTGTAGGCGCAGACTCCATTCATTCTCTGCAAGAAAAACCGCTAATTATAGTGAGTAAAACGGCTGAGAGGTTAAAGCTGAGAGGATTTGACATAGAAAGTTACGCGCGGAGAGGAAGGAGTTAAAAAATTGGACATTGAAAAATTCCTTGAAGAAAAAGCTACGTTGATAGATAAGGCTATTGAAAAGTATATTCCAAGAAAATTCTCAAAAGACTCAGCTGTTTTTAGACTTAACCCACCAAACTACGCATACAATTTAGACGCTTTAAACAAGGCAGTAACCGAACCCATCTGGGAGTTTCTCGACCGAGGCGGAAAACGATGGCGCCCAGCCTTGTTCTTGCTAATATGCGAAGCCTTAGGCAAAAAATCCGAAGACTTTGTTGATTTCGCCATAATTCCAGAAGTAGTTCACAACGGAACATTAATGGTAGACGACATAGAAGACGCATCCGAACTCCGAAGAGGAAAACCATGCACATACAAAATCTACGGTTTAGACATCGCCATAAACGCTGGAAACTCCATGTACTATCTACCGCTTATGCCATTAATAGAAAAAAAAGCAAAAGTGCCTCCTCAAAAACTTTGCAAAGTTTACGAAATCTACGTGCAAGAAATGATAAGCCTCAGCCTTGGTCAAGCAATGGACATAGCATGGCATAGAGGCTTAGCGAACGCCGATGAAATAGATGAGAAAGGCTACTTGCAAATGTGCGCGTATAAGACTGGAACATTGGCGAGAATGGCTGCAAAAATAGCTGCTGTGTTGGCGGATGCAAACGAGGAACTTGTTGAAAAACTTGGCTTTTTTGCCGAAAGCATAGGCATAGCATTCCAGATACAAGACGACATTTTAGACTTAACCAGTGGAGAATTTGCAAAAAAGAAAGGCGGACGTGGACAAGACATTACAGAGGGAAAAAGGTCACTTATAGTGATTCACACATTAAAAGTCGCCAACAATAAAGACAGAAACAGACTCATCAAAATCCTCAACATGCACACCTCCAACCAGAAGCTCGTAGAAGAAGCCATTTCAATAATGGAAAAATACGACTCCATAAACTACGCAAAAAACCTCGCAAAAGAAATGGTTAAAGACAGCTGGAAAAAAGTTGAAAAACTTCTACCCGCTTCCGACGCAAAGGAAAAGCTGAACGCCTTTGCAAAATTCTTAATTGAAAGGAAACTCTAGTTCTAAAAGAGCGTTAAAATCTTTGACACTTAAAGAAAATACCGAATTGAAAGAGATAATTCGGAAAATTGCTTTACTAAATGCGATTAGACATGATGGCAAAGCACAAGCGGGACCAGTTATTGGAAAAATTCTAGGCGAAAAACCAGAATTAAAAACGAGAGTTAAGGAACTATCCGCCGTCATCAATGAGGTTATCCAAGAAGTTAACAGTCTACCCTTTGCTGAGCAGAAACGTATTGTTGAAGAGAAATGGCCTGAAACCCTCGTGAAAGGAAAGGTAGAAGAGGAAAAGCGTCTTCCGCCACTGCCAAATGTTGACAAGTATGCAATGATTGTCACGCGTTTTTCGCCGAATCCCGACTGCGTTATACATTTGGGTTCAGCAAGAGCCATAATATTGTGCCACGAATATGCGCGTATGTATAAAGGCAAATTCATTTTGCGCTTTGAGGACACAGACCCAAAACTGAAACGTCCTGTTTTGGAGTTTTATGAGCGTATCAGAGAGGATTTAGTTTGGCTTGAATGCAAACCAGACGAAGAGTACATCCAAAGCGATAGGATACCCATTTACTACGAGCATGCGGAAAAACTGCTGAGAGAAGGCAACGCTTACGTCTGTACATGCCAACCAGAAAGGTTTCGAAAGAAAATCCTAACTAATCAGCCTTGTAAATGCCGCAATTTACCGCCAGAAGAACACCTTACAAGATGGCAACATATGCTTAAAGGCGACTATAAAGAAGGCGAAGCAGTACTTCGAGTAAAAACCGATTTGAACCATCCAAACCCAGCGGTTAGAGACTGGCCCGCAGCCCGCGTTATAGACGCAGAAAAGTATCCACATCCACGAGTTGGAAGCAAATATTGCGTATGGCCACTATACAATCTAGCTTGCGGTGTAGACGACCACTTAATGGGCATAACCCACATAATCCGAGGAAAAGAACACTTAACAAACCAGGCTCGACAAGAATACCTCTACAAACATTTGGGATGGAAATATCCAGAAGCCATACACTACGGTAGGCTAAAAATAACTGGAGCATCGCTAAGCAAATCAAAGATTGTTCAAGGAATGCGGGAAGGCATATACAAAAGCTGGGATGACCCGCGACTTGCAACTTTCGCAGCACTAAGAAAACGGGGAATAACGCCAGAGGCAATCAGAAAAATGATAATTGATGTTGGACCTAAAACTTCAGATGTAATTCTTAGTTGGGAGAACCTCTATGCGTATAACCGTAAAATCTTAGACCCAACAGTTAACCGATACTTCTTTGTGCACAACCCAATAGAGTTAACCGTGAAGCATATTCCAAAAACTTTCAAGACAAAGCTTCATTTGCATCCTGACAAGCCGGAAAAGGGAAGCAGAGAATACGCGATAAAGCCGGAAGGAAAAGAAGATTCTGCAAGATTCTGGGTTTCCAAGAAAGATGTGGAAACCTCAAGTGTCGGAAGTGTAATCCGTCTCATGGAGCTTTTTAACATAGGAATTGAAAAGATAGATGCATATTCTGTTGATGCATTTTTCGTTAGTGAATCATATGAAGAAGCGAAAAAAACCAAAGCCCCACTCATTCACTGGATACCCGTAGGAGAGGACATGCCATGCCAGGTTGTAATGCCAGATGCTTCACTTGCCGAAGGAATCGCTGAGGGTATTTGCAAACAGCTAAAGCCAAGCAGTATAGTACAGTTTGAAAGGTTTGGCTTCGTCAGAATCGACAAAGTTAACACAAAGTTAACAGCATACTACGCCCACAAATAGCGAGAGGAGAAAAAGCCATGCGCAAACAAGAAAAAGTGATAATCTGGCCAGCCTATTTCGATTCAACAAAAACAAGGAAGGAAGGAAGGCGGGTTCCTAAAAGCTTAGCTGTGCCTTCCCCAAAAATCTTGGAGATAAAGGACGCAGCAGAAAAAATTGGTTTAGAGCATGAGCTTGCTTTGGATGTTGGTTATCCTAAAACGCCATTTTTACCAAAAACTGGCATGGTTCTTGTCAAAAAAAACGAATCAAAACAGAAGGTAGTTGTGAAAATTGCGAAACAGCTTTTGAAGATTCGAGGCTCTGCTGCGACAACAAAATAGAGTGTGCATTAACTCTTTTCTTCTTCGCTGATTAATATGGCATTTACTATGCCGTTTTGCCCTGGACGGGAAGTAACACGCGCCAAACCAAGCGAAGTTTCTATAACGGCACTTTTGGTTATGACGCCTCTACGGTCGTAATCGATGTTGGTTGGATTTTTGACAACTCGTATAATTTCAACTTTTTCTGTTTTTCCACTTTTAGGGTCGGTTACACACGCATACTTGTCACTTAAAATCTTGACTTTTAAGTTTCCGCCTCTTCCTCTGGAGATTTTGCGTTTAGGCTCGCCTACGATCGTTTCTACTGGAAATGAGCCTTGTTCAAACTTCCGTTTTCCTCTGTAAGCTCTTTTTCTGCCTCCAGATGGCTTTTTCTTGTGCAAGTCACCGTGCCAAGCCGACATACTTCATTTCCCTATTGTTTTTCAAGTTAAGTGTTCACTATCAACCTATATTTTGCATATAAACCTATCCATTTCAAGTTTTGGAAGTTTCTTGTTTCGAGAAGTCCTCAAAAACATGTTTTAACTCTTTTTTCATAGTTGCAGTATCGTGGCTCAGACCAAAATAGTCCGCAAAATATTCAGTTGTTTTCAGAATCCATGACCGTCCGCTTCTTTCGCTGGCAATCAAGCCCATCTCCTTCAACAATTTAATGTGACCATAAGCGTGGTGACCACGAACATCAATGACTCGTTTCTGTGAAACAGGCTGCCGGTAGGCTATGTAAGAAAGCGTTTTTAATGGACCAGTAGAAAGCAAGGGTCTGTTAACAAGCCTTCTAACGAGAGGTGTGAATTCCGCTTTTAACTGCAAAACGTATCTTTCATCTTTTAGCTCCAGAATTTCGAGAGCTGTGTTTCTGTTCGCATAATCTTGCATGATAGCGCTTACTAGTTTTCTAACTCTGTTTTTGGAACGAGTTTTCAAAACTGAACATAATTCGTTTAGGTCTAAGGGACGCCCTGCAACGTATAATGCGGCTTCTACCAAGGACAAGTCACGCTTTATTTTTTCCGTGGCTTGCTGTTGAAGGTTTACATCTAAATTAAGTGCTTGCTTTTCCGTTTTCTGCAATGTTCAAATCTCCAACAGTTATGTATATCTCTTCAGTTTGTTCATCCTGCCACAGTTTCACTCTTCCATCCTGCGCCAAGAACAGCAAAAGTATAAATGTGCGAATAGCTTCAAACCGGCCAATACCTTTGATTAACGCTGAAAATTCTATTATGCCCGTGCCTTTGACTCTTTCAGAAAGAGAAGCATAGAGTTTTTCCATTTGCAATTCGATTTCCATGAGATAGATGTCTAGTTGTGGAAGAATTTCTGAGGGTGTTGGAAGAATGGGCTCTGCAGCAACCTTTTCAAGATGTATTAGTTTTTCGCCTTTTAAGACGTCATCCAAAACTTCAAGTAGATGCCTAATAGTTGTGGAAGTTAATTCATGTCTAAGCGGCAAAAACAACGGCGGAGGCAAAAAGTCTTGTGGAGGCTTAGGCGGCAGTGGTGGTTCTTCAAGCCTTAGAAGAAGCTTTGACTTCATCAAGTATATAAGAGCTGAAGAATCAAGAGCCACGCCTGAAGCTCTAAAATCCACCTGTCCAATCCTCTCCATCTCCTCAAGAAACGTTGTAAGCAAATAGGAAATGTTGATGTTCCAAGGCGTTAACTTTTCGAGTTTGTGAAACTCAAATAGAATATTCCATGGAGGACGCATGTAAAAGGGCTTTTTGAGCGTTGCAGAAGCCATTAGCTTGGCACCTCTAAGAATTTGGCTGAAATAACATTTGAGACTCCGTTGCGCCCGTAAACGCCGTAAACTTTCTGCGCTTTGTTCACCATTTCAGGCTTTAAAGTGATTACTATGAACTGGGTTTTTTCAGATTCTTCCAATAAAACGTCGGCGAGTTTCGAAACGTGAAAAGCGTCAAGATGGGCGTCTATCTCGTCAAGTATGTAGAATGCTGCTGGGGTAAATTCTTTCAAAGCAAACATGAAAGCAACTGCCGCAACTGAACGTTCACCACCACTTGCTCCACTTACAACTATAGAAGGTTTGTTTAGGAACTGGACAATCATGTCAATGCCACCAGAGAAAGGTTCGTCAGGATTTTCGAGTTTTAATGTGGCGTTTCCGCCTCCGGTGAGTTTTGCGAAGTATTTTCCAAGATTGGCGTTAATTTTCTCGAAAGCTTCTGTAAAGATTTTGCGTTTTTTGCGCTCTATCTCGTCCATGAACTGTACTATGGCTTGCTTTTCTCTTTCCAGCTCGTTTAATCTCATGGAAAGTTCCTTGTAACGTGAAATTTGTTCCGCATAATGTGAGAGAGCGAGTTGGTTCACAGCGCCTATTCGTTCAAGTTCAAGCTGCATCATTCTTATCGATGTTTCAGCCTCTGCAAGTTGCAAAGGTGTCACCGTTAATGGCTGTTCATAACCAAACTGTCTAAGCTGGTTTCTGTATTGTTCGAGTTGTAATAGAGAGGTTTGAATGTTTAGCTGAAGTTGGTTAAGCAGACGGTCAGCTTGTTCATACTCTGTATCAAGCTTACGCAGTTCTTTATCTATATCGTCAATTTGGGCGGTGAAATTTTTCGCTTCTTCCCTTGCTGACAAAACACTTTTTGAAAGTTCAACACGGTTCTTTTCCAACTCTGTTAACTCATGCTTGAGCGATTCCCGCTCTTGCAATGCACTTTCTACTTCTTTCTCAACTCTTCTAAGTTGCTGTTCAACCTTTGCGAGTTGGATTTTTGCGTTTTGGTATGCAACTCTTAAAACGTTATCAAATTGTGACTGTAAAGTTGAAGTTTCTGTTTGGATTGTACCTAGTTTCTGTCGTAAAGTGATTATTTCCTCCGCGAGTTTTTCTCTTTTAACTTCCATTTCTTGAATGTGTGAGGGGTCGGTTTTCCGTCTTAAGGAATCCATTTCTTTTTGAAGTTTCCTCATCTCTTTCTGAATGGAGCTTTGCTCAGCCTTGTGCAACCACATCTGTGTTTTCTCATTTTCAACTTCTTTCTCAAGCCGCCCAATGATGTGCTCTACTCGCTTGACATTGGACTTTGTTCTTCTCGTGCTTCTTTTAACCCTAACTATCTCTCTGTCAAGCATTGTAATAGTCTCTGATAAGCGAGTAATTTCAACACGTGTCCTATCGATTTCCTCTTCAAAAGATGTTATGTCGCTGTCTCTTCTGGAGAGATGTTGCTGAAGAGCGCTTACAGCTTCTTCAAGGCTTTTTATTGCCGATTCACTTGGGATGATTGTGGAAAAATCAATGGGTGCACGGTAATAACCACTTTCGAAGGCGCCGCCCACTTCGTAAAGGTCCCCATTGACTGTTACTACACGGTAACCTTCATTGGATAAGGCAAAAGCGGTTTTATCATCTGAAGCTATGAGTGTATCGCCTAAGACAAAGTTAACAGCCGGTTCATAGTGTTTCTCGCATTTCACAAAAAACGGAGCGGCACCGTTCACGCCTTCTCTTTCAGGAATTTTTGAAACCTTAGGCTTCAATGCTCCTTCAAGCGGGATTATTTTTATTCTTCCCAGCTTCATTCTCCTTAAGGTTTCCGTGCACGTAAACGCGGCGTCAAAATCTTTCACAACTATTGCGTCAAGCCATCCGGCCGCTGCCGCCTCAATCGCTTGTTTATAGACTTTGTCAATCTTTATTAGATTGCGTAGTCTACCATACACGCCTGAAATTACGCCAAGGTCCCCTAGTTCTTCTATGCTTTTAAGTGCTTTTTCTTCAGAAGCCACTGTTTCCGCGAGTTCTTTCTGCGTTACAAACTCTATAACTGCTTCGCGTGCTGAGTCAGCTATCTTTCCAGCTTCGGCAATTTCTCGTTCCACAGCTTCCTTTTGGGCTATTCGCCGTTCGAGTGTACGCTCAAGATTTTTCAGTTGCGTTTTCTGTTCCTTTTGCACCTTATCAAGTTCAGCTAATGATTTTTCAAGTTCGTTAAGTGTTGTCGTGAATCTTTCCCTACGTTCTTTTAGGTCTTTGAGTCGTCTTGCACGTATTTTGATGGCTGTGTGGCTTTTTGCTTGCTCTGACCGTAGATAGGTTAGTCTTTTGTAATTGTTTTCGAGCTTCTGTTCTATTTCATGGATTCTTTTGCTGTTTTCTCCTAGATTTTCCCACAATTGGGCGGTTTCAGTTGCTAACGTGTCATGTTCTGCTTGTTTTGCGGTTATTTGGTTGAGAATTTCTTCATATTCGGTTTTTAGCCGTTTTATTTTCAAGCGGTTTTCGCGGATTTCGTTTCGGATGGTTTGGTATTGTTTAAGGTTGTTTTCTCTTATTCGTTTTAGACCTTCAAGGCTTGTTTTTCCAGAGCTTATCTTGGTTGTTAACTCTGTTAATTTCGATTTTAGTTCGCCGATTTTTATCTGAACCCTTAAAACTTGCGAGCCACCTTCTTCGACGAGTTCTGAGCTTAGTTTGCGCCATTCGCCTTCGATTTCTCTTCTTTTTGACCTACGTTCTTCGCGTAACTGTCTTAATTTTTCGACCATGCTTCGGAGTTTGTCTGCTTGGGAAGAGGTTTCTTTGGTTTTTTCTTGTATCTGCGCCATGTCATGTGAAAGTTTAATGGCTTCAAACTTTTTTATCTCGTCTTGGATGAAGTTGCATCTTAAAAGTTCGTTGCGTTCTCTTTCTAGGTCATCTACTCGCTTTTGTACCTCATCTATTCTGCCCATGGCTGTGCGGATTGAAATGTCTGCTGCCCGTAGTTTTTCCTCTGCCTCTGCCTTCTCAGCGTCATACTGGGCTATTCCAACCAAATCTTCAATAATTTTTCTGCGTTCGGGTGGAGAAATATCTGTTAAGCGAGTTATTGTGCCTTGCAAGATTATGTTTTGGCTTGTGGAGCTTATTCCAGCCATTGATAGAATTTCAAGAATCTGCGCACGGGAGATTCGTCTTCCATTAAGTCTGTAGACACTTTGACCGTTTCTATAAACTTCCCGCGAGACTGTGACGGTGATTGTGTCAACTGGCATGCGGCCGTCACTATTGTCAAATTGAATTGTCACCTTAGCCATTTTTGCCTTTTCCAATCCAGCCTTCTCAGAACCGTGAAAAATTAGTTTAGCTGCATTTTCTGCGCGAAGCCGCCTAGTACTTAACTCTCCCAAGGCGAATAAAACTGCGTCAACAATATTTGTTTTTCCGCTTCCGTTAGGCCCAGTAATTGCCGTGAAGCCTCTATCTAGAGTTACTTTAACGGTTTGCGGACCGAATGATTTGAAGCCTTTAACTTCGATTTTTTTAATGTAGGGCATTTAGTTTGCGCCCTCGCCCTCACGGGAAGATAGAGCTATCTTATTATAGAGACTTCTGTAAGATTTTTCTATAAAAAGATTACATTTCAATGCTTTAACGGTTATGTACGTTTTAAACGCTATTTTTCAGCTTTAACTCCATACTTTGTAGCCATTTTCTTGACAAATTCTTTTAGGTGTTCGTCTTCGCCATATACTAGCAAGTAACCATCATTTTGAAGTTTACAGGATAGATTTGATTCTTGAGCTAATAATTTTAATTTTTCAATGGGCAACTCGGTTGAAGGTTTAACGCGAATCCACTTTTGTTCTCGCGGAAGACCTGGAATAAACCTTGTTTCTTCTTCCTCCACGTCGGGCATTCGCACGCTGGCTTCGTCTAATCGTTTAAGCCATTCATCCACGTATTCGACACCAAACTTTTTTTGGCCTTCAGAGATAAGGTAAGATTCAACATTACCAAGATATTCTTCAATTTTCTGCATGGTTTCTCCACGGTGCGGGTCTGCCTTTAAAATTTTAATCATTGTTCGGGCAGATTTCAGGTTATCCATGACTTCTGTCGAAACTGTTATGCCTTTTTTTCGAAATTCTGTAATCATTTCTTCCAGAACCTTCCAGACAGACAAATATCCCATGCTACCGATTCACCATTCTTTGAATTAGCGTCGACACTATAAAGGGTTATCATAAGATGATTAGGTTTTGGTTGGGTCCCCATAATTTGCTCTGTGTTGGTAGCTTGTTTTGCGGCTTGTCTTTCCCTTGAATACTTCATTTATATCTTCTTCGTTTCTTGTCGACGAGATAATATTATTGCAGCTATTAGCGCCGCTTCAAGGGTTTCTCTGAAAGTTATCAGGTACTGTCCAAACATTTACGTGCACTTTAATGCGTTTGTGAGCAGACATAGTTCACATTTTTCGACATCGATTGCGGGGTCAAAGGTTTTATGCATTTGACACAGCAAGCCTTTAGAACGTATTGTTTTGCAGATTTCGCAGAATGCTTGAATGAAGCTTTTACGTGGTAACTCGCCTTTAGCTAACGCATCAGCAAAGTTCTCTATTAGTTTCGTTATTTCTGGGTCGTTTTCTAGGTTTATGGCTTTGCCGCGCATTTTTCTTTCGTATAGGCTTATGGCGGGTTGGCTTATTCCTAAGCGTTTAGCTGCTTCTGTTTGTGTTAGGTTATACCTTGTTGTGAGCGTTTTGGCTATCATGGCTCGGACTGGGGGTAATAGGCATTTTACTGCAACTTCGCAGGGAAGCGACATTTATGTTGTCTCCGGGTAGTATTGTGTAGAAAGGCATAAATATACTTTATTACAATTGTAATATTAAATTGAGGAAACACAAAATGAATTGGCGAAACATAACCAAACTTTCAGAAGGCGTTTACTGGGTCGGCGTCAGAGACTGGAACCGCAGACTTTTCGACGCACTGATTCCACTGCCAAAAGGAACAAGCTACAACGCCTATTTAGTAATCGGCAAAAACAAAAAGGCGTTAATTGACACGGTAAACCCAGGTTTCGAGAAGGAATTGGAAGAGAAAATACGCAAGCTTGTAAACCCAAGCGAAATTGACTACATAGTAATGAACCATGCAGAACCAGACCATGCTGGCTCAATACCATATATTATTGGACTAAACAATAAAACCAAACTCGTAACAACAAGCAAAGGCGCTAAAATGGCTCAAGTCTTCTACAAAATACCTGAAGAACGAATAATAACAGTAAAAGACCAAGAAACCATCGATTTAGGCGGTAAAACTCTCCGCTTCATCGAAGCGCCGATGCTCCACTGGCCAGAGACAATGTTCACATATCTAGAAGAGGATAAGATTTTGTTTCCATGCGACTTCTTCGGGTCGCACTTGGCAAAGGGGCAATATGATGATGAGGTGGAGGACTTGCTTGTTCACGCTCAGAGATACTGGGGCGAAATAATGATGCCGTTTGCTGTGATGGCCAAAAGAGCGTTAGAAAAGATAAAGGATTTAGAGATCAAAATGATTGCACCGAGCCATGGACCAGTTCATAGAAATCCCGAACGCATACGCAATGCCTACAACAAGTGGGCGAACGGAGAAACTAAACAAAAGGCAATCATAGTTTACGTGAGCATGTGGAACAGCACGGAAAAAATGGTTCAATCAATTGCGGACACATTAGTGTCTGAAGGCATCGAAATTGCATTGTATAATTTAGCATCAAGCGATATTGGCGATGTGGCTAAGGATTTAGTGGATTCAAGAGCCATAGTTTTGGGCGCACCAACAGTCTTAGGAGGTGCACATCCATTAGCCGTTTACGCCACTTACCTTGTGAACGCCTTAAAACCGCGGCTCAAATTTGCCGCCGTTCTAAGCTCTTACGGGTGGGGCGGAGGAACAATAAGGCATGTTCAAGAAGTTTTAGGTCCATCAAAAATGGAAGTCGTCGGCGCATTGGAGATTAATGGTCCACCAACAGAGAACGACATCAGTAAAATAATTGAAATGGGTAAAACTCTTGCAAAAAAGATTAAGGAGACATCATAATGAGCGAAATAGCCGAGAACAAGAAGAAAATGCTGAAAGAAATAATTATGCAGTTACATGCGGGCGTCCCACCCCAACAAGTCAAGGAGAGATTTAAACAATTCTTGGGAAATGTTAGCTCTGAGGAGATTGCTAAAATTGAGAATGAACTTGTTAAAGAAGGCATCTCAAGAGAGGAAATTCAACGATTATGCGATTTTCACCTTGCCGTTTTTAGGGAACAGTTAGAAAAGCAGAAACCAGAAATTCCTCCAGAGCACCCAATTGGAATCTTATTAGAAGAACATAAGATTATGTTGCAACTCACAGAAAAACTCGTTTCTGTTGCAAACAAGGTTAAGCAAATAAACGACAAAAGCTACGTTGGAGACGCAATCCACCAACTGGAACACATAGCAAGAGACTTCACAGACTCAGAAAAACATTACCTACGCGAAGAAAACGTGCTCTTCCCAGTCATAGAAAAGCATGGAATCACGGAGCCACCAGCAATAATGTGGATGGAACACAACCAGATAAGAGAGAAAAAGAAACAACTCAACAATCTATTAGGAAAATACAGCACTATAGATTTTCAAGACTTTAAAAAACAGCTCACAGAAACGTCTGCTGCATTAAACGAGATTCTCCCAAGCCACTTTTTCAAAGAAAACAACATACTCTTTCCAACAGCATTGAAAGTTGTTACAACCGAAGAATGGACAGATATTAGACGAGAATTTGATGAAATTGGATACTGCTGTTTCACGCCCCCACACATTATAACAACACAAGAACCCGAAGAGAGCAAAAAAGAAGAAGCATTAGTGCAGGATAATGTGTTACAATTTGAGACTGGTTCTCTTTCAGAAGATGAAATCGAAGCTATTTTGAACGCACTTCCAATCGACATATCATTTGTCGACGCAAACGACGCCGTAAAATACTTTAACAAAGCAGAAAAAAGAATATTTGTCCGCACAAAAGCCGTCATCGGAAGAAAAGTTCAGCTGTGCCATCCACAAAAAAGCGTTCACATAGTAAACAAGATTCTAGAAGCCTTCAAAACAGGCAAAAAAGACGTGGCTGAATTCTGGATTACAATGAACAATCGTCTGATACACATAAGATACTTCGCCGTAAGAGACAAAAACAGAAAATACCTTGGAACAATGGAAGTAACACAAGATTTAACAGACCTAAAGAAAATCGAAGGAGAAAAAAGACTCCTAGATTGGAAGGAGTGAAAATCTTCAGAAAACGCACGTATGAACCTAGCGTGTTATTTAAAAAGGCTGGCGTGTTGGCTGTAACCCAATCAAGCATGGAGATTTCTCCCGCAAAACCCCTTTTTCTTTACTCAGGTTATTTACATACAATATTCATACTTCTGAGTTAAGGTCGCTTGTCAGAGTTCTTCAGAACGCTCGTTTATGTTATTGGGTTATAGGAATTCGCCCTTTGGTCATTTTTCCACACGTTGGACAGAAGCATTGATAGCGTTTAGGATATTTCGCCCAATCCGCGTTACGGTATACCCGCCATTCTATGAGTGTTCCGCATTTCGGACAAGGCCAGCGAGGCAAATCAGATTTTGTCATCTTTTTGTCTTCCTCTTTTCCTTTCTTACATCACGCTAGATCATTACCTATTTTCAGCATAAGTAAAAATAGCAAAACCTCGGATATATGCTATGAAGGTCAGATGCCTCTCAGTGTAAGGAGGAGTAAAATGACTTGGAGAGATTGGAACGCTTGGCTGGACTTATTTAATAAGTGGACAGAACTTTATGTGCAACCTATAATTTCTGGTCAAATAGGCTATGATACAGAGTCCTTGAAGGCTGTTTATGAGTGGTTGATGCTTGAGGCGGGCGATAGAGATTTGGAAGTGTTGTATATTGACTTGCTGCTTGACCCCAGCATGTCTTTTGACGATGCTAAGAAAGCTTTAAAGACAGTTTTAGAGAAGCCTTTAACTTTCGATGAACTGAAGCAGTTGCAACTGAAAAGGGTTCAGCAGTTAAAGGAAATCATAAAGAGCTTTGCGCTTGAGCGCCCGATTCAGTTCAGGTTGCTTGAAGAGCAATTACGGGTTGGAGATGCACGACAGCGGGATGTTGGAAGAGGCATAGCCCGTATAGACCAGAGGGCAATGCAGAAACTGGACATATCAGCAGGCGATGTAGTGGAAATAGTTGGCAAGAGAACCACTTCAGCTATAGCATGGCCAGCCTACAGCGAAGACCAAAACCGGGACATGATACGGATAGATGGTTTCACACGTAAAAATGCGGGAATGGCCATAAACGAGTATGTCCTCGTAAGACCAGCCAAGGTCAAAAGTGCTTTGAGCATAACTTTGACGCCAGTAGACATACGCCTAAACGTTGACGAAGATTTCACGAATTTTGTGAAAAACCGTCTGATGGAAAGAACATTGGTTGAGGGCGACACAACCTTGGTTATGATGCTTGGTCATGCTATACCTTTCACCGTAACAAAAACCCGTCCCGATGGAATTGTTAAAATCACGGCTGAGACGAATTTACATATCTTGCCTTTCGATATGAGTGGACCAACCGGTCCCATGCATGTTGAGTTGGCTTCTATCAGTGATATAGAGAATTTGAAAGTTGACGTCGAGGTTTTGCGAAAGGAATACGACATCATGCACAAGTGTATCAAACTTAATCTTCTACTTAAAGTCAAGTTCAATGACTTGGAACGAAACTGGGCATTTGCTCAGTTCTTAAATGAAACACAAAAGCTTTCTGACACTGTTGAAGCGCATAGACAATTAGCACTAAATGAACTGGAAAGTATAAAGAATAATTTAAGAAAAGTTTGTGACAACACAGACTTCCCAATCAGCATAGATTTATTGACTATAGGGAAAACCATCGTTGAAAAAATGCTTTCGTGTTAGTGTGCTATTTGTTCTGCCAGAATAGATAGGCTTTGGTCCGCATTAGGAAGACGCTTACTTTGATTAAGCGTGCAAGCCTACAGGGCTGGCGTGTTGGTTGTAACCCGCCTTCTGTTCCGTGTGGCATTCGACTATTCGGGCTACCCACGCTTTAGGTAGATTCCGCATCAGCGTCTGTTTGCCCTTTCCACTTGCAGGGCGGCCGTTTCACCGCTTCACACCCAGCATTCTCAACAACTTAGCATGCATCATCGGCACTTGCTGGATGGACGTTTCGTTTCTGCTCCGTTGCCAAGGCTCTCGCCTTACACCCTTGCGGGTGTTGCAATTCTACACGTGGGCGAAGTTTCCTCAAGCCTTCTGTTGCGAGGCTCGAAAGCCACTCACCAACTCGCCAGCCCAAAATATGATAGGCAAACACTGTGCAATAAGAATTTTGGAAACCTTATTTTGCTGAGTCCGCGTTAATTGTTGATGGATGGCTAAAGTTATGTGTAAGCATGTTATTTTGGTGACTGGGACTCCATGTGTTGGAAAAACTTCAGTCGCGCACTTGCTTGTTTCTAAGCTTGATGCTTTGTATGTCAATTTAACCGAGTTGGCTACGCGTGAAAATCTTGTTTTAGGTAAAGACCAGGAGAGGGATTCTATAATTGTTGACGAAGGCAAAATGCAGCGTAAAATTAACGAAATTATTACGGATTCCGATAAAGATAATATCGTTATTGATGGACATTACGTTGTGAATGTTGTTCCAAAAAAGTTCGTAACCCATGTTTTTGTTTTGAGACGTGACCCCATTGAACTGCGGAGATTCATGGAGAACTGCGGGTTTTCCGGTCGCAAGTTATGGGAGAATTTGGCAGCTGAAATTTTGGATGTTTGCTTAATTGACGCTTTAAACGCATTAGGAAAGGAGAAAGTTTGCGAGTTGAATGTTACAAGCAAAGGCATAGAAGAGATTGTAAATGAAATCCTCGATATTTTAGAAAAACGCAAAAAGTGCCACGTGGGCATTGTGGATTGGATAGGAAAGCTAGAAAAGGAAGGCTTGTTGAGCGAGTTTCTAAAAATTTGACTGAGTCATCTTAAGCTGAGAACAATCTGTTGCCTTGTTAATAATGTGATTTTTCTTCTGTTCGCGTAAGCTTTCGCGTGGTCGCTGAAGTTCTCTCCTACAAGTATAGGATTGGATAAACCAGCGTCTTCAGACGCCTTGTCCAAGTTGATTACAACATTTATGCCTATCGTTCGGTTCCAGTCCCTTATCCAAACTCCTTGGGCTGCGCGTCCCTTTTGGACAATTAGGTCGAATTTTTGTGAAATTCCGCTGTAACCTTCGAGGGCAGCTGTTTCCTGTTTTATTTTGTAGCCTGCTTTTGTGAAGTACCGCATTGCCAGCTTAGCCAAGTCGGATGGCGCTTTTGTCTTCTCTTCGTTGTTCATTTGTTCTCCTCGTTCATTAAGCGTTATTTAGTTGTGTGTGGAAAAGGTTTTCGGATAGTGTTACAGCGATGTCATTCCTAATAGTTGTGTGTAACAGATGCGGCGGGTTTTTATTGGCTAAGACTGAACAAAAAACAAGAACATGTCCATATTGCGGCTCTAAAGTCGAGCTAAATAAATCAAAAAAGGTTGCGGTAGCAAAAACCGCTCGGGAGGCGTCAGCAATTCTGCGTGAAATTAAAAGTGCTAGGCGCCAACAATAATCTTGAGGTACGCCATCAACCCTATTCCCAACAAGATGACTATAAGCTGAATCACAGACTCAAATGCACGAAATTTCTTGTGGAGTTCTGGCATAAGGTCCGTAGCTGCGATGTAGATGAATCCGCCTGCAGCAAATGGAACCAGCAAAGCCGTTATGTTCTGCAGATACACCAAGAAGTAAGTTGTTATTGCGCCCAATATTGCGGTTAAAGCAGAGATAAAGTTGTAAATTAGCGCCTTTCTCTTACTCAAACCTCCATAGACTAGAACTCCGAAATCGCCTATTTCTTGCGGTATTTCGTGGAAAATCACAGCTAGCGTTGTAGTTAAACCTAAGTCGAAACGAAACAAGAAAGTGGCTGCTATCAAGGCTCCATCAATAAAATTGTGAACTCCGTCTCCAATAAGATTAAGATATACGAACATGTGAACGGGGCATTTTTCTTCGTGGCAGTGACGCCAATAAAAGAATTTTTCTAAGGCAAAAAAGACGACGATGCCCAAGATAACGTAGTAAAAAGTGTTTGCTCCGTTTGCTTCGTAAGCTTCTGGCAGTAAATGGAGAAATGCTCCGCCAAGGAGAGTTCCTGAAGAAAAACCTACTAGTGCCATTAAAACGTGTTTTAGCCAGCTTTCTTTAGCGCCTATGAAGATTATTCCTACAAATGCTATTAGGCTCACCGTGGTTACTGAAGCCAAAATTGCAACTAACTCGTTCATTGCTTTTTGTTCAAATTTTCTTGTTTATATTAGTATCGGTCATCTCGCTTTATTTGCTTAAGCATTTGGCATGTTCTGCATACTCTTTCGGTTGTCGGCTCTCCACATTCGCTGCATTCGCCTAAGCCTTCTTTCTCTGCAATAGCTTCCAACGCAGGTCGAATTTTTTCAATTGATTTGAATATTGTGAATTTTATTCCAGCATGCTTTTCTTCCATTGTATTGAGCATTCTGCGGATATCATTTCTGAGGGCTTCTGAAGCATATGGGCATGGTGAAGTTTGAAACTTTATCTTTTTAATATACGCGTATAGGGCTGTTTCCTTTTCTGGAATTTCGCAGAAGGGCTTTACACGTTGTACGAGTTTTGGGTATGCCTCATCTGTGACTGGTTTTTCTCTTGCTATGCGCAAAACGTCACCGTGAAATATGTTTAATAGAATTGTTTGTGTTTCATCGTCAAGCGTGTGAGCGGTTGCAAGTTTGTCGACTTTAAGTTGTCTAGCGGCTGTGTTTAATGCTCTCCTTCGCATTACACCGCAAAAGGCGCATGGCGTAGGTCCACTGTTGCCTTTTATTTTCAAATGTTTAACAATTTCGTCAAGTGTGTAACCGTAAAGCTCTTTGAAAGAAACTATGTGATGTTTGATGCCGAGTTTTCTGCAATTTTCAGCAGCTATCTTCAAAGCTTCGTCACGGTAACCCCTAATTCCCTCATCCACCGTAATCGCAACAAGCGACGCTTTCGGATATCGCCGTTCCAGTTTAGCTAAAATTTGAAGGAGGCTCACGCTGTCTTTTCCGCCAGAAACAGCCACTGCTATTTTATCATTAAAATTGAACATCTGATATTTGGCGATGGTTGCCTTCACTTTCGTCTCAATTGATACAGTGAAGCATTTTCTGCAGAGTTTTTCTCCGGAGTATTGCCTAGAGAAAAAGGCTTCTTTGCGGTTACATGCGCTGCAGATAACTGTATTGGCGTTCACGGTTGTTTCACATATTAGTTAATCGAATTCTGCTTTAAACATGTTGTAGACGAGTAAACCAACGTAGCCCAGAGCCGTGAAGACCGTGAACCACTCAAACATTGGGTTACGGTATACCAATACGAAAAGCAGGTTGATTGCAGCCACTATGAAGCCATAGAAAGCAATTGGTTTCATGTATTTCGGATGGGTAAACAGCGCCACGCCTAACAAAACAAGAACTATCAGATTGAGAAAGAAGAAAATGGAAGACCATAGACTGTGAAGACTGCCGTAGTCCTCTGAGAAAACACCAATCATGATTAAAGAGAAAGCGGCAAGAAACCCTATTATTTGCGTAACTATTAACGAGGCTTTTCGCCACTTTTCATTCATATACCACCTATACAAACCACCAAAGAATGGAAAAAGCGCTATTCCAGTGAGAATACAACCTACATTGTAGAGAATCGCACCTGATGGATTATAACTTGAATTTCCTAAATCGCTAAGCCAATTATCGACTGGATTGTACGGCGTCGGGTACAGAGCCCACGAGGAAAACGTAAACACGCAATAAAGAACGATGACTGCTACACCTGCAATACAGCTTATTTGCCGCTTCAGAGAATTCAATTCTTACATTCAACTCCTATTCGCGAACATACTTGACATTAATATGTTGTTGCTTTTTCGCTTATAATAATTATCAGCAAATTACTAAAATAAGTCTAGGCATGTATCGTTTGAAAAGAGGCAAAGTAATGGCTACTAAACCAGAAAGACGCGCAGAGTATAGAGAAATAGTTTATGACGTTGCACGTTGGAGTTTGCTTAAAGAGTTCAGACAGAAAGCTATGCAGTTAATGGAGGCTTTAGAGAGTTTTCATTTGGAATCTATAGTGCATGGAAGCATCGCACGTGGAGACGTAAACATAAAAAGCGATGTTGACGTTTTCATTCCTTCTCAAGTTTCGTCTTTCACAGTAGAAACGGCACTGGAAAGGGCGGGCATATCAGTTAACAGACGCGTGGTTGTGCAAGCCACGCCAACATACGCCATGAAAGCCTATGTCGAAATAGACGAAAAAACGAGTGTCTCTTTTCCTTTGATGAAAATGCGAAGGGTGGAAAGGGAATTTTACAAATTCGGCGGTGAGGCGTCGCTCGAGAACTTGAAAGGTAACATGCGGGTTCGCGGCGTGGACAAGCGTTTAATGCTGATTGAACCCACCAAGGAAGGCCATAGAGAAAGCACAATTATTGGGCGCGAGGAACAAATCGCCAAACTGCTTGGGGTATCGGTTGAAACTGTTTTGGACCGCACCCACGCATTATTAAGAAGAGACGAGGTAGGTAGAACAGGAGTCTTCATAGAAAAAGAGCTTTCAAGCGGCGAAACTTTTGAGATGGCTCTGAAGAGGCTTGCAGACCAGAATCCTGCTGTTCGAAGGCGAATGAAAACTGTTTAGTGTATTGCAAAACGTAGTAGAGCTGCTATTCCTCCTAATGCTAGAAGTTTTTCGCCAGCCTCGTGCTCCGTGCTTAAGACGATTATGTTTCCGCCTTTTTGCTCAACACTCTTCATTAAATTCTCAATTAACAAACGATTTTCGTCTGAAGAGTCACGCAACATCGTGTCAGCCAAGACAAGCTTCGTAACCGCGCCCAATTCCACTGCCTTCATGACTTCTGTAAATCCATAGGTAACGTTTGCCTCGCCCTTTCCAAGCCTCTTCAAAATTTCTTCTACAACTTCTGCTTCTTCCAGAATTCGAAGCCGCTTCATGGTTTTCAGCAACACGCCTGAACGCAAGGCTTCACGTATCCCTGCCACACCACCATTGTTGACGCTTTTCACGTCCACAACTGATTTAGCGACATCAGCAGCTTCGCTTCTCAGAAATTTCGCAAATTCATCTTTCATGAAGCCAACGCCAATAATTGCAATTGGACTGTGTGCGGTCGCCCATATTTGACGGAGACTGTCTAACACTTTCTGAAAATATTCTTTTGTGGCGACAGTTCGTTTTTCGGCTTCAAGCTTTCCAGGAAGCTTTACGCTCTGCTCTACTCTCACTTCTATGCCGTATTGAGCAGTAACGGCTATTGCATAGCCTTCGTCGTCGATGGCAACTATTATTATGGGTTTTTCAGAGGTTCTGCTTGCTCTCTCCAGTCTCTCAAGATGATGTCTTGCCCATTCCTTCTTCACAATTGTTAACGGCGTGTTTAATGTTAGGTTCAGTGTGTGGTGCGTGCCATTTGGAACTATTTCTGGCGCTTCGCAGATGGTTCCGTGAATCCTAAGCCTGCCTAGAAGCTTGTCCCATGTGACAGAATCAACCTTCACGCCTAAGAATACTGAGACTCGTTCACCACGTTTGGGTCTCGCATATCCTCTTTCGTCAGGTTTGATTTCGCGTGAGGTATAAGCGTAAACCACATCATTTTTGTAGATGATGTTGTATAGATGCCAAAAATCATCAAAAGTTTCAGGAATAACCTTAATGAAGCCTTTTTTCAGGTTTTTTTCCAAGATTTTCAAAAGCGCTTAGCCTCTTCGCCTTGTTTAGTTATTATTGAATAGTCAGTTCTTTTATTAAAAGCGTAAATATATTTTGGAAAATTGTCTTCGCAGATGCAAAGAGCCGAATTTTATGTTGAAGGAGGCGGTGGTGGAGGCGGCGGAACTGAGGGTTTCGGCGGCTGTGCAGAAAGCTGTTTGACTGAAACAGCGATGAATAAGGATGCTGCTATTAAACGATTATTCCAGATATGCCAAGCACGAGGAAACCGAAGAATATTATCCAGAGAGTTGCCATCATGGACCCTGTATAAGGTAACAGTTTACTAAGTAACGAAACTGTTGAAAAGTTAAAGTACAGTAGTCCCACCGCGAATAATATGCCTCCCACAGACAAGATTACGCCTACAACAGAACGTTTAGCTTCGCCTTCTTGTGTAAAAAATGCGAAGAGAAGAGCGCATATCGATGCCATCATCAGCGTTACCGTTTCGAGGGTTGCTTCGGACAAGAGTATTCCAGGAAGAGGAGGCAAAGAAACCAGTGAAATTGATGTTCCATAAGGAACCATGCCTAATATGCTGGAATAAGCAGCGTAAGCGTCTCGTAAGGGTATGTATGCAACAATGTATATTAGAATGACGGAGACCAGCATGAGAATTGCACCGACGAGTTTTGAATCTGTTTGCTTGCCGCGATATGCCCTAAAACCTATCAGTAGCAAGATTGCTCCAACAACTTCGATTATCGGATACGTAAGATAAGATGACCCAACCGTTGGATAGTAACCAAGTGATGGATAATAGCCATATGGATAGGAGATGCTGGAAATTCCGCTGACCAGAATTATACTACCTATTCCCGCGAATAGAATCATGCATGAAAATGCTGAAACCGAAGACGAAATTGTGTTAAGGCTCGTCCCAAAATCCCTTGCAGATTTAGCATTCCTTATAATTGACCCGCCCAGTATAGCGCCAAAAATCACCGCTATCAAGTAGCAGATTAGACCCGCTATTAGCCATGGTGGAATAGTGGATATGTAAGGTCCGATATAAGGTAGAGTGCGAATCAAGACTTCTATTGCTACCACGATTATTCCAATAAAGGTTAAAAGGTACCCGGCGCCGAAAACAAGTGCGGCATAGTATCCGGCGTTTCTGGCTTGTTTCATTAAAGGAGAAGTAGCGCTAACTTCTTCAGTCATGCAGTCCTCCACCAAACTGCTACTTTGTTCGTTACTGCTTAAAAATTTTCCCAAACAGTCAAAGTTGTATTTTATAAGCAACTTTTTCTCTACTTATTAACAGTCAGAAGGGATTTGCAATGAAAATTACTTTTTGGCTTTTGGACCTAAACTATGAAGTTCGTAATAATACGCCTGAAATTTGGCTCTGGGGTATTGATGATTCTGGAAATCGAGTGCTTGTTGTTGACAGAAATTTTGTTGCTTACTTTTATGCTGTCGTTGATGAAGGCGTGGGTCCAGAAAAGGTTGTTGAAGAAATTGAGAAAGGGAGCCACGCGTCCATTACTAAACTTGAGGTTGTTGAACGCAGATTTTTTGGAAAGCCAATTAACGCCGTGAAAGTTTATTGCAGAAACCCTGATGATATAGTAAAATACGCGAGGGCTTTTCGAAAGCTCGAAGGTGTAAAAGACTGTTTAGAAGACGACATTCGCCATTCAATGCGCTACCTAATCGACAACAACATTGCTCCGTGCGGCTGGCACGAAGTAGAAGCAAACGAAGAGAAAAATGCGCTTCATGTTCAAGTTGACAAGGTTTATGCAGCAAAAGCCTCTCCTAAACTCATAGAAAAGACTGAAATTCCCAAATTAAGAATTCTAGGTTTCTCGACGATATGCTACAGTCGTGAAGGCTCACCTAAACCTGACAGAAACCCTGTAATCGTAATTTCAACAGCAACAAACCGCAACGAGGAAAGGCAGTTTTTGGCTGATGAAAATAAAAATGATAAGCAAGCCCTACAAGCTTTCATAAATTATGTACGAAACTATGACCCGGACATAGTTGTAGGTTATGGCACAAACGCGCAAGATTGGCAATATCTTAATGAGAGATGCAAAAAGCTTGGATTGCAATTGACTGTAGACAGAGTCGGAACTGAACCTCACACAAGCGTTTATGGACACATTTCGTTAACTGGGAGAATCAACATAGACCTATCGGATTATGCTGATGAGTTTCCAGAAGTTAAGGTTAAGACTTTGGAGAATTTAGCGGATTATTTAGGAGTCATGAAACTTGAAAATCGCACATTAATCGATGAAATAGACTTTGCGGACCACTGGGACCACAAAGACAAGCGTGAAATTTTGAAAAAGTTCTCTTTAGATAACACCCGCTGTGTTATGGGAATAGTCGAAGCCATATTAGACTTCGCCATGCAACTTTCAAATCTTGTAAGCTTACCATTAGACCATGTGGGAACTGCAGCAGTGGGCTTTCGTGTCGAATGGTTCCTGATAAAGCACGCCCAAAAAATCGGCGAACTCGTGCCTAGAAGGATTGAACAGCCTTATAGACCCTACGCAGGCGCAATAGTGCTTAAGCCAGAACCTGGACTGCACGAGAACATTGCAGTGTTAGACTTTAAGGCGATGTATCCAAACTTGATGATAACTTACAATCTGTCTCCTGACACTTATGTGCCACCAAAAGAGGCTGCCTCAAAAAGCGAAGTGTATGAAGCCCCAGAAGTCAAGCATCGATTCAGAAAAGAGCCAGCGGGTTTCTATAAAGAAGTATTGTCGTATCTTATTGGCGCACGGGACGAAGTTCGCAAGAAAATGAAAGCATTGAATCCAAAAAGTGTTGAATACCGTGTTTTGGACGCACGCCAAAAGGCGGTGAAAGTGATAACTAACGCTTCTTACGGATATGCGGGTTGGATAGGCGCAAGATGGTACGTTAAGCCTGTGGCTGAGGCTGCAACGGCTTGGGGAAGATACACAATTCTTAGCGCGGTAGATTTGGCAAAGAAGGCGGGGTTGAAGGTTATCTACGGCGACACAGACAGCATGTTTGTAAAATATGAGCCGGAAAAAGTGGAAAAACTTTCAAAGGAAATTGAGGAGAAGTTTGGGTTAGAAATCAAACCAGACAAAATTTACGTGCGCATTTTCTTTACAGAAGCCAAAAAACGCTATGCTGGGCTTCTGCCTGATGGGCGTCTTGATATTGTGGGTTTAGAAGTTATACGTGGAGATTGGGCGGCCATAGCCAAAAAAGTGCAGGAGAAAGTTTTGGAAATAATTCTGAAAGAGCAGTCTCCCAAGAAGGCAGCAGCCTTTGTGCAACAGTGCATTTATGGGCTTCGCCAGAAGGAAGTTCCATTTCGCGACCTCATAATTTGGAAAACGCTGACAAAACCCGTAGAAGAGTATGAGATTAAGGCTTCTCATGTGGAAGCAGCGAAGATGTTGAAGGAAAAGGGTTGGGAGCTTGCGGTGGGCGACAAAATAGGCTATGTGATTGTGGTTGGGAGTGGACGTTTATATGAAAGGGTTAAACCGTACATTTTCGCTTCTTATGACGAAATAGATGTGGATTATTACGTGTCAAAGCAGGTTGTGCCCGCAGCAGCCAGAATTCTCGAGAGTTTTGGTGTGACTGAAGAGCAGTTGTTAATGTCCAGTGTGGGAGAAAAGGAAACCCGAAAACTTACAGACTTTTTCAGGAGTTAACTTTCTTTGATTTCTGAGAACGTCATCAGTTGAACGCTTAATGGCGATTTTACAGCCTCAGATATGCGTGAAGCAATTATGTTCTTCACATTTTTTTCACTTGCCATGTCGACGATTCTTTGTGTTATGATGCCGTCGAAGACCACTGTGTCAACTCCTTCCATTTGCTGAAGTCTTTCAGCCAATTGGCTCACTGGTAATCGTTCTATCTGTTCCAGCTTCTCGTTAAGAAGCACAGCCTCCAAAGTGCCCTCCAATTCCTTAGCAATTTGAGCTATCTCTTTTGGAACTTCAATTTTTGGTTTTTCTCTTTTTGGAGGCTTGTATACTTCTTCTATTGGAACTTTTGCTTCTAAAGCGTCAAAAATTTCTTTGCAGTTTAATTCTTCCACTTCTTTGCCTCTCGGCGCTCTGGCAATGTATTTTACATTTGCAACTTGCAGGAGTTCCTTTAAGATTAGGTCTCCACCTCTGTCGCCGTCTAAGAAGGCGGTGGATTCTTTTTCTCTGGTTAGTTTTTTGATTGTTTCTGGAACCTTTGCTCCTTCCAGAGCGATAACGTTGAGTAATCCGCATCGCATGAGGTTTATGACATCCGCTCTTCCTTCCACGACGATTATTTCTTTGGAGCTGTCAACTTCTGGTCCTGCGGATAATTCGTCTGGTCCGTACTTTTCTACTTTGGCTATTTTCAGTGTTTCCGCGATTTCTTTGAATACTTCGTCCACCGATGGCATTGATTCAATGGTCCATTTGTGGAGAATCTCCTTGGCTCTGTCGATTATTATTTTTCTTCTGGCTTCTCTTACATCTTCTATTTTTTCCAGGGTTACTTTTGCAGCGCATGGTCCTACTCTGTTTATGCTTTCTATGCTTGCGGCGATGAGGGCTGTGGATACTCTGTCCATGCTTGTTGGGATTGTTATGCTGCCTGTTGTCTTATCATTTTTTGAATGCAAGTCGATTTCGATTCTTCCGATTCTGCCTGATTTTTGCAGTTCTCTGAGGTCAAGTTCTGGTCCGAAAAGTCCTTCTGTCTGTCCGAAAACTGCTCCTATAACGTCTGGTTTTTCAACTACTCCTTCTATTTCGAATTTTGCGTGTATAACATATTTTATGGTAAACGTTTGTGATGAACCCGTAAACGTGCACCTCCAAATTATTTTATGTAAGGGTTAGTTTTACCGTGTGATGAGAGAATCTTGCTCTCTATCTACGAGATTATTATTCTAACTCTTTATTAGCTTTATGAATTACAAATCTTGCTCTTTAACGTTTCCATGTAAGCTGTTAGGCTTTCAACATCTTTTATGTCTCTGCCTATTAAGCTTAAGAGTGCATGCCGAAACTCAATGTTAACTTTTATTCTCGTCTTTTCCAGTATCTGCCTTAGGCGTTTGGTCCATTCTTCTCCGCGCCTGTCAAAATCCAACAGCAGAATGACCTCTCGGGCTCCGCATTTTTCTATTTCTGAAACTACGTCTAAGAGTGCTTTTCCGCCAGTTTTTGCTGAAACTATTTTTCCTTGGATACCCATGTTTCTTAATGTCTCCACATCTTTTTTGCCTTCCACAACAATAGGGGTTCCTTTCGCTGATTCTTCAGCTAGGCACGATAGAATTTGCAGAATTTTCTCTTCTTTTTCTTTGAGGCGCGTTGACAAAGGGTTTTACCTTGTTATTTGAGCTTCTTTTAGCACTTCTAGGTGCTCTTTTGCTTGTTTGTTGGTTTCGAAGTATTTTCGGATGGGGTTGATGATTTTGGAGATTTCTTCAGCCACTGCGTTTTTGAGGTCTTGCGGGTGCAATTTGCCTTGCGCGTAAGCTTTTTCTAGTTCCTCGTAGTTTTCGAATTCAACTGTGCCGCCGAATTTTGCTGGACGTTCTATTTTGAATGTTTTTGTTTCGTGGAACACTACGTGTTTGGCTATGTCTAAAACGGGGTTCATGTCCACTTGTTTTTCTGGGCACCATGCTTTGCGTAGTTTTTCTTTTATCTGCTGGTCTGTGTCGTGGATGAATATTGCAGTCCATGGTTTGGATTTGCTCATTTTGCTTGCGATGACTTGCTCAAGCTTGTCTTTAGTTTTGAGTTTGACTGGTTCCGCTATGCCCATTAGCACGTGATGGTGAACTGCGACTGGTTTGGTCCAGTCCATTTTTGGGAAGATTTCTCTGGCGAGCACGTGAGCTTTTCTTTGGTCCATTCCGCCGTGTGGTATGTCAGCGCCTATTTCTTTCACGTCAACTGCTTGCATGGGCGCGTAGAAATACTGTGATAAATCGAGTTTTTCGTTTTCGCTTCTTCCCATTATTGTTAGGCAGCGTAGGCTTCTGCTAAGCGTCATGTGCTTTGCGAATTTCAGCAAGTTTCGCCAGTACTCGTCGTTGTTGTGGTACAGCTCAGAGCCTACGACGATTTTTGCTCCGGGGCAGAAGAATTTGAAGGCTTCAGCGTAGTATTTGGATGCAGAGAGGATTTTGTTCCAGTCGCCGCCGAACTTGTTGTTTATGAAGCTGTGCCAGTCGGCGAGGTAAACTTGACATCTTATTCCTGCTTTTAGGAAATCATTTATTTTGAAGCCGGAGACTATTAAGTTGCCTAAATGTAGCAAGCCGGAAATTTCGAAGCCTTGGTAATGTCCGGGATGCTCGTTTGTTTGTAAAAGTTGCCTTAGTTCTTCTTCTGTTAGGATTTCTTCTGTTGGCGGTTTTTTGATTAAATCGATTTTTGTTTCTATGTCCAATCTTTATCAACTTCTAACTTTGTATGAGGAGGTGAAACTTAAAAGTTGTTTCGCGGGCGTTTGTTTCCCACGTAACCTATCACTTAACTTCACTGTGGAGCGTTGCGCTCCTCTAGGTTAAGCTCTCTCGGCGTGGGATTTTTGCGCCCGCGCCCACCGTGTCCCATGTTTGGGTAAACCCGTCTTCATTGGCTTGTCGCCTTTGTTGGGTCCGTCTTCATGGATTTGCCGGTGGGATTAGGGAGCTCCAAAACTTATCATCGCCAAAGGATTAAGTGAATTTTGAAAAGTTAAGCATTACTATCTACTGATGGGTGACTGTAGAACGATTAGGCTCTTTTTTGTGACTAAGCCCCCTTATAAATAGGTTGACTCGCTAGTACATTTTCGTCCAAAGCAATATGTTATAGGATAGGTTCCATTATTTTTCTATTAGGGGTTCTAGGTCTATTTCGAATGCTGCTGTTGGATTTTCAAGTTCAAAATTGTTTAGGACTTGTGGGTGAATCTCGCCTAAAACGCCCAGCTGCTTGCCATTGACGATTATGGCGGCTGTTCTGCCCTCTAGGAAACTTGGGTGTTTAGCTTCTTTTATTTGCCATTTCAATCCCAAATTCGCGAGAAAAGCCTCCACAATTGATTTTATCTCGGTGAAGTTCGCGGTGGAATGCGACGAAACAGCGGCTACATGAAGTCTCCTTTCGCACATGGTTTCTATTCGCTTGTTTATTTTTCCAACATCTGAGGCTTCGAAAAGTCGTTGTGGAAAGCTTTCGCTTTTGTTGTCAGCCAAATTCTTCATTAGTCCAGGCAGCAGTGATTGTCGCATTATTGTGTAGTCTAGGGAGACGGGGTTGGCAAGTTTTATTGGGTTTTCTGGTTTAGTTCGCATGGACTCGTAGTGTACGCGTTCATTTGTAAGCGTGAAATTCATGGCTTCCAAAAATCCTAAGCCTATCATTATTTGACGCACAGTGTTCGCCAGTCTGTGAGCTGGATGCTGTTCGCCGACTGTTACAGCCTTGGGAATCGTGGGCTTCAGCTTGTAATAGCCGTAGCCTATGGCGACTTCTTCAACCAAATCCACTTCATGCAATATGTCAATTCGGTAAGCAGGGTAAGAAACTTCCAAAACTCCATGGCTCATTTTCTTTGCGTCTAATCTGCATTTTTGCAAGCACTTGATGGTTTCTGCTTCTGAAAGCCTCAAGCCGAGAAGCTCATTTGCATAATCAACTCTCAGCCTCATTTTCTCTGGGTCAAGGTTTGGCGAAATCACTGTGCGGTCAGAGTATTTCACGTTAACTTTTTCGAGTGTGCCACCCATGTCCGCCAAAGCCGTGGCTAAAACGTTCAAGCCCTTTTCAACAGCCTCATAGCTTGTGCCAGTAACGTCCAAAAACAAGTTTCGCGTGTTGGCATCTACTCTCGTTAACTCGCCATTTATTATTGGAGGCATCGAAAGCACTGCACCGTCTTTGTCAATTAACAATGGATATGTGGGTGACCAGTCCACAAGATGACGGTAGTCCATTCCCTTCTCGTGTTTCTCTAAAATTTCCTTCAGATTCATCTCTTCACTCTTGCCCAAAGGAACAAACTTCACGCTTGCAGGTTCGACAGCCGTGAAAGTGAAAGGTGACTTGACCACGTCTAAGTTGTGAATGCCAATAGACGCTTTTTTGCGGTCTCTGCCAATTCCCCAGTGAAGGTCTTCCTGAATCTCCATTAACTCAACAACGGCATCTTCGTCAAGCTTTATGTTATGAACTACGCCTGCGAGCATGTAGGGTCTAACATTGGCAACAGCCTCATCTATGATTAGCGTGGTTTTCGGCGCATTTACAGTGTATTTTGGCAGTCCAGTTTCTAATTCCAAGAATCCTTTCAAAGCTCTGGCGACACCTGCGTAGCTGCAAAAGTCAATGCGGTTTGGATTATACTCGGCTTTCACGTAATCTTCGGTTATCTCCTCTAAGTCGAAGCCAATCCATGGCAGATTCCTAGTCAAATCCTCAATCGTGACTTTCTTGCCCATGAACTTGGAAAATCTTTCCTTGTAAAGCGTTATCACCGGCATAATGGCGTCCTCCTGAGCCATTCAAGGCGATTACCATAAAGCGTTCTAATATCATCCACGCCAAGCTCAATCATCGCTATACGCTCTAGTCCACTGCCCCACGCAAGCACTGGATACTTAACGCCGACGGGAGTGGTAACTTCTGGTCTAAAAATGCCCATTCCGCAGAGTTCCATCCACCGCTTAAGTTTGGGATGGTAAACCATTGCTTGGGCTGAAGGTTCAGTGTATGGAAAATAGCATGACCAAAACTCCACTTTTTTCAGTCCCATTTTCGCGTAAAAAGCCTTTAATGTGCCCATTAAATCTTCAAGTGTCACGCTTTTATCCATAACTATGCCTTCTATCTGATAAAACTCTGGAAGATGCTTGTACGTGACCTGCTCGTTGCGGTAAACCCTGTCAACAGAAAACACTTTTATTGGCGGCTTTCGATGCTGTGAAAGATACTTTATCGTTTCAGCTGTTGTGTGCGTGCGTAAAACAAGCCTTTTCGCTTCAGAGTAACTCCACTTGTAGTGCCAACCCTTAGAGCCCGTTGTCCAACCGTTCTCATGCGTCTTAGCAACGGCATTCACTATACTTTTTGAAGGCAATCTTCCAGCCTTAGGATTAGCCAGATAGAACGTGTCCATCATCTCGCGGGCTGGGTGGTCTTGAGGCTGGAATAAAGCGTCAAAGTTCCAGAAGGCAGTCTCAACCAGTGGTCCACGGATTTCCGTGAAACCCATTTCTAAGAAGATTTCGCGAACACGATTTATAATCTGCTGCAACGGGTGACCCTTGCTTGGGTAGACAACTGGTCCAGGCGCGGTAACGTCGAATTTTCTCAGTTTTGTTTCGCGCCATTTTCCCGTAATAATAAGTTCAGGCGTCAGCTGAGTTACTTCTTCGCTAATGATTTCTAATCCTTTTTTGACTAGCTTTTTTCCTTCTTCTGTTAGCTCCAGCTCGTAAATTGACTTCTCCTTTGTTTCCATGAGCTTACGACGCTTCAGTGTGACAACAGCATCTTGAAGCCTCTTGTCTAACTCTTCAACAACCACCAATTTTCGTTCTGCTAAAATTTCGAGAAGTTTTTCATCATCAGTTTTGGGCGGTTTCTGAGCTAAACCTGCTTGGGAGAGGGTGAGTGTGCGGTTCTTTTGGTTTATCACGGCCCATTTTCTCCGCACAAGCCAACCTAACGCCACAGAAACTGTGTCGGAAGGGACTTCTGCCTCCTTCGCAGCCGTAGAAATTGCAGTTTCTCCGCCTTTATTATGAAGCACATTTAAGATTCTGCGTTCTGGCAGTCCTTTTTTCGCATATAATGCTCCTTCCTTGCTGAGCTCCGCGATTGTCTGTTTCTTCTCGTTTATTTTTACGAGTTTCTTTTCCTGCATTGTCAGTGCTGCGCGCATTATGGCCGCGTTTGACAATTCAGTTTCAGCTATTAGTTGCTCAACCGAAGCCTTTCCGCCAAGCTTTTCCAACGCCAGAAACGTTTTGCGTTCATGCTCTCTGAGGTCAACCATGCTTTTTCCCTTCATGAACGTGACTAAGTGAAGTTTGTAATGTAGTTGTTATTGTTTTAATAAAAGTATGCGTGTTCCTCGCTGCTTTTCGGTTAGAAACCGTTTGTTTTTTTATGTAAATTGGCGAGGCATCACTTCACCGTAAAAAGCAAAATATGCAAGGGGCTATTTATTGTTTATCTCGCCCTTTATTATTCAACATTGAGAATTTCCTTAGCTTTATCGATGAACTGCTTCTTTTTTCGTTGATGCTCCTTAATAAATTTCGTAACTATCTCGATTGTTTGTTTTTTGTGTTCTCCGCAGAGGAGTTTCCCAGTTTTGCAATCATTGTAAACCTTTATGATTTCTTCATCGTCCTCGACAAAGTGGAACATGCAAACTTCGTAAACTGGACAAATTTCGGGAACCCCGCCGAGTTCACGTTGTTCTTTGATGGTTGCTCTTCCGCCAGTAAATGCGTTTGAGATTCTCTGCGCGATTACTTCTGGCTTATCATGTAAAGTGAAATAGTTCATTAGGCGTTTGCTCATTTTCGGAGAACCATCTAAACCTTTCATGAGTTTATGATAGGTTGATGACGGAAGAATGAAACCGTATTTATTGTAGAATATTTGAGCAAGGTCTCTCGTGAAGCGAATGTGCGGGTCTTGGTCAACTCCGACTGGGATAACTGTAGGTTTTGGTCCTCCAAACTCCTTAAGCTGAGGCAAAAGAATGTCTCCAGCTTGTATCAAAGCAGCTAAGTATAAGCCTATGTTGCGTTCGCCATAAATCGCCTTCATAGTAGCTAATGTCGCGGCTCTACCAAAAACTATCGCCAAATCCTTGACGTGGCTTTCTTTGGATTGGCGGTAAATGTACGTGTGTTTCGGGTCTAATCCAAGTGCAAGCAAATCCGCTACATTGTCAACGGCTATTTTTTCGCTTTTTTCAAATGGAACCTTGTTGTCTTCGTAGGATTCTATGTCTGCAATGCAGTAGAACGTTTGGGCGCCTTGTTGCTGGAAATAGATGATTTCTTTCGCGGTCATTAATGTGCCTAGGTGAAATTCGCCGGAAGGTTTTATACCGCTTAAAACTGCAAATTCTTCATGTTTCTTCATTGCATTCAATATTCTTTTGAAGTCGCGATGTCCAAAAACCACGCCGCGCCTCATGTACAATGACGGATTAGGCACTTTGGATAGAAACGGCTTAAACGGCTCAATCCCAAACTCTTTGTACAGTCTTTCGTAGTCAGCGATTATGCTTGTTCCGAAGGGGTCAAGCACCGTTTTCTTGTTAGGGTCTTGCTGCAAGAGTTTCTCCTCCATAGGCGTTAAAGGAGCATATAAACGCTAGAAGGTTTTTAAACTTAAGTGCATACGCTACAAAAACAAAGATAATTTTGGCAAGGGCTAATGCCAGTCCAACACATTCCCCATTAAAAATGCTCTCAAGTGACGTTTAAACTTTCTGGAATATTGTTCTAACTGTTCGCACGCTAAAGCAAACCACGCTTATGCAACATTTCTACAAATTCTTCCTTTGATGGAATAATAGAATTATTAACCAGCTCTGCGGTTATTTTATTGACCACTTCCATAGCGCCTCTGTATTGCAATGCCTTAAAAAGAGAACCATCCAGCTTCACAATTTTGTTGAAGTAAAGCGACTCCAGAGACTTCCTACCTGTAACTGCTTCAATTGATAATTCATAAGTGGGAATTTCCACAATAAAATCACTTGTTTTTCGGTATTCTTCAATTTCACCGGAAGGCACATGCTTTCGTTCGATAAGTTCTCCATTCTCAAATCTTGAAAACGTAGCAAAAGGCAACTCTTTCACGATAACCAACGTTTTCCAGTTCATTCCTTTCGCTTTTTCTCGATACTCCTCATTAGCGTTTATTCTTCTCTTTAGCTCGTCCGAAAATTCTGGAGATTCGTATTTAAATGACATAGGTTTCTTGTTATGACGCGAAATATTTGAACCTTATGAACGCTTCCGATTAAGAAAGAGCCAACAGAACAATCATAAGATAATTAGGAATTGTCGACAACATGAAAACATCATGACAAAAGCTTAATAGATTTTAAAACACCAGTAAAACGCAAACTTTGGATATAATTATCTGAGGTAATGTTCATGTCGGAAAAGACAAAAGGTGATGTCAGTCCTTCATCAGCTTCCAGACTGCTTCATCCAATGCACACGGTGCTTGTTTCCTGTGTTGGCAAAAGTGGAAAACCAAACATCATAACTTTGGCTTGGGCAATGCCGACGTCGATTAATCCGCCATTAGTTGCCATAAGTATCGCTCCGAGAAGGCACTCACATGGTCTAATTGAAGAAACAAAAGAGTTCGTCGTCAACATTCCAACAATTGACATCTTAAAAGAGACACTGTTTTGTGGCAGAGTAAGCGGCAAGGACCATGATAAGTTCAAAGAATCAGGCTTAACGCCTTTACCAGCGAAAAAAGTGAAGCCGCCAGCAATAAAAGAATGCGTGGCTCATTTGGAATGCAAACTTCACAGCCAATTTACAACAGGAGACCACACAATATTCGTAGGCGAAATAGTGGAAGCCTACGCAGACACAGACATCTTCACCGAAACATATGACCTAAAAAAAGCAAAAATGGTATTCCACTTAGGCGGAAACGAATTCGCAACCCTCAACTCTAAAGTCTTAATGCCTACTTTGAAAGCGCAGTCAAACTAAAACTGATAACTCTCGCCGGGCTTAAGCGTCACCACTTTCACCTTTGGCACTTTCTCCTTAACAATTTTTACAAACTCGTCTGCTGATTGCGCCAAAACCGGAAACGTCTTGTAATGTATCGGAATAACCGCTTTAGGTTTAAGCATTTTAACAGCTTCTGCTGCCTCTTTAGCGCCCATAGTGTAATAGCCGCCTATTGGAATCAAAGCCAAATCAGGTTTATATAATTCGCCGATTAGGCTCATGTCCCCGAAAAGTCCCGTGTCTCCGGCATGATAAACCCTCTTGCCTTCACCTTCAACTATAACGCCGGTGGGTGCTCCACGTGAATCAGTATGCAAGGCTTGAGTTATCAGAAGCCTTATTCCTTTTACCTCTACGCTTCCGCCGATGTTTAACCCTTCCACGTTTTTGACGCCATTTTCTTTTGCGAAGTCGCCAAGTTCAATGTTGGCTACGAAGGTTGCACCAGTTCTTTTGCAAATGTCTATTGCGTCGCCTAAATGGTCACCGTGGTCATGGGTGACATAAACTATGTCTGCTTTGGTTATTTCTGAAGCCTTAACTGGAGATGTTGGGTTTCCACTAAGCCACGGGTCAACCAAAACGATTCTGTTGGCAATTTCAATCTTGAATGCTGCATGTCCAAACCATGTTACCTTAGTCAACTGTTTCACCTCACCACTAAACCCTTTTAAATTATAACACTGTTAGCGTTATTAAAACTAAAGTGTGAAATTAATGAATAGTCATAACAAGGAAGCCCTTGAAAAACTTCGGCTTTCAGGAAAAATCCTTCGGGAAACACGTGAGGAAATGGAGGGTTTCGTTCGTGAAGACATGCCCATAATAGAAATCTGCGAGAAAGCCGAAGCGCTCATACATAAAAAAGGAGGAAAACCCGCCTTTCCATGCAATGTTTCAGTTAACGAAATAGCTGCGCATTATACGTCACCGCCAAACGACACCGCAAAAATTCCCAAAAAATCCATAGTCAAAGTCGACATTGGCGTTCACGTGGACGGGTACGTAACCGACACAGCATTCACAGTAGCCTTCAACCCAGAATACAAAATCCTCGCAGAAACAGCTGAACAAGCCTTGAAAGCAGCCATAGATAACATCCGTCCAGAAATGCCCACGTCAAAACTAGGCGAGATTATCGAAAAAACGATAAAATCACACGGCTTCAAACCAATCTCAAACTTGACAGGGCACTCAGTTGGACGATACTTGGTGCACGCTGGCACTTCCTTACCGAATGTTTCGCAATTGTCTTTTTCAAAAATCAAGCTAGGCGGAGTTTACGCCATTGAGCCCTTCGTGACTTTGCCAGATGCTGCGGGACGCGTTGAAGATGGCGATAAAGCCACGATTTTCCGTTTTCTCAAATCCAAATCTGTAAAAAACCCTTATGCAAAGCAGCTTATGAAGTACATCGAGGAAAACTTCAGAACCTTACCCTTCGCTGAACGCTGGTTGGAAGGCGTAGTACCGAATGAACATCACCGAGATGCATTTCGAGAACTATTAGCTTCAAAAGCAATCATGAGCTATCCGATATTTGTTGAAATAAGCAGAAAACCCGTTGCTCAAGCAGAACACACTGTCTTAGTAGTGCAAAATGGCTGTGTCGTCCTAACTTAAGGACTCAGTTTCTCTTTGACTTCCCTATAAATTGCCGTTATCAACATTTTGTCATTGCATTTCTGGCAAGGCTCAACTTCTTTGAAGATGTAATCGCCACGTTGGAATTCTCTAACACTTTTGAAACCGCATTTCCGACATTCAATTGTGGTTGTTACCGGGGGGACTTCAATTTTTAAGCGCATGATTCGTCTCCTTGTCTGAAACAGCACGTATGTAGATAAAGCTACTCCCAAGAAACCCACTAGCAGAAAGTATCCAGCTAAAACTTCGTTGCCGCTTCCAAAATAGGCGAGCGCCACCATTAACGCGCTCAGAGACAATGCTAATCCTATGAATATTATTATCAACACAAATGACGAGATTTTAGTTGCGGAGTTTTGTGGTGTTCTGCTCATCCATTTTCCTCCTTATTGTGCAATGCCTATTGTGTTGCCAACGCCTGCGATTATCACCTTGTCTCCCTCTTTGGTTTTCTCCAGAATGACTTGCTTTATTCTCTCTATAGTCTTATCCACTGCGTCAAAGATTTCCTTGCGCATGGGTGAAACTGCGTCGCCAATGTCTTCTTTCACTATCACTGCGTTTATTGGGATGCGATACTTCAAAATGGATTCTTCAATTTTGAACTGGTCAACGCCTGGTCCGCCTATCGCCGCGCCGACTCCTTCAGCAACTTCACCGATTTCTTCGCCTTCAAGTTTCATAGCTGCGTCAATCATTATTACTGTGGCAATTTTTCCTTCATTCTCTTCAATAATCGTTTTTATTCCATCTCCAACTTTGCCAACGTTTCCACCAGGCCCCTCGGCTTTTATCACGTAGACTGTGCGTCCCTCTATTGGCACGGTTGCGACAACGCAGTCTTTAGGTATTTTCCTTTTCTCGTGACCATACATGAGTTTTGCAGCTACTAATGCGCCGGCGCCGTCGCCGATTGGTTGACCGTAAGCGAATGCTTTTAATGCGCTTGCATATGCTTCTGCTTCTCGCATTATGAGGGGCAGTATCATTTGCAACTGCATTATAATGTACAGGCTTAGCGTCTTTTTGCCAAGCAAGTAATAGTGTCTTATCACTTTGTAAATGTAGTTTAACGCCATTGCTGCTTCAAGAGTGTTTTCCAGATTATTGATCTGTATCTCATCTGCAGCGGGAGCCATGAACTTCACTTCATCCTTAAACCGGACATCTCTAACGTCAAGTATGTGCTCAAGTTTCCAAACAACGCCTGCGGGGTCGAGGCTTTGGGGCGATATTGTGAAATATTCTAAGAATCTGTCAACTCTTGCCGTTGGGTCTGCTTGCGGCTTCCCAATTTCTTTTATTGTTTCTATCGCGGTTTTTCGTCCTTCATCCTTTATGTACTTCAGTTTATAGAGCGAACCTTCAACTTCCCTGATCATAACATACATTTGAATTCTCTGTCCATAAAAAATGAAAATTATGAAAACAACATAGAAAAGTAAATTTAGAATCCATGAGAATTCTCCAAACGGTTCTTGCGCAACCGTATTTTGCAAACTGGAAATCAATGCAAATACGTTCACATGCTCACCTTTCGAAAAGACTAACAAACGCTTAGTTATAAATTTTAGGTAATTCTCCTCCAAATTAACAGATTAAATGGGAGGGGCAGCCAGCTTTCCCGGGTTCGCGTGGCCGAAGACCGCACTACAGCCGAGAACGGAGCGCGGTTTAACTTCCGAGTTCGGAATGGGATCGGGTGGGTCCCGCGCCCTATGACCGGCAAACCCCAGAATACACGTTAAGCTTATGCTCATTAACTTTTCGCTTTTTATAGGCTAACTTTCTTCTTTTCGTATAGCTTCCCAGATGCCGAATCCTCCCACGGTTTCGGGGCGTTCGACGGGGTTATACCACGTTTTCTTCGTGCCAATTTTTGCGCGCATTTTCCATCCAAAAGATTTCGGTTCCTTTTCTATGGCTTGCAAAATGGCTTCAACTTTTCCGATTATTTCCTGTCGGTCTTTTTCTTCGATTTTGTTGGGGTCTATATCTGCTTCTGGTCCAAGTTTCTCTATTTCTGTTAGGAATTTTTTGAGGTTTTTGAGGTTGGTTGTGGCTGTGTACCAGAATCCCCAATCTTGTGATAGAGTTTTGGCTATGTATGCAGAGTCTATGCATTGTTTCTCGCTTTTTTCTTTGACATCATGGGCTTTTAACAAAAGCAAGCAGTCTTTTAGGTCTTTAGTGCTGAAGGCTTCCCACATTTGTATTTTTTCAAGAAGCATGTCTGTGGCTGTGATTGTTGGATATTCAAGTTCAAGTCTTCCTTTGAAGTCGATGGGATGGTTTGCCACTAACAGTTTGTCGAAGAAAACGTCCACGTAAAACCAGCCTTTAGGATGATAATATATTTGTCTGTCAGAGGCTGCTGAAGAAAGCGTTGCTCTTCGTTTTGCGTAGTCGATTTCTCCAAAAAATTCTTTAACTTTTTCTCTATGCTTGCCGTACGATATGAAGTCTATGTCGCTGTATTCTTGACCTTGGACAACGCCTGTTCCGACTCTTCCCAATTTCATTGCAAAGTCTCTGAAGTCTCGGCAGCGTATGGCTATTCCTAATCCACCCATAATTCTTAATGTTATGCCTTTTTGGTTGGCTTTTTCAACTATTTTTTCTGCTTCTTGCATGAAAACTTCGGTTGGAACTATGTCTTTCCATTCTGCTGGTAGTTCTCTTTTAATTTCCTTGTCCAACAACCAAGCCATTAGGCGCTGCCTCTAACCTTCTATTCTCTGGAGCCTGCTTAGCTTGTCTCCTTTAAATTCTATGAAGAATGCTCTGATTATTCCTTCAGCATATTCGCTTCCTGGGTTAACGCAATGTGTTCTGCCTATTTTTATGCAGCCTGCAGATTCGTGTATGTGACCATGCAAGCCTAAGAAAGGCTGATATTTTTCTATCATTTTCCGTACAGCCTTTGAGCCTACTGGAACCATTACTACGCTTCCGCCTTGGATGATTGGGTTTAAATCTTTGTCCAGAAGTGGCGCCTCATCTATTTTGGATTCAAATGGTGGCGCATGAAAGTTGAATATGGCATTTTTAATGTCTGTCAACTGAGAGATGTACCTCTCAAGTCTTTCCTCGAGTTTGTCTTCTTCCTCTTCGCGAGCTGTTTTCCATGGACTGGGGTTTACCCATCCGCAGCTTACCATTTCGTGGGAGTCGTCTATTTTTATTACTTTGCCTTCTCCGTTGATTACGCTTTTGTGTTTCTCGATTAGTTCGTCCACGGGGAATCTGTCGTCGTTCCCAGGGCAAACAACCACTTTTGTTTCGCTTGGAACTTTTTCTGGGATGAGGTCGAGCCATCGTTTCAGTGTTGATATCATAACGTCATGGAAGACTTCGTCTACTTTTTTGGGGTTTCTGGTCATTTCTTCGTATTCGCTTTCGTTAGTCACGTGTGGGTAGTAGCCTATTCCTCTAATGTCTTTGAAGGCTTTCTCTAGACCAGCTGAGTCGGTGGTGTGTGTTCCACCCATAAGGTAATAGGTGTACTTTCCGTCTTTCTGCTCAACTATGGGAACAATCATTTTCCCAGTTAAATCTCCACCGCAAATAGCCACGTGAACTTTAAGCATGGCAGAAGCGTTTAGGAATTTTCTCCAAGAACCTTCTGACCCATGCATGTCCGTGGCAAAAAGTATCTTAGTCGTTTCTTCCTTTTTTCTTCCAAACAGAAAGCTCAATTATGCATACTCCATCAAATTCAACTATTTTTAATATCGCCGAGTTATTTAAAATATACGTTACCATGGAAAGTTTTAAATGCTCTCAGCATTAAAACATTTGAGATTGGGTGCATTATAAAAAATGGCCTCAAGTAAGCCTGGACTTTTTGCTAGGGAAGCAACTGGACTCGTGAGAGAAATTGGATTCACTTTGGGTGTCATAATAATCCTCAGCCATGTCATCGGCTTAGGCTGGCAGAAACGTGCATTCCAGTTTACTGGACCTGCTCCGATGCCAACAGATTGGATGCCACTAGGTCTTCCAGCGATATTCTGGGCATTTCTTGTCTGCGGTTTCATCGTGCTTATTACTGGGTATGCAGCAGGCTACGTTGCGGCGGCGATGCCAAGGTCGGGTGGTGGCTACGTTACTATATCGAGAGTTATCCACCCGTCAATAGGTTACATGTCTGGATGGCTAATGTTCCTCGCAGAAGCGTTTAGCTATGGACTGATTGGCGTTGCAGTTTTTGAGGGAATCGAAACATTCTTCGGCATTGCAATGGCTCCAACAGCCTTTGATTTCGGTGTTGCTGGGCGTTTCCTCGGAGGTCTAGTGATAGTCTGGATATTTGCAATTATTGCACTTCTGGGAACAAAGCTGTATGGACGATTGATGGAAGTCATATTCTATATACCCGCAGCGATTACAATCATATTCTTTGCGATGTGGATAGCTGGTGCAATGAACCCAACAGCAATCGCAACTGGTGTTGAAAACGTGATGGGTGCCTCACCAAGCACATTCGTGAGAGTCGCAAATGAGACAGGCATGACAGCCAACCCCGCCGGCTTCTTTGACGCCTTCTCAATTGCGCTAGGTGGAGCCTTTTGGGCTTACATGGGTTGGTATGCCACAACATTCTTAGCTGGAGAAGTTAAAGAAGCGAACAAAAAACTTCCTCAAGTGCTTTTGGTTGCTGGACTGCTTATAATGGTAGTTTATCTATTGGCCTCTTCGCTTTCGGCAATAGCTGCTATGAATGTGGAGCCTTACACGGATGCTGAGGGACATCAGTGGAGCTTTTTCCAAGCATACGCTTGGTTAAGTTACCCACCAAGCAGTGTTAAAGACACTGTGGTAGCGGCTAGAAATGCTGCCATCCCCAATTTCAAAGGTGCATGGAGTACTGGAATTGCATCTATCATTGCTAATGGTATGGGTATAAGCTGGCTTCCAATACTCATAGCGATAGGTGCTGTACTCTGGGTTGCCAACGACATCCCACCATTCCTACTTGTCGCTTCTAGAACCTTCTTCGCCATGTCATTTGACAGAATGATGCCCGAAAAGTTCTCATACGTCAGCGAAAGATGGCACGCCCCAGTGTGGGCAATATTAATCACAGCTATCTTTGCTATTCCAGCGTGTATGGCTGAAGCAGACTTTCCAGCTGGTGCGGCAAGCTATTTGGCGTTTGCAGGTGTCGTTGGAACAGACATATTTGACGCGTTCTTCCTAACGATGTTCTGTATATCTTGTATGTTGCTTCCGCTAGAAAGAAAAGAAATCTATGACCGCGCAGCTGTCAAGCATTCGATAGGCGCAGTTGTCACCTTAGGATTTGTTGCAACACTCGGCGGAGCCTTCTGCCTTTACATCTTCATCAAAGAATCGCCGTGGATATGGTCTCTGTTTACAACTGGAGCGGCAACTGCAGACATTATAAGCGCGATTGGGTTCTTCGGCTGCATAATCGCGGGAATACTATTGTATCTAGGGTTCATGTATCGCAACACAACAAAGGGCGTTGACATGCGAACACTGTACCTTAGCATCCCACCAGAATAGCCTTAAATATCCTCCCTCTTTTTATTTTTACATTGTCATTGGTGTTTGGAAATTGTATGAACTTAACTTTGTTGTTGACATGGTAGAAGAACAAATAGCCAAAGGACATTTAAGGTGGTTGGCTAACTTCAGCGAAATACATAGAGACTATAAAATTGGCAATACCGTTTTCCCAATATACGCCTCGGGAAGCCTACAAGAAAAAGGATTCTTTCTTTCCAAAATATTTTCAGCCTTGGTGACCCCGAAATACAAGATTAACTTTCTAATTTACACATCTCCAACAATAGACACTAAATCTTTTAGAGAAATGATTATTTCGTTAAAGAGCAAGTTTGGCGAAGATGAATGGATTTTTCTAGGCTTGGTTCAGAACCAACCATTCGATAAAACAATGAAAAACACGATAAACGATTTGGTTGACAAAAATATCGGTGTTGTTGCTTTCAGTCTTGCGTCAAAAGAAAATGTCTCATCTAACAATGTCCTCGGAAAAGGACTCGCCAAACACCTCAAGTTGACAGAAGCAAAGTTTGAAATTTTCGACTTACCAAACTATATGAAAAGCTTCATCATAATCCTTGGTTTGGGCATTCTGTTTTTAGTAGCTATTGCTCTTGCCGGGTGGCGTCAAGCTGTTCAGCCTCTGCCCTTGTTGATAGTTACAGCCTTATCATTAGTGGGAGGATACCGTCTTTATAAGAGCAACTACCACACTGTTCTCTCCCTTAACAGTCAAGGGTTTACTATTCAAGAAGGGAAAATGGTGAGAGAAGGCAAATGGTCAAATTTCACAGATGCAACGATGTATGTTACTCCAAAACGTGAAGTTTACATAAAACTGTATTCGGAAAAAGAAACGATAGAGCTGCCGATTTCAAGAGCAGGAATGTCCCGAAAAGACGCCTACAACACAATAAAACAGTTGATACGTAAGAAATAGCTTTACTATTCAATCATTGGGGTTTCAACCGCAGTATTCCACCACGGTTTGTCCCATTTTTTGTCGACTTTAGGCAAATACTTCAGTAGCTCGTTTATTCTGTTGGAAATGGTTGTAGCGTCACTTTTCTTCAGCCACTTTTCCATAAACTCGGTTCTATTCGCCAAGTTCTGAAGGTTGAGTGTGACGGTTAATGCGAGTTTTCTGTCTTTTTCCAAAGCCTTCTTCATCTTGTTTGGGCTGATTTCATCTTTTCCTTCGCCTACTGGGTGGTCCAAGAAAATTGCGCAGACGTCTCTCGCATCTTTTTCTTCCATTCCCAAAACAATCTTATCCGAGGCGTAATGTTCGTATGGTAAGATTCTGAATTCTTGTTTGTGCTCTTTTAGCACTTGAGTTTCCGATTTAGGATAGTCCATGATAAACTGTGACTTGGAAAGTATTAGGTTTTCCAGACCAATTGTGCACAAGTTTTCTCTGCAGTTCTCAAAGGAGTCTTTAACTTCTATTCTATGACGCAAGTCTATGTAATCGCAGAAAATATCCAGCACGGTAACTGTCGGAAACCCCTCTTCAGTAATGCCATTTATTGTTCTAATCCTATATCGCTGACCTTGCCTCATGGCATTAAAAAGCACATCGCCTTTTGTTCGAAAATACTTAAACTGTGTGCCGAACGCTTTATCCATGTTTAAAAGAAGCTTACAAAAACTCATTCCTTGCTTCTTAGGAATAATAAAATCTATATCCTTTATGTGTCTCGCTAATGGACCGCCAGCGTTTGCGCTTTTGCATAGAATTTTGACCGCTGCTCCTCCAAACAGCAAGGCACGAATAGGGTTGTCGCTGATTTTTTTCTCGAAAGCTTCTGGATATAATTCATGAAGTTTAGGCGCGTTTATAGTCGCCCAAAGGGTTACCATGGCGCTTTTTAATGGAAAATAGTTGAGGTCTATGTAGGAGGGCAAACCAATTTTTTCTCTTAATTCATACGGGTCAACGTTAGAAGTTAACGGCAAATCCACTTCATAAGGAGTACCGTCTACTTCTTGGTAAAGAACACATTTCTTTCGCGCATCTCCGCCTGACTCATTTACCGTTATAGACGCCCTCCACAAACACACACGTTATCAAAATCAATCATAAATACTTTAAGATAACTAAGCATTCGCACATCTGCCTCGTAAAATTCTCTAGCTATTCTATTCTCTCGAAAAAGTGAAGGAATAACGCATATATCTTATCCTCTACAGTAAATTTAATGCCACAAACATAACGGGGCTGTAGTCTAGGAAGGTATGACGACGGGCTCCAGAATGCAACAAACGGGTTTGCGGACCGCAAAGCGGAATGAAGAAGTTCTGGAGCGGTCATAGAGAAACCCGTAGGAACAGCCAAGCGCTGTCTCCGGGGAAAGGTCGTCGGTTCAAATCCGGCCAGCCCCACCATAACAGTGGTTCTCAAGAAAAATTTGTGGCAACTTTTTTAAAGCCCCAGTAATTGCATAGCTTTTGGTGCTGAAAAATTGAGTTTGGCTGTCGAAGCAGTGAATGTTGTTAAAAACTTCGGCGAAATTCGCGCTGTGGACGGGTTAAGTTTCAACGTTAAGAATGGAGAAACCTTTGGACTTATTGGTCCAAACGGAGCTGGAAAAACAACCGCCCTGCGCATAGCCGCTACTTTGCTTTTGCCAACATCAGGCACTATGAAAATTTTCGGGTTAAATGTTGTTCAAGAAGCAGCTGAAGTGCGCAAAATCATAACTTATCTTCCTGAGGAGGCGGGCGCTTACCGAAACCTTTCCGGCTGGGAATATCTGGAATTTATGGCTAAATTTAACACGAGAAGCAAGGATGAGGCACAACAAATGGTTAACGAAGCAGCTGAAATAACTGGTTTGGGTGAACGCTTAAAGGATAAAACTAAAACTTACAGCAAAGGAATGAAAAGAAGGCTTCTCGTGGCAAGAGCCTTAATGAACAAACCTAAACTTGCCATATTGGACGAGCCGACAAGCGGACTGGACGTTCTACACGCGTATCATGTTAGAGAAATAATCAAACGATACGTGAAAGAACACAATGTAACAGTACTGCTCTCAAGTCACAATATGCTCGAAGTTGAACACGTGTGCGACAGAGTCGCGCTAATAAACAAAGGTAAAGTCGTTGCTGAGGGAAAGCCCAGTGAACTGAAAGAAAAGTTTGGAAGCGCAAATTTGGAGGAGGTTTTTGCGAAGGTGATTGGACTTGCTTAAGGGATTCGGAAACTTTTTACTGAAAGAACTTAAGGAGCTTGTTCGAGACCCAAAGATACTATTGGGAATGATAATTGTACCTTTGCTAATGTTTCCTATCTTAGGCGGCATAATGAGCTATTCTATACAATCCGCTCAAGAAAAAGCTGAACAAGCAACCGTGCTGGTCGTGAACAATGACGGGGGAAATTGGTCAACCTCTCTAATAGCATTTCTCAATTTTTCAGCAAGAGTTTCCGTTGAAAACAACAAAGTTCTTGACAATAACACGATTCTGGAACTGCTGGCGAACTACAATATTACATATCTTATAGAAATTCCAGAAGATTTCAGCGCAAAAATGAACCAACACCAGAGTAATCAAAGCGTAATTGCTTACGTAAGATTCTATGGAGCCTTTTCGGGAGCCAGCCTCTTTGAAAATATCGGTTCTTCAGTGATTGACAATTTAATCTACAAATTTAATCGTCATTGGGCTCCGGATTCGGTTGCCATTAACAAGTCAACAATCATCAAAGGAAATGTTGTGGAAGGCGTTGACCCTAACATCCTCACCACTTTAATGTATTCACAAGCAATTGCAATGCCGATTACTATTATGATTTTGCTAACCTATTCCATGCAAATAGCTGCAACTTCAGTGGCGATGGAGAAAGAAGAGAAAACACTGGAGACGCTACTAACTTTACCCATGGACCGCTTTGCGATTCTCATGGGAAAATTGTCAGGCACAATTCTTGTAGCAGGCATAGGCGCTTTAGCCTACATGCTTGGTTTCAACTATTACATGAGCTCGTTCACAGCCACATTTCCAGCTGGAACATCACTTGATTTAGCTTCTTTGGGACTCGTCCCCTCAGTTTTTGGTTATTTGCTCTTAGGAATTTCGCTTTTTGTCACTTTGCTCTCCGCGTTGGCGTTAGCGGTAATTGTGTCCGCGTTTGTTGAAGATGTGCGAAGTGCTCAATCCATCGTCGGCTACATTTACCCCTTAATATTCATTCCAGCACTTGCCCTAATGTATCTGGACATTAACACGTTGCCTCTTGCGTTGAAAATTCTTCTTTACGCAATTCCTTATAGTCACCCAATCATCGCATCAAAAGCCATCATAATAGGCGACTATTTAACTGCCATAATTGGCATAGTCTATGTCACCGCTTTCACGCTAGTCGTAATGTATTTGGCTTCACGATTGTTCGCAACCGAGAAAATCCTAACAGCAAAATTAAAGTTTAAGGGACTGAGAAAACGAGAGAAAACGCCCAGAGGAGAGTTTCAGTAAAGCTTTTCCAAAGAAACGTAAACTTGTAAACGGTGACGACAATTGGGAATCAAGCAAATCGAAGTTTACATGGTCACCCTAAAATATAAAGAACCGTTTAGGATAGCTCCCGGTGCAAGCACGGAAAGCCGCAACGTAATCGTGAAAATACTTACAGATTACAATGTTATTGGTTGGGGAGAATCCTCGCCATCTAAACGAGTAACCGGTGAAACCCCAGAAACAGTTATTGAAGTTCTTGACAAAATTGCTCCAAAACTTATTGGCATGTGTCCCCTAAGAATCGAACAGGACATGGAAATAATGGATTCGCTTGTTAAAGGCAATCCCGCCGCAAAAGCAGCCATCGACATAGCACTGCACGATATTTTAGGAAAGACTTGCCGCAAATCTCTCTATAGAATAATGGGCGGATATCGCGCCGAAGTTTTAACCGACTTGACACTAAGCATAAAATCGCCTAAAGAAATGGCTGAAGACGCTGTTGAAGCTGTCAGAAAAGGGTTTAAGGCTTTGAAGGTAAAGGTGGGAGTAAACCCCAACGAAGATTTTGAACGTATAAAACTGATTCGTGAAACAGTAGGTAGTCAAATACAGATAAGAATTGACGCCAACCAAGGCTGGACACCAAAACAAGCAATAGAAACTCTCAAAAAAATGGAAAAGTTCGACATTCAATTTGCTGAACAACCAGTTCCAGCCGAAGACACCAGAGGCTTAAGAGAAGTCAAGAAAAACTCGCCCATCCCAATAATGGCTGACGAAAGCGTCCACTCACCCGAAGATGCCTTACGCTTAATACAAGCCGAAGCCGTAGACCTCATAAACATCAAATTAATGAAAAGCGGCGGAATACTGAAAGGCAGAAAAATAGCAGAAATTGCCGAAGCTGCTGGCGTACCATGCATGATTGGATGCATGGGAGAATCAGAAATAGGCATAGCAGCCGGAACCCACTTAGCCGCTGCAACAAAGAACATACAGCACGCAGACCTTGACTCTGACATCCTAATAAAAGATAAACTTGTGAAAAAAGGCGGAACAAAAGTGAAAAATTCGGTGCGCATCTTCCCAAAAGAAAACGGATTAGGCATAAAAGAAGTCAATGAACAAATACTTGGAAAGCCGAAAATGATTTACAAGTAACTTAATTATTATCGTGAATAGGAGTACGTGACAGATGGTATCTCTTAGAGCTTTAGCGCCTTCATTAACCAGAATCACGGTGGCAGCGGCAGTGGGCGCTGCACTACACATTGGTCAAGGCAACCCAGATTTGATAGACGCGAACGCCGTGAAATTTTCCCGAGCCGTGTTAGCGCAGACAGATGTAGAAGGAGAAGTTATCTCCTGCGAAGGACCAAAAGACAACGCCCCAGCATTCTTAAAAAGAGAAAAAGTAGGAACAGGAAAAGGTCCAAAAGTCGAGTTTGTCGTAGACCCAGTTGACGGCACAACCGCTGCTTCTAAAGGCAGAAAAGACGCCATTTCCGCTCTTGCCTGCGCACCTGCCGGATGTTTCCAAATGCTTCCAGACGACGGATACTATTTCAAAGTGGCAACCGACTATCATTCTGCCGGAAAACTTTCTCTGGACATGTCTGTCGAAGAAATTGTGCGGACAGTGACTCGAGAAAAAGGTTTGCCTCTTGAAAACTTTACAGTAATAATGCTAGAACGTGAAAGACACACAGACATTCTTAACACTCTCAGAAATTTAGGCGTACGAATAATCCTCATTCCAGACGGAGACATCGCCGCAGCAGTCGTCACATGCATCCCAGGCTCAGGCGTCGACCTTCTCATCGGCGCAGGTGCGGGACCAGAAGCAACAATCGCAGCAACCGCTGTTAAGTGTCTAGGCGGCACAATGCTTGTGAAAGTGTGGAAAGACAAAAAAGACGACCCAAAAAGACTGGATAGACTAGAAATGGAAGGCGTTGATGTGGAAAAAACATACACAGAAGACGAATTAGCTAAAGGCAACGAGTTGGTTTTCGCGGCTTCTGGAGTGACAAAGGGCGAACTCCTAGACGGCGTGAGATTCGTTAAAAACGGAGCCATTGTCAGTTCTCTCTGTATAAGACTGCCAAGCGGAACAATAGAAAAATCCGAAACAAACTTGCGATTTAAAGGACACCCAGTCTACAAGCACTTTTTAACCTAAACCTTTAGCGAAGAAACAGGAATTCAAGTTATTTCAACACACTAAAAGACTCTCTTCAACACACAAGTTCTTAAGTTTCTCATGAATCTGTTGGAAAATGAATATTTGTTTTTATTGATTACTCCATAATGTTTAAGTTTACACTAAGTTTGGTTAATGAAGTTGTGAAATCCCTAAGCTTTTTGTTGGCTTTTTCATCCTCTTCAGAAGTTCTTAACAGTTCCATTAATATCATTGTGCGTCGAGTCTTTAGGAATAATCGATATTATGTATTTTTAATGAATAACATGCATTTTAGGCTAAACAGCTTAGTTCCTTAGACATGCCAAAAGGTATTCTGATTTTCAATAATGCAAACTCTCGTCAAGTTTAATGTTTGTTAAACTATTAGTCACTATTCGCTTTTTCTTTATGTTTAATAGTGTGATTATTGATTCATTAACTATCGTGATAAATTTCAATTAAAACAAATTTTCATCTTAAACGCATATATGAATCTGCAATTCATAAACCATTTAAATGTGCTTTTCCAAATCCGAATCAGAACTACCACTTTGAGGAAATGAAAATGAGAATGATAAAAAAATTAGCGCAATAATTGGAGTGAAAGACGTTATATGTCTCGCTTCTCTAACGATAATAGCGTTGGCTTTGATAACCTATAGAGCAGATGTTTCCGTAACACCAGTACAGCAATTTGCAATAGGAGCTACATCAGATTCATGGACCGTTTATGTAAACGATGTAGATAAAGTGAGATACTTACCAGGAGGTCTTGCTGAGCCAAACTGCAGTGTTTTGGACCCTAACACCTATGCTTTCAAAGTTGTAACAGATGGAAACAAATTTTGTGCAGTAAAGATTGAGCTTACTTCAGTAGTGAACAGCAGCAAATTCTCAAAGTTTCGGATTACCGTGAAATATTGGACCGGTGCATCGTGGGCAGACGAAACCTTGTATCAAGCTCCAACAGGGTCAATAACTAAATCATACATAGACGGGCTAACACTTGATGATTCTGGCTATATTCATCAAAGCCTATCAACTACAAAATACTACTTAATCAGTGTGTTGTACTCCTACGACCAGACAGACGAAACAACACAAGTAACAGTCACATTCCAGTACACACCGCTACCTCAAGACTCGTTTTAGAAGTTTCTATCCTTTTTTCTGGAAGGGAGACTATGGAACAGAAAATTCTTTATCCGAAGCTAAAATTTATTCTTGGATTGGTTGCGTTACTTATTGGTCTTTGGGCAGCTAATTTGGCTCTCTTTGACTGGGTAAAACAAAATGGGTTTTATTATCTGTTGGGAGATTATGCTCGTTACGCATGTGCATATGGAGGATTTGCTGCTATGATTTTTGGGGGAATATTAATCAACGACTTTCTGGTTTGGAGAAGTTCTGTGACTAAAAAACTTGAAGTTAGTTTGCCCAGTAAAAAGAAAGCCAATCGAAAAACGCAGAAAAATCCAAAAAAGCCGCAGACTGTAGATCATGAAACCATAATGTGTTATTTGGAGGAAGAAAAGGAGAAACCAACTGTTGAACAAAAGGCTTAAAGGAAAACTTGCTGGAGCAATATTTTTAGCTATTCTCTTTTCAATTCTGTATTCTCAAGTTGTGACTTCGATAATATCATATACTGTAACAGTTATCATAACACCTATAAGTTTAGAATATGGACGAATGTTTAAATATTCAAGTAATAGAGTATCGACAACTTCTTCCACACCAGTTGATGACTCCGAGGCTATTTTAAATATTAACCTAGCCAAAGCTTCTCAAATCCTTATTATTTACAACGTTGGAAACAGACGTGGTTCAACTGAAGACTTTAGGGGCAAGGGATGTGCCATAAACGTTGATGGGGTAGACGCAGTTTTCTCGTGGCAATCTCCTTATAGTAGCAACCATGCAAACTCAGTTACAGTGATTTATGCAACTAATCTAACTGCTGGCGCTCATATTATCAAGGGAAGATTCTTCGCAAATTCTGTAGGCGCTACTGTTGGAATTGATACAAGGCAAATTGTGGCATTTTGGTTTCCTAACGTGCAAGCAAACTATGCGATGTCAACGACTGCCTCTACAACTGCCTTAGGCACGCCTGTTGACGACCCCCAAGCAATTTTGACCTTTACACTGAGCAGTGACTCAGTGAGTCTCATTTTGTATAACGCTGGAAACCGTGGAGGTTCAACCGAACCTGCAAGGGGAAAGGGAGTGACCATAAATATAGATGGAATAGATATTGCCACCAGACAATGGCAGTCGCCCTATGCAAGTAATTACGCTAACTCAGCTACAATAGCGTATGTAGGTCTTTTAAGTGCTGGTTCTCACACTATTAAGGGTAGATTCTTTTCAAACGCAGCTGGTTCTGTAACAACGATAAACGAGCGACAGTTAATAGTATTTAGTTTTCCAGTCAACTTAATCACGTATGGATTTGTGCAATCAATAACCTCTGTTTCTACATCTTCAGAGACTTTTGTTGATGATGCTCAAGCTGTTTTAAATCTCCAGTTAGCAAGAGACGCAGACTGCCTTATGCTATATGTTGGAGGAAGCCCTAACGATGCAATTGAGGATTATAGGGGCAAAGGTATTCAACTAAAAATTGATGACGAAGATAAATCGAACTCTGCTTCTTGGCAATCACCTTATAATAGTAATTATGCAGACTCAACTACATCTTTATGGTATGAACAACTAAAAGCAGGCACCCACACCATTAAAGCAAGATTCCATACTAACTCTGCTGGATCCACAGTTACCATTTCTCACCGCCAACTCCTAATTTTAGCATTTCCAAAAAGTTAAATAGATAGACACAGTTGTCTTTAAAAGAAAAAAAGTCTCGATAGTACACGTTGGAACGAGAATTTTAACTCAAGTTTGAATATGGTCCCCGTATGACAAAATAGTTTTATGTGGGTCCACCACTAATGATGGATTAATAGCATTGTTTAAGAAAAACCAAAACTCCACATGGATTTATGTGTGTCGTTATTTGGGGCATGTAAGAAGACCTTGTTTTCATGTTCAGTTTTTTGTTCCTCTGCATATTTGCTTTCAAACAGATAGTATAAATAAAATTCAAAAATCATACCTAACATGGAAAGGGTTTTAGGTATATATCTGAAAAAAGGGAAAAAATGGATACGCTGAAAATTAAACAAATAACAGAAATGCTTGATAAGAAGCATCCAGCCGATTTGCTAAGGGCAACAGTTACATTAACTGCTAATGTGAGAAAGCAAATAAAAGACACGTAAAAGATATTTAGAATATTTTGGGATATCCATTACTTGAGTTAAATAAGAACTTGAACGCATTCCTTTTTATAAGATACTCGACCATACCAAAATTGGTTCAAGTAACAACTTTTACCATCCAAAACACACAATTTTTTTTAGCTGAAAGTTTATTATTGTTCTGTATTAATGTTAGTATTTCTACATCTTCACGTTAAATTTCAGCTATGCAATTGTAATTATTACATTTTTACATACCAAATTTTCTATTTTTTGGAAAATATACAATATCTTTTATTTAAAATTTATAATCAAGACTGCTGTTAGAGCTACGAAAGTAAAATCTGATAAGGGTGAGCACATGGTCATCAAACAAAAAGCTACCTTGAAGAGTGTGGCCGTTACTGGTAGCAGTTCATTAGAAAGTATAAAGCTTTTAAAAACAAATTGCATACGACTTCCAACCTTAAGGCTGAAACAAAATGCAGGAAATAACTAATTACGATGTTGAAACTTTGCTTGAATCAGTATTAAATACAATGAAAAGTCTGCGTTATGGTGATAATGTAGCTCATCCGAAACCGCAAGAACTTAGGCGAATAGCTGAAAAGTACGGTGTTAGAACTGTTTATGGCAACTACAACTTTGTGTCTACAGTAAAAAATCGAAGCGCTTGGTTAACTGTACATGTAGGAAGCCCAAAAGTGCTTCAACATCAATTAAACCAGAGGCAAAAAGAAATTCTCAGTAACGCTTCCAAAACGGTGGAATGTATACATAACTACATAAAAAAGACACCCTTAGTGTGTGTCGAAAGGACGATGGGTGACAATCCATGTTTTAATCCCCAATGCACACTTTACGTATCTGTTCATCGAAAAGAAATGATTCGTCTTGCTTACATGGTTGGGCAGACTCTCTTTCCATTAAGAGAAGAAGCCCCAGGACCAGAGCTTTATCTACTTTACGTACCTGAGTGGCAAGAAAAAGATAGACAGATTCTAGTATTCCCCGAAATAGGAGTTACCTACATCCTTGGCACGGATTACTATGGGGAGGCTAAAAAGGGTTTTTTAAGAATGGCAATGTGGGCTGCAAAGCAGAGAGGAATGCTGGGGGTTCATGCAGGAGCCAAAATTGTCAAAGCTAGGGACAACACGGGAAGAATTAGGCGATACAATATGATTCTTTTCGGGCTTAGTGCTACTGGTAAAACTACTCATGCCTGCCATAACCACGGTTTACTAGAAGATGGAGAGGGACAAGAAATCGTTCAAGACGACGTAGTTTTTATTAGATCTGATGGTTCAGCGCTTGGAAGTGAGAAGGGGTTTTATCTTAAAACTGGATATTTGGATCCAAAAGTGCAACCGATAATATTCAGAGCGGCTATAAGTCAAGACACAATTTTTGAGAACGTGATGGTTGATTATCTTGGCAGCGTACACTTTAATGATGTAACTTTGACTGAGAACGGGAGAGCAATAATTCAAAGAAACGATTTAGGAGCAGACAAGTCTGAAAGCGTGAATCTTCCAGCCATAAATGAAGTGGATGGCATGATTGTGATTTTCATTACAAGGCGCAACACAGTTGTACCCATTGCCTCAAAATTGACAATAGAACAAGCTGCTGCTGCATTTATGTTGGGAGAGTCGGTAGAAACTTCAGCAGGCGATCCTCAGCGAGCAGGCGAGTCAGTAAGGGAAGTTGGAACGAACCCTTTCATTGTCGGTGACGAAGCTTATGAGGGAAACTGGTTTTACGATTTCTTAAAGAGACATAGCGATAAAATTCAATGCTACCTTCTTAACACTGGAGGTGTTGGAGAAATCAGGGAAAACGGAAAAGATGGTAACAAAATCATTCAACAAGCTCTTCGAGTGGAAATACCTGAAATGGCAGCGATTATAAGAGGGATCGTTAGAAATTCTATAGAATGGAAACATGACCCACTTTTTAACGTGTTGATCCCTAAAAAAGCAAATGGGGTGCTAATGGAAAAATTTGATTTGCACTTATTCTATTCTCATGAGCAAATTGTGAATTATGTCAACAAGCTGAAGAAAGAAAGAATCGAATGGCTTAGAAGGTTTGAAAATCTGAATTCTGACATACTCAGGGCGGTCGATAATATAACATAGACAGGCTACTTTCTCTTAACTAGGATTCACAAAGGTTATATTTCTCTTTTTTATAAACACGTTTGTGAGGTGTACGCAAACTTTGTCTGAAGGTGGCTTAGAAACAGATCGGCATGAACTTTGCAGCATACCAACTCGACGCTTACCATTATAGAATAGAAGTTCGAGATAAATCCCCTCTACATTCTAATATGTGCGTAACTGCAGTTTTCTTTTTTCCGTTAGGAGAATTATATGTACAGAGAGACATTAGTAGCAGATTCTTAAAGGCGATAATTCGATTTTGCGAAAATAATTTTGGGAAAGTGAAGACTATTATACACTGTTAGCTTGGTACATAGGTTGCTGAGAGACTATCTCTTGTCTCTCATTTTTATTAAAAATACTTAGTTTTACACTACATTTTTCTTGCGTATCTAAAAAAGCATGACAACATATAGTTTCCATAATTTAGTAGCTTCTAAAAGTTTCGAACTTTAGTTTTCCCATGTTTCTTAACTTAGTCATTGGCGTTTTGCTGCGATTACTAGTTAATGGAGTTTCCAGTTTATTTTTCCACTTTTGTTTATCTTTGGTATAGTCATAGTGAATTGGGCTCCTTTGCCATGTTTGCCTGTTTCTTGAATTGTCCAACCGTACACTTCACAGATTTTTCTTATCAAGTACAAGCCATAGCCTGTGCCCTTTCCGTAGCCTTCTTTGAAAATCATTTCCTTCTCCTTCTTAGGTATGCCTACGCCATCATCTTCGTAAATCAGCTTCAGCTGTTTCTTACTCAGTCTTTCATAGTGCACTCTGATTTTCTTCACTCTTTCACCGTACTTTAATGAGTTGTCGATTAGATTGTAGAAAATCTGTCTTAGTAACGAATCTGCCAAAACTGTCAAGCCACTACAATCATTCACCACATTTGCGCCTTTCAAATCTGAAAAGAGCGAAGCTGCTTCTTGAACAGTTTTCTCGACATTCATATAGACTAATTCCTCAACGCCCAGTAATTCATATGTTCTAGCAAAATCGAAAATTCTTTCTGTCTGTCTAACAGCATTTTCTATTTCTTCTAAGTACTTTAAAGTTTCGTCGTCACCAGTCAGTTTCTTTTTAACTAGGTAAGCGTTGCCTGTGACTACAGATAGCTTATTTCGCACGTCATGTCTAGTCAATCTGCCAACAACACGTAACTTTTCCAAGGTATCTCTTAATTCTTTTTCAACCTTCTTTAAGTGAGAAATATCCTTGTATAATCCTATAACTCCAACGAGTTTCCCTTCAATGGTAATTGGAGCGGCGGATATGGACACTGGAACCAAAGACCCATCTTTCCTCTTCCTAACACTATCATAATAAACATATCCTTTCTCAGCTTTTTTATCCAGCATACGTCCTTCTTCAATAATGTCCTTTGGCACTATTATATCGTTGATATGCTTCCCTTTGATCTCCTTTAGAGAGTAGCCGAAAAGCTCGGCGAAACGAGGGTTAATGTCCAAGATGTGAAAACTTGAATCCATGTAGACAGCTGCTTCCGGATTATTCATAAACAACTTTTCAAATCTTTCTTGACTTGCTTTAATCTCACGCGCGGATTTCTCTAAGTTTTGAGCATACTCCACGTTGGTTATTGCGGTGGCAGCGTGTGACGCCAAAATTTCAAGCAACTCTTGATCCTTTTCGCTGAACGCAGCTAATCTTTTGCTGTCTACACCTATAACGCCAAGAACTTTATCGCCAATTTTGACTGGTACATCGATAGCAGAACGTATTCCCGGCATGAATTCAACCCAATCATCATTCTTTTGCGTGTCTGGAACATTGATTGATTTGCCCGTTCTTGCTACTTTTACACTTACGCCTCTTTTCGTTCCATCTAATGGCAGAGCAATGGAAAAGAATTTAGGATATCCACGATGAGCAACAACACGAAGCATATCATTGTCTACAATCATAAAAAATGCAATTTCAAACCCTAATGTTTTTTCAATAGCGTCTAATGTTAATTCGTAAATTTCATTCATGCTTTTTGCCGTATTTAGACTTCTAGCATAAGTATTCAACGCAGAGAGTCTCTCTTCAAAACTCTTTTTCTCTGTGATGTCTCTATATAATCCAACATAACCTATGGTTTTGTCTTCAACTATTATTGGAGCGGCGGATATGGACACTGGAACCAAAGACCCATCTTTCCTCTTCCGGACAGTCTCGTAGTAAGAATATGCCTCCTTCGATTTTACTTCCAACTTTTTTGCTTCTTCTCTTTTGTCTTCGGGCACGATTAGATCCAAGAGACGTTTCCCTTTAACCTCCTCCAAGGAGTAGCCGAAAAGCTCAGTGAAACGAGGATTAACATCCACAACATGAAAATCTGAATTTGCATAAACAGAAGCCTCAGGATTATTCATAAATAACCGTCTAAACTTCTCTTGGCTCTCTTGTATTTCTAGTTCCACTTTTTTTTGCTCGGTGATGTCCACAAAGCTCTCGACAAGATATTTATGACTTCTCCACATTACCAATGTGACTGTTTTGATAATAGGAATTCTTTCCCCATTTGCCCTTAACAATACACGTTCTGATCTATCTACAGTCTGCCCTAGATCAGTGATTGGACATTTCCCTTTTTCAGTTGGGCAGATGAATTTGTGACATATCTTTCCAATCACATGCTCTCTTGGAGCACCTATTGTTTCTAATGCATTGAGATTTGCATCCACGATTTTATGTGTGTCCCCGTCTATGACTACAACCCCAGTATAGATGGAATTCAATATTGCTTCTAAGTAGTTTCTACTCTCCATCAACGCATCCTCTGCCCTTTTACTTTCCACCACTTGACTTATGCCATGTGCTAATTCACCGTACACCGCTTCCGGGTCGCCAATTTTGTTAAAGTACCTATCAGCACCAAAGTTCAACGCTTTAACTGCTACTTCTTCTCTACCTTTCCCAGTGAACATGATAAACGGAATTTTGTTCCCACGATCTCGAAGTTCTTTCAGAAATTGAAGTCCGTCTTTTCCAGGCATTACATAGTCACAAACGATTGCATCATACTTTTTCTTCTTCATTTTCTCCGTGGCTTCTTCAACAGACACGGCAGTTTCCACTTGGAAGGGGCCTTCTGTTTCCAAGCATTCTTTAGCAATCTTCAAAAACGCGGTGTCATTGTCTACAAGTAAAACCTGTATCAGTACTTTTTCAGTGAGATCTATAATAGCTCCAGTGGATGCCTTAACCGCAGATTCAGCCATTTCAACACACCTTCATGTTAAATACATTAAATGCAGAACGTTTACCTCTAAAAAAATGCGTCACATAAGACTTATGAACGTGCGATTAATATTCTAAAGAAGTAGGACTCAAAGAGTTAACTGGCACTGTGGTGTATACGTACATGTGAGAGCCAAGCATTTCAAGCGACATATTTAATTATGTATTGGCGTAGTTCAAGATGACATTAGTTTTTTAAACGGTGTCTATCATACCAGCATGTTTAACTCCAGATTTTGCTTTCAACATTAACGGAAGCTTCTTTGAAGAAACAACATCAATCTTGTATAGTATTAATAGGTTCAACTGAAGATTGAAGGATTTGGAAAGCTAATCAAAAAAAGACAATCAAGGTTTCGCCATTATTTTCTTGTGTGTTAAACCAAATGATGTAGGTAACGTTCTTAGGTAAATAAGCGAAGAAATTAAAGGGAAACTTGTAATCTCCACCGCGGCTACTATTCCTTTAGAGTTTTATAAAAAATTGTTCCCAAAGCCAAATTTGTTAGGACAATGCCAAACGTTGCCGTTTTGGTGCAAGAAGCCTTCACAGCTTACTGTTGCGACGAAAATGTAACTTTAGATGATAAGAAGAATGCTGAAGAAATACCAAATATGATGGGAATTCCCCGAGAAGTTGAAGAGAAACACATGGACGCCATAACAGCCTTAAGTGGCAGCGGGCCTGGATATATTTCCATAATAATCGAAGCCCTAATGTATGCTGGTTTAAGGGTTGGCTTGCCCAAGACCTATCCTTATATAGTTCAGCGCAAACTGTCCTAAGAACGGGAAAATTAATATTAGAAACACAAGAACATCCAGCTAAAATAAAGGATATGGTGACAACACCTGGCGGAACCACAATCGAAGCAAATCTATGAGTTAGAAGGTAGTCAAATTAGGCAAGCATTAATGAAGGCTGTGAAAGAAGCAACCAAAAAATGTCAAGCAATTAGGGAAAAAATGATTACAAACCAGCAAACTTAGATGGTTACAATAACTAGACTTGAGAGAGTCTCTAGGTGTACTGTTTTACTAGCAAAGGACGCTAAATTTTCTTTATGATACCTTTCTGTTGGTCAGCTTTGAAAGAGAGACGTACTAAGATATCTTTCCCCTGAATCGGGTAGAACTGCAACTATTGTCTTTTCTTTACCTAGTTTTTTAGCTTTTTTCATTGCAACATAAAGAATTGCTCCGGCACTCATACCTATGAGCAATCCTTCTTCTCTTGCTACTCTTCGTGCAACTTCGAACGTTTCGGGTAACTCCCTCTCAGAGAGTTCCACAATTTCGTCGAAGTATTCTCTTCTGTATAGCTCCGTGGGATATGATTCTCTGGGATTTCTTAATCCTTGAATCCCAACGCCCAACTCAGGCATGACGCCAACAACTTTTATGTCTGGTCTATAACTTTTAACACGAAGAGAAGTGCCAACCCCTGTTCCTGCCGTGCCAACACCTACCACAATCATATTTACATTTCCTTTTGTTTGCTCTAGAATTTCTTTTCCAGTTGTTTGGTAATGTGCCAATATGTTAGCAGGATCTTTGAACTGGTTTAGGTCTATGTATTTTTGAGGATGCTGTTTCAACAGTTTTTGCTTGAACTCTATAGCCCCTCCTGTTCCTTTCTCTCCAGGTGACAAAATCAGTTCAGCTCCATACGCTTTTATTATCTTTCTTCTTTCTAAACTAACGGACTCAGGCATTATGATGGTGATTTTGTAGCCTTTCGCTGCAGCAATCATGGCGAGGGCGATTCCTGTGTTTCCTGAAGTTGCCTCTAGTATTTTTTTGTCTCTCTTTAATTTTCCAGCGGCTTCTGCGTATTCTATAAGGTATAGTGCCATTCTATCTTTTACTGAACCGCCGACATTGTACCATTCAAGCTTTGCATATAGTGTTGCGTCGTTTGATCCTGTAAGTCTGTTTATCCTAACCATAGGAGTTCCTCCTATAAGATCGGTGATGTTGTTAGCCACAATCACTTACTTATCCTTCCTTTAACCTTTCTAATTGAATGTCAACACGCTTTTCTATTACTGAAATATGTTTTAGAACTCCATCAATTCTTATGAGATGTTTAGAGGTCTTCGGAGGCAGTTTCTTTGGCTCAATTCCCGCTTTTACTATCTCTTCTTTTGTTAACTCCATAGTGTTCCTTTGATTTTGAACTTCAATTTCGGATGAGCTATAATCGACAAACACAACAAGTATCCTAGTACATCCTAGTTCTTTCAAGGCAGCAACCCTATGATGGCCATCAAGAATTATGTCATTATCTTTTTCAACCGCGATAGCAAACTTCAAAATTCCATCAGACTTTATTTCTTCCATTAAATCTTGTAAATGCACAGGATCTACCTCTTCATGAGGTTTCAGCTTGTTTAGTTCAACAAGCTCTATGTTAGTAACTCTTTCAAGTTTCGTTGTGGAGAGCGTGTGTGGCATTTATGTTCCTCTTTTTAACGCCGTGAAACAAATTTAACACCGTTAAATATAAATCTAACGCCACTATAATAAACAAGGAGGACTTGAATTGAAACCACCCTGTATGATTGTAGTTCAATATATTTTACCAGCAATCAGAGCAGTAGTAATGAAAGATCTCATCCAAAAGTATAATGTGCGGAAGATTGATGCCTCTGTAAAGATGGAGTTAACACCCGCAGCGATAACACAGTATGTGAAAGGTGAGAGAGGAGCGATGTTTGCAGATAAAATAGTAAAATCTGAGAAAACTATGAAGATTCTTTCTGAACTTGCTGAGACACTAGCAAATGATAATGTGCCGGCAGAAACAATAATAGCTAAATTGTGTGAAGCATGCGTTACAATAAGATCTGAAGGTATAATTTGTGAATTCCATCAAAAAGAAATGCCTGCTTTAAAACAGTGTAAATGCTTAATATGTGAAACTTCAAACTAGAATTTTGTTGCAGATTGAAAGATTAATTGTTAAGTGTTTAAGGTTTTGACGCGAAATACCTCCATAATAACAGAACAATAATGTTAGAAATAAAATGTAAAATGACGACATTAAAATCAGAAGTTTGTGCTTCATAAAGATTTATAGACTTCTTTGACTGCAATCAAGGCTGCGTCTTTCGCAGCCCAATCCACAAAAATTGCTACGCTTGACGCCACTGTATGTATTCCAAAAATGTCTATACCCCTCTGTTCCAAAGATTCGGTAACACGTTTTAGAATTTTTGAGGTATTCTCTGATTCCACACCAATAATTCTTAGAAAGGCCAGTTTCTTCCTCAATGCCATTGCTGATCCACATTCACCTTCTCTGATGGCCAAATGAACAGCTTCAACCGCCTCTTTAGCCCTTTCCTCTGGAAGACAGATGCAAGCCGAGTCAATGTCGATTAGTCGTGCTAGGATTGGAATTTTGTTATTAATAATTCTTTCAAGAATGTTTAGAAGAATTTTCGGTTCATTCGCAAGTCTTTTACTTACAATGGTAATCACGCATACAGGTGAAGGGTATCCGAGGTAATGTGAATTTTCGGGCAAACATCCTGTGACAACAGTGCCTTCGGAATCAATCTCTTTTCTGTGGTTGCTCACAATTTTTACTTCGAAGGAGCCATCAAGATATTTCAGTGCCTTCCTACGAATGAATTTAACTCCAGAATCACAAAGATTTACAAGCTCTCTTGCATCTATTTTGGCTATTCTCCTAGGATTTGAAACAACTTTTGGATCTGCCGTCATTATGCCATCCACATCCGTGATTATTACAACTTCTTTTGCCCCTATTGCTTTTGCCAGTATGAACGCCGTTATGTCACTCCCCCCTCTACCTAAGGTTGTGACCTTGCCCTTCTGAGTTCTTCCAATAAATCCAGGCACGACTGGTATTGTACCATTCTCCAACATGGGTAAGATGGCGCGTTTGATGGCTTGAATACTTTCTTCGATGAGTGGTTTAGCGTTGCCAAAATTGTCATCGGTTATTATGGGCCAATCAGAGTCCGAAGGGTCAAAATATCTTACGTCAACTTCTTGGGCCTTAAGCGCTGCTGCAAAAAGTCTTGCACTAGTTCGTTCACCCATTGACAAAACATCATCCAGTTCTTGCATCTCGGATTTACTTTCACAAGCTTTCAGAAAATGTTCAATTAGCATGTCTGTCGTTTTTCCCATGGCAGAGACGACTACAGCGATCTTTTTGCCTTTCTTAAACTCAACGGCCGTTGCGATAGCTAGGTTTCTTATTCTTTCTCCATCAGATAAGCTTGTTCCGCCAATCTTCAGAATAAGCCTTTGAGCCTCAGTTTTGGTGTTGAGTGTGTTCTTCCTCCTTGATTATCTTAATTATATTTGGAGTCTTTCCCGCGATTCCTGTGATTCCCCTGTAAAGGATAAAAACGCCTCTCACACCCTTGATCGATAAAGCGCAGTTTATTCCACTTTTCACTGCTTTGCAGTAGTCGTCGCCTTTGACAATGTTGCACACTGCTGTGGCTGCGGCATCTGCTACGCCAGCATTTTCGGAAAAAATAGTAACTGAATCAGCTTCTCCTAAACTTAATGCATGACCGAACACTCCAGAACTCGTTGCAACGCCTATTGGAAATTCCTCCAATCTAAAACCTAACCTTCCAGAAAGTTGATGGTCTCCTACAAGAAGAGCCACATCAATGGGTCTGTTTGATATAGCGGATATCTCTCCACCGTTCTCTACGATGGCTACCCTCGCTCCAGAGTATGTCATTGCCTCAACTGACAGATCTGCCAAGACCCCAGCAACTGTAGCCATAGGTCCAACATTAGCCTTTACAGAAGCTGAAGCCATCAGTCTAACTATTCGGGGGCCTTCATTTACCTGAATTGGCTGAAGGGAATAGAGAAAACTAGGATGGCCTTCAATATATTTCTCAAGTTGCCTTCTGTTAGCGATTATTGCGGATACTCCTTCTTTGATTGCGTCTGATTTGTCTGCTATAATGGAGCAATTAGTTTCCTTTATAGTAAAGGCATATTTGAAAAGGCTCTTGTTGTAAACGTATATCACTTGTTTATTGCCCTCCTCGGGCAACCTACGCCCGCTCTGCAATCTTCACAGTTTATACATCTCAAATGAAGATATTCCACAGTCCCATTATTCAATTGAAACGCTTCGTAAGGACACAGTGCGATGCAAAGAGAACAAGAAACACACTTTTCTTTATTGAATTTATTCTGCATTAACGTTCACCTCATTTCATGTGGTGGTATTCTACGTCTCTTGGTAATCTCTCAACAGGCTCGGTCAAATAGAACGTTGCTTGCGCTATCCATTCCTTAAGTTTCTTCATTATTTCTTGAGCCTTTTTGATGCTTGAAGTACATGCGGTTTTTACGTTTTTATTTGCGATTACAACCTTGCCAGATTTCAGCTCGGCGTAAGAGACATCACGTAAGCTTGGTCGATCTCTGCTTGGAACACCGTAATCCAGTATTTTAGTGAAAATTTCTTCGTCTCTTATAGCTGCTTTTTCGACTGTTTTCTTACTTAAAATTGGAATAGGGATGCCTATGCCCACGTAAAGGGTAACCCCATAATTTTGGAAGGTTGCACCAGCTAGATATTCCGGGTGCATTTGTTTCAGATCACCTTTAACCATCAGGGTGCCAAATCCTCTTTTGGGGTTATGTTGAGTTCCTTCACCAATTATGTAGCCTGTTCCTCCTCCGAGAAAAATCCTGCTTCCAACACCTATAGTTTCGTATGTTGGGTCATTTATTAGTGGGCTGATTTCGCCGCAACCAGCATAAGTTATGTTCCCGTAGTTGGGAAGCAAAACTCCCATGTATGTATATAAGGTTTCGTCTGTGCTATTTGTTGCGGCATTATACCGTTGATAGCAGTTTCGTGGATTGACAAGTATTGCTTGATTTAAATCTTTGAGCGTAAAAGTTGTTTCAAGGACTTTTCTTGGGTAGCAATGAGTTCCATAGGCTACCGCCTTTAACTCTATTTCCTTTCCTGAGATCAAATCTTCTATAACATGTCCACCGCCATATTCAAAGCCCCTTGTGATGCTCATTTTCGTAGCGCCAATGTAACAGTCTACTGCAGCCATTCCATGATATGCTTCAACGTCATTTAACCATAATTTTTCCATTTTTATTGGTGGTTCACTGTGTCCAAAATTTAAAAAAGCCCCAGAAGAGCACATTGGTCCAAATGTTGCTGTTGTCACAACATCAACTTCTTTAAATGCCCTTTGGACGCCACTGTTTTCAACAAGTTTTTTGAATTCGTCTACTGTTAGAACTTGTATGTCTCCACTTTTTATTTTGTGATTGATTTCAGCTATGCTTCGTCTTTTGAGTTTTAATGCCCCCTCGGATTTGAAGGAAAATGGAAATTCTAATTTAAATATTTTTTTGACAGTTTTATTCCGAAAAGAATTTATCCATGCTAATACTAATTGTAAAATATGTTGCACTCTATCAATGAAATCGCTAGAAGAAGAAAAATGCTTGGCTTAACGCAGAAAAGACTTGCTGAAATGGCCGGTGTAAGTCAATCATTGGTAGCGAAGATAGAATCAGGAAAAATCGACCCTGCTTATTCCAAGGTTAAAGCAATTTTTGATGCATTAGAACGATTAGAAACGCACATAGATTTTCACGCTAAAGAGATGCTTCACGCTGAGGTTGTCGGTATTCAAAAGGATGCTTCTGTCTCGGAAGCTGTCCAAATAATGATGAAACATGGGTATTCTCAGCTTCCGGTTTTTGATGGAGACCATTCTGTTGGTAGCATTTCAGAAAAAACTGCTTTAAACCAAGTTCTGGCGGGCAAGGATTTAAAACACATATCTAAACTTCTCGTTAAAGACATTATGGAAGAAGCTTTCCCACAAGTTGGAGAAAATGCTCCACTTTCTTTACTTTCAAGCCTTCTTCAAGTTTATTCCGCTGTCTTAATATCTAAGAAAGGTAAAGTTATAGGTATTGTAACAAAGGCAGATTTACTAAAAATGCTTGAATAACTGTTGTTTGACTATCAACTACCAGTTACGTAAAATAATCATTGTATTAGTGTTTGTTACTCCCTCTACCCTGCGAATTTTCTCAATGCACTCGTTAACCTCAGCTATATTCATAGCAGATACCAAGGCAACTATGTCGTATTGTCCGGTAACCTCATAAACATTTTCAACATTTGGTATTTTCATCAAGATACTCGAGATTTTTGAAGTTGGAAAGGAAGGATTTAAAGAAATTAATATAATTGCCTCAGCACCTTCTATAAGTCCAACTTTAACAGTAAACCGCCTTATTACACCAGAATCTACAAGTTCATTAATTCTCTTTCTAACTGCCCCTTCTGATAAACCAACTTTTTTTCCAATTTCTCCATAGGTAGCTCGCCCGCGGATCTTAAGAATTTTAATTATTTCTTTATCAATTTCGTCCATTTCTTTTCTGTCTTAATAGTCAAATGAGGGGAAATTTAACAATTTCTGAAAAAAGCCAGAACAAACTTTTATAGGACTCTGACGAATTAAGTTGACTGTACGATTTTTGTATTTTTTTTCCGTAAATAGTCCTAAATTGCCGATATTTTTCCGAAATTTTTATAAATATGATTGATTTAAAAATTATAAATATGATTGATTTAAAAATAGTGGACTCAAATGATGAAAAGACGAGTGTTGATCTATGTTTAAAGGCTGTTATACTGCCTTGATAACTCCTATGTATAGAAACTACAAAGTAGACTTTGAAGGATTAAAAACCTTGGTAGACTTCCAGGTTTCGCAAGGCGTCAACGGAATTCTTGCTGTAGGAACAACGGGGGAAAGTCCAACCTTAACATGGGAAGAACATAACCTTGTAATAGAAAAAGTACATGAATACAATGCTGGAAAATCGCTTACAATAGCCGGGACGGGTAGCAATTGCACACAAGAATCCATGGAAAGCACCAAACACGCCTATGATCTGGGAATTAAGGCAGTTCTGTTAGTAGATCCATACTACAATGGTCCCAGCTCTCTTGAGATAAGACTTGAATACATTTCTCCGATGGCCGAGCGCTTTCCTGAAGTTCAAATAATACCATATATAATTCCTGGGAGAACTGGAACTCAACTATTGCCGCAAGATCTAGCCATATTGCACTCTCAATATTCTAATGTCAGAGCTGTAAAGGAGGCTACAGGAGATTTAGAAAACATGAAACTAGTGAGGAAACTTTGCGGAGAGAAGTTCAACATATTGTCTGGAGACGACGATAAAACATTTAGTATGATGATTGACAGTGTGGTTAAAGCCTCAGGAGTTATATCTGTAACCTCTAACATCGCTCCAGCCGCCGTCCAAAAGATGACCACCCTAATTCTAGAAGGAAAACTAAGCGAAGCAGAAAAACTATCAGAAGCCTTGAAGCCGCTTTTCCAAGTAGTGACTGTAAGAAGTGCTGTAGAAACTCAATTTGGAGAGGTCTTGGTTAAAGCTAGAAACCCACTCCCATATAAATCTCTCATGAATATTCTTGGAATGCCGGCGGGACCTCCAAGAAAACCATTAGGAAAAATGACTAAAGAAGGATTACACATTCTTTTAGAAGCAACAAGGAAAGTCTATGAGAATAATCCTTGGATACTTGAACCCATTGAAGATTTCTTCGACGTAGACCTATCGCAAAGACTATACGAGGAGAAATTCTGGAAGGGAATGACATATGATTAAACTATGCATTGCTGGAGCAACAGGACGAATGGGAAGCACAATAATTCGTGAAGCAGTGAGCAGAGGCTTTGAGATAACAGGAGCAATAGCTGGAGGCAATAATTCTAAACAAGGTAAAACCCTCCGTGAACTTGGATTGTGCGACTCAAATGTAAGGATTGTCGATCCCTCAGAACTTAGGAAAGCAATTGAAGAAGCAGATGTATATATTAGCTTTACTTCGCCTGAGGCTGAACTTTCTAATATTCCTGTAGTAGCTAGCGTTGGAAAAAGGATAGTTATGGGGACAACCGGGTTCACAGATGATCAAATGAATCAACTTAAGACTATAGTTTCTTCAAGAGTGCCAGCTGTGTTTGCACCCAACTTTGCAATCGGTATCAATTTCTTATTTAAAATCCTGAAAACCTTGAAAACGTTACCTAAAGCCTACGACATAAGTATAGTGGAAGCACACCATTCTGGCAAGAAAGACGCCCCCAGCGGAACCGCTGAGGCTTTGGCTAAACAAGTCTCCGAGATAAGGGGTTATGAAAAAATCGTTTATGGAAGAAGTGGGATTAGCATTAGAAAACCCGAAGAAATTGAAGTGATCGCTATAAGAGGCGGCGGCATTCCTGGAATCCATCAAATCATCATCGCTGGTGTTTATGATATGCTCTTAATCGAACACGTGTCATTTTCTAGGGGCGTCTTCGCTCAAGGAGCACTTTATGCGGTAGAATGGATAGTTAAGCAAACAAAACCCGGTGTCTACTCACTTGATGATGTACTCAGTAGTTGATTGGTGAAAACTTTTATGACTAGAAGGGCTATTGTGAAATTTGGCGGAGCAGAGCTTTCAACAAGTAGAATGGTTAGAAAGGCTGCTGAGATGGTTAAAGAATCCGGATATAAGGAAATTGTCGTTGTTGTCTCCGCAATGGGCAAAACCACAGATAAACTATTGAGCTATCTATCAGACATCGGGCACATCAGCGACATTGACTATTCAGACATAGTTGGCATGGGCGAGCGAATCAGTGCCAGACTCTTTTGTTCCACTTTAAAATTGCTTGGTGTCAAATCTACCTATTTTGATCCACAACAGGAACGATGGCCCATAATAACGAATTCGAATTTTAAAAACGCAAAGCCAGACATAATAGAAACAAGAAAAAGGCTCAAAAAGAATTTAGAACCCCTCTTAAAAGACTGTATCCCAGTAGTCTGTGGTTTTTTAGGGAGAGACAAAGAGGGACACATAACTACTCTTGGCAGGGGTGGAAGCGATACTACAGCGACTCTGATTGGAAACTGTCTAAACGCAGATGAAATAATACTTGTAAAGGATACCAAAGGCGTTCTATCAGCCGATCCCAAAATTGTTCCTAATGCTAAGCCTTTGCACTCATTAACCGTGGAAGAAATGTTTTCTCTTGCGCACGGAGGAGCTAAAATAATCCACCCAGAAGCTCTAAGATATAAACTTCCCAGACAAAAATTAAGAGTCGTTAATTTCTCCTCTGGAAAGTTATCTTCAGAGGGGACTGAAATAACAGGAGTTTTCAAATTCAACCCCATGGAAGTAAAAAGTCATCGTGGATTGACCGCAATAACTTTGATAGGGGACATCACCTCTGAAAACCTTAGTAGACTATTCTCTACAATCGGAAAAAGAGAAATTTTTGGCATAAGCACCGGAGGGAACTCTCTCTCAGTGTTTATGAAAGTCAAGACGCCAAGTGATGTGGTTAGGCGTCTTCACAACCTTGGATGCTTTAAGGCTATAAGTTCGCGAGATAGTGTGAGCGTTATGGAATTAGTAAATCCAGACTTCATAGACTCGCCTGGATATATAGCGAAGATATCAAGGTTACTCGCCGATAAAGGGATAAACATAATCGAGATGACTACAAGCAAAGCCGCAATCAACATATTTGTCGACGAAAAGAGGTTAGATGAAGCTTTGAAAGCAATCAGCGATCTCGTTGAGGCTTAAAACTCAGAAGGATGTGACTTGCAATATTTTTAATTAATAATTTGATGGAAAGGATAATAAATGATTAAGAGCCCTCTGGAAAACGTTGATGGCGAACTTTATTTAGATGGTGTCTCAACGCTAAAACTTGCTGAAGAGTATGGTACTCCACTGTATGTTATGAGTGAGAGAAAGATAAGGGAGAAGTATAGACGTTTCAGATCGGCATTCTCTAAGAAATACAAGAAAACTCGGGTATTCTATTCCGTTAAGGCGAATACGAATCTCTCAATCCTAAAAATCTTGAAGAGTGAAGGTGCAGGAATCGATGCAGTCAGCCAAGGGGAAGTTTTTTTAGCCTTTGAGGCAGGCTTACTTCCTGACGATATTCTCTATACTGGAAATTGTGCAGATGAAGATGAATTGCGATATTTACTCGAGAAACAAGTTATGATTAACGTGGACTCACTTTCCCAACTAGAGAAGCTGTTAAAAATGGGAACCCCGAGAGTTCTCTCTGTTAGAATTAACCCAAATTTGGGCGCAGGTCATCATCAACACGTTATCACGGCTGGAAAGACATCAAAGTTTGGGGTTCATAAGGAAGCTGCATTGAAGGCTTATAAGTTAGCGAAAAATGCTGGAGTAAAAAGTTTTGGAATACACATGCACATAGGTTCAGGCATAATAGATGCTTCATCTATTACAAGTGCAATGAATAAACTATTAGATATCGCTAAAAAAGTTCACGAAAACAATGATGTAACCTTTGATTTTGTGAACGTTGGTGGAGGAATAGGCGTCCCCTACATGCCGGGAGAGAAAGAAGTTGATTTAGAACTCTTTTCCAACAAATTAGTAGGTTTATTTAAAGAGAAAAGTGAGGAATACTCGCTTGGTAAACCGGAGTTTTGGCTGGAACCTGGAAGGTATCTAGTCGCCGAAGCAGGTATTTTATTGACAAGGGTTAATATGATAAAACGTACACCTTTTAGAATATTCGTTGGCGTGGACGCCGGTTTTAACACTCTAATAAGGCCAGCTATGTATGGATCCTACCATCACATTTTAGTCGTCAACAAACTTGACCATGCTTTAACGGAGGAGTACGACGTAGTTGGTCCTTTATGCGAATCTGGAGACATCTTCGCAAGCGGACGCGTATTACCTAAATTATCAGAAGGAGATTTGCTAGCTATATTGAATGCTGGAGCGTATGGTTTCTCAATGGCCTCACAGTATAACTCTCGACCAAGACCTGCTGAAGTTCTAGTGAGAGAGGGCCATTACGAGTTGATAAGAGAACGAGAAACATTGCAGGATTTACTTAAAGGGCAGAGGATTGCTAGTTGGTTAAAGGATTAAAGTTTTGGAAGATGCATGGAATAGGAAATGATTACATAGTTATTGATAATAGGGACAAAAAACTTAGAGAAGGTAAAATTGTAAACTTTGCAAGGAAAGTCTGTCAAAGAAGATTCTCGGTTGGAGCCGATGGGCTTCTTCTCGTCTGCAAGTCTAATGTGGCTGATGTCAAGATGCGCATCTTTAATCCAGACGGCACTGAAGCTGAAATGTGCGGCAATGGGATACGATGCCTTGCCAAATTCTGCTACGAGAATAAAATCGTGAAAAAGGAGAAGTTGAATATTGAAACATTAACAGGCATTAAACAGACTCAGCTTTTAACGAATAATGGCGAAGTTAAATCTGTTATAGTGAACATGGGGAAACCATCCTTTAATAGAAGGTTAATACCTATGCGTGGAAAGGGAACATGTATAAATGAAAAGTTGAAGGTTGATGGCGAAACATACTCAGTAACTTGTCTATCCTTAGGTAACCCACACTGTGTAATATTCGTTGATGACGTGAAAGCTTTTCCAGTACAGTATGTAGGCTCAAAGATAGAGACTCATAACATGTTCCCTAAGCGGACCAATGTGGAATTCGTTCAAACTGTTAATAGAAAAGAAATTAAAGTTCGAGTTTGGGAGAGAGGAGTTGGTGAGACTCTTGCATGCGGAACCGGAGCATGTGCAAGTGCTGTAGCTAGTTATATCTTAGGTAAAACAAATAAAAAAGTGACAGTGCATCTTTTGGGAGGAGATCTAGAGGTTCAATACAACAGCAGCATAATCATGAAAGGTTCTGCAATAAAGGTGTTTGAGGGTGAATTATCTTTGAACTAGGAGGAGAAACTGTTGAATTTAGATTTTGCGAAAAGAGTGGAAAAACTTCCACCTTATATCTTCGCAGAGATGGAAAAGATAATTCAAGAAAAAAAACTTGAGGGTATGAACATAATATCGTTAAGCATAGGAGACCCAGATCTACCACCACCTCAATTCATACTGGATGCCTTAAAAGAAGAGGCCACAAATCCAAGCAATCATAGCTACTCCACTAGCAGAGGTGAACCTGAATTCAGAGAGACCGTGGCGGAGTGGTTAAAAAACCGCTTTAAAATAGACGTAAATCCGGAAACGGAAGTTGCAGCGTTAATAGGTTCAAAGGAGGGAATAGCAAACATAGCAAGAGCCTTTATAAATCGCGGAGACCGAGTTCTCATCCCTAATCCAGCGTATCCAATATACGCAAACGCTGGAGCAATTCTTAATGATGGCATTCCAGTTTCTATGCCTCTTTCTGAAAAGAACAATTTTCTGCCAGATTTAGAGGCTTTTGCTAACTTGAAAGCAAAGATGATGTTCCTTAACTATCCAAACAATCCCACTGGTGCAATTGCAAACAAACATTTCTTGCAGGAAGCAGTAGAGTTCGCTTTAGAGAATAACATAATACTTTGTTATGATAATGCATACTCAGAGATTACATACAATGGCTATAAAGCACCAAGCATAATGGAAGTTGACGGAGCGATGGATATAGCAATAGAATTTCACTCCTTCTCTAAGACATTTAACATGACAGGAGATAGAATCGCATTTGCAGTGGGAAATAGCAAATTAATAGACGGTCTCGTCAAGGTTAAGTCGCAGATAGATTCAGGTCCTCCAAAATATATGCAACTAGTCGCTATGCGTGGTCTAAATAGTTATAGAGGTAGTGAACCGCCAGATGAGATTAAAAAGGTTAATGCTACGTATCAACACAGAGCTAAAGTTCTGATGGATAGGTTGCGAGCTATCGGGTTGGAATACACGGTACCTAAGGCAACTTTCTACGTGTGGGTTAAATGCGGCGGGGATTCTATGGAATTTACCCGGAAACTTGTAAATGTTGGAGTTGTAGTGACGCCAGGTGTGGGTTTCGGCGAATATGGCGAAGGATACGTTCGTTTCTCGTTAACCAAGCCTGTAGAAGATATAGAAGAAGCGTGTGATAGAATATCCAAAATAAAGATTTAACATAAAGAGAGTAATAGACATTAATATGAGCAGATTTATTACAACTGTTATCATTTATATTACCAAGAGGTGATCATTTGAAACGTAAAGTAGCCATACTAGGAGCAACAGGCACTGTTGGACAACGTTTCATTCAGCTTCTACAAAATCATCCTTGGTTTGAAATCGGAGTGCTTGCAGCTTCTGAACGATCAGCCGACAAGAAATATCGTGAAGCTTGCAATTGGATTTTGGAGTCAGAAATGCCTAATGACATAGGCGAGATGACTGTCGTAAATGCTGATGTTAAGTCTGTTGAAAAAGCCGGAAACATTGATATAGTGTTTTCCTCTTTACCAGCAAACATCGCCAATCAAGTTGAAGAAGAATTTGCCAAAAAGTATCCAGTTTTCAGTAAAGCAAGCGCGCACAGACTAAAGGAAGATGTTCCCCTCATAATTCCAGAGGTTAACCCTGATCACCTGACTTTGGTTTCCATTCAAAAGAAAAAGAGAGGATGGAATGGGTTCATTTCTACGGATCCAAACTGCTCAACAATACAGTTGGCAATCACTCTAAAGCCTTTAATGGTATTCGGCTTGAAAAAAGTTATCGTTTCAACCATGCAAGCCTTAAGCGGAGCTGGTTATCCCGGCGTAGCTTCGATGGATATAATCGATAATATTGTACCATATATCCCCAATGAGGAAGAGAAGATAGAATCAGAAACTTTAAAAATTCTAGGAAACTTTGATGGCACAAAAATTCGCCCTATTAACATTAAGATAAGCGCAAGCTGCAATAGAGTTAACGTCAAGGATGGACACATGGAATGCATTTTTGTGGAATTAGAAAAGAACCCCAGCATTGAAGAAGTCAAAGAGGCTTTTAAAAACTTTAGAGGAGTACCCCAAAAACTGAAATTACCTTCGGCTCCAGACAATCCGATAATAGTTCGAGAGGAACCAAATCGACCTCAGCCCCGATTTGATAGAGACGCTTGTAAGGGAATGAGCATAGTTGTTGGAAGAATTCAGCGAGACCCGGCATTGACAATCAAATACATCTGTCTGGGGCACAACACCATAAGAGGTGCAGCAGGAGCAGCCTTGTTAAGCGCAGAATTTGCAACCAAAAAAAGGTACTTCTAACATTACATAAACCAGCCTCAATCGTTTTTGCATGCCTCTAAAATCCTTTAACTTCCTAATGAGAGTTTAGAAAAGGGCTTATATACTTTGGCAATAGTAGTATTTTAGAGTACTTGTATTACTTTGCACGTCATTTAGAAGCATATTAAAGTTGTGAAGAATCGGTGATATTCAAACTCCCAAAGCGTGAAGACATCTAGGCAATCCAATCTTGCCTAGAATGAGGAATCTTTACAAACTAAACTCTTGACTATTTCTAACAGAGAGCTTGCTTGAAAATGTGAAGCCATATGGGTTTAGGCGAACATTTAAATTTGCAAATTTACATGAAGAAAAAAACGCAAAGTTTGATGGTTAACTTTGTTTTATTTGGATATTTTTGCGCCAAGTCAATGCATATTGAATTGTATTAGAAGCTACAGCGAGCGATTTGTCTTTGACATCCATTTTGATTGTTCTAGCAATTATACAGAGTGATAGGATAACGGTTTTAAAGGTTGCGCCTGACTAGTGTTTATCTAGAATTGGGCCGATTTTACCTAGTCTTATCGCGTGATCGACGAGAATTATTGCCGAACAAGATTCAACAATTGGTACTGCTCTTGGAACTATGCATGTGTCATACCTTCCAGAATTGTCGAGAATCTTGTTGAGGGGGGAGTCGATATTGTTGAGCTTGGAATTCCATTCTCAGACCCTATAGCTGATGGACCTATTATTCAGGCTGCTACTGTAAGGGCATTGAAGGCTGGAACAACTCCAAAGAAAGTATTGAAGATTGCTGAGGAAATCAAGGATAACAACAAAATTCCACTTATAATAATGACTTATTATAACCCAATTTTTAAAATGCAATTGAGGAAATTCTTTGAATCTGCGAAGGCTTGTGGAGTAGACGGGGTCATCGTTCCTGATCTCCCCATCGAAGAAGCTGATGAATACAAGAAATTTGCTGACGCCAATGGAATAGACACGATATTTCTTGCGGCTCCATCAACATCTATTAGTAGATTAAGAGAAATTCTGCCGTACACCTCAGGTTTTCTCTACTTGGTCTCTGTCTTTGGAGTAACCGGAACCAGAGAGCATGTTCAAACTCCTACTTTAACGTTGATTAAGAGAACACTTTCGGTTGTGCGTGGACGAGTTCCTCTTTCTGTGGGTTTCGGAATTTCAAAACCAGAACACGTAAAGATCATCTTACAGAAGGGGGCAGACGCGGTCATAGTTGGAAGTGGATTTGTCGAAATAGTTGAGAGAAAGAAAAAGAATGGGGAGGAAATGCTTAAGGCATCAAAGGAGTACGCCCGTCAGCTTAAGGAAGCTACTATTAAGAAGCTAAACGTGTAATCCTAGGCACTCAGTGTTTTCTTTTTTGGCTTGTTTTCTTACTTCTGTAATTAGATATTTCAGAACAGCGCACAAGATGATCGGTAGACTAAATAGATATCTAGCCAAGAATGGGTTAACTCTTATTAACATAACGCCGGATTTATTACAAGAAGTGGCTAATATTTCATCAAACTTTTCTTTGAATGTTAAAAGAGGATACTCATGAACCCATTAAACCATTGGGATTCGTCAAAGTCCATAACGCAGATGGATACCCATTACTAATTGAGGTAAGAAGGATGCTGAGAGTTTGAAAGAGATGGATATTCCTTCAAAGGCTTGGTTATCAACAACCAACTCAAAACTTTAGCCCAACAAAACAACATAAGCATAAGCCAACTCATAAACCAGCTAATAAACATAAACGTCAACGTAAACCTCAACATCGTATTAATACCACCCAACAGACCGCAACAAAACAAAACCTTCCACAAGCTCTAAACCAACAACAAAGCCAAAAACAAACTGCTTTCAACAAAAATTTGGTGGGGCTGCCCGGATTTGAACCGGGGTCTAGAGAGCCCGAGTCTCCAAGCCTAGACCAAGCTAGCCGACAGCCCCTTGCATGCCTCATCTTTACGTTTAAAACATAAAAATAAAGTCTTCCTTAACATTTAAACCCTTACCGTGTAATATTACCTTACCACTTGGGGGAGGCTAAAGCAGACTTGTCAGTTCCACATCGTGTTAGAGGAGTAAAAATACTCAAAGCGGTTTCTTCATCTCTTAGGTTGCAGATTCTAAATTTGCTTTTTGATAAGGGACCTCTTTCTTACACTGAATTGATGAGTTCTTTGAAAATGAACCCAACTAGAGACGCTGGAAGGTTTGCTTATCATTTGAAGTTTTTGCTTAAAACTGACTTGATTGAGGCGGATGTGGAGTCAAAGAAGTATTGTCTAACAGAGCTTGGCAAGATGGTTATTGATGTTGCAGATAGAATTGAGAAAAAAGCCCTAAAACCAAAAAGTATGCTTATACGAACTTCTCGTTTTGCACTAGAAGAATTTGACGCGAACAAAATTGCAAACTCCCTTGTTAAAGAAGCGAAAATGCCTGCTGAGTTGGCACAAAAAGTGGCGAAAGAAACCGAAAAACGACTGCTGAAATCAAAAACCAAATATTTAACAGCTCCTCTTGTGAGGGAGGTTGTAAATGCAGTTTTGATAGAGAAGGGTTTAGAGGAGTATCGCCACAAGCTTACGCGTTTGGGGCTTCCAGTTTATGAAGTTGCTAGTTTGTTAGAGGGAAAAGATAAGACTGCTCTGTGGTTAACTTCTATAAGTGAAAAATTCGGAGAAGCTGTTCTAAAAGAGTACATGCTTTTGAATGTGTTTCCAAGAGATGTTGCAGACGCGCATTTGTCAGGTTCAATTTATGCTGAAGGTTTGGGTTCTTGGATTTTGAAGCCAAGCGAGGTTATGCATGATTTGCGATTTTTCCTGCAAAATGGTTTAAATTTGGAAAGGATAAACGTTTTTAAGTCTTCTTTACCGCCTCCTAACAGTTTGAAATCGGCTTTGTCAACGGCGTTTAATGTTCTTCTGCATTCTGCCAGAGAAGTGGATGCAATGCAAACTTTTGATTACTTCAATGTTTTTTTGGCGCCTTTTGCAAAGGATGCAAAACCTACGGAGGTTAAGGAGGCTTTACGTTTATTCATTCTTGAGGTAAATCAGCATGTGAAAGCGTCTTTTGGTCTGGAGTTTACTGTTCCAGATTTTGTGGCTGGAAAACAAGTTCTCGGCTTTGATGGGAAAGTGTTAGGTAAATATGAAGATTTTGTTGAAGAAAGCCAACTTTTGACTTCGCTTGTTTTTGAGATATTTATTGAGGAAAGCCTGCGTAAGCCTCTGCTTAATCCAGCGATAATTGTGAAAATACGTAAGGAAGCGTTTGTTGACGAAAAAGCAAAGGGGATGCTTTTAAGAGCGCATCAGTTGGCGTCAGAGAAAGGTATGCTTTACTTTGCTAATCTTTTAGGAGAAAGCAAACGTGATTCTGTTTTCTCTTCCTCTGGATTTAGACTCAAGGCTGATGCCGATGGGGATTGGGAAATTGATACTCTACGAACTGGCTGTCTTGGAAAAGTCGGGGTTAATCTTCCACGAATAGCAGTTGAGTCTGGAAAGGATAAAACGAAGTTTCTGGAAATCTTAAGGGAAAGGTTGGAGATGGCAACTCGCGTTTTAGAGATTAGGTATAGAGCGCTTAAACAACATGGTTGGAGTTTGCTTCCATTTCTCTCACAAGAAGTTAATGGTGACAAGTACTTTAGACTTGAAAATTGTTCTCGCATAATAAACTTGATAGGCTTAAAAGAGACTGCTGAGACATTTTTTGGGAAAAGTGTTTATGAAGACGAAAAAAGTTTGGCGTTTGCTGAGGAAGTGATACAGCAAGCCCTAGACTATACGCACAGGGTTGGTAGAAGACATAGCAAGAATGTTTCCTTGGCGGCGTTGCCGAATTTTGAGGCTTCTGAAAGGCTTGCTCAGTTGGATGTTGAGAGATATGGCATTGCAAAGGTGCGATTTTCTGGAACGCGGGAAAAGCCATTTTACTCGTCAGTTGGTAGGTTAATCCTCACGAGTAATGAGGTTTTTCCGGCATCTTTAAAGGTTGAGCAGAGACTGGGCAAATTGTTTGATGCGGGTGGATATTTTTCGGTGATAGAGCTTGGAGATGTCGAACACAAGCCGGAAACTCTTATGGCTCTAACCAAACAGATTTTTGAAAGTGACGGTTTAGAATTTTTCATGTATAATCGCAAACTAACCTATTGTATCAACTGCAAAAAAAGTTGGTTTGGACGATTACAGAAATGTCCCTCGTGCGGGGCGGTAAGCACACTGACGCCCTTTGACCAATTCGCGGCAGTATAAATTCTTGAAAAGAAAAAGCAGATTGTCACTTTACGGCGCCTAATATCAAGGCTAGAAGCGCCATTCTAGCGACTATACCATTCCAGACTTGTTGGAAGTACCGTGCAAAAGAGGTGTTGTCCACCTCAGAAGCTATCTCGTCTACTCGTGGAAGCGGGTGTAGAATTATTAAGTCCTTCTTGGCGTCACTTAACGTTTTTAAATCTATTTTGTAGGAGCCTTTAACTTTGGCGTATTCGGCTGGGTCTGGGAAGCGTTCCTTTTGTATTCGTGTGACATAAAGGACATCTACTAATGGGATTATTTTTTCCAGTCCAGTTTTTTCTGTTACGGATATTCTTTCTTTTATTGTTTGGAGAACTTCTCTTCGCATTTTTAGAGTTTCAGGCGAAATCAAATATAATTCAACGTTGTAGAGTGAGAGTGCATAAGCGAGTGAGTGGACTGTTCTTCCATATCGAAGGTCACCTACAAAGGCTATTTTTAATCCATCAATCTTTCCTTTTTCCTTCATTATTGTGTACAAATCGAGAAGGGCTTGTGTTGGATGTTCTTCTGCGCCGCTGCCGCCGTTGATTATTGGGATTTTTGCGAATTCTGCTGCGAGGCGTGCTGCGCCTTCGAGTGGGTGTCTCACAGCGATTACGTCTGCGTAATTTTCAACAGTGCGTATTGTATCAGCAAGGTTTTCGCCTTTTTTGACGGAGGCAATTTCGGCTTCTGCGAAGCCGATTGTTGAGCCTCCTAGTTTGTGCATGGCTGCTTCGAAGCTTAAGCGTGTCCGTGTGCTTGGTTCGAAGAATAATGTGGCGAGGATTTTGCCTTTTAGCATGTCTGAGCCTTTGGCGGCTATTGGCTCCATGGCTTGTGCAATTTTTAGGATGTAGTCAATTTCTTCTCGTGAAAAATCCTTTATCGAGATTATGTCTCTGCCTTGGAACTCCAATCTCACACCCAGAACAAATCTACGCAACTCCTAAATAACTTTTTATGAACAAGGCGAAGGGCATTTGCGCAGTGTAAAAGTTAAAATCTTTTATTTGTATTCTCTGTATAGCCTTGTTTAAGGGGGATTTCGTATGAGTGAAACCGAATTGCGTGTTTCTAAGATTAAGGATGGCACGGTTATTGATCATATTACTGGTGGTCACGCGTTGGATGTTGTTAAGATTTTGGGGATAACGGGGAAGGAGAAGGGGACTCTTACTATTGCGGTTAATGTGCCGAGTAAGCGTCTCAAAGCGAAGGATATTGTTAAGATTGAGGGTAGAGAATTGAACCCGCAGGAACTGCATAAGATTGCTTTGTTGGCGCCGCATGCGACTATTAATATTATTCGTGGTTATAATGTTGTTAAAAAGTTTGAGGTTAAGTTGCCGAAGGTTATTGAAAACATTGTTAAGTGTGCTAATCCGGCTTGTATAAGTAATAGTAATGAGCCGGTTCAGGCTAGATTTTATGTTGAGTGTGAGGAGCCGTTGCTTTTGAAGTGTCATTATTGTGGTTATATTATGGAGAAGAAGGATGTTCTTCAGCAGTTTTAGTGTTGGTGTTTTGGTATTCGGAATTTGAGATAATGCTTATATCGTAATAGATAATATTCTGAAGTTAGATATGTCTGAAAGCAGACATAAAGTATATGTGTAGAACACAAATACGCATGGTGAAAAAGCATGTTTGACCTGCTTGAAATACTCTTATTCTCATTATGGACATGCTTCATTATATATACCACATGGTATTTCACTTCTGCAAAACACTACGCTCCAATAACTCATACCGAGGCAAGAATGCTTTGGAAAATACACAAACAAATCGGTCAGTGCAGCGCCAAGAAATGGAGAGAAATTAGACGAAGAAATAAAATAATAGGTTTTGAATGTGGATGTGGATATAAGCACATACAAAAGCGCCCATTAGTTATTAATGCGCCGGAGGCAAAAACTCCGGTGCAAAATGCTAAGTCTTCCGTTTTCGACAAGTTGCATACTTCATATGAATCCACATAACCCTAGATTGAAATTGGCAGAAAAATAGAAACTCATGTTAAAGGAAAAATCAGCGTTAGTAGCAAATAAAAAAAGAGTTTAAGCATACTTCTTGCATTTGTAACAGTACCATCTCTGATACTGTGGGACAAACGTGAGCGGACCTTTACATGTAGGGCAAACTTGTGGGGCTTGCTGAACAGGCGGAGCTTCTTGAGGTTGTTCTGGTTTTAATATTATGAAGTCGCCGACTGCTTGGACTTCTTCCCATGTGATGTTTCGGTTTTCGCCTCCTTTCTTGCCTTCAACGTACAATGATATGCCCATTTTTCCAACCATAAAAGCAACATCTTTTACTGTTCCAATGATGTGTCCTTCTGCGTCTATGACTTGCATTCCGACAAGCATGTCTTTTGTTACTGCCTTTTCCTGTTTAACCATGTTCTAAATCCTTCCTTGGTTAACGTGATTGTATTGGTTAGTTTAATAAAATTTTTCTTTTATGTCAATTTCCGTTTCAGAACTTGGCTGAGCATTTAGCTGTTAACGTTCGTAAATAAATGTTAAATACTTTAAGATAAAGAATGCTATTCAAAACGTAAGGAGAAATTTGTATGAGCATAAAAGAAGAAGGCTACTTACAAGATTACATTGCCGCTGGACTAATCGGATTTGCGGTGGGAATGGCAGCTGCGGGTTCTCTTGCTTTCTTCATCTATGATAATGCAACAATTTCAAAGTGGGGCGAAGTCATCGCGTTAGGCGTTGTCTCAGGAATATTTGGATTCTTGCCTGGAGGCTTTGTCGCTGGCTATCTAAACTTCAGAATACATAAAACAGATAGAAAAGAAATGGAAGGACTTGCAGCAGGCGTTATGGCGTTCATCGTGCACTTTTTCATCACATTATTTGTCTTCGTTACATTAGCTGCGCTTTCAGGCGCTGCTGCTGGCACAGTCATGACGGCATGGGCTTTAATCTTCGTGTGGGGTTTAATTTTCTATCCTATAGGCGGATATCTGTCTGGAATGCTTGAAAATCGTCCAATTCCAATGCCTACTTTTCTGAAGTTTCAGGGAGCACCACCACCGCCCCCGCCACCACCAGGAGCACAAGTTTGTCCCACTTGCGGCGGACCATTAACCTACATTGAACAGTATCAGCGTTGGTACTGCTACAAATGCAAAAAATACGCATAAACACCTAATCCTCACATTTTTCTTTTTGGATTCATTCTTAGTAAGCATTTTTGATTAATGCTGTTCCGCAGTTTGCATAAATTATAAAAAGGTAACATGCTCATTGCTTATGGTAGAGATGAAATTATGAAAAATGTTAAAGCAAAAGTCTTGCTTTTTGTGTTGGTTGTTTTTTGCTTGGCAATAAGTAACTCTGCAGTTGCACAATACACTGTAGGCGTCAAAAGCGGAAACTGGATAAAATATAACGTTAGCAGCACATATTCAGGGCAAACAACGCAAAGCGGATGGATCACGATCACCATCCAATCAGTATCTGGTAGTATTATCTCCGGGACAATCGAAGGAAGCGTGCCCGGCTACTCAACAACACCACAACCATTTACAGTGAATATCGAAACGGGAAGTACAACCGGTTCTCTTCCAGCTTTCATGTTTATTCCAGCAAATCTTAACACTGGATCAATTCCTCCAGGAGTTGGGTTGCCCTTACAAGGTCCAACAACCAAAAATGGCAGAGAAGCACTTTATATTAGTGAATCACTCAGTGGCACAAGCATTTATTGGGATAGAGCGACCGGCGTCCTTTTAGAATTCTCAGTTTCATATGCCGGAACAACCGCCTCGATTATAGTTTCGGATACTAACATGTGGAGTGGAGGGTTGTTTGGTCCAGGGTTCTTAGGCTTGGACTGGTGGATTTGGATAGTCATCATCGTAGTCATATTTGTGGTAATAGTTGCTGCCGCTCTGATGCTACGCAAGAAAAAGCCTCCAGTAGCCCCTGCTCCGCAAGTTCAACCTCCACAGCCGCCACCACCGTCACCTCCACCAACACCCTAATGTCCAACTTTTTGTCAGAAAACCGTTCTTCAAAAAGGCAAGCTTAAGCGCCGCCGGTAGGACTTGAACCTACGACCGACTGGTTAACAGCCAGCCGCTCTACCGAACTGAGCTACGGCGGCAAACACGAGCGCTTATGAATTTTGGTTTTGCAGTCGTATTTAAGTCTAGTTATTCAACGGCTTCTAAACTATTCCAGCCTTTTTCACTTTATATTTGACTACTCCTGCGAAAAGTCTGTAGAAGTGGCGAATCACACGTCTGTACCATTTATCAGTAAACGACATGTCAATTAACTCGTTTATCCAATACAAGCCATGATTCAAGCACTTAAGCAAAAGCTCCTTGTGCAACTCCGTCATTTCTGTCTCTCTAAACCAATCCTCATTCTTCAACCTGCCCATAGGCACAAAAAACAATGGCACAATCAAACTTCTAACACCTTTAAGGTCGTCCATCAACTCTACAGTCTTAACCAAGTCCTCCTCAGTTTCCTCCGGAGTCCCAACAATCAATGTGCATGCCGGAACCAGCTTATTATCATGCATCAAACCCATACCAGTACGCACAACTTCTGGCCACTCTTCGGGTTTGAAGGGATGCGCTTTTGCCGGCATAATTTTTTTAGCAAGTCTTCCAGAACCTGTTTCTATTCCTACTTCGGCACCCCACCAAGCTTGCTTCTGCAGAATAATTTCGGAAATTTTTGACAGAAGTTTCGGTTTAGCCGCTACTGCGGCAAGCGAACAGTGACTCCATCCTATCCCATCGCATTTTTTGGCAACTACTTCATGAAGTTCTATGAGTTTTTCATCGTTTGGAATCGTATTTTTGGAGCCGTAAAGCATAACATCTTCAGCGTGAAGCGCTACGCCTCGTGTGTAGCCGCTTTCCATGTTCACATCTATTTCACGCAGTATCTTCTCAACTGGATACCAACGTAGAGGTCGCAAAGTTACACTGCAGAATTGGCAGCCTCGGCAACATCCGCGACCTATTTCTACCAAACCGTCAATTGAAGGCTTAGCAATGTCAGGTATCTCATCAAGACTTGGCGTTTCTTCAACGGTAGATTCGTAGTACTTGGGAAGCGGCTCATCATTCAAGGCAGCGCTAAAAATTCTCCCCACAACTTTTTCAGCTTCACCAGAAATTATGCAGTCTATCCCGTACTCCTCAACAAACTTTGGTCGATGCAGAAACTGCCAAACACCTTGACCGCCAACAATAATTTTTAACCCGCGTTTTTTGGCTTCCCTAATTTCAGGAGTAGCTAGCAATGCACGAAAATGCTGCGCAAGATATGGCTCTTTTTTCAAAACAAAAGCGAAAGTGGTTGAAGCTGGACCTAGACCGAAAGGGTCCATCACGTGGATTCCTAAAACTTTCGCCTCATCAATGTATTCTCCAACATGCAACGGCGACACAGTCAAAACATCAAAGCCTTCACTTAAAAGCTGAGCCTCAACTTTCCTTAATCCATACGGTGCGGCTTCAGGTATGCCCTTTTTTGTTTTAATTGGCGGAAAAAAGAGCCAACTGTAAAACCAGTCAGGAAGAAAGTTTGGTGGAGCGCATGTTCCGAACCCTAAGAATATGTTTCTATGGTAATCACTCATCAAGGTTCGGTCAGCCGTCAATAATATCTTGCCATTATCTGTTGGTTTCTTTGACAATTCGCCGTCGGCTCCAAATAATTTTTAATTCCAAATTTTAGAGATTTAAATTTTGATGCACTTTCTACTTAATACTTATGGTAAACGCTTGTTAACAGAAGAATTTCCGTCTTCTATGATGAAACTGCAAATAATGCTTAACTTTGCATAATTATTCACAACACATTATCATGTTACGTTTTCGTTATCTGCTGAGAAAAAGGTATATGCTAGATTTCCCAATTAGGGTGAAAGACCAATGGAGAGAACAGAAAAATTGAAAAAAATCATGGAAGTTAGATGGCACGGAAGAGGCGGTCAAGGAGCATGGACAGCAAGCGAATTACTGGCACGAGCAGCTATTCACGAGGGAAAATACATTCAGTCTTTTCCTGAGTTTGGTCCTGAAAGGATGGGCGCGCCAGTCACAGCTTTTACGAGAATAAGCACTGAACCAATCAAAATTCACTGTGCAGTCTACAACCCAGACTTAGTAGCCGTAATAGACCCAACATTACTGAAAACAGTTCCAGTCACCGAAGGACTAAACGAAGAAGGAACAATCATAGTTAACTCAAAAGACGCCCCAACAGAAATTAGAAAAATGCTTAACTCCAATAGAGGTAAGGTGTGGGCTGTTCCCGCAACAGAGATAGCAATAAAAATTTTAGGAATGCCCATAGGCAATACAGCCATGCTTGGAGCCGTGGCTCGCATTACCGGAATTGTCAATTTAGAAAGCATCGAAAAGGTCGTTAAAGAACGTTTTAGAAAAGACCTCGCCGAGAAAAATTTTGCAGTTATAAAAGAAGCTTATGAGGAGGTAAAATCCGAGTGACATCTAAAGAGAAAAGTTGGAAAGAAATTTCGCCAGCAGGCGTATGCTGGAAAGCCAGCACGCAATTTTTGACTGGAGACTGGAAAACCTACAAGCCCATAAGAGATTTGGAAAAGTGCACTAGATGCTTATTATGTGTACTTTTCTGTCCAGACGGCGCAATACGCTGGAAACCTGAAAAAGGAGACATAGAATTTGACTACAACTTCTGCAAAGGCTGCGGAATATGCGCTAATGAGTGCCCAGCCAAAGCGATAGAGATGAAACTTGAATAGGGAAGGTGTGTGGCAAAATGAAAAGTGTTGTTAAACAAGAAGTTTTAGCCTTAAACGGAGACGAAGCAGTCGCTTATGCCGCAAAACAATCAGACGTCGACGTGGTAGCAGCTTATCCAATAACTCCACAAACCATTATTGTTGAAAGATTCAGCGAGTACGTGGCGAATGGCGAAGTGGAAACCGAATTTGTCTGCACAGAATCCGAACACAGCGCCCTAACCGCTTGCTTAGCAGCCTCAGTAACCGGTGCAAGAGCTTTCACAGCCAGTGCTTCCGCTGGATTAGCGTTGATGCATGAAATGCTCTTTGTGACTTCTGGATGCCGCGCGCCTGTGGTTATGGCGATTGCAAACAGAGCTTTGTCTGCGCCGCTGAACATTCATGGCGACCACTCTGACACTATGACTGAACGCGACAGCGGCTGGATACAAATCTACGTTGAAAACGCGCAGGAAGCGTATGATTCAGTTATTCAAGCGTTTAGGATAGCTGAAAACACTGATGTGTTGTTGCCTGTGATTGTGGGTTTGGATGGTTTCACGTTAAGCCACACGTTAGAAAACGTGCATGTGCTTGCAGACGATGTTGTGAAAAAGTTTGTTGGAACCCGCAAGTTTGTCAACGTCGTGAATCATGAGGGCAAAACTGTTCCCTTTAAGCTTGACCCAGACAACCCAACAAGTATGGGTCCTATAGCGTTGCCTAATTACTATTTTGAGTTTAAGCGGCAACAAGAAGAAGCTATGAAAAACGCTTTGAAAATAATTCCGCAGGTAAACAGAGAATACTCTGAGATTAGTGGCAGAAACTATGGGGACGGACTGGTTGACCCGTACTATGTTGAGGATGCGGAAATAGCCATCGTCTGTTTAGGCTCCACGGCTGGCACCGTGAAAGCCGTTGTGGACGAAATGAGAGCAGACGGCGTCAAGGCTGGATTGCTTAGAATTCGCACTTTCCGACCATTACCAGTTGAGAAAATAGTCAACACGCTGAAAAATGCAAAGGCTGTGGCTGTGATGGACAGAAGCATGAGTTTCGGCGGTGAAGGCGGACCAGTTTTCCATGAAGTTCGCCATGCACTTTATGACACGGACAAGCACCCGCACATTGTAAACTACATTTACGGCTTAGGCGGAAGAGACACAAGCCCAATGCAGATTCGCAAAATCTACGAGGATTTACAGAAGATTCTGCGAACAAAACATGTTGAAACACGCGTGCAGTATCTGGGATTAAGAGAATAGGAGGAGATGAAAAATGCAAACAGAAACTGAATGGAAATTCACCGCAAAAGACATCGCTGAAAAACCAGACTTGTTCCTGTCGGGACACAGAGCATGCGCGGGTTGCGCACCAGCAACTGTTTTGAGGTTAATAATGAAAGCGGTTAGAGGACCAACGATAGTTACGAACGCGACTGGATGCATGGAAGTTGTCTCGTCGATTTATCCGTACACTTCTTGGGCTACTCCGTGGCTGCACACTGCTTTCGAGAATGTTGCTGCGAACGCTTCGGGGATTGATGCGGCATTGAAGATTTTGAAGAAGAAGGGTAGAAGTAAGCATGAGCATGTAGACATAATAGCCTTGGCTGGGGACGGCGGCACCTATGACATTGGCATACAGGCGCTTTCTGGCGCGGTTGAAAGGGGACACGACTTTCTCTACGTGCTTTACGATAATGAGGCTTACATGAACACGGGCATTCAACGCAGTGGAGGAACGCCGCTAGGAGCTTCAACAACCACTTCACCGGCTGGCACGGTCATTCCGGGCAAGTTGGAGCATAAGAAACCTATTGCTGATATTATGGTGGCTCATGACATGCCTTATGTGGCTACAGCCTCGCCGTATTATTGGCGTGACCTACTTGTGAAAGTTAGAAAGGGCTTAGAAGTTAATGGACCAGCGTTCTTGCATGTGTTTGCGCCTTGTCCGCGTGGATGGAGAAGCGACCCAGCTAAGTCTATAGAACTTTCGCGTTTGGCTGTGGAAACGTGCATATTCCCGTTATGGGAAGCTGTAAACGGTGATTATCAGCTTTCAACGCCGAGCAAAGTTTTTGCTTTAGCTCCGCAAAAGAAGAAGCCAGTTAAAGAGTATTTGCAAGTGCAGGGACGTTTTAGGCATTTGTTCACGCCAAAATTTGAGAAATTAGCCGAAGAAATCCAGCGAGTAACAGATGAACGGTGGAAACGTCTACTCAAAAAATGCGGAATGTAACTCTTTAATTTCCCTCTTTTAGGTATTTTTCTATTTCGTTTTCTGCGTTGTCTGCTTTTATGAATATAGGCACGTTTTCCATACCAGTTGCGATGTAGCTTGACAAAAGCCATTCGCCTGGCGCGAACTCTAAAGTTTTTTCAAGTATGCCCTTGTCTAACATGAATGTTTCACTTATTACTTGGCGGTCGTATGGACGGGGTAAAGTGCCAACAAAGTAAGTGTGGAGCTGTTGTAGTGCGTTCGTGTTCAGATAGGCAACACGTTGCGTGGCTATGCACGCGCCTAAGCCATACTTTCTTCCTTGTCTGAGCAAAGTTTCAACATGCACGGAACATTTGGCTTCTATGCCAGATGCGTTGCTTGGGATAAACTCTTGTGCCTCGTCAAAAACGAGCAATATGTAGGGTTTGACTTGGAATCGGCGTTTTCTGCGAACAAGCAAATCCTGTGTTAGAGTTAACACTAAATCTTTTATTGTGTATGGGTCCGCAATTGAAATGCAAACAAGTCTCGTCTTTTTGTCCTCTAGCAAGTCTCTGATTTTCTCGATTGCTAAACCGCCAGCGTCTGTCTCCTCAATCTCATCTTTTCTTCTTATTCTATCAATTAGCATGTTTCTTGTTGTTCCCCAAGCGTATAATCCGCTTTTTTCGTGAACTTTAAACTCTTCCACTTTTGCTCTTGCAACTTCGTCGATGTAGTTGACAAAGTCTTCAGTTACTTCCTGGTTTTCCATTGTGCCGTGTTCTTCCATGTACACTAATATTGCATCGTGAATCTCATCAATAGCGTTAATGTAGTTCGGTTTGTCTGAAGCTCCTCTTCTCTGCTCGTTAAGCTCGTCCATGAACTGGCTGTATGTTGGAACTTTGCGTCTTGGTCTTCTGTAATAGGCGAGTTTGCCTTGCTCCATTATTTGCCGCAGTCCCACTTTGATTCGCTCGTCTGTTTCATACTCTCTCGGTTTCACGACGGAATTGAAGAACTGCTCTAAAGAGTCTATCTTGTTCTCCATGACAACCTTCGCTGGAAACGCAGGGTCTGCAAGCAAATCCAACAATAAGAATACGTATTCACAGCTTATGTCAAAAACTAAAACTTTCGTGTCGCTGGTGTGAAGCAAAATCCTTCTAAGAATGTTCGACATCAAATTGCTTTTTCCGCCGCCCGTGAAAGCAAAAACGCCAAAGTGATAACGCACAAGCTTCTCAAAATCAACATAGATGGGAATCACAGTTTCGCTGGCTTGGAACATTTTTATCAATCCAAGCCTCGGGTCGGCTCTCGCGTCTTGCACAGTTTTAGACGGGTCTATGCCGAACGCTTGAGCTATTTTTTGATTGTACATGCGGTTTATCATTCCACTGTTCAATAGGTAGACTCGGCTTCCCACCACTGGATAAGAAAAGCCTTTAACAAATTGAAAATCACATTTCTCATTCAAAATCAAATCGTAATTTATTGGTATCGCGTCTATCTGAATCATCATCGTAGACTTGTCGTCAGTCTGCCAATCCTCCTCCGACTGCTCAATAATCTCAAACTGCATAGGATAATAGCCATGGTCAGACAAACCACGCAAACCAAAATGTTCCGGCCACACACGGCTAATCTCCATAAGCGTGAAGCGCTCTTCGCCTTGATTAGCTTGTTTAAAATTCTTAACAGCCAAAAGCATACCTTCCTCAAGTAAACCCATCAAATCCTTCTGATACTCAACCTTAACACGGCACTGATACCGTGCACTCGTGCCAGCAAGCTTTGACTCTTCTGCAACACCAAAATATCTGGGAATGACAGCAGCGAGTCTCGCATGGAACTTGCCGTCAAAATCTGTAAAGCAAAATGCGTTTAACGTGTTTTCTTTCCGCGCATTCAAAGGATTGTTCACCTCTGGAATTATGATTGTGTATACGTTGCTTTTTCAATTTAAGCTATTCCCGTTCAATCCAAAAAGCATCAATGCTTAAGATAATTAACTTCATTAAACCGCCAACACATACAAGTAGTATACTTTTTATGCCATGATACGTAACTTGACCCAGTTGCACTCTTGACCACCTCATTCAAACATGAAACTCGCAAAAGAAACAATAAAAAGGCTGTTTTGCAACACAAGCTGGAAGCCTCGCCAAGAACTACGCTTAGGTTCTAACCAGAAATTCAAAGTATTTATAAGGGGGGTCTAGTCACCGCGAACAGCAACAGACCACCCAAACATAGCGCCACCTAACCGCCTTCTCTCCTTGCAGCTTCTATAGACGCTCTTCTCTCCCTAAACGTGCTCATGTAAAATATAAACCGCCTCAACCTATGATTATTAAGAATCCAATCAGCAGTAGTATCCACCACACACTTAAACTGCCCATAATTCCACTTAGCAATCTTATCAGCAATAAACAACGCCTTATTATGCCCAAAAGCTTCTGGAATACTTGAAGGCGCCATAGCCGCCAAAACACTCAAAACCAAACTCTGCAACCTATTCGGCACAGCCTTATCCCTAAACAAAATCACCTCCAACGGCTCCTCCGTGCCATCACTAAGCTCATTCCAAAACTTCACAACACTCTCCGGCTTACAATCATACTCCGGATAAACCAAACGATCAACAAGAAGCACATTACTACGCAGCATAGGGTCCGTTTTGGCTTGACTCAACTGAACATAAGTCTTAACAAAAGTTTTCTCAAGTCCAATCTTATTCTTTATTGCGCCAGAAACAAACCCCCTACGGTTCTTCCTATCCGAAACCATTGTTCTAAAAGCAGAATCATACTCGATTAGGCTCCACGGCGGCTTAATCTTTTCTGGATTAAAGATGCTTGCTGACTGAAGTATCATGCGGTCCGTGTTCGGCAATTTCTCAAACACTTCCCGCGAAATGCTTGTTTTCAGTAAACCTTCATTCTGCATTATTGGAATTAACTGCCGCTTGAAATCTCTTGCCGCCGTGTCCTTCGTGATACCAACAAGTAGAATACGCCTTTTCCAGCATTCCTCCATAAGCAAGTGCAAAGTAAAAAGCGTCAAAAACGCAATGTCAAGAGTCGTTAACCAATGCTCCTTTCCATCCTTCACAATCTTCATCAAACTAGCAGTATCCGTCTCCGATGCTTTAGCAAAAAAGAAACGGTCACCAAGGCTTGTTACAAGCTTTCTGACACGTTCCCATGTAGTCGCATACTTTGGATTCAAAACATAATTATCACGTTTCTCACTTAGAATGCCTCTTTTAACCAAATGCCTAAGGCATCTTTCCACTCTTTTGGCTCTTTTCTCATCAGTTATCCCGAACTCCGCTAGAACTTGCTTTTCAGTTAAAGTTCCCTTTCGCATAACTAAATCAATCATTGCATAACGCATGTAATCGGCTCTTGGAGGCGGCAAACCCAAAACTTGATTGCAAACCCACTGTCTTGCGATTGTCAAGTCGTTAATGTCGACGGGTTCGCCGTCAACCTTGTATCCAATTATGCTGCTTTTTGTTTTCCACAAATCACTCTTCGAAGTGTCATAAAGCAGACTTGCCCGCTCAATCGATAAGCTTCTATCCAAAAAAATAATGCGTATTTTCTGGTCTGAGTCTGTGGCGAATTTGTACGCAAGATAATACTCAGCGAAAGTCATTATCCAATTCGCAATCGTGGCATTGTTTATTATCGACTCGTCCGTCAGCAATCTATTCAGGTTTATTTCGTCCGGCTGCCTTGCCTCAAAAAATGTTTGGTCTATGTCTGGAACTTCGTTGACGTAAACTGGCACAACACTTGAGATGCCAGCGCCCTGCTGAAGCGTCCGCTCATCATACTCTACGACGGGCTTGTCCTTTTCTGAGAACGTTATTACGCCAGTAGAAGCGTAAGCACCACCAAAGAAAATCACCAAATCAAACAGAGGACGCGAGTACATTGTGCCGTCTATGCCAGCAAACCGAATTTTTGAATCACCGAAAAATTCTTTGGCTGTTTTGCATGCCTCTTCATGGTTTAAGTCAGTTATCACAAGATTTGAAAGCAAACAGTCATAAAGATTCTTGAGAGAAGAAAAACGTTGCTCATAATCAAGAACCTGCTTGGAAGCACCTAGTCTAAGCATGCTACTGGTTCGCGTAATCGAATCACTCAACGAAGACAAACTGTTTTTCACCAGTTCCACAATAGCTTAAAGAAGGTAAAAACCTTGTCAACAACCCATAAAACGTTTACGACAGCCACTCCATCTTCTACAATCAGAAAATGTAAATAAAGAACAAACACGATAGAAAACACAGCAGAATCAAAAAACCAAGCGGGGTTGCCCTAGCCTGGTAGGGGGCAGGCCTGCTAAGCCTGTGGTCAGCAATGGCCGCGCGGGTTCAAATCCCGCACCCCGCGCCATGGATTATTCAACCATTGTAGGATGAACAAGCTGATTACAGTGGGGACAATGTACCAATCCTTTGTCTCGCAGAGCTCTCCAGCGTTTTTTGCAGAAGGGACATTGGAAAAGTGTAGTGCCGTTGTAGATGGTTAGCCACTGTCGACTTAGAATCAATACCACGAAGCCCACAGAGATAAGAGCAATTCCCAAGATTATTAAATATGCCAGTTTAAATTCGATAACAGGGATAAAATCAAGCTTTTGCGCCCAAACAGCCGCCCAGAAACTTTGGACTGAATTTTCGGCGGAAATATTAGGCCAAGTTCTCCAGATAGTTATGAAAATAAGAACTAATCCTATCAAACAGAGCATTATCCCCAATGCATAGCCAGATTTCTGTTTTCTAAGTATTCTCAACTTTTGCACAACGCAGCGTTTGATTAGTTTTATTTGTGGATATTGAATAACTTAAATATTGCGATTCAATAATACACACGTCGCTGCCGTAAATTCAACACATAATCCAAATCTTAACCAAAAACAACGGGTGAAGGCATAAAGCGTAAGCTCAGAAAACACTCCAACTAACAGTTTGACAGCTTGTACTGGCGATTTTGGCAGTCAACCATTTCATTCTCAAACAGTTTACGCAAAGCCTTGAAAACTTTCTTTTCTGATTCTCCAGTTTTTTCGGCAATTTCTGCAAGCGTCAAGGGCTTATCAGAGCTTTTTAATGCTGCAATGACGAGTTCATCAACCTTATTCAGTTTCACCATATCAATCAGTCCCAGACTAAGCGAACATGCCAGTCTTAGAGTTTATTTTCCATTTTTTCTTATAAAATTTTTCAACACGATGATGCCATATTGAGCATTAAATAGTTTTATTTTCGCATAGCCAAATAATAGTAAGATTGTACCGTAATAACAGTTATGGGAGGTGATAATGAATGACGAAGAAAGGTTCAAAATATAAATGTGAAGAATGCGGGCTTGTTGTGGTTGTTGAAAATGCTTGCGGATGTGCTGCTTGCGATTTGATTTGTTGTGGTGTTCCCATGAAAGAAGTGAAGTCGAAGGCTAAGAAGTAAACAGTTGCGCTTATGCTCGCTTATTCCATGCTTCTCTCAGTTTCGAAACGAAGTCTTCCTCGTCTTTTGCCAGTTGTCTTCTCACTTCTCTCCACACAGCCGGACAATCCTTATAGTCTACATGGACGATGTTGTGGATTATTTTGTCAATTTCTTTTCTATTCTCGCTCGTAACGTTTATTCCTGCTTTTTTGAAAATTTCTTTGAGATGCCTAAAATAACAAGTCACAACACATGCCTCCAGATGATATTCGCCTCTTCCGTCCTTATAGCTTTCTAAAAATGTCCCGCAAATTCTTATTATTTGTCTGTATTTATGATTCGCAATGGTTATTGATTTCAAACGTGTAAAAAATATGTGATGTTCCGAATCAGAATGGCGTTAACTTTTCTTTTCCTCTCCATTATGTTATTAAGCACTGTGTGTCTGGTTAAAGCAGCAACCAGAAGCTTTACAGTGCCAAGCGGCGAAGAAATCACAGAAATTCTCAGCCTCGCAGTTGAGGACCACGTTACAATAATATTTACGGTCGGCGGATTAACCGAAGGCACCGTTAATTTTTACATGACTTTTCCTAATGGAACTGTGAAAGAGTTTGGCAGAAGGGCATCCCTTGATTACAGATTCATTTGCGATTTGAAAGGTGAATACATTTTACATTTTTCTAATGAATACTCGACGCAAAGCGTGCTTGTTACGTTAAATTATGAGATTCAGCACTACATTTTCGGAATCCCACAAACTCTTTTCTTTACGCTGATAATTGCAGCGGTTTGCGTGGCTGCGGTAACAGCTTTTATTCTTATGGGAAGACAACATTAGTTTCTAGGATTATGTAAAGGATTTATACCGATTCAGTTAATAACAGACTGCAGTGAGAAACATGCTGGTAAACAATAAGGATTTGCTCGTGCCAGCTAGTCGGAAAGGCTATGCTGTTGGGGCTTTTAACATAAACAATCTGGAGGCTTTGTTGGCTGTTAGTGAAGCGGCGGTTGAGGAGAAATCGCCTGTTATAGTCGCTGTTACGCCAAGCGCGATTAAATATGCTGGTTTGGCTTACTTGTCCGAAATTGTGAAAACTGCCGCAAAATCGGTGCCCGTGCCAATGTCGCTTCACCTTGACCATGGTGAAGACTTCGAGACAGTTTCGAAGTGTGTTGGGGCTGGTTTCACGTCGGTTATGATTGATGGTTCCTTTTTGAAGTTTGATGAGAATGTTGCTTTAACGAAGCGTGTGGTTGATTCGGCGCATCCGAAAGGAGTGGCGGTTGAGGCTGAGCTTGGAAGACTTGCTGGCGTGGAAGAGAAAACTGTTGAGGAGAAAGAGGCTGTTTTAACCGACCCAGATGCAGCTAAGGAGTTTGTTAAGAAAACGGGCGTTGATGCGCTTGCGGTGGCGATTGGCACGTCGCATGGAGCTTACAAGTTTAAGGCTGAACCCAAACTTGATTTTGAAAGGTTAAGGCAGATAAGGGAAAAAGTGAGTGTGCCGCTTGTGTTGCATGGTGCCTCAAGTGTTCCTCAATGGATTATTGAGAAAGCCGTCAAATATGGAGCAGAATTAGCTGGAGCGAAGGGCATTCCAGAAGAACACATTAAAAAGGCGATTTCTTTTGGAATTGCAAAAGTAAATATTGACACGGATTTGAGATTGGCGTTTACAGCCACTGTCCGCGAGGTTTTGGCGAAATCGCCGAAGGAGTTTGATCCGAGGAAAATTTTGGGTCCGGCTAAAGAGGCTATGAAAGAGGTTGTTAAGGGTAAAATGCGTTTATTTGGAAGCTCTGGGAAAGCATAGTTAATGGTGAACTGCGAAGATGAAAGTTGGAGTTTTAAGTGGCGGAGGCGATGCTCCGGGAATTAACGCAGTCTTTCGAGCGATTGTTAGGAAGGGTATTCAGAATTATGGTTATGAGATTGTTGGTATAAGAGATGGCTGGCGTGGACTGCTTGAGGGCGAATTTTTGCCTTTAAACTTGAATACTGTGTCGGGTATTCTTCCGCGTGGTGGCTCTATATTAGGTACTTCGAGAACAAACCCGTTTAAACGCGAAAAAGGACCAGAAAAAATTCTGGAAAACGCTGAAAAGACTGGTATTGACGCTGTGGTTGTTATTGGCGGCGACGACACGTTAAGTGTGGCTTATAAGATGGGTGATTTTGGGCTGAAATGTGTTGGCATTCCAAAAACGATTGATAATGATTTGGCTGGCACCGATTATACTTTTGGCTTTAACACGGCTGTTGCCATAGCCACAGAAGCTCTTGATAGACTTCACACGACGGCAGAAGCTCACAATAGGGTAATAATTCTTGAGGTTATGGGAAGGTACACTGGACATATCGCCTTAGAAGCTGGACTTGCTGGAGGTGCGGATGTTATTTTAATTCCAGAAAAACCGTTTGATATAGATGAAGTATGCGAGTACATTAGGCATCGACAGAAGCGTGGCAGAAACTTCAGTTTGATTGTTGTTGCTGAGGGCGCTAAACCGAAGGGTGGAAAAGAAATTGTTTACAGTGAAAGCATAGACGAGTTTGGGCACATAAGCCTTGGCGGTGTTGGTTATTTTCTTGGAAAAGAAATTGAAAAGTGCACGGGTATAGAAACGCGTGTTGTGGTTTTGGGTCATCTTCAACGGGGCGGTTCTCCAACGGCTTTTGACAGAATATTAGCCACGCGATTTGGAATAGCCGCCATAGACCTTGTTCATGAAGGAAAGTTTGGGCGCATGATTGCCATTCAAGGAAACAAGATAGTTTCGGTTCCGCTTAAAGATGTGGTTGGCAAAAGGAAAACTGTGGATTTGGAACTTTACGAAATAGCAAACGTTTTTTTCGGTTAAAAATTTTTATGTTGCCAGCGTTCTAGCCATTTTGAGTAGGCTTAAGTCTAAGGGCTTTTCAGTTTTACATGATTTTTCAAGGTCTATACTTGTGATTCTGCCATTTTGCAGTCCAACCACTCTGTTTCCCTGTCCATTGGCTAATAGCTCAACTGCTTCGTTCGCGAATAGACTGGCTAATAGTCGGCTTCTGGCTGTTGGAGAACCGCCTCTTTGCGCATAGCCTATTATGCTGAGTCTTACTTCTGCGCCTGTGCGTGTTTCGATTTCGCTTGCGATTTTGCGGGTGTCGCCGACGCCTTCTGCGGCTACTATTATGCCTGACCTTTTTCCTTTTTCGCTGTTTTCTTTAATATTCCCTAAGATTTCTTCCATAGGAGTTTTGACTTCTGGAACTAGGATGGTTTCGGCGCCGACTGTAATCCCCACGGTTAATGCTAAGAAGCCTCTTGTTCTTCCCATGACTTCGACTATGAAGATTCTTTCGTGGGAAATTGCTGTGTCGCGGATTTTGTCGATTTCGGCTACCGCAGTGTTTACAGCGGTGTCGAAGCCTATGGTTTCGTCTGTGCCGTAAACGTCATTGTCAATTGTCGCTGGAACACCCACAATAAGCGTGTTTGTTTTCTCGCTTAGTTCGCATGCTGCCTTGAGAGAACCGTTTCCGCCAATAACAATCAAACCGTCTACTTTGTTTGAGGCGAGGGTTTCTGCGGCTTTTTTGATGCTTTCTGGCTTTCTGAAGTGTGGGCATCGTGATGTTAGAAGGATTGTGCCGCCTAACTGCATTATACCGCCTACAGAGCGAGGGGTCAACGCTCTAAACGTGCTTGTCATCAAGCCTTCCCAGCCTTTCTCAAAACCTAAAACTTGGAAGTCTTTAGCGTAGGCTAAACGGGTGACTGCTCGAATGGCAGCGTTCATGCCAGGTGCGTCTCCACCGCTCGTAACAACGCCAATGGTTTTCAAGGAGAACTCCTTCTTATTGCTAAAAATGTCCCCGGACGGATATATGTTAAACTAATCAGTAATATGGATTGAGGTTGTTGAAAACAAATCTAAATTTGAATAGAATGTTCTTTGTGCATGTGCAACACTTTCTAGGCTTCTATTTGGATGCTATTATGATTGGAAGTGCTTGGTTATTGCTGGTTTACGGTGTGTAACTTTTATATTGTTTGTGTTGTTTTGATATGTTTTGGCGGTGGGTCTTAGGCGGGGGGCTAGGGGTCCCCTGTACCATAAACCCTCTATACGATGGGCCGAAAGCTGAGGCTGAGGCGTCTAAGGCTGCCTAAACCCTCATTTCCGAAGCGAAGACTATCCGTCCCTTGGGGCTGGCGGGCGTTGAGCGGTTTCCGTAGGGAAGCCGCCTTCAACGTTTGTCAGGCGAACCTGGCCAGGCCCGGGAGGGAGCAACCTAAGTCTGGGCGTTCAGCGCTCAAGGGGGTGCGGGTACGAGTGTAGGGTTTGGGGGTCTGGCGGATTCTGGGCGTCGAACCTCAGTGACCCGCCGCCTTTCCATATGTTTATTATTCCTAAAACATTCAATTCGCCATAAGAACACCAAGAGTATCGAAGTTTCAACCTATTTATAAGAGGGCTAAAGACAAACAGAACGGCTAACACACTCGACAACGCAAACATCAAATATAACTTCTAAAGTGCATCAAAGTTTAAAAGATTGACCCTTCCGCTGCTTTTTCTTGCATTTGTCAAATATGTCTACGGCACGACGCAAATGAGGAATAGTGATGGAACCTCCAACAACAAGCGCTATGTTCAAGGCTTCGAAAAACTCTTCTTCCGAGACGCCTTCTTGAACGCAACGGATGACATGATAGGTTATGCAATCATTACAACGTAACACGGCAGAAGCGACTAAACCAAGAAGCTCCTTCGTTTTAACATCCAACACGCCCTTCTCATATGCACGCGAGTCCAATGCGAAAAACCGTTTAAACCCAAGATTACCAAAGGAAAGTATACGCGCATTCATACGCTCACGATAACGCCTAAACTCCTCAAGCTCATCCAACGCTCATACCACAAAATGCTTGACTGCGTAACAACATAAAATATCTTACGGCATAATCGAATGAATTGCGTTAAGAATTCGGTACTCTTATTGGGAACAAGTTACCTACTAACGAGAGATGATTCGAAATGAATAACAACAATCGCCAATACGGAATATGCGGCGTTTACTGTGGCCAATGCCCAAATGGTAACGGAAGAGTAAAAATGATGGCAATGGAACTGAAAAGACTCGTCGACACAACCCGCTACAACTGGGTCAAAGAAGTAATCAAATCATTCAACTTCGACGAATTCAGAAAAGGCCTCGAATGGTTCTCCCAAGCACAATGCCCCATGTGCCTCAACGGTGGAGGAGCACCATGTGAAAACAGAAAATGCGCTTCTAATAAAAAACTCCAAAGCTGCCTCCTATGCAACGAATACCTAACATGCAAAAACACAGAATACCAAAGAGACGTATACCCCTTCGTCATCGACAACCACAACCGCGTCAAACAAGTGGGATTCGAAAAATACCTCGAAGAAGAAGAGGAAAAAACCAAAGCGGGCATAGATCTAATGGGTCACCTAGAACGAAGATTCTGCAGAGTCGTCAAACTAGAAGACAAATAACCCGCTTAACATGCAGACTCCTCTCCATGCGCATATTGATACGTTGCTGTCAATCCAAAAATAAAGAAAGCAAGTTATTAGTGGTTGATGCGGTCGCCGGGATTTGAACCCGGGATCGCAAGCTTGGAAGGCTTGTGTCCTAAACCAGACTAGACGACGACCGCTTTTTCGCCGTGTTAAGGTTTTGTGTAAAGAGAAAATTACAAACACCTTAATTAAACTTAAGAGTTCCGAAATTTCGGAAGACATGTTTGTCTGCAAACAATTTAATTTGAAACATCAACAATAACAATTAGCTTTTGAATTTTGAAAAAAGAGGTTTACTCGTATCGAATTAGGTACAAGGGTTTGCTTGCCTCTCTTTTCTTTTCCTTTCTGGATATGTTACTTAAGGAATTAGCACTTTTAGACTCCGGTGTATTCTTGTCCTCAGTTTTCAATCTTCAAACCTCTCTTTACATCTTTAATTACCAAATATTTGATTTAAGAAGTCAGTATCAGAATTTTCAATTTAGATTCTAAATTCGCAAAGATTATCTCAAGCCTAAACCACCACTCTATGACCTCCCCATGTCCACAAAGAAAAAGAAAACTCCGAAAAACAGAAAATCAAAAATCCGCATAGACGCCTCAAGGGTACTAAGAACAGTAAGTGAGAACGAAGCTTTCTATTTCTACGAGGGCATCGGAAAGCCAACAGGAGAAAACGCCAGAAATCTCGCTGATTTCCTTGAAAAAATAAAATCTGTAAAACTGGAGACTCTAATATTTCACCATCAAAGGAAAGATTTCAAAAACTGGATTGAAAAGACTCTGGGTGATTCTGACCTCGCAAGAAAAATAGAAAGAATAGCTCCTTCATGCGATGATAGACTCAGAACGAGAATTCAGGTAGCTGTTGAAAACCGTCTGAAGGAATTGAAAGGAGCAACTGTAACGGCGTGGGTTAACGAAGCTTTAGCTATTGATTCTTCCAGTTGTACATCATAGGTTCTTTTGTTTCAATGCGCGTCGAGTTAAGCATACGAGAAAAAAGCAGTATCTGGGAATAGCACGCACTATACTGAAAAGATGCTTATGGAACTTCTGTAACAGTGATTTCCACTCTTTTATCTTGGCTGTCAAATCAGATAGGAAAAATATTGATTACCAAGAAATCTCCAATTGTTACAAAGTTCGTTTGTGCGCGTGAATGCATATTTTCACTGCGGTTTCTCTTCCGACCTATACAGCCTCTTTTCATGCATTGGTTTTGATTTAAAACTGCCCACATATCTAGGCACTGACGCTCTCTGCCGCTCTAAATTCTTAATCCGAGCATAAAGTTTCGAAACTTTTGTTTTCGACGGAGTCTTCCGCTTGGGAGCGCGAACACGAACGGGTGTAAAAGGCTTTTTAATTTCGCTACGTGAAATTTTTCGTCCTCTTCGTGGAGGCAATTCTTTTACTTTTTTGAAAACTGCATAAGCCTCTTTTAAATTCACTTCTTGCACGTTCCAGCCTGCATCCAGCCAAGCCCTTGCATGTGGACTACTAGGTGAGTTATTCCACCATTGTTCAGTTTTGTATGCGCTCATTGGTAGGTTATCGCCGATTATGCCATCTATTTTCGTGAAAGAAAGTTTAACTGTGTCCGTGAAGTCTCCCCTAAACTTCAGATAACGTGTTAGTTCGCCATATTTAGTAGTTGGTTTTGGAGAAACAATTTTTCTGGCACAGTGAAGACATAACATTCGCATTGTGTCACCAGTAGAAACATCCGGCACCATGCAGTCTCTGCAATAAAGTCTTCTGCAACGATAACATCGCCTAAGATAGCCGTAAGGTAACACTCTACCGCAGATTCCGCATTCGTCTTTCAACGGCATCTAAACCACAAACAGAGGCAACATGGTTTCTGCATATTAACAGTATAAATTTCTCATATAAATGTGACCCAAAGCTATTCGAAAACCGCAATAATACTTATAGACAACAGTCCAAATGGTGCTCAAACAGTGGAAACTGATGCTTTTTAGCGAATATCTCCACGAGAAAGCGGAAGAATCAAGACACAACGAAACTGTCGGATATCTAATAGCCATGATGGGTTCAGTATTCTTTGTTGGAGGCTTGCTTGAAACTGTGATAACCGCAGAAAACCCGGAATGGTTCCTAATCTTTCCATACCACATAACGCAACATCCCTACAGCCTTTTAGGATTAGCCTTAACAACTCTGGGGCTTGTCCTCCTATCACTAGGAATCGCCTTAAGCATTCACTATGCAAGAGAAAGAGCATGGTACATGAAAGAACTGCACAAAGCACACGCTACAGAAGAACAAACAATCAAAAGAAAAGAGAAAATTACTTAAAAGCCACTCAGCCTTTCACAACTGCCAAAGGAACAAGCCGCGCAACCTTTGTGGCAATTCCAACCTTATCGCTCACATCAGCAACGACATCCACGTTTTTGTATGCGGGGTCTGCTTCCTCAGCCAAAACCACAGAGCTCGCAGCCCTAACATAGATTCCACGTTGCTCCAAAGCTTTCTTAATGTCACCACCCCAAAACCTTCGCTTAGCAGCATTTCGACTCAGCATTCTTCCAGCACCGTGCGCCGTGGAACCGAAACTTAACTGCATAGCCTTTTCAGTGCCTACCAAAAGCCAAGAACTTGTTCCCATGCTACCAGGTATTAACACGGGTTGACCAGCAGAACGATAATCCGACGGAATCTCCGGATGCTCCGGCGGAAAAGCTCGCGTTGCACCTTTTCTGTGAACCCAAACCTTCTTCTGGTCGCCGTTAACCTTGTGATTTTCTATCTTTGCAATGTTGTGAGCTACGTCGTAAACAAGTTTTAGCCCAAACTTTTCCGGGTCCTGCTTAAAGACCTTCTGGAAGCTCTGTCTAACCCAATGCATTATCGCTTGACGATTAGCAAACGCATAATTCACGGCACAAGCCATCGCTTGATAATAATCTTCAGCTTCATTGCTGTTTCCGGGCGCGCATGCAAGCTCTCTGTCAGGCAAAACAATTTTGTACTTGTGCACAGCTCTTTCCATAACGCGCAGATAATCTGAGCATATTTGATGACCGAACCCTCTGGAGCCACAATGAATCATCACCGTTACTTGACCCTCATGGGTAATTCCAAACGTTTTGGCTATTTTAGAATCGTAGATTTTGTCGATTTTCTGAATTTCAAGGAAATGATTTCCTGAGCCTAACGTGCCGATTTGCGTTAGTCCCCTATTTTTGGCTGTCGTTGAAACCTTGTCTGGATCCGCGTTTTTCATGCATCCGCGCTCTTCGCAGTGTTCTGCATCCTCGTGCCAACCTAAACCTTGGTCAATAACCCATTGGACGCCTTCAACAACAAGCCTATCCAAATCATGTGCGGTTACTTTGAGGTCTTTTCTGCGGCTTCCAAGCCCGCATGGAACATTATCAAAAATGGTGTTTGATAAGTCAGCAAGTTTTGGTCTTATGTCCTCTTCTGAAAGATTCGTAGTTAACAAACGCACTCCGCAGTTGATGTCGTAGCCTACGCCTCCAGGGCTGATGACGCCTTCGTCATAGTCTGTTGCAGCCACGCCGCCTATTGGGAAACCGTAGCCTTCGTGGCCGTCTGGCAAAGTTATGGAATACTTGTAAATGCCAGGTAAGTGAGCTACATTGACGCATTGTTCAAGCGTGCGGTCTGTCTGCATCTTCTCCAATAGATTTCTGTCCGCAAAAACAACGCCTGGGACTCGCATGCCCGGCTTGTATCGTGGGATTCGCCAGATGTAATCGTCTACATTCTCAAGGGGAATTTTCTCAGAAGGGGCACGACTTTCGCCTTCTTCCATATTTTTCACCTATTAGACAAAAGCTGTTTGAGCAATATAAGTGATTTTGGCGTTTACACCAAAACAGAATCACGTTGGGATGTGTTTGAATTTTTCCACAAAATTAATAACGCCTTGCACGCTTTCGCCAAGCACGGTTTCGCTCAAAACAGTATGCGCTTGAATGTAATCCTTAGCTTTTCGAACCGCTTCATCACTTTCAAGTATTCTTTTGCTTATAGCAGCCAAGCCTTCTCCATTTTCTAAACCTTGCTTTGCAATTCTTGCCCAAAGCTTAAGCTGATTCGCGTAGGCTCGAAGTTTTTCTATGGCGTCTTCTGCGTTGCCAAAATGGCTGTAATACAAAACTTTAGGCTTTAGGCTAATTAGTTTCTCCAAAGATGCCAAAGCGATATCCAAACGGAAAGGTGACGGAGTTGTCGGCACAACCACATCAATCTCTTTTAAGTAAATCCCCGCAGCGTCCCCGGGAAAAATGCCCTCAGTTAATGGTTCGTAATAGCTTAAATGATGTGAAGCGTGCCCAAGAGTTTCTATGACCTTAAATCTGACATCGTTTCCAATATCGAGAATCATGCCATCAGTTGCTGCGATGATTCTCTCTTCAGGAACAGGTTCTGGAGCTCCGTAAATTTCAGTTATGCTTCCAAGAACTTCCTTTGATTGTTGCCAAAGTTTCTCTGGATTCACTAAATGTGGTGCGCCTCTCGCATGAACGACAACTTTTGCTTTTGGCAGATATTTCAGCAGTGTTCCAACTCCTCCGCCATGGTCAAGGTGAATGTGTGAAACTGCAACGTAAGCTACCAGTTCGGGTTTGATGTTTAATTCCTTTAATGCGGAAAGAAGATTAGGCACTGAAGAGGTTGGACCAGTTTCAATAATGGCGGTTTGCTTTCCTTTTAGGATGTAACTGGCAACAAAATTTTTTATTCCGCCGATTTCAACATCGACTAGGTAAAGGTATTCTTCAACCTTGTTTACGCGCATCTTGCATCATTCCGTTTTTGATAGAATCTTAAAGTTTTCAGCTGCTGCTTTAAACATTTTCATCAAGAACATTTTAAACGGAATAGCATATTTCTATTTGTGAACGTTTATGCTTCTCAGAATCATCCGAGATTTAACATCCGAAGAAGTTGAAGGACGAATTAGGCGATTTGAGAAAGAGTTTGGCATGCATTTTGAGAAGTTTGAGGAGCTTTACCTTAAACAGAGGTTGGATGCCAAGTTTGCAAAGGCTTATTTTGAATGGGCTGAACTTGTTAACAGTTACAAGGGCTACATTGAAGAAGGAACCCTTGATTACACGATTGAAGAGATTAGGGATGTTAAGCCGCAACAAATTGCTTTGTTAACGCCCAAAAGAATAGAATTGTTGTTTCAGATTGCCGCTTTAAGGGCTGAGTCTATAAATGATTTGGCTCAAAAAATAAGGAGAAACGTGAAAAATGTTTATCAAGACTTGCAGACCCTTGCCAAACTCGGTTTTGTTAGAATGAGTAAACGAAAGGGCAGAATCCTTGTTCCAGAAACTCTTGTGAAGGAGATAACCTTCTTAATCCGTTAGACATAGTCTACAGTAATACTTAATTATTGACGATAATAACAGACGCTGAACAAGTGAAGGAGAGTAGAAATTGAAGGCGTTGATTTTCGGCGCGCCGGGTTCAGGTAAGGGCACGTATGCGTCGCGTCTGCAATCTAAGCTTGGCGTTGATGTGGTTGCTATGGGCGATATTTTCCGGGAAATTATGAAAGAAGATACTCCTTTGAGCAGAAAGGTCAAGAGATACGTTGAGAAGGGGTTGCTGGTTCCAGACGACGTAGTAATCGAAGTTTTGAGAAATCGCTTAGCAAAAGCGCAGTCCACGAAAGGCTTCATTTTGGACGGTTATCCACGCACTATTGAGCAAGCGAAAGCCTTGGAAAAAATCACGAAGATAGATGTTGTCATCCAGCTAACTGTGCCAGACTGGATAATTATTGAACGTTTATCCACACGGAGGATATGCAAAAACTGCGGCGAAGTCTACAACCTACGTTATCTAAAGCCAAAAAAGGACATGATATGCGATAAATGCGGTGGGCCACTCTACCAGCGTCCAGACGACACGCCTGAAGTTATAAGAAACCGAATTGACGTTTACGAGCGTCAAACCCAGCCAATTCTGCAGTATTATAGAGAGAAAAATGTTCCTTTTGTAGAGTTCAAATGCGAAAAGATTGATTTGCCGCCAGAAGTTGCGGTGGAAGAAATTCTGAAAGGATTGAAGCAGTTGAAGATGGTTTGACGCGTGTTTTGGGCGAGATACCCCCTTATAAATACTCTTTATATATCAAGGATGAATCGTAACGTGGTTTTGTTTGGTGTCTTAAGGATTTCCATTCGATGGTATGTTACTGCTTTTACACCGACTTTTTGCTGATGCTTTTGTGGATTGTATTTTTCTCCCCAGATTTTTGCTTTTAATTGAAAACCGCTTGAAGTCTTGTTGAATTCTAAAATTTTGAATTTTGAATAGAGCGTTTCATGTGTCTCAAATTTTACAAGCAAAGCCTCAAGCCAACTATAAAGAAGGGCATACTCATCTTCCGCTGCAACTTCAACGTAATCTTCAATCTGTGGATTGACCTTTTTGACATCTGTCATGACCTCAAACATTGCAAGCGCAGCGTTTTCAAAAGCCTCTTTCAAATCTTTTCCGTAAGCGGCGATGTAAGCGTCTGCGGTGTGCTCCAAAAACTTGAAGCGTTTTTTGGCTCTCATAGCTTTAGCCATGTGAATATAGGGTGTTTTTGTTTTAAAATTGTTTCTAGAAAGCGAGCAGGGTAGCGGCTGTTTGAACCGCTACCAAGATGATTATTAGGATTGGTAGAGTTTTAAGTGCTTTTGAGTTGAATTTTGCGGCTTCTTCTATTTTCTTTGCGTCTACAAGACGCATGATGTAAACTGAAGCGGAAAGATTGTAGAGGAAAATGATGTAAACGGAAAGCATAATCCTATCAGCCAATGTAAGATACCCGGTTGGTGGTATACCGCTTAGAAGCGAAAGGTGAAAGGCTGTGGCAGAGAGAAGTGTTGTCACGCCTAAGCCTATTCTTTGAGAGAAGTTCTGCGGGGATATGAAAAAGGCTAGCAGAGATATTGTGGTTATAACTGTTATTGGTAAAACGCTTTTAACAAATGCTGAGAGTGTTGGCCGTCCCAAAGTTATGCTGAAGACAAAACGGGAATAAGTTTCTTCACCATAAGAATGCTCTATAACTGATGTTTCAAAATCGCCCACAGACCAGCCAGCCACGTTTACTGCTTCATCAACTTTTGAGGCGGGGTCTTCCTTAAAAATTAAATGGGAAATATCAAGATTTTTGTGTTCCAACTCAACGGCCAGTGTATGGGTTTCGAAAGGATATTGCCTAAAATCAAATGTTTTGATAAAATCTCCTCTAACACGATATTCTAAGTAATCTTGCTCTTTGCTGACCACGTACATGGAAGGAGCGCCGTTGACGAATTCAAAATTCGTTACATTATCTGCACTTATTTCAGATGAGTTAAACCTAAACCACAAGTAAAAGTCCAGCTTGTAACTGTTCGCAGCCAAATCCACCTTTTCAACATTTACAAGCCATATGCCAACCTCAACTGTTGCTGGGCTTTCCGTAGATACATCAGATTTACCATTAGCAATAAACAGTGCAAAACAGCATAGCATCAAGAGAGGCAACATTAACCATTTGATTTTCATACTAATCACATCCATAGCGGATTTGGATTCTGTTTTCTACTAAATTCCACTTATAAAAATTTTTCCAGCAAAATATGCTTCAGCCAAAATTAGTTCGTGCGCTTATCAAGTTCTACCAAGTTTTCTACGACTGTTCTTACAAAATTGGCGCATTTCTCCTCAAAAACTTTGGATTGCCGAGCCTCTTCCAAGCCATCAGGATTAGACAAGTCGTATCCGATGAGTTCTCGGCACAGCACGCTTCTATGCTGTTTTTCAAACCTTTTGTAGAGTTTATTTGCGAGTTCATAGGCTTTCAGTCGCTTCTCAAGTAACGGCTTATTAGTTCCATATTTAACCCCTATAGCCATTACGCCGCCGACTAACGCTCCGCAGACAGACCCACATCGCCCTATTCCTCCACCGAAAGCTGTGGCAATTTTAGGAACCAAATCGTTCTTGCCGTTCCAGTACTCAAAAATTGTCAATAAGACACTTTGAGCGCAGTTGTAGCCTTCAAGAAAATGTTTTGCTGCTTTTTCGCTTAGTACACTTTTATTGGACATGGTCACGCCTTCCCATATGACTCTACGCAAATGTTCCTTCAATTCTTTTAGAAAAGATGTTAGAAATATTTGGGAATCTTTTTAAGTGCAGTAACCAAAAGCTTTACAGCTTTTTCAGCGTCTTCGAGACTTAGAAGGGATGCTGGACTGTGGATGTAACGCGTAGGCACTGATATGACGCCGCTTGGCACTCCTTCTCGGGTCAAGGATATACGCGCCGCGTCAGTTGACCCCGGCAATCCCGTTTCAAGCTGATATGGAATTTTGCTTTCTTCAGCCGAATCAATTAGCAACCGCAAAACTTTGGGATGAGTAATCAATCCATAATCAGCAACAGTTAATGCTGGACCTTTTCCCAATTTTATTGGCGCCTCAACTTCCTTTACGCCAGGAACATCTCCAGCAATTGTTACGTCGAGTGCGATGCCGATGTCAGGGCTTATGCCAAAAGCAGCTGTTGTCGCTCCTCTCAGTCCAACTTCTTCTTGCACCGTGCCAACCGCATAAATTGTACATTCCGTTTTTTCCAAACGCCCAATCGCCTCAGCCATAACAGCGCATCCAACACGGTCATCAAAAGCCTTGCCAATAACAATGTTTTTTCCAATTTTGGCAAATTTTATGTCAAACCCAATGGGGTCTCCGATTCTCACGCCCATCTTTTTGACATCTTCTTGGCTTCCAGCTCCAATGTCTATGAACAGTTCATCGCAAGTTATGACCCTCTTGCGTTCTTCTTCTTTCTGTATGTGCGGCGGTTTCGAGCCGATTATTCCGTGCAGAGGACCTTTTTCCGCGTAGACTATGACTTTTTGGCCGAGGAGAATGCGGTCGTCTATTCCGCCGATTTTTGTGAACTGCAGAAAGCCTTCTTTCGAAATTGTTTTCACTAGTAAGCCTATTTCGTCCATGTGCCCGGCAAGCATCACTTTAGGGGCGTTTTTCTTTCCTTTTTTGATTCCAATAACATTTCCGAGTTTGTCTTCTTTGATTTCGTCCATGTGGGGTTTCATGAATTTCTTCATTAAACTTCTAACTTCTTCCTCTCTACCTGCAACGCCAGAAGCGTTTGAGAGTTTCTCTAAAATTTCAGCAAGCGCCATTATAATTCATCTCCAATGAGTTTAGCTAGAATTCTAAAACTTTATATTAAACAATTGTGGTAAATAGAACCCGAATCCGACATGGGCTATTATATTTCGCCCTTACAAGGGTGAAGAGATACTAATTGGGTAAAACTTTTAGAAAGTTTTCCGAAAAGGCTAAGGAGTACCTACGCATAACCAAGGCAAGCGGCATCGCCAGAAGATACTTTGTAATGAACGGATTCGACGGAGCCATGACGGTTTTTGGCATAGTTTTAGGCTCATGGATAGCCGGCGTTACAAAATCAGAAATTATAGTGCTGGCAGGTTTAGGAGCATGTCTAGCAATGGGGCTTTCAGGGTTCTTCGGAGCCTACATGGCAGAAAAAGCCGAGAGGGAACGCCACTTGAAGGAAATGGAAGAAGCAACAAACGACAACGTGCACCCAATACATTACGAAGCCGCAAGATTCGTAACATTGTATGTAGCAATCATCGACGGATTATCACCAGCCTTAACAGCAATAATTTCCTTAATACCCTTCATTCTCGTCTCGATGGGACTCATACCAATTTGGAACGCCTATTTCATTTCTTTAGCCCTTTCATTGACAACACTTTTCTTGCTGGGCATATATCTGGGAAAAATAGCAAAAGAAAACAGTTGGTTCTACGGCGTAGTTATGCTTACAGTAGGTGCCTTTACAGCAATAATAATCTTGCTAATCCAACTTCTATAGAACATTCAAAAACTAGTATAAAACATAAAAATACTTGAAAACAAAATGTTTGGAAACATAATCGAGAAGACTCTGGTGTCTCAATTGAAGAAAATAAAAGATTCAACATTCATTGCCTTGATTGCGGTTTTTGCTGCGTTCAACATCGTCTGCGATTCATTTATAGGACCGCCCCTGCCTTTTTCCGGCGTCTGGTATAGTTGGGTTTTCATATCCGAACCCATAACAGGAATAATATTAGGACCATTAGCCGGTTTCTTCTCAAACCTTATAGGAGTAATGATTGGACATTTCATCTACTTTCGGGACGTCTACGAGTTTCTTTTCACTCTGGGCGCTCCAATAGGAGCCATGATGTCCGCACTTATTTTCAGAGGAAAATGGAGAATACCATTAATCTATTATGCATTTTTGCTGGGTGCTTTTCTCGCCACACCGGTTACATGGCAACTAGGGGACGTAGCGTTCTGGGGCATGTGGGACGTTTTTCTCGCTTTTGGATGTCTTCTAATCATAGTTGTTGTGTTGACGAAATGGAAAAACCTGTGGAATGTAAAGTCTAAAGCAAATCTTCTCTACATTCTAGCACTTAGCACTTTCATAGGATTAGAAGCTGATGTCCTCTTTCGCATTTTCGTTTTTGTGCCATGCCAAACCTACCAACTATTTTATGGTTATGGAGTGCAAGATCTCCAAGCCATATGGGCGCTGGGCGCAGTTGAAACATCAATAAAGTCTGCACTATCCGCAGCAATAACAGTGATGGTTGGGCTTCCCATAATTAGTGTCGTTCGAAAAATGCGCTTTTCTCTTTCAGAAGATTAAGCGGGATGGAGCAAACTGTAAATCGATTTGGCTAATTTTTTGGCTTTCAGAAATGAGATGTCCCGTGTTTTTCCCTCTGTGATGATCGAACATAAGGGTTCTCCTTTCTCGATTATAGTTTCTGGAAAGGGTATATCTCGGATTTCCGGAAAAACTGTCAAATCGGGAGCAACAACGCGTTTGGGAGCGTATAGAATTAACCGGGTACAATAAATTGAAGCTTGCTTCTTTATGGTTGGAAGAGAACCATGCAAGCATGCATTGATGTGTGATTCCACCAAATTTATTCCTATAACTTTTTCAACGCATTCTAAGGTTCCTTGAAATCTAGGATTTACTTCTACCACGTAGGGTTTGCCATCTTTAGAGATTACCAGGTCGATGCCGTTTGACCCCTTGAGACCAAAGTGTAAAGCGACTTTCTTGACAATTTGCTCACATCTTTCCATGACTATGCCCGAACATTTTAATGGGACAATGTTTCCACAATATCCGAAAGGTTCTTCCTGATAGAGAGAACGCAATCCCATTAGTTGCTCGTTTAGCGTCAAAACCTTAACATCATCACCAGTCGCTAGAAAAGACGCACTTGCGTGAACACCATCAACAAGTTTCTGAACCAAGACATCTTCACTAGCTTGAGAGACTTGATTGAACGCTCTTTCTATCTCTCCAGAATTGCATGCAATCCTTATGTTTGCTCCTCCGAAACCTTTAGCAGGTTTAAACACAACAGGATATCCAATCTTTTCTGCTACGTCCTTTGCTTCGCAAACATTTTCAACAATAGCTGTCACGGGATATTCCACGCCTAAACGCTTGAGCCCTTCGAAAAAACCACGTCTTTCTCTAACTTTTCTAATAATTTCTGGCGAGTTTCCCAAAATTGGAACAATACCGTTTAAATCATTTAACACTTCAAAATCGTCGTCTAATCCTGAGGATAGCAGAATTGCATCTATTTTATGTTTTTTGAGCAACGCTTTCGCCATTTTTAAAAAAATCTCAGGCTTCAGTTTGGATTTCATCTTGCCGCAGCTTTTTCCACGTTTCTGTTTAACCAAGGACTTGTACGAAAAGCATGTTCGCTTAAGGTCTAAATCACCAAAAAAGTCCACTGCATAAATCTTGTAACTTGCATTCGTTGCAGATTTAGCGATAGCAACGGTGTCGATTCCGATTACTAATAGAGTTTGAATATTGGTTTTTGGCAATTACTTTTACCTTAAGCAAGACTAGTTGCTATTCGCACATGAGAGAAAAACAGGAAGGATAATAAATTTTGGGCTTAAGAAGATGGTTGCTGTTTTTTGACTTCTAAATAATCAGTCAAGAGGAGGACTCCTTCAATTATGAAGAATATGCCGACTACGAGGTTTAGAGATTCTTTCCAAGCTATGACTATTATGCCGAAAATTATGCAGAGCGCAGCTAATATTGGTTTGGAAACGGTTATGCCGATTTTTCTTAATCCTTTCTCAACAACTTCCGTCAAACATGTTCACTCTCCAATGTATCCTAAAGAGAACATATGCAGTCAGTTATTATTTAAAAGTATTCACAAGTATCTAAGAGCCGCCTACGCTATACGGTCTATAAAAGTATATATCTCAATCTTCATATTAATACAATGAAGTGAACACAGTATGGAACAAAGAAAAATCATGTCCCTCGGACGTTCTTCTTTGGTAGTTTCTCTTCCAAAACACTGGACACAACTTAACGAGCTGAAACAAGGAGACGTCGTTTCAATAGCCATAAACCGTGACCGCTCATTAGTAGTTTTCGCCGGTGCAAAAAAGGAAAGAGAAATGAACACGATAACTCTTCACGTGGAACCCGATGAAAAAGACATTTTTGTAATTCGCAGCATAATCGCTTGTTATTTGAACGGCTATTCAATAATAAGGTTAGTCTCAAAGAAGTTTTTCACAGTAGCCCAGCAAAAAGCCATTCGCGGAATAGTTCAGATGCTTTACATGCGCATCATGGAAGCTGACACAAAAGAAATGCAAATTGCAACTCTCATTGATGAGTCAAAAGCATCAATCCAAACAGGAATTAACCGCATGTACAAAATATCAAGCTCCATGTGCCGTGACGCTTGTACCGCCTTGAAAAACCAAGACGCAGCACTTGCAAAGTCCGTTTTCACCCTTGACGATGAAGTCGACCATTTTTCCTTCTTCCTTCTGCGGTTACTCCGAAGAGCTGCTGTCGATTCAGCTTTGGCTAATCAACTCGATCTTGAACCTATTGATTGCCTTGACTACCAAACTCTTGTCCACCGCATAGAACAAGTTGCAGATCAAGCTGCTAATATAGCAAAGCATCTCATAATGTTGGAGGGAAGACAAAAGAAGGTTTCTGCGCCTCTTTTAGAGAAAATGTACGCTGCTGGTTGTGATGCTTTAGCCTCATACGACAAGGCCGTGAACGCTTTGCTTTCGAACGATGTGAAGTGTTCGGACGAAATCATTGAAAGTCAAGCCAAAATAGAAAAATTGGACCAAGACATAGCGGCTTTAGCTTTTTCGAAAGAGAAAAGCACGGAAGTTATTTGTGCTTGTTGTTCTCTACGAGACAGTATTCGACGAATTGCAGAGTTTGCAGCGGATATCGCTGAAATTACTATTAATCGCTCTTACAGACCATCTTTCTGAGCTTGTTCATGCGCCTTTCTTTTCTTTGGAAGGATAGCTTAAGGTTACAGCGAGTTTGGTAGGGGAGATTTCGCCCTTCAAGATTTTTCTTGCCAACTGAAAAGCGTAGTTGTAATTGTATATTGTGCCTTTGCCGTTTCTTCGCGCCTCCTTCAGAATTTCCCGTTCCAGTTTGTATTTCAACCTGCCAATTGTCAATGCGCCAATGCCAAAAATTCCCGGAGCCATTTCTCTCATGTCATCCTCAAGCTTTATTCCTTCAACTCCCAATGGTGGAACAGCATTTACGTCAGCTATAACCTTAGCAAGCTTAATTTCATTTAGCATTTCTTTGCTGATTATTCGAACACCAGCAACAGAGACACAGAATATAACGTCTGATTTTTCTATAACCTCTACTTTCTTTGCTGGCGTTGGAGCAAAGACTCCTTCCACAGTTACGCCGTACTTGCTTTGAAGCATACTTGACAGCTTCGCAACGTATTCTTCCCCGTCAGCACGGTCTGGATTTGGACTCACAATTTTGACATCGCATCCAAGCCTTGCTAAGAGAATAGCTGCAACTCTTCCGATAGCGCCGGTTCCAAAAATTGCGCAACGCTTGTCTTTTAGGTTTCCAAGCTTTGAACGTGATAAGGCTTCTTCAACTTTTGCTATCATAGCAGCGGCTGTTGTGTAGGCTCCAGCTGGGTCGATTATCGTGTTGGCTTCGAAGGGGGGAAACATTGAGTCACGAGCAACCTTCAAGACTTCTTCAGCTTTTTCCATGTCTTTTCCACCTATGAAGAATGTTGTGTGTTTGATTCCTTTCGGGTCTCTGGAGAAAATGGCGTCTTGCACTATTCTTTTTGCTTCTTCTGGCGTCACATTTTCATAGGGGACTACTACGCTGAATCCTGCATCGTATGCCATGCAAATGTCAAAGGGACTTGCTCTTTTGTCCGTGTCTAGAAAGAAGAGTATGTTTGGAGCTTCTTCAGCAGTTTTTTTAATGACGGGTTTGATTTGAATTTGCATAGACCTCAGCAAATCTTCAAGCTCCTCTGGAGGCGCCTTTTTGTTTGAAAAAAGTAATTTTTTTGTTGGCTGAATTGTTTCCACTTCCACATCCACTGACTCCAGTAGCTTTTTTACGCCGTTGACATGCTCTGGACTAGACAAGTGAAGGCATGTAACTTCTTCTTTTTCGACTTTCCTAGCGTTTTCAAGGATGCCCATTGCAATCCAGCTTTCCCTTACCGAGAACTTTGCCTCGCGTTCCATCTCATCTATTTCTTGTTGCAAACATTGTCCGTAAGCCATAAGATATTCTTCCTCAATACTTTGCGTATTGGCTTCTTTGGATGGCAGCGATTCCATCGCTTCAACTATGCGGTCTCTCAGTTGCTTCTTTTCTTCAATTAAAGAAATGAGATAGCCCTTAGCGTTCTCATCCATGTCTACTGGAGAGAATGAAATGTGTTTTTTCTGGAACAATTGAGCAATAACGTTATTTTGGTTGAATTTATCGGCAGAACGGTTTCCCTGCTCTTCTGTTGCAATGTCAGGGTTCGCTTCGTCGATGAGTTTTTCGAGGAAATTAGTGAAGGCAATTGATGGTTTGAATGCGGATGACAGAGAATTTTTGGGAGTGCAGTTGTTTTGCGGCTCTGTAAGCCAGAAGGGCTCACTGTATTCTTTTTCGACAATTATGACTCTTAACGTTTTTCCTTCTAAAGGAGTAATTTCAAGAGATTTCACGGGTTTGTCACCTTTGGATGTATAGGTTAACTGCAAAATATATATACCTAATCGAAATACCATATATACAGATTAATAGCATATATAAAAAGAATCCGTATTCTTCTACCACACGCCTTTTGTCAATCACCTAAAACCTTTAAGCCATTTCTGATAAATCTCCTCATCAAAAGAAGGCGGCAACAACAGTTTATCCTTGACTTTTGGTTTTCCATCCTTAGCGTGTGGTCTCCTAACCAACGTATCAGTGTACTTTTCAATTTCTCTTGCTTCTTCAGCTAAATCAGCAGCTGCTTGAGCAATTTCGTGAGCGCAAGCAACAAGTGGAATATACTTTTCTTTCTCCTTTTCTACGAAGCATGCCCGCGTGTTAACTTCAGCTATTTTTTTAGTTAACTCATAAGCTGCCATAGCCTTTGCTTTAGCATAGGGATTCCTAAAGTCTGACTGGTCCCTAATATTTTCAGTATCTATTATCAAACATGGAAGTTCAGGAGTCACTCCAGCCTTGTAGCCATGTATAAGCCTATCAATCTCTTGATATACCATCCTGTAAACGCCAGTAATCGCAAGAACTTTAATGACGTTAGAATTGAAAATTGCCATTTCAGTGGGATCCAAAAACTCTTTTCGCGCTCCGATTAGTGGGTCGCCCATAACAATAATGTAGCCGAAACCGTGCTTTTCAAACTCCTCCTTAAGGCGTTTTCCAGGAGCGTCCGATATGAAAATGCTTGGAATGTTTTTTTCTAAAAGTATCTCTCTTGCTTTTGTTGGTCCTTGAACCGCTGGATTTGGCGATATAAATATTAGAAAGGTAGGATTGAAATCAAAAATTTTCGGTAAGACTTCTGCAACATCTTCTGCAACCATTTTTGAGCCTGTTGTTACACTTCGCACGCTGATGTCTTCTCTATCTGCAAGTTCGTCTAGAAGAAGCTCAAGCAAGGGGGCAGTGCCGATGTTGCCGCACTTAACAATGCCTACTTTGACTTTTTCCAATGAACACACCCAATAGTCAAACTAAAAGCCGTATTTAGAAAATGATGTTTATAAGGGTTTCACGAATACGGTTAAAAGAAAAGCAAAAACATTTTATGATGGGCTTTTGACAATGCCATAAATGCCAAAGAATTTAAACCAATTCCGCTTTTCTGTATAATAAAATTTCGAGATGAGGAAGAACAAACTCATGAGCGAAGAAAAATTCATTTATAAAGCGGAAAATGGAAACACGTGTGAAATTGTGAATACCTTTGCTGAAATGTAACATCACAATGAGATTTGGGGGTTGTGTCTTGGGCAATCCCCCTTTTTCTTTGTTGTTTTGGTTACTACGAGCATTCTGGGGCGTATGTACTCGGTGTCCTCGTAGTATCAGCCTCAAAGTGAGATTCGTGTCTTCTGCTAGGGCTTCTGGGTTGAATCCGCGCATCTCTTGTAGGGCTTAAGAGAAAAAAATGGGGGAAGCTTAAGGTAAAGAAGCGGTGGTTTTTTGTGGGCGGGTTCGTGTTTCATTTATGAGGTAGACTTTTGGGCGTGCGCCTAGAAAGACTGTGACTAAGTCGCCTTTCTCGTTCCATTCCTTGACTGTTTGCCACTCCTTGTAGGAGAGGCGTATGCAGATTGAGTTTTTCTTAAATTCCATCTTGCCCCTATGCCCCCAAGCATTGTCCGCGCTTGTTCCGTTCTCTGAGAAGCCTGCGAAATTCAACAGCCAGTTCATGTAAGAGCTTTGAAACGTCGTCTTCACAGCTGCCCGTTTTCAGATATGCCTTCTGAGTTTTCATACCAAAACTTCCTGCAGGGTTTTCTGAAGCGTGTCTGGCTTTTCCTCCGCGTAGCCCACATATACAATGCAGTTTTGAGTGGAAATTTTTTCGTCAATGTCAAAGCGGACTCGGTAGCCTTGATAGCGAACTGTGAAGCCCCATCCGTGGTTTTGCTCTACCTGGTTTTCATACGCCCTAATAGCTCGTCTGCGAAATTCCTGGTCCTGCATTAGAGTTTTAAGTTTGTCTTCTACGCGGATTTTTATTTGCGCCTTCATCCCGTTTTCCTCATACTACATTTACTACACAGCAATACTTAAATTTTACTACACGTACATCATATGTAGGATAAGCATTAAAAACTAAACGTGGTGAATGAAAAATGGCGATGGAAGTGATTAGAAAATACAGCCGCACAAACATCTTCATAATCGACGAGGAACTTTGGGCTTGGGCCCAATATCGCGCTAAAACCTTAGGCTACAGCAGCACATCCGAATACCTTTTCGCTTTGATCGGGCTTGACAAAGCTGAAAATCTTCATTTGAAAAAAACCTCATACGACCGCAAAAAGGCTAAGGAAGGCTAAGCCCTATGCCCTACTGGTCCGTAGTTGAAGAGAAACGCCTTCTCGACTTAATGAAAGAGGGCATGTCACTTGAGGATATAGCTGAAGCTTTGGGTCGTAGTCCTGAAGCGATAGACATGAAAGCCAAAAGAATGGGCTTTCCTGTTCCGCGCAGAAAAATGTCGTGTGAAAACGGCGCAAAAAGTAACTTTAATTCTTCCACAACAACAACGCCTAAGCCCTTGGAGCCCGTGAACGCTGAGGACCTGCCCAGCATCATGCAGGCAATGCAGCTGTTGTGGGCGGCTGCCATGCGACTGCAGCAGGCTGACTTGGATCCTGCGGAAGTGCGGCGGCTGCGGCTTTTGATAACAACAGTGAAGAGTTACGTTCATTTGCTTGGTAACTTTTTGGTTCCCATGGTTTATTTGGAAAAGAGAATCAACGAGATGGAGAAGAAGTGGGCTGTGCAGTATGGGCAGGATAAGGAAAAAGCAGAGGGTGAAAAAAGCGGGGAAGTGGATAAAGCGCGGATTGGTCAATTAAGGCCTAAAGACTTAGTAAGCATGCCAGGGGAGGTGAATCAATAAAATGAAGAAGAGTGGGCGATTCATGCATGTTGACTCGTTGGTTGATGGACAAGAGGTTGTGCTGGACAGAAAAACAAATGAGCTTTTGCCCAGGGCTACGGTTGACGCTCTTTTGCCTGGAAGGTGCACCCGCTGCGGCGTCGCCATGGTCAAGAGGCAAAGCGGCGAATACTATTGCCCTAAATGCGGCGGCACAGTGGCTCAGCCTGTGGAATCCATCCCAAACCCGACATTAGAAATTGAACGGGCTAAGCGAAACATTCAGCGGGCTAGAGGCTTTGGGGAAGAGTCAAAATTGACCGTGGGCGACCTCAGTGTTGTTGATGAGGAGAAGCGTAAGGCTGTGAGGCAGCGTCTGCGGGCCTTGCATGACGGTTTGACAGTGGGCGATTTGTCAACTGCAACGGACGCTAAACTAGAAGAGGCAAGGCTTGACGACTTGTTTGTGGGCGGCAAAGTTGAGCCATGCGTAAGCGAAAGTGAAGCTGTTAAAGCGAAGATGATGGAAAAGCACAAGCGTAAGCTGGAAGAAATGCAACGGTTGAGACGGATGCTTTATGAGTAGCGGAAACATGCTCTCTTGCAAGAGATTTCTTTGGCGGCGCACGTTGTCCCTAGGTCCATTGCCCCTAGGTCCATTGCCCCTAGGTCCATTGCCCCTAGGACCGTTGCCCCTAGGCCCTTTTTCTGTTCTCTTCATGCCTTCATTAGATTTTCAATTTAGAGTTTACTACGAGCACACCCAGCCTCATGGATGCTCGTAGTATTTTGGTTGACTGTTTTCGGCATACAACTTGAGTCTTCTTCATTTGTTTCTTGCAGTTGCCCAACAGCGGTTTTGGAGCAAGGATTGAAGGGCAGCCAAGCGTAACAAGCCTCGTCTACGGCTGACACCTGCAGGCGCCACACTGGACAATAGGCTTTATGTTTCCTCAAAGTCTGGATCACGTGGGTTTTTTCCGCGTCTATTCTGCCGCCTGTTCCAGGAAGCCTAAGCGGCCCTGTGCTTGCCAGCCATTTTCTCACTGCTTCAACATAGCGGTGGGCAAGAAAAGAGGAGACTAACTGTGCTTGTTGAGGGCTGAAGGAGAATGAGACGCGCCTGCAGTTTCCGCATAATTTTAAGTTTGTTTTCAGTTGCAGGTAAGCGTTCATAACATTTATTAAGACTTACTAATGCATAAAAACTTTCTTAACTCTGAAGACGAAATTGGAAATTCTCCATGCCCTATTATATGCTTGAACGCCGCAAGCTCTTCAAATACTCTCGATATTCTTTAGCTTCACGTGAGAAAAGCCGGGTGTATTCCTTTCCACTATAGGCCCTTTTTCTTTTTTGCCCAAGAAAAAATCTAGGACCCACTTTCTTAGCAGGCCAAGGGATTGCTAGGACGCCCCAACTATGCCAAAATTCCTTGGGGATTCTATATCGAGCACGTTGTCTTCCTCTTTCACCGTTACCCCGGGGCTCAAGTACCTTTTCCACGTAGCCCTTTTTAATAAGAGTTTTCAGGAGCCGGTCTAATGTCTTCTTTGGCCACACAGTTTGCCCTCTTTGGATTTCTCCGGTGAAGACTTCAGATTTAGCCCATACATGTTTTCCGACTAATTCTCGCCAAGTGAAGCCCTCACGTCTTTGACTCAGAAATTCCAGGAGTTCGGCTTCTCTTGAAAGGCGCATTTAATGTCATTTGGTATATCTCTACAAAATTCCGATTTATGTTTTATTAAAATGAAAATGAGGAAGATGAAGTGCCGATTAAGAGAAAACTGTGTAAAATTGGCTCAGGGCTGGCAGTTTTTCTTCCTAAGTCGTGGGTTCAGTTGCTTGAAGAGAAGTATGGACGTATAGAAGCGGTTGCCATAGAAGTCGATGGCATTCTCAAGATATCGCCGATTTTTAAGGAGGCTTCAGAAAAATGACAGAGACAGCCCAGAGGGCTGCCCCCATAACAGCGTCAGTAGCCTTAATACATAAGTCTTTTTGTTATGCTCCGGATAGTGTCTTTCAATCGAAATTGGACTTTTCTTTGCAGGGAATTGTTAATGCCGCCGCAGTTATGCTGACCCTGGGGCATGAGCCTTCTGTGCATAAGCTGGAAAATGTACTCCGCACTATTTTCAAGGATCCGCGCGCCAAGCGGGACTACACGTCTGATTTAATCTGTGCCCGGTGTGGACAGAGATTTGAGGCGAAGGCCAAAAAATCCGATCGGTTCTTTTTTGTTGGCCCTAATTTGCTTGAAAAATATGCGGCTGAGGATAGTGTATTGGTCTTTAGTTTTCCCAGCCGGATTCTTGCAGTGAAGGCGAAGGAGCTCTATGTACGTCGCCAATTGGCCTCTCCAGGAAGGAATCGCGATGGAGAGCCTTATCTCGATTTCTCAAGTGTTAAGGTTCCGGTAATTCTTGAGATTCGGCGCCATAAAGAGTGCTCCATCCAGACGCACCCACCCCTGCCCCTCGTGCTGCACCAGGAGGCGCACTAATTGAGTGAACAGCGCGCTCTCGAGATCCTTGCGGACTTTGCTAATGCCTTGGAGGCTGCAGCAGTCAACGTTAAGCATCAAATTGCAGAATTATCTGAGGCTAAGGAAAAGTGCTCTTGGGATCCGTCTAAGATAAACTGGGAAAATGTTGAGGGCAGTAGTGGGCCTTATCAACGTAGCGAGGACGTTAACAATCCAGACTTTAAGGCTATGCTAAAAGATTTGCAAGGGCATAATGGCAAGCTGAATCGTGACGGCTATTTTTATTGGGTTTTTGAAAAACGCGCCATTGTAGGCCGCAAGTGGTTGAAAAAGAAATCCTCGTAAGAGAGTGTGCTCCCTATGTCCACCGTGATAGAATACCCGCCGGAAGCTCGGGGAAATCTTAAACGTATGAAAGAGTGGGACCAGGCGCACGTGCGTGGTATTCTGGGCATAAGGGCAGCCTCGAGAGAAGAACATCAAGCTCTCTTGCGTCTGAAATGGTGGTGTGAAGATAATGGAACGTCGACATGTTCCACGATCATTTTACTCACGGAGAGTTTAATTAAAGCAGATGATGCTGTCCGGCCTTTGAAAACAGGAGGCCCTATGATTGTGAATATTCAGCAACAGAACACCTTTATTCATCAAACAGAGCGACCCAGGCGACTTGCTGACCTTAATTCAACCATGGATAGTATTTCGAAGGGAGGGCTCTCTGGCACAACTACTAGGATTGCTCTTGAGTCTCTAGTGCTTCTAAAAGCCATGCAAATGCCGTATTCTTTCTGTTTCAGAGATTTTCCTGAATTGAGCCCCAATTGCTTTAGAAAGGTTATTTTGAGGCTGAATCAAAGAGGCTTTGTTGCTCCCGTAGAACCTAGAACATGCCCACGATTCTATCGCTTAACACCGAAACTGCTTCTGCGTTTGATGCCCGAGAATACTAGAGTATGACCGGTGGTCGACCAAAATGGTTGAAACTGGGCCCTCGTGTCCGAAGTGTGGTTCACATGATGTTGAGAAGCTGGTCTTACTCTCTAGAAAGATTCACTGGGGCCCTTTTATTAGGAATGAGGGGCGATGCCCTTTTCGAGAGGAATGTGTAAACACTGGTTCTGGACGCTGCAATTTATGTCATAGGGAGTATTTTGTAGTGCGTCATTTCTTTAGCGGGGCAGAGAAGAAAATTTGCGTGGAGTCAAGCAGAGGTGAAAGCTTCTGCCAATTCAAGGATAAGAGGTACTATTGCAAAACGGAGCCTTTCATTGAAGTTCATTGGCTTTTTGAAGAGTACGAGGGGGAATAGTGGCGGTGGGCTACAGTGTCTTAAGGTTTGCGGTTAACCGTGAAGTGGTGGTTGAGGTTGACGAGTTAAAGGTGTGTGGCAGGCTAGTTGCTGTGTGCGAGTCTCATGGCGGAAAAAACCATAGGCCCTGCGTGTTGATTTTGGAAACGTGTTCTGGGCAATGTTTGGTGCGGGGCTGGGACAAAATCGTTTTTGAAGGGAGGTTTTAGAAGATTATGGTTGGGTTTGAAGTTGGAGACAAGGCTGCTTCCGCAAGTGCTGCGTTTCGCGCCTCCGTGACAAGCGGCTTAACCGCTCTTGGGAAGTTGGGCTTGCACGATTCCGGTCCAGCCGCACAGCCTCTCAGTCAACTTCAGCCCATGCCCCAAGAGGATACTACGAGTACGCCCTGCCTTATGGATGCTCGTAGTAAACCAGAACCAGTCCACTGTCCAGGGTTTAAAGCAGACGGCACATGCACCCACACACAAGCAGCCCTGGAAATTGACAGTTTCCGAAAACAACCCTTCAACAAGCCGTTACAGGAGAGTCTGTAGAATATGGCAGGGACTGAGGTTCAGGGTGAGGACGGTCTTCCCGTATGCGCCTCCAAACGCATACTTGGCAAAAAGCAGCCGTCTCAATATGGGAAGTTGAACTGCAAGGCTCGGCTGCAACGCCCCCCTAAAGAACCTCAGCTCCACTGTCCAGAATGCGGCAGCACACGCCTATGGAAAGCTGGATTCTCAGCACGAGGCTATCAGCTACTTCTTTGCCGCAGCTGCTTTCGACGCTTTCAAGTAAAGGTCAACATCACTGCGCAGCGTCTCAAAGGTTCGGACACGGTGGAGAAGCTTCCAAATGGCGTCGTCTCGGTCACCGGCAAGCAACCGCTTGATAAGCTCTCTTTCGTACGGAGTGAAGATGTAGGTTCGCATATGCTCTCTGTTGTAGAGAAGAATTTAAATAGTTTACCTCTCTATAATAGAGAAAGCCGAGTATGCGTCTCGGAAGGCGAGTCGAAAAACTTGGCGGCGGTAAACGAAACAAAAACAACCGCCCAGGACAGAACCAACCAACAAGCATTGAAAGGCGAACTCGTCACTTTCATGTTCCATCTGAGCAAGCTGAGCCTTGACAAAAAGACGATCTATAGCAGAGCCCGAAACATTGAGCTTCTCTACCGCAACGGCGCCGACCTCAACAACCCCGACAGCGTCCTAACCGTGCTGGCCACAAACGAAACATGGAGACCAGGCACCAAAAACAATCTACTTCAAGCCTACAAGTCCTATGCCAAATGGAAGAAAATCGACCTGTCAACCGTCGACCTGCCTAAATTCAAACGCCAAACAGAGCAGCCCTATGTTCCTAAAGAGACTCAACTTGACCAACTGATCGCCGGCGCAGGCTGGAAAACAGGCGCGTTCTTGCAATTGCTCAAGGAAACAGGAGCCAGAACCGTGGAGGCAGCATGTCTAAAATGGAGCGACATAGACCTGGACCGCCGAACAGTCACCATAAGGAATCCTGCTAAAAACGGTACGCCGAGACAGATCCACGTGTCAGAGAAATGCATCCAGATGCTTAGCAGGCAGCCGCGCAAAAGCGACAGCGAGTACATCTTCGGCAAGAACCCAGAGAGCATAAGAAGACGGATGAGAGCAAACTTTCATCGGGCTCGCGGCTACATCGCAGCCAAAACAGCCAACAAAGACCTACTCAAAATCCACCTGCACACCTTTAGACACTTCTTCGCGACAAAGCTATACCTTCAGACCCGTGACATACGCTACGTGCAGAAGAAGATGGGCCACCGATCCATAACCAGCACAACCATTTACGAGAACAGCGAGCCAAACCAAGACGTTGAAACCTATACAGTGAAAGCAGTGACCAATCGAGAGGAAGCTGAAAAACTTATAGCCTTAGGCTACGAATTTCATTACCGAACACAAGATGGGGTGGACCTGTTCAGAAAGAAGGTGATAGGACTTGACTGAAACGGACCTATTCTACATGAACCGAGAGACCGGAGCATGCACGTGGGAAAAGCCTCACGGAGAGTTTCAGAATACATTTGTAGAGATTCAGAACACTTTTGCTGAAATGTTTCCACTGTGGGCTGGACGCGTATTAATAACAGCAGAAAACGAAAAGTGGGCTTTGACAGCCGCAACGGTTGCAACGGGCTTTGCAACAAGCGTAATCATGTCGCCAGCCGAAGCTGGCTTAGAATGCATTGTATCAGCAGACAAAACTCCAGACAACCGCATAGGCGCTTTAATCCAAATATACAACCGCAACAGGTTCGACTTAAAAAACCAAATGATACTGCGAATAGGACAATGCATAATGACTTGCCCAACAACCTCAGCCTTTGACGCCTTGCCAAATGCTAAAAGAAAACTGAAAGTAGGCAGAGCCATACGACTGTTCGGCGATGGCTTCCAAAGAAAAGGTTTGGTTGGCAACAGAAAAGTTTGGAAAATTCCGGTCATGGAAGGAGATTTCATAGTTGAAGACGCTTTTGGAGTTGCAGAAGCCGTTGCTGGAGGAAACTTCCTGATAATGGCTAAAGACAAAACAAGTGGGCTAAAAGCGGCGGAAGAAGCAGTGAACGCCATTAAAGCCAAATCAAGTGAAGTGATAATGCCTTTTCCAGGCGGAATCTGCCGTTCTGGCTCGAAGGCGGGTTCTTTAAAATACAAACTTAAAGCTTCAACTAATCATCCATTCTGTCCCGGATTAAGAACCGTTGTGCCAGATTCTCAGCTTGCAGAAAGTGTAAATTGCGTTTACGAAATTGTTGTTAACGGTTTGACAGTGGACGCTGTCAAGAAGGCTATGAGTGCAGGAGTGAAAGCTGCAGCAAGCGTGTCGGGCGTTGTGAGAATTTCAGCAGGCAACTACGGCGGAAAGCTGGGTCCATACAAGGCATTTTTGAAAGAAGTTATCGAATTATCCTAGATTTTTCCCAAACTCTTATTTTGTTGCTTGCCATGTAGCTTTACGCTAAACAAATTTAGTGAAAACCGTTGAGCACATCAAAAAGAACCTCGCTGGAGCTGTTCAGACTCAAAAAAACACTGGACACGCTAGCACGCAAAGAAGGACGCGGCACAGAACTCGTTTCGCTTTATGTCCCACCTGGAAAGCAAATAAGCGAAGTAATGAACATGCTCCGAGACGAGTATGGCACGGCATCAAACATAAAATCCACAACAACACGCAAAAACGTTCAAGACGCCATCGTCAAGGTTCAGCAGCGTCTTAAACTTTTCAAGGAAACACCAGAGAATGGACTTGTAATATTTTGTGGCGCGATACCACAAAACGGTGCTGGAAGCGAAAGAATCGAAACCTACGTAATTATCCCGCCGGAACCGATACACATTTATCTTTATAGATGTGACTCGAGATTCCACACAGAGCATTTGCAGGAGCTTTTGAGAGAAAAAGAAACTTACGGCATACTTTTAATAGACGCTTCAGCTGCGACGCTCGCAACGCTCCAAGGCAGAAGACTAGAAATAGTCAGGCAAATATCATCAGGCGTTCCGGGAAAAACCCGCGCTGGAGGGCAGTCAGCCAGAAGATATGAGCGCCTTAGGGAAATGAGGCTTCAAGAATACTTCAGACGGTTGGGCGAACATGCCAACGAAACGTTTTTGCCAATAGAAAACTTGAAAGGCTTGATAATTGCGGGTCCTGGACCGACTAAATTTGACTTCGAAAAAGGCGATTATTTGAATTACATGTTGAAGGAGAAGGTTATAGATGTTATTGACACGGCTTATGTAGATGAGCAGGGTGTAAAGGAAGTTGTTGATAAAGCGCCAGAAATTATGCGGAAGATACGTTACATAGAAGAAAAACAAGTGATGCAGCAGTTTCTTTACGAAATTGGGCATGACACTGGAATGGCAACGTATGGTGAAGAAGAAGTCAGAAGAGCACTGGAGGCAGGTGCTGTAAGAACTTTGTTGCTTTCAGAAGGAATTGACATTGTACGTGTTAAAGTAAAATGCAACGCCTGTGGCTATGAAGAACAAGAAACCATGAAAAACCAGATGCTCACAAACTTTGAACAAAGCCTACCAGGAAAACCTTGCCCAAAATGTAAAGCTCCATCTTTAGCCATTGCAGAAACGCAGGAGTTGATAGAGAATTTTGCGCAAATGGCAGAGTATACGAACACGGAAGTGGAAATAATATCGGGCGAAACAGAAGAGGGACAGATGCTCAAAAATTCTTTTGGTGGAATAGCCGCGATATTGCGGTTTAATCTTCAAAGAAGATAGAAAGACTCACACGCTTAACAGAATACGTTCTATCTCACTTTTTCCCATACCTTTTATCAGCAATTTTTTATTTTTAGAAGTAAATCCCGAAACAAGTTCCACTCTTCTGCCAAAAAGTTTCGAAAGCTCTTTCACAAGTTCCTTGTTAACTTTGCCTTTAAAAGGCTCTTCTTTGCAGAAAACAACAATTTCATCTTCCTCAACCATTATTTTGAATTCTTTGGAATTAGGTTTCACGTAAACCTCCAAGGTTGAGCCGTCTTTTACTTCGTTGATTTTCATAATGGAAACCAATCATGATGTTTGCACAAATGCATAAAAAGATATTTAAACCGGAATGCTGAAAGCGGAAATCCCTAAGTAGAAGCAACACATTTCCAAAATCCTAAGGTGTTAGTAACGAAACATTCCTCAGAATATTTAAACTGGTATATTCACGTGCCGCAGGTGAAGTACGATTTCCGCTCGAGCGGCATTAGCTATTTAAAATATAACCTAGCATTTGGCGAAGTTGACTTAAACGCCCAATGTACAGAGCTCCTAACAGAGCTCCTAGCCCACCGATACAACGTAAAACCCGAAAATGTTTTCATCTCAAGTGAAGGCGCCTCAGGTCAAAACGCGAGGATAATCAGATGTCTAGCCGAAAAAAACAGAAAGAAAAAAGAAGCAATAGTCGAGTATCCAACGTATGAACCATTACTGCGGCAAGTGCAGGAGTATTTTCCGCGTGTGAAACGACTGGAAAGAAAAAAGAGCGACTCATATAGGCTTGATGCGGAAGAACTGCGGAAAAAAGTTTCAGAAAAAACTGGTTTGCTTGTGTTGACGAATCCTCATGCGCCAAGCGGCGCAATAGCTAATGTAGGCGAACTGAAAGAAATTATGTCTGTCGCTAATGAATATGATTTTTACGTTTTATGTGATGAAATATATGCGGAGTTTGACAGAAGCGTGATTCCCATGCTTTTTTCCATTAACAAAAGTTTAGGCGTAGTTACGACTAGTTTCACAAAAGCATATGGTCTTGGCGGATTAAGACTCGGCATAGCTTTAGCTAAAGAGAGTTTGGTTAAAGAGTTATACAGTGATGTGGTGAACACTATAGGCGGCAGCGCAAGTATTGTACAATTAATTGCAGCGGAACTGCTCAAAAAAGACATGGACACACTTGAGAAGCATAAACAAAAATGGGCAAGCATCAAACGTGAAACAGAGAGATGGCTGAACGAAAAGGGCTTTAGATATTTTCCTAACAAGGCTGGCGTGACTTACTGGATTGAGCTGCCGATAAAGGATACTTATGGATGGATAAATGAGCACGCAATACCAAAGTACAGTTTGGCTCCAGTGCCAGGTGCATTCTTTCTCTTCAAAAGTAGCTATAGACTAGTAAAATCGAACATGGTAAGATTGGGTTTAGGTAACGTAAACCCAGACAATCCAAACCTTGTTGAGGCGTTTGATGTTTTCGAGAAAGCTTTGGATACTTACAGCAGTTGATGCTGAATGGAAATTGTTGAAATTATATTCATAGCGTTTGGGTTGGCGATGGATGCTTTCGCTGTTTCAGTTGCAAATGGTATGACGACAACGAAGCATTTGAGAATCAGTAATGCTTTGAAAATTGCGACGTTTTTTGGGTCTTTTCAAACATTTATGCCCGTAATCGGGTGGGCGATTGGTCTCAGTGTTATAGATTTTATATCGGGCTTTGACCATTGGATGGCATTTGGACTTTTGGGTTTTATTGGCTGCAAGATGATTTATGAGGCAGTAAGGAGAGGAACAGAAGAGAAGAAGATTATGGCATTGAATGTTTATGTTTTGTTGATGTTGGCGGTTGCCACCAGCATTGATGCTCTGGCTGTTGGGGTAAGCTTTGCATTGTTAAAAATAGGTTCAATAGCAATTCCAGTAATAATTATTGGCATTGTGACATTTCTATTGTCGTTTCTTGGCGCTTCTACTGGCAACAAAATGGGGGAAATTTTTGGAAAGAAAATCGAAATTGCTGGCGGTCTCATTCTCATCGGCATCGGATTGAAAATATTAATTGAGCACTTAGTCTAATGGAGTTTCTTTAAGTTTCATATTTAGAAAAACCTAATTACAATAAAGATTCATTTTAGATTTTAGTTGAGAACATTTGACAGAGAAAGAAGCAAAGGCTGTAACATGCCCATTCTGCGGCGCTCCTTATAGAAAATTTATTCCGTCAAATGCTCTACAATTAAAGTGCACGTATTGCGGAGGAATATTTCTTGTCCCCCAAGAAATCAGCGGTAGATTACCAAAGTGTTTTAATCGTGATGATAGGTTAGCAATAGGTCTTTGCAATTACTGCGGCGAAAATTTTTGTAGCGAATGCCTTTACATCTATGACCTTCAAACAAGAGATACAGAAGCCACACTTCATCTATGCCTAGAATGCCTAACAAAAAGACACCGCAAAGAAGCTGACTCTTTCCTCTACGCAAGCGTATTCTTTCTGCTTTTTGGCGGAATATACGCGTTAATGACGGTTCCAATAGGTCTTCTAGGTGGCATTTTCGTTGCTATAATCTTCTTAATTCTTGGAATTGCCATGGCTCTTTATGGATTTTCAAGAAAATCTGAGCTGCCTCATGAATTGACCATTAAAGATGTGAGGGAGGAGCATGAAATAATGAAAACTGAGTTTGCTGGCATGGAAGAAGTTGATGCTACGGAGCTTTACAACGAACTCTTGAAAAAATACATAAACCATTGGGGATTAGACACGGGAACAGACCTTCTTGACAAGGAAATATCGGCTTATTTGAGACATGGAACAGATTTTGAAGAAGCCGTCAGAAAAATCTACCGAAGACAACAAAGCAAACACACATAACAAAGTCATGTGGACCGGGGGGGATTTGAACCCCCGACCTCCTGAGTGCAAGTCAGGCGTTCATACCAAACTGAACTACCGGCCCTCGACTTTCTTTCTGAAAAGAACCTCGGGTAAGAAATATTTGAGCTTTCGGTTTTGTTTTCTGTTGTTGTTAAGTATTCGAGGATTGAGGTTAGAGCTTCTTCAAAGATTCTGCTCAAGTTTAGGTTTCGGTTTCTTGCTTCAGTTAATAATGAAGGTTTAACGGTTAATCCGACTGTGATTTTGGCTTGTCTTTTTGGCTTAGTAACTCGAGTGGTTTTTGCAAAAGCGCTCGAGTGGTTTTGCCGTAGTTTACTCATGCCTCAACACGTTCCTTATGATTCGCCTTAAAGAAGGCTTAAACTTTTCAATTTTGGCTTTCCATATCAAGTCGAAATCTTTAGCCATTTCTGTCTTAGCATTATTTAAAAGAACATCTAAGTTTTCGGTTTGACTTAACTCTTTCAATTTTTCGGCTAAGAACATGATGGTTTCACGGTAAATGCTGAAAACCAAATATTCCATTTCTTGTTCAAAGGCTTCATTCGGCTCTTCAAAGTGGAATTTGTGGAAGTAATCGCTTAGGTTTTCCAGGATTTGTTGGCCCAACATGAAGCTTAAAAATTCAATATACCATTCAGGGTTTTTAATCCACAGGTTTTCGTCGGAAGTTATGCCTTCAATTAGGGTGTCGCGGAGAGTTTTAAGGTTGCCTTGTGGGATAGTTTGTCTTATGCGGTAATAAACGGGGTATGGGTATTGTCCGCTTTCTAAGTCAAGCTTTTTTTCAACTAAGCCTTTCTCAAGTCTTTTAAGATGTTTTGAAAGAGTTGCCGTGCTAAGTTTTGTGGCTTGCTGGATTTCTTGATGCCTATGCCATTTTCCGTCGGAAAGCACATTTAAAATCTGTTTCTGTGAGTCCCATGCTAGATCTTTTTGGTATCTGCCTATGCCTTTCTTTTCCATGCTTATTCACTTCTTACTAACTGCAAAATAACTTTATAGCAATAAAGCCTTAAATATTTTTTCCTCACAACTTTATAACTGAAAAGTGAATGTGAGGTGGCGAAAAAATGGAAAAAGAGGAATCTGGAGTTAGGAGAACATTCTGGATACCAAACGAGCTAGACGCAAAAGCCGAGGAAGCGCGAAAACAACTAGGATTAGGCCGTAGCGGATTCTATCGGTTCGCAGTTCTTGAACTTCTCAAGTCGTTGATGACAAACCGTAAACCCGACACAAACCCAACATAAAAAATTTAAACAGAAAAAGGAGACGGAAGGAATGTCTAATGAGGAATTAAACACTTTTACGCTTAAATCTTTTACGACAGAACCCAAATTTAGACGCTTTCTTAAACGTGGAGCTTTCATCAGCTTAAACCGTGCACTCGAATTTATGAAGCACCTTTGGGAATTAAAGCTCAAAAATGTAAGTTATGAAACCCTCGAGTTTGAGTTTATCCAATTTTTCGGTTCAAACGATAAACGCACAGTTGAACGCTACCTGGGAAGGCCCGAAAGAATAGAAAGAGACATGGGATTAACCAAAGTTGTAAGAATGAACCGCCAAAGCGGAAAAACCGCACAATTTGAATACTTTAATGAGAGGCGGATTCCAGCAAAGAAGGGCCTACTCGAAATTTTAGGGTATATCACAAGAATCAAAGAAGGCAAAGAAACACGGTTCAGAATAAACCATGAAGCTATGCCATACTACACGGTTCAAACTACCCTACAAGAACGTGAAAGGGAAGGGGAAGATTCCAAAGAAGATTTGCGTGTGTGTTCTCTATACGAGGAAACCCATTCACAAATTAACTATGAACCTAAAGCTGAAGCTTTAGAGGAAGAGGTATCAGTAGGAGAAACCGAGGTTTCTCCTCGCACGGAGAGGCCTCAGAGAAACGATAAGGGGGGAGAGAATAGAGAGGGGGGAACACAAAAGAAAGAAGAAGAAGTTATAGACAGCACACACACACAAATCAGAGTAGAGTTAAAGTGAACGCGGATTTTCCATCAATTCATGGAAAAGTCGAGTTAAAGTGTTCTTTAACTGAAGAGGAAATGGCAATTTTAACAGCTAAACCTACGCCAAAGAAGTGTGTAGATTGCGGAAGGATAAACGCTTCTAACCCTTACAGTGTATTATGTCCTAAAGGTTTGGGAATGCGTTCTCGTTCTGACGTTTGCGTTTATGAAGGTGGGCCCTAATGGTTCAGTTTTTTGTTTTGAAGGGAAAGAAAAGCGAGGGTGATTATATAATTAAAGTTGTTAGTTATGGTGAAGTTTGGAGTTTAGAGCATATTCTTAGACTTCTCAAAATAATTTTTGATTCTGAAAAATGTAATTACCCAATTGAGAAGGGCCTTAAAGGCCCTGCTTACCTTCTTAATGCGATAACGGAAATTGCGTTTGGAAGAGATATAGAGCTTGTTTTAGCGGATTATCAGCTTAAACGCAAAAGCGGAAGCAGAGTTCAAATTATCGAGAAGCTGATTTCCTCAGAACCTCAAACTGAAGAGAAACAATCAATAAAGAAGCTACATGAGGTTTTAGAATGAAAACTTATCGGAAATCTATCCTCGAGTTTTTCATGAACAAAACGGTTAGCGTGGAAACTGAAAACTTTCAAATAAAAGGCAAATTAATTTTCTATAGAGAAGGTTTTAAACAAGGCCATTTGCCTACGGTTTTAATCTTAAAGAATGAGCAGGGATATTCTATTTTGAGGGCGTGGAGCGTGATTAAAACTTGAGCGATAAAGAGTTAATCGTTAAGGTTTTCGAGGATATCGTTTCATGGATTCAGCATAACCCTTTAACAACTCTTACAATTGTATGTTTTTTAGCGTTTTCCATTTATGGAGTTTACAAGCTTGTTAAGGAGTATGCCTAAATGACGTTTGTTAGAAATTCACCTTTAAGAATGGAGAGGCAAAAAGTCATAACTGAGGAAGAGTTTGAAGAGGCCCTCTATAAAGCTGAGCAGATTCAAAACGAGTTTTTAAGGTTAAGAGCTTGTGCTGTTCTATGTTTGCTACGACTAAGCGGAAAAAGAAGAGGAGAAATAGCTGTTTTGCCTCTGGAAAACTTCAAAGTTGAAAAGGGATTCCTCAACA